>Ga0134125_10002523_pt1 | contig 21616 bp, 39 predicted proteins | sample KB31751_FD_96464 | JGI IMG/M metagenome (GOLD analysis project Ga0134125, IMG submission 96464) | Terrestrial soil microbial communities with excess Nitrogen fertilizer from Kellogg Biological Station, Michigan, USA - KB3-175-1 | ecosystem: Environmental > Terrestrial > Soil > Unclassified ... | reverse complement strand
CAAGGTCACCGTGGCGACGAGGTACCTCCCGAGGACGGTCCCAGAGACCTCGACCCCACCAGCAGTACCCGGCCACCTCGGAGAGAACCGGCGGAAGGAGAGGCGGGGGAGGGTCAAAACGCACCCCCATCCGGACCGACGCAGGACCACACGGTGACGTTGGGCTTGTCGCCCGGCTCGTGGACGATGTGACCGCCCGCGCTCACACAGTCGTTCGACTCCCTGGGAGGACCCCTCAGGATGGAGATCCCGATGGGGACCACGATGGCCGTCGCCAGGCCGACGACCGCGCCGACCAAAAAGATGGCGAAGAACAGCATTGCCCATGCGTTGCCGTCGATGAAACCGCGGGAGCTAGAGCGCTCGAAGCGGAGGGAGAGGCGGGGGATCACGACCGGCCCCCGGCCGAGGGGTCGTCCAAATCCTGGACACCCTCCGCGGATGCCATACAATCGACTACAGCCTCGATCGCCGCCCAGCCCCTTCGGATGGTCCGAAGGTCGTCGGTGAAATTCTTGTGAAACGCTTCCGCGCCAGTGGGCGATGGAGGCTCGGCGGCCTTGTTTTTGGCCGACGCTGCGGCCCCACGCTTCTTGCCGTGGGATTTAGGTTCCGCCGCCTTCGGGCTTGCGGGTTCGACCCCCGCCCCGTGCACTTTCTCGGTGGATCGAGTGGCTTTCGGGGTGCGCCGACCGCCGCGGCCTGGCGATGGTTTCACAGCAGTTTCACTCTGCTCCCAGACGATGGCCTGGTCGAGTGGCAGAAGGGGCCCGAGGTTGAGGTCCTGGTAGGTGCGGGCTGCTCGGGTGTACTTCTCGATCATCCCATGGGAGCGGTGGCCGGTCCGGTCGCTGACCCACGTCTCGGTCTTCCCATTCGCGAGCGCCACCGTGACGAAGGTTGCCCGGAGGTCGTGGAACCGGAGGCGCATGCTCGTCTCGGAGCGCTCGTGGAGGACGGCGCGATCGATCCCGGACAGACGAACGTGGTCCCGGAACCAGAACGCCTGGCGCTCGTTCGTCGGGATCTCCGCGAACGGCTGAGCTAGGTCGGGGCGAAGCTTCCGCCAGATGTCGAGAGCCCGCGCTACGCCCGGGTCCAGCGCCCACGCGCGCGGGTCGTCCGTCTTGTTCTTGTCGAGAGTCACGACGCCGCGCTTCAGGTCGAGGTCCGTCCAGTCAAGAGTCCGCGCCTCCGCAAATCGGAAGCCCTCGCGGTCGATGACCCCGTAGAAGAGGCGCCATGCGATGGCCACGTCCCTACAGGCCATCAGCTTCGCGTCCTCGTCCGGGTAGAGGCACTGCTTCGCCTTCGCCGGCCCGAGCTTCGGGAGGAAGCCCCTTGGGAGTGGGTGCGCGGCGAGGACCTTCGCCGGGTAGACCGCGAGCGTCAGAAGGCGGTGCATCACCTGGGCGACGTGCCTGCGCAGTGCCGGCGAGCGACCCGCGGGGAGCTTCGCCATGACGCGCTCGGCATCCGAGAGATGAAAGCTTGCGATCGGCGTCGATCCGACGATCGGGTAGACGTACGTCTCGAGCCGTTGCTCGTCGTCACCGATCGTTGCCTTCATCTTCACATGGTCCGGGTACATCTTGGCGAGATCGCCATCCGTATACCGCTTCCCGAACTGGCGGACCGTGGCCCCGCCGGCGAGGGCGCGTGTCGATTCGATCGTGACCTTCACCTGCTTGAGGATCTGACCGATCTCCTTCTGGCTCGTCGCCAGCCCGAGCCGCGCCGCGAAGTCGAGCGCACGCTCGGCGCGCCCCGCATCAACGAGATCGGCACCCACATTTGCGATGAGTTCGCATCGCGCTGCGACGGCGGCCGCATCGTCCTTATCCACACCGGGCAATGGCACACTGTCGCGCGTCTTCTGTCCAAGCCAGAAGAAGCCGTAGAGTCGCCCCCGAACGATGTGCTTCGAGCCCTTGCGTCGCTTCGTCTTCACGCTGCCTTGCCCCTGCTCCGTCGCGGACGCGCCCGGAACGCCTGAATCTCCGCCGCTGCCTTTACCTCGTCCTCTTCGTCCGCCGACGGAGTCAGCGGCGACGGATGCCCTTCGATGTATGCGTCGATGTCCTTCCGTCTAACCTGCCACATCCCATTCACTTTGCGAGCGGACGGGAAGGCGCCGGACTTCGCGAGGACGCAGTGCCTCCGACGGCCAAGCGGCGACGCGGTCTGGTTGACCCAGTCGTCCGGGTTCCCTTCGGCTAGGAGCTGTCGGAGGCCATGGAGCATGACGTCGAGCCCGTGGACCATCGCCTCGAGCGCCTCCCGCTGGCTCATGCCGCACTCCGTCCGAGCGATGCGATGAACGCGAGGAGCCGATCGCTGGCCCGGAACCACTCATCCTTCGGGTCGAGCCGTTCATCGGCGAACTTGCCATGCAGCGCCCCCTCGAAGCTCTTGTCGCCCGGCACGGCCGCCAGCAACACGACCGGGTAGCCCTTCTTCCGCAACTCCGGCACGCGGCGCAGGACGTCAGACGTGAACCCGATCTTGATTGCATCGTCCGTGTCGCGCTGCATGAAGTACACGACCGCCTCGCGAGCGAAGGAGACGCTGCGAGGATGGCGCTCGGCGATCCACGCGTCGGCCACGGCAACGTCGATGCGGACGGCGCTGAGCCCAACCGCCAAGGATGGCAATCCCTCGCTCAGCCACCGCCCGAGCGTGCCCAACGGCACCCCGACACGCGCCGCATAGGCCCGACGGTCCAGCACCTCGCCGTTGGCGCGAAGCAGAACGGACGTCCCAAGGCGAATGCGCTCACGTTCGGCGACCATGGCGGCGTGCGCCTCTGTCTCCGAGTCGTATGTGCCGACGTTGACGTCGACATCGTCGATGCGGACCTTCGCCTGGACGCGCCCGTTCCTTGTTCGGTTGACGCTCATTCCGCAGCCTCCCGCACCGCATAGACCCTCGGCGGCACAAGACAGGGCCCCGATCCCTTGGTCTGGTTGCAGTCCCAGCACGAGACCACCCAGTTGGTCTCATCGTCTCGACCACCCTTCACGAGGGGGATCACATGATCGACGGTCGATGCACGGAGGCCGACGTACTCGGAGCAGTAGGCGCAGATGCCGCGGCCGGTGGCCCACTGCTCCTTCCTCCAAGCGCGACGGAGACCGGACGGGTCTCTGCCGAGCTCCTTCGCATGGTCGTAGTAGCCAGCGCTGATCATTCTGGGATCGGCTCGTACTTCCGTTCGAAGACGTCCTTCGGGTTCAGGTACGCGTAGCCGTCTGACTGGATGACCCAGTAGTCGCCGACCTTGGGGATCATCCGGGCGCACATCGCCTCGGTCGCGCGAACCGGCACTTCACGGCCTTCGAGTTTGACGTCCCGAGCGAGGGGCGGGTCGCCGTCGGGGGTGTGCTCGACCTCGACGATCTTGAAGGCGTCCACGATGACTGGCTTGGCCTGGTACTTCATCTCAGGCCCCGGCCCCGGTGGTGACCGTGCGCTTCCGCGTCGCCTTACCGCCCTTCGACCCCGCCACCTTCGCCTCTTCGGACGTGAAGACGTGAGCGCGGCCTTGCGCGTGCGCCGCCTTGCCACCCTTGCTCGCGATCTCGCGCTGCTTCGCGTTGTCCATCGCTGCGAACCCGCGGCGTTGCTTCGTGGGGGCCTCGGTCTGGGTCTCCTGCTCGCTCATGGCTTTCTCCTTCGCCCCCGGCGGCCGAGTCGAACGGTCCGCGACCGGTGAGTTGATGCACCGGCCCCATTCCGATCCGGGGAAGGACCGCCACTCCGGTCCGCGTCACACGCGAACCCCGCCCGGCGGTCGATGGGACGGTAAACGCCGGCTCGTACTACCCCGGCTTTCGAAGCATCAGGCCGCCGGCGTCGAGGTGCCGTCGGTCGGCGTGGTCGCCGCGGGATCGGTGCCCGTGGGCGTCGTGGCGGGCGCCTCGGGGGTCGCGGTGGAGGCGAGGTTCGGGTCGTTCGCGATCGCGCTCGAGAGGCCGCCGGAGGTCCCGGTGATGTCGTTGAGGAGAGCCTGGGCTTCGGGCGTGATGCTGTTGGCGGGGTTGTTGGCGATCTGGGTGGCGAGCTGCTGGATCTTCGCATCGAGGGCCGTGATGCCGGGGCCGACGGTCGAAAGGCTGCTCTTGATGGCGGTCAGTTGGGTGACGAGATCGGGCATGTTCTTCGTGGTCTCCGTAGTGTTCGTGGCGATCCGGCAGATGTGCCGGAGGATCAGGTAGAGAAGGACAGTGGTCGCGATGAGCGCGGCTCGGACGAGGAGGGCGTCCGCGATGTGGATCGCGATGGTGATCTCGGGGCTCATGAGAAGACCGCCGCCAGCGCCGCGATGATGAAGATGACGAACATGATGGCCAGGACGATCGCGATGCCGCCCCAAAACGGAGCGGTCACCCACCACCAAGACCAGTCGATGTAGTGCGTCAGCTTCAGGGTGACGAAGACGACGCCCAGGAGGCCGACAGGGCCGATGCCGCCGCTGACTTTGACGTTCTTCCCGGAACTCATGCCGCGTCCTCCGCCTCATCGGAACCACGACGCTTCTCGGCCCATTCGTTGAGGGTCTGGATCTCCTCGGAGGAGAGAGCGTGGAGGGCGTCTTGGAAGGCGTCCTCGGCTTGGATCGCGGCGAGGGCGAGGCTGGCGAGCCGCCTCACGATGGGCGGATCACCGAAGCTATCCACCGAGAGCGCCGACGCAGGCGTCGCCGACGCAATGGCCGCCATGACGTCCTCGAACCGTGGAATCGGCGGCAGTTCGATCGGGATGAAGGCGTCCTTGCTGACGAGGATGTTCTTGCGCTTGTCATTGGACATGGCGGAAGTTCCAGAGCCACCAGATCGTGGCGGCGGTGATGACGGTGAGGATGGAGGCGAGGAGGAGATGCTCGACGCGACGGCCGAGCGAGGGGCGCGCGGGCCTACGGTTGGCTCGCATCCGCCGCGACTTCCGGCTCGGAGGGGAACGATGTTGCGACGATGAGGTGCGCTGCGCCGAGGGCGAGGAGCGCGGAGAGGGCGGCCCATCGGATCACGGGGTCCACCCTCGGCCTTCGGGGATGACGTGGGCATCGCCGATCGCAGGGTCGTCGTCGTCCAGGTGCCCCGTGGGGATGGTCGGCGGCGCCGGCGCGGGCGGGGTCGTGGGGAGTTCGGCTTCGAGGGCATCGGCGTAGACGGCGAGGCCCACGAGACGCCTCGTCGCTTCTGCGGCCGAGAGGAGGGGCTTGCCGTCGACGTCCTGGGCGCCGTCCGCGGAGCGCGCCACGGCGCGAAAGAGCTCCGTGAGGGATGCGACGTGGGCCTTGCAGGCCGAGCAGCACGCGGGAGGATTCACGCGACCCTCGCCGGAAGCTCTTGGGAGGTCTCGCGCTGGCCGATCGCCCAGCGCCAGAGGGTCTCGCGATCCATGGGGATCGGGACCGGAAAGGGCCGGAGGATCGTGTCCGACCAGGCTTCGAGGAGCGTCAGGGCGTCGGCCAAGGAATCCTGCACGAGCAGCCCCGGGCGACGGCGAACGGACGAAGGTGCATCGCCGGTCCAGACGACGGGGATTCGGTACGCGAGCGCGACCTCGGCCTCGGCGATGGCCTCGGTCATCGTGTCGCGGTGGACGATGGCCAGCGCGGCATGGGAGCCCAGGAGGAGATCGCGGTCGCTCGGCCGGCTCTCGGGCGGCCACGGGGTTGCCGGCTGGATGTCGCGACTGAGGAGCGTGACGTGGAGCGCGTCGACCTCGTCCCGTCGCACGAGCGACCCGGACGCGTACACACGCAGGGGCATCTCAGGCGACCCGCTTGGGCGCCGTCGAATGCCGGGGGACCTCGCCGCTACCCACAGCGGGATGGCTCGACCGTTCGGCGCGACGATCCTTCTTGATGTGGATCTTGACGATGCGCTCGCCCGGCTCGAGGTCGAGACCGTGCTCGTCCGCCCCCACCTTCTCCGGGTCCAACAACTCCACCCCGTCCAGAAAATTCATTCTTGACCTCGCCGGAAAGTCTTGAGCAAACAACCACATGCGCGCACATTGATCGTGCGACGACATTCGGGCAGTCTCGCCAAGAGACCCCACGGATAGGACTGTTCAACTAGTTGAACGGCGATTCTTGGGCAACCGGTTTTGTTCAGGGAGTTGAACATTGGTGGGACGAGGTAGCATGAGCGCGGACTTACGACTCGTCAGGGAGTACCTGGCGTCCCGTGTCGCGGCGCTCTGCGGACCGGACGGCGAACGAGGGGCCTCCGCCGAGTTGGCCCGTCGAGTTCAGGCGATGGACCCCAATGGACGCACCAAGACATCAGCGATCAGCACGGTGGCGTCGGCCCGCTCCGGCATCCCCCTCGCGAAAAACTGGCCCCTCTATGGGGACGCGCTCGACATCCCCCTCGCCCAAGCGCTGGAGGAGGCGCAGCGTTGGGCCAAGACGACGGAGGGCCGGGTGTGGCTACGGCGCGTGGCCGATGAAGAAGCTGCCTTGGCGATGGAAAAGGACAGCTCGTTGCCAAAGAATCTGACAGCTGCACTGGTCGAACTTCGCGAACAGGGCGTCCGGCTCTCTTCCGTCGTCCTTGCGCACGTCGATCGCGTTTTGGCGGCCGAACCCGGCGCAAAGCATAAGCAGTATGGGACGTGGCTCTCGAACCTGAGGGTCTGGCAACGCATGGATGACAGCGGCCTCCTCGACGAATCGGTCGCGACCGGCGAAGACGCTGCGGACGCTCTGGCGAAGGACATGTCCGAACTGCACGACGTTGCGGATGCTCCGAACCGTCCGGAACGAAATCGTCGCGGGCAGTCGTAGCCAGGCACTGCTTCCCGACAGACGGTGCCTCCCGTACATGGGCGCACCGATCTGATGTGACAGCCCTGGAAACGGTTTGCTACGTACCTGTTTTCCGACTAGCGAGTTCGGTCGGGCTCGGCGTCGTGGGACCCAGGGTGGGCCCCGGCCGTAGTGGGGTGAGGCTTTGTCCGAGAATTCCGGGACATGGACGCAGTCGGCCGTCACCATGCGGACGCACCGTGTGGAGAGCGTGTGTCGAGTGGCATACAGGCTGGCCGAAATTGACCCGCTCGACTCGCCGGGGATCGGGCCGCTGTTTGTGGCGCTGGTCGGGACCGGGCGTGTGCTTGAGGTGGACTTGGGCGTGCCGCCTGGCGACGCCGTCCTGACATTCTCCGGGCGCGACCCGTACCTGCCTGCGGCAGACCCGACGTGCACGTCGGTGCGGATCCTGCGGCGCCAGCCGCTCGAGCATCGCGCGATGGCCTACGCTCGGGCCTGTGCGCGCTACATGGTGTGGGCCTACGCCAACGAGCCGTGGGCCATCGAGTGCCTCGATGACATCGCGCTCGCGCTCGTGATGCCAGAGCCGCGATTTTCGGAGGAATCGCGCACCTTCCCGCCGGCCCGAATTGCGCGCGCCTACCGGGTTGGCATCGAGGCGGTGCTGCGGCGTCAGCGGTTCCTGCGCGGCACGCGCGACAGCAGCGAGCGGCCGATCGAACGCCAGGAACACGCTTAAGTTTCGCGGCGTTATAAGCGCCGTTCAAATACTTGAACATTTAGTCTTGCGCAGCGCGCATACCGCGCGCATACTCCTTCTTGCGTTCAACTTTTTGAACGTCAAAAGAGGGAGAAGGGGCCATGATGCTTCGGGATTGTCCGAAGTGTGGAGGCGATTGCGCGCCCGGGGCTGGGTCTTGCGATCGGTGCCATGGGCGCGGGATTGTGCATCACGAGACCTTGCGCTGCGCGATCTGTCTCGAGCCGGGCGCGTCGCTGGCCAAAACGGCGGCGGGTGAGCGCCTGCTCTGCGATGATTGTCGCCGCAGGAACGAGCCGTCGCGCCCTGTGACGCGGCGGATGGCCGAGGCCGAGCGGGCGGAGCGTGACCGGTTCGCCGGGGGCCTCTCGTGAGCTGCCGGGTCATCGGCCTCGAAGACGGCAGGGCCGCGCTCTACGACTCGACGACCGAGCGCCTTTTGCCGCCGATCTTCGGCCGTTGTGGCGATCTGGATGCCGAGACGACGGCCGACGAGTTCCTGTTCTTCCTCGCCCTGAAGGGCCTGGACGCTCGCGCGGTCGAAGACCTCGATGCGCTCATCGAAGAGTGGCGCGGGTGGCGACCCGACGCGGCGGCGCTGCGCTTGCTCGGCAAGATCCTCGACATCGAGGACGAGGACGACGCCGCGCCCCTCTGTTCGCGCTTCGTCCAGGCGTCGACCATCAAGGCTGACGTCGAGCGACTCCACAAGCTGGAGATGGCCGGCCTGGTCGAGATCAGCGGGTCCAGCCTGGATCCGGACGCCACGGTGGAGCTCACCGTGAACGGCCGCAGGTACGCGAAGGAGTTCGCTTAGATGCGCTCCCGCGTCCTACTCCGCCTCGCCGCGCGTGCCGCGGACCTCGGCCTCCCCGCCGGCTTCGGTGACGTTCCGGTCTCCACGTGGATCGATCGCGCGCGCCTCGTCGCTCGCATCGACCGGGCCCGCGAACTCGGGTGGGGTCGGTCGTGAGCGACCCCAAGCTCCTCCACCCGCTCCTCGTCGAAGCCTCGCGCGTCATCGTCGAAGCGGAGCGCGAAGAGGCGCTCACCCGCCTCAAAGTCCTGCGCGCGAGCCCGTATGACGAGGGAACCTTCGAACTTGCGCAGGACGACCACATGCGCGCCCGGGACGCCGTCGCGCACGCGCGCGAAGCGTTCCACGCGACCTGGAGGCTCCTGGCCCTGGGCGTGAGCGACACGAAAGACACGAAGCCGGCCGCGGTGGGGATCGCGGCCTCGGACACGAAGGGAACCTGAGGCCGCCATGGCAACCCATCGACCCACCCCCGACGAACTGCGCATCTTCAAACTCATCGAGGCCATGGGCCCGATGGGCAAGATCGCCCTCCAGCAGGCCGTGGGGCTCGCCCGCGCCAAGGAGAAGCGAGAGCCCGTCACGCACGAGCACATCGTCGAATTCCTGGAGGCTCTCGTGGAACAGAGCCTCGCGCGCGCGGAGGACGAGCACGCCACCGAGGGCGAACTCGGCGCCGTCCTCGCCGATCTCCGCGGCACCGCGCGCCTCGTGCGTCGCATCTTTCGTTACGCTGGCGTCCCTCTGGCGAAGTCGGCCGGCTAATCGACCGAGGCTCGCGTAATTGAGCTTGCACTCGTGCGCATACGGCGCGCATACTCTACTCGTTCAAGTATTTGAACATCGATAACAGGAGGTGACGTCTTGCGCCGCCGCGGGAAAGCCGCGGGCCGGATCCGGGGCAACAGCCGGATTTCGGCAGCGAACGACAGTAGGTCACGCAAAATGGGTTCTTCGATACCACCCCCTGGCAGACGGGGTCGAAAGTCTGCCTACCGTTCACTCTTCGAAGACGGCCTCGGGCTCTGACCCTTGCTCCTCCACCCCCACGGGCTCGGGGTCGTCTTCGGCGTGCGAACGCGCGTCGATCGGGACACCACTGCCATGAACCTTCCCCCGCTATCGAATGGCGGCCCGGCTCCTCACGTGCCGGCGCCTTCCGCTCAGCCGGCTCCGCAGGCGGCGCCGGCTGCGATCGAGTACCCGAACATCCAGGCCGTGATCGATGCCACGCTGGCGAAGGCGGCCGCGCAAGCGCTCCCGTATCACCAGAAGCTCGAGCCCCAGACTCTCGACGAGGCCTGGAACCTCGCGAGGTCGGCCGCTAAGCTCGGCCTTTGCCGTGTCAAGAGCGAGGACGACGGCTACGCGCGCATCATCATCGGCCGCGCGATCGGGCTGCCGGCCATGGCGAGCATCCAGGCGGTAGTTCTCATCGACAACAAGAAGAACGGGCAGGTCATCGGCGTGACGCCGTGCCTGTCCGCGAAGTCGAAGCTCGCCATCGTCCAGTCTCGGCGCGATATCGTCGATGTTTTCCGGCCGAAGGAGCTCACCGCGAAGATCGCGACGTGGGTCGGGAAGCGCGTCGGCGATGCCGACCTGACGCCGTACACCTTCGACTGGGACGATGCGGTGAAGGCGGGCCTTGTGGGCCGCACTGGCTCCGGCGGAGCCCAAAGCGGCGACGAGGCCGGTAACAACTACGACCGGCATCCCAAGGTGATGCTCAGTTGGCGCGCGTGCGCCCGGCTCGCGGACATCCTGGCCAGCGATCTCCTCATGGGCCTTAGCACTCTCGAGGAGGTCCAGGACCACGAGGACCAGGAGAACGCGATCGCCACGGCGCGAGCGACGGAGCGAGCCATGGGCACCGTCCCCGCAACGATCGCCGCCGAGGTTCCGAAGCGCGATTGGGCCGCCGAGGCTGCCGTGATCCGGGGCCTGATCGACGCCGCGTTCGAGAAGAAGGACAACGATGCGGCCAAGGCTGCGCGGGCCAGGTTCCAGTCCTTTCAGAAGGAGGCGCCGCAGCAGTACGGCGACGAACTCCTCGCGCACTACACCGCGGCCGTCGCTGCCGTGAAGGCGTCGCAGGCCCAGAGCCAAGTGCAGGCCGGGCAGGCTCCGACCAACGCTCAAGCGCCCGCCGCGACCAGTTCCTCGCCGACCGCGACCGGCGGCAAGAAGAGCGACAGCAGTCCGCCCCCGTCCTTCGGTTGATCCATGAGCCCCCACGACCAACTCGCCCTTGCGACGCGCGACCTCGAGCCGGCGATCGCCGACGCGATCCGCAACGCCTTCGCAGCGTTCTTCGCACAGACCGAGGAGTGGGCCACCAAGGCCGGTGCGATCCAGGTCACCGACGCCAGTCAGACCCGCGAGATGCGGATGGCTCGGGAGTCGCGCCTCGCGCTGAAGGATATCCGTACCAGCGCCGAGGCGGTCCGCAAGCGGCTGAAGGAGCCGTACCTACGGGCGGGCCAGGCGATCGACGCCCTGGCCCGCGTGATCAAGGAGCGAATCGAGCCGATCGAGGCCACGCTCCTTGAGCAGGAGGAGTTCGGTAAGCGGCTGGAGGCGAAGCGAGTCGCCGAGCTCCGGTCCTTCCTCGACCTAGCGATCGTCGAGGGCTGCAACGACGTGACCGCCGCCCCCGAGCCGCAGGACAGCGACCCGTTCCTGCCGCTTCCGTCCGCATCCGACGCGGACGAGTGTGGGCCCTTCCATGGCTCACCCTCCGCCGAGGCCGCCCCTCCCGCCGCCGCCGTGGCCTCCGAGCCCGCCCATGCGCCCTCCTCCCCCGCCCCCAGTCCGCCGAGCGCTCCCACGGCCCGCGTGGTGCGCCTACCGGTCCTTCGCAACGGCTCAGCGAGCTCCACGGAGCGCACGCTCGAGTGCCCGGCCTGGCTCGCCTTCCCCCGGGTCGAGAGGGAGACCGAGGCTGCCACGCGGGGAAACATCATCCACGCCTACGGCCGGGCGGTCCTCACCGGGACCCCGGTGGACGTGGCGCTCGCCAAGGTGGACCCGAAGTACCGGGAGACCTGCCGGAAGATCGACTGGCGGAAGCTCTGCGGTGACATCGAGGAGATCGAGACCGAAGCGGCCTACGCGCTGGACGTGAAGGCTCGGACCGCTCGGTTCCTGGGGTTCAACATTGGCCGCAACTACGCCGCAGCGGCCGAGCGTACGGGACAGCCCTTGGGTGAGTGGGAGATCCCGGGGTCGCTGGACCTTGCTGGCTTCGTCCGCGGGGCCCGCCGCGTCGTCGTGTCCGACCTCAAGACCGGATTCATGGACATCGAGGCCGACGCGAACGCTCAAGGCCTCTTCTTCGCTGCCGTGAAGAGCATCCTCCTCGGGGTCACCGAGGTCGAGTTCCGGATCGCCAAGCTCAAGCCGAACGGTGACGTCTGGAACGATCCGGTCGTCTTCACGGCCTTCCAGATCGACACGTACCTCGACGAGCTCGAGGCCAAGGTCGCTCGCGCCCATGAAGAGCAGGCGTTCTACGCCGCCGGCGGCATGCCGGACGTCCACGACGGGGACTGGTGCTACTTCTGCCCCGCTTCGGACGCGTGCCCCGCCAAGACGGCGCTCGCGCGGTCGATGGTCTCGACGCTCAAAGGCTTCGAGTCGCGGCTCGATGTCATGACGGCCGACGAGTGGGCCCAGGCCTACGAGTACGTGCACGACCAGGCGATGCCGATCGCGAAGCGGATCCTCGAAGCCGCCAAGGATCGGGCCCGCCGCGATCCCTACCCGCTCTCCAGTGGCTTGGTCCTTCGTGAGGCGCCGTACGAGAAGGACTCTCTCGTCACCGAGTCCGTGATCGAGCTCGCACGGAAGCTCGGGGCGACCACCAAGCAGATCGACGCCTGCTATCGGGAGTCCACGGTACGGCAGGTCCGCGCCTGCAAGCCAGACCATGCGCAGCAGAAGAGGGCCGGCTGATGTCGACCGACCCGCGCGATGCCCTGCTTGCTGCCATGGAGAAGCGCCTCGCCGAGACGGTCCGCCGCTTGGATGCGACCGTCGCCCGCCTGGATGCGATGGAGAACGCCTCGGGCCTCTTCGTCGACGAGGCTTCACTGGACCTTCCCGGTGGCGATCCGATCGTGAAGTTCGAGCCGCGGTCGTGGCGTGGCGGCGGGCACTTCGTCGAGAGGAAGTACTCCGAGTGCTCGCCGGAGTTCCTGGAGTGCCTGGCGCTCGCGGTTCAGACCGAGACAGCGCCAAGGGACCCGGAGCGCCTGGCGAAGTGGGAGCGGTTCCGTCAGTCGAACCTGACAAACGCATCCCGGGCTCGATCGTGGGCCCGCCGCATCCGCGCCCGGGGCCCCGTCGAGAACCGGCCTGCTGCCGACCCCCAGCAGCCCGCCACGCGCCCCACCGGAGGCCGTCCGGGCGGCGCACGCCCCCAGGGAGGTCGGCCCACCGGAGGCCGTCCCGGGAGCGCCCAAGCATCCCTGCCCATCCCGCCCGGCTTCGACGAAGAGGGCGTCCTCATCGACGATGAGAAGGGCTCGAACTTCTTCGACGACCCCGCATCACCCGATATCGACGATCCGTTCTGAACTCAACCAAACCCACAAGGAGGCCTGTTCCCAATGACCACGTACGACAACGTCAGTGACCGCACCGAGCGTGACGCGAAGCTGGCGCTGATGTTGATTGCAGCCCGAGAGTTCGCGGACGTCGACGGCTGCACCCACGAAGAGACCCTGGAGGAGTCGGTCCGGGCCCTCACGTTCGCCGCGAGGACGTACTACCGAGCCGCGAAGATCGTCGCCGACATCGAGGAGCAGTCGAGGCGGCTCAAGAAGGCGTCGTCGACGTCGATCCCCAAGACGCCGAGGCAGATGGTGGCCATGACGAGCGCCGCCGTGCTCGGGGCCGCGTTCCTCTACGGCGAGGCCGATGTCACCGGTCACTCGACCGTGAAGCTCCTCGAAGACCTCTCGCGGGCCTGCCTCGCCTACGACGACGCCATGGAGGTCCTGGAGGCGATCACGAAGTCGCAGCCGATCCCCCGCACCGGCGCTCCGGCGAAGAGCGTTGCGGCCTGAGATCGGCGAGGTCTGGGAGATGACGGCGAGCGCCTCCCCGAGCTCCGGGAAGGTTCAGTTCCGGATCGACCGCATCGAGAAGGGGCAGGTCCGTGGCATTCGCCTCTCAGACCAGCGACCGATCACCGTCCACCTCCGCAATTTCAAGTACCGCGTGCGTGGCTTGCGGCGCATCGAGCCTGAAGCCGCCGCCTGACCCGAGGAGCCCCATGGCCAAAAGCAAAACCAGCAAGAAGAAGCAGCGGGGCTCCGGCCCTCGGCTCTGCGTCTCCCTGTCGAACGGGGACGAGGCGGCGGTCCGCAAGATCGGCGAGAAGACCGGGACCGACAAAGTCTCCAGGGTCGTTGTGGCCGCGATCCGTCATCTCGACGCGCAGCCGGAGGAGGTGCAGCGCGAAGCGGTCGCTGACGCGATCCTCCGCCCCGAGGCTCCGTGAGAGCCATCACCTGCCCGCCTCCCTCGGAGCGTCCGGCCGAGAGGTTCGACTCGGTGGAGCTTCTGCTCCTCCTCACCGCTTCCAACTCGATCGACGGGGCCGTCTTCACCATCTCGGACACCCCAGGAAGTGAAGGGGCCAAGCGTCTCCACGATCGCCGGATGCTCGTCGTCGTGGGGCCGGTGCACTGGCCGGACAGCTCCGAAGAGGTCCTCGAATGGACCATCACCCGCCGCGGATCCGATGCGTTCGCGGCGCACCCCCAGGGGAAAGCGTGGACCTCCCCTCTGCGAAGAAGGAACGACGGATGACCGACATCGTCACGACGAAAAAGGCGCTCCTACGACCCCTCGGAAGGGTCATGGCGGTCGCCGAGAAGAAGAGCACCATGCCCGCCTTGGCCTGCGTCCACATCACGCAGGAGTCGCCGGGGCTTCTCCGGCTCCGGGCGACGGACCTCTATCTCTCGCTGACCGACACGGCGGAGATGACGGCCGAGGCCACGAAGAGCGGCAAGGCCAAGGGGCCGCCTCCCGTCGAGGTGAAGTTCCCGGAGGAAGGCCTCGCGGTCCAAGCGAAGGAGCTTCTCGAACGCATCCAGGTCATGCCGGACGGCCCGATCGTCCTGTCGATCGACGGCACCAAGTTCGAGGTGAAGGCCCAAGGCCACGCGCGGCGATTCCGGATGCAGGCGCTCCCCGGCTCGGACTACCCGTCCCCCATCACCCCGGATGACGGCTCCGCCTCGGTCACCCTTCCCGCCTCCACGCTCCGAGACCTCTGCGAGAAGGTGGTGTGCTCCATCTCGGATGACGAGACCCGCGCCCATCTCAACGCCGCTCTTCTGGACTGGAAGGACGGAGCGCTTCGGATGACGAGCACGGACGGTCATCGCCTCCACCGCCATCGCGTATCGGCCGACGGATCCGCCGCGGCGATCTCCAGCCTCCTCATCCCGAAGAAGGCGATCAAAGCGCTCCAGAAGTTCGTGAGCGACTGCGAAGCCTCCGACGAGAGCGCGAACATCAAGGTCACCCAGAGCGGAAGCAACGTCTTCTTCGACCACGGCGCCGCCTCCTTCGTGTGCCGCACGGTCGATGCGCAGTTCCCGCCGGCGGACCAAGTCATCCCGCAGAACGCCCCGCACCACTGCACGGCTCCGCGGGCCGCGCTCCTCGACGCTCTCAAGGCGGTCGGGATCGCCGCGGACTCGACCACCAACGGCGTGAAGCTCACCTTCGCGAAGGAGACGCTGACGCTCGAATCGCAAGACTCGAAGACCGCGGGCGATGCCACCGACGAAGTTCCGATCCACGGCTACGAGGGCACGAAGCTCTCGATCGGCTTCAACGGCCGGTACATCGTCGAGGCACTCTCCGTCATCGAGACCGACGAGGTGGCGCTCGAGTTCTCTGGGGCGATCGACCCGCTCGTGGTGCGACCGATGGTCGAGGGCGGCGCCGAGGCGGGCTTCTTGGCTGTCCTCATGCCGATGAGGATCTAGATGAATCGAAAGCAACGCCGCGCCATCGCATCCGTGCAGCGGAAGGGCGCCCAGACCGACCGGGTCCGCGAACACGTCACGCCGGGGATGCCTGCCTCACTCGAGGCGTTCGGGTCGCATCCGGAAGGCGCGATCTTCATCCCTCGCACCGAGGGTGCTCCTCATTCGAACGGGGCCCCGCTGACGAACGGAGGGCCCGCGGGGCTCAATCCGAACGGCGGCAAGCGATGACCGAACCTCGCTTCGGCCTCTGGGGCGGCTCACCTCCGGGAGCATGGTGCTGGATCGGTTTCGACCGGGACAAGATCCTCCGGCATGGGGACGCCGGGGCTCAGTATGTTGGAACGAAGGCCCAGGCCGAGGATGCCCGCGCCCAGTTCCTTCGTGAAGGCGCCGACCCGGAAGGCTACACGGTCGAGGAGTTCGACCCGGAACGCGAACCGGCCGCCACAGAGGACGTCCCCACCGAAGCTCAGGCCCGGGCCCTCCGAGAACTCCAGCAAGGCAATCCGTTCTGGTGGCAGCCGCACATCACCACGGAGTCGACGAGGCGACCCCTATTCCGGAACGGCTGGGTGTTCGACCGGGTGCGCGAGGGCGGATTCGATTCTGACCTCGTCGTCACTGTCGCCGGCAGGCGCGCGCTCGAACGGTTCGACGCCGCTACTTCGTCGCCATGAACGGATCGAACACCACGCGGACGGTGGCCCACGTCGTCGCTGGATGGCCCGCGCGGTCGAGACCCGGGACGTACTGCTCGAACAGGGCGCAGTTCGCGGCGACTTCCCCGAATCCTCCGCCCGGATCCTCCACGACGCGCGATCGAAGCGGGTGGCCCTCGGCGGAGACCTCCACCGCCACCCGCGTCACGATCGGTCGGTAGCCATGATCCCCGGGAGGCCACGCGCAGGCCCACACAGGGACCCTTCCGAGATGCGCTGGCCTGGAGAGATCTCGACCGGGAGGCCAGGCCCCTCCTCCTCCGTACCCACCCAGCCCGTCCCCATTCGGAGATGTCCCTCCACCCCGGTATGCCGCCGCGGCCCCCACGACGATCGGGAAGGTCTCCATGGGAGCTTCGGTCACAACCGCTGAGGAGGCTGGCGCCGGAGCTGGAGAGGGCTTCGGGGCGGGGCGAGCTCGTGGAGGCTTCGGGATGGCCGGCGCGGGCTCAGAACGGGCTACCAGAGGGGTTGGTGGTGGTTCCTCGACAGGAGGGGCATCGAGCTCGAGAAGGGAGCTCTCTGGAGCGACAGAGGCCGCAGGGGCCGGCTCCGGTAGGAGGAGAGCGGCGATCGCGTGGAGGGCGACCGCCGAGACGAAAGCGGACGGGACGCGGAGGTTCACGGCACGCTCCTCCGCGTTCCGAAGCGACGAACACCGGCCCGAGCAAGGGCGACGCTGGCCTGAAGGAGCGGCTCCGAGTCCCCGTCGTCCTCCTCCGCATTCGCTTCCTGAGCGACGTATCCGAGCCCCTCACACTCCGGGCACTCTGCGGAATCGCACGGGCATTGGTCATGGACGCGGCCGTCTCCACCACATCCAAGGCACTTCGTGGAGCCTTCCGGAATCCAGAGCGGATCTCCGTAGACCGTCGTCGTCCAGGTGCCCGCCCGCTTCGCCGCCGTCGTCATACCCAGACAGTACGCTGTCCCATGGTATGACGCCAGACAAATCGTGTTCAAGTATTTGAACGTCGATTTATGTTGCGCTGTCCCCATGGGCGAGGGATAGTGCTCCCCGTCGATGGCGCCCGATTGTGGCCGCCGTCCGGGGAGTGCTTGCGATGATCTCCACCGAGAAAGGCCACCGCATCCCGCTCGCCATGGGTGACCCCGCCCTCTACCTGCTCGTCGGCGAGACAGGCCCTTGCCACCAGCGCCGCGGGCCTTGGTGGGTCAAGGACGGCGTGACGGCGACGAAGATCCACATCATCTCGCCCGCCGCTGGTGGCGAGGTGCATGGCTACTGGCTCATCGACGGAACGCCTTGGATCGATACGACTGGGATGCACGTGCCGTGGCCCGAAGTCGACGCCGAGTTTGCTCGTGTCACCGGCCTGATGCCTCGGTTTCGGGTGCAGTCGTGATCATCGTCGCTTCATACGACCCCGCGGACGACAAGCTCCGCCTTCGCGCGAGCGCTCGCCTCGACGCCGAGACCTACGCCCGCGTGAAGGCTGCCGGCTTCACGTGGGCGCCTCGCCAGGACCTCTTCGTTGCCCAGGCGTGGAGTCCGGCCCGGGAGGACCTGGCGATCGAGCTCGCCGGGGAGATCGGCGACGAGGACACGACCCTAGTGGACCGGGCCGAGGAGCGCGCCGAACGCTTCGAGGGGTATCAGGGTCGCCGGGCGGACGAAGCCGCGGCGACCCAGGCGGCTGTCGACGCCCTCGCCGAAGGCGCGTTTCCGGCGGGGAGCCCCATCCTCGTTGGCCATCACAGCCAAGCCAAGGCCGAGAAGGCTGCCGAGCGGATCGAGAGCGGGATGCGCAAGGCGATCCGCCTCTGGGACACCTCGGAGTACTGGAGACAGAGGGCGGCGGGCGCGCTCCGTCACGCGAAGTACAAGGAGCTCCCCGGGGTCCGGCACCGGCGGATCAAGGGGCTGGAGGCCGAGGCCCGGAAGCACCAGCGGACGATCGACGACGCCCGGCGCTTCCTCGCCGCGTGGCATCGCGAGGACCTCACGCTCGAGCGCGCGACGTCGATCGCGAACTACGACCACCACACGGTCCAGGAGGACGGCAAGTCCTACCGGACCACGCTCTGGTCGATGCTCAGTGAAGGGCGGATGACACCGGAGGCGGCCCGTGACGTCGCGGTCGACGGGCACGAGCGCGCGATCGGCAACGCGACGCGGTGGCTGGCCCATCTCGAGAACCGGCTCACCTACGAGCGCGCGATGCTCGAAGAGGCCGGCGGGGTCGTCTCGGACCACCACAACATCGAGGTCGGCGGTCGCGTCCGCGCGCTGAACATGGGCACGGAGGAGTGGCTCATCGTCGAGCGGGTGAACCGCAGCGGGGAACGCGCCAAGGGCCCGATCGTGAGCCTCCGTACCCCCGCGGGGCGCGTCGAGATCGAGGACGTCATGGGGTACCGCCCGCCCGTCGACGGCGCGGCGGCCGCAGTCGCGGCGGCGACGAAGCTCCCGCCGGTCGCCAACTACCCGTCCGAGGGCTGCCGCGAGATGACGAAGGCCGAGTGGTCCTCGCGCGCCCCGCACTCGAGCGGCTTCTACCGGCTCGTGACCATCCCAGCGACGGAGACGACCGGTGCTCACCGGCGCCGAGAAGCCCCGATCCCTGGTGGTGGCGGCTGGAAGACGCAGCCCGTCTACATCACGGACGCGAAGCGCGTGGACCCGCCGTCCGCACAGCCCCAGGCCGCCCCGGCGCCCGAGCTCGCGCGTGAGGTCGTCGAGCGGCCCGCCCGGCCCCGACGGCCCCGGCCCACGAACCCAGCCGACGCCCTCCGAGAGCAGCTCAAGGCCGGCGTCGTCGCCGTGTCGGCGCCGGAGCTATTCCCTACTCCGCCGGCGATCGCCGAACTCGTCGTCGCAGCCGCTGACATCCGCCCGGGCCATCGCGTGCTCGAGGCCAGCGCTGGGACCGGCGCGATCCTTCGCGCCCTCGCTCAGGTCGAGACGCTCATCATGGTCGTCGCCGTCGAACTGCAGCCCGATCTCGCGGCCCGTCTTCCCGGCATGGTCCAACCCTTCGCACGTGGCAGCGTCGAGGCGGGCGACTTCATGGAGCTCGCGCCCAAGTTGGGCCTGTTCGACAGAGTGACGATGAACCCGCCCTTCTCCGCGGAGATCGAGCACGTCACCACGGCCTTCGGCCTGCTGGGCCCTCGCGGCCGGCTCGTCGCGGTCATGTCCGCCGGGGTCCGCTTCCGCTCGGAGAAGCGATACGCCGCATTCCGTGAGCTCGTCGCCAGCCGTGGTGGGACGATCGAGGACCTCCCCGAGCGTGCCTTTCGCGGGAGCGGGACGGACGTGAGGACCGTGCTCGTGACGATGCAGGCGGCCCCATGACCGCGGTAGCCTCCCGGCCCATGAAGACCCCCATCGAGTACCCCATCGGCCGTACCACCTACCGCCTCGAGCAGACCGGAAGACGCCCCCATGTCTCCCGTCTGGACGGCCGCGAGTGGGTCCGGATGACCGTGGAGGAGCTCCGTGCCGAGCCGATCGACGGGCTCCTCTGGACGTGGCTCCGATCTCATGGCGCCTACCGACCCTCTCCGAGTGGACCGGCGGTCAAGGGGCGCAGCGGCGGGACCGTCCATCGGCGGGCCGTACGGGCGGAGGGTGGAGAGGCCCTGAGCACGGTGCTCTCCAAAGAGGGCAAGGAGGCGCTCGCCGTCATCGTCGAGGTTGAGGGTACGAAGGCGGCGGCGGTCAATCGTGCCGTCCTTGAGTGCGCCGCAAGGATCCAGAAACGCGGCAAATAACGCCCTTCCGAGAAAATCGACCTACCCGACTTGCGCGGTCCCGTGTACCGCGTATATTCATACCATGATGAACACGACGACTGACTGGATTGTTTTCGTGGAGTGCGGCGGTTCGGTGTACCCGATGGCCGATGACTACGGCGCCGTCCCGGGCGGCGACTACGGCGTCGGCTGGGCGGTCATCTCGGCCGAGTCCAGCAAGGAAGCCCTCCGCCGGGCCGCTCGTTGGTCCGAAGGCACGGACGATGTCCCGATGGGGATGTGCAGCGAGGCGCTGGCGCGACAGAAGCTGGCTGCACGTGCGACAGAGCACGCTGCCGCTGCACACGCAGAGTGGGGCTCGGATCTCGCACACCGAGACGCCGAGTTGAGACGGAACGTGCGGGAGAAGCTGATCGCGGGCGGCTTGCTGAAGAAGCCGTCGCACCAGGAGCCGGAGGCGATCCAGAACCAACGCGCCCAATGGCGCAGCGTCTAGCCGTTCGCGGGTCGCGGCCTGCCTCGGTTCGAAGCCGGGGCAGCACGCGGCGCGGTGAGCGGTAATTGAGAACGTCGGCACGGGCGCTCCACCACGGATGCGGCCCGGGTACGCGCGCGCGACATCACCACGAGGGGGCGAGAATGGACAGCAACGAGACCATGCTGGGGCGTGAGTTCGAAGTCACGGTGATCGCGGAGTCATGCCGGGCGAAGCTTCCGTCGCCTAAGAACACGATGGAGGTCCTCGCGTACCTCCGAAACGGCTACCGCCTGGAGCTCGCCCAGGTCGGGGTGGAGCCGAAGCGCCTCCGGACGATGCCGCCGCCCCCGCCGTCGGGACCCGTAACGATGCCGCCCATCTCGGGAGAGCGGGAGGTCTCGGCCACGTTTCGGATCCTGACCGAGGAGGCTCGACCGACGGTGAGGCCGGGCGTCCTGCGGAGTCGGAGGGCTGGCTGATGTATCACGCGAATCGATGCACTTGCTTTCACGCCCCCGAACTGCACCACGCGAACGGCCAGTGTCGAATGATCGGCTGCGATTGCGAATGCACGCCGCTTCTCGATGTCGAATTGGACCAGCTGAAGGCCATCGCCGCCATGATCGACGCTCTCCCCAACAATTCCGCGCGGCAGAGTGCGATGGCAGTTCTCTTGGACGTCGCGTGCTGGAGATGCGGCGAGCCCGGCAACGCGTCGCAATGCCCGTGCAATCCGGGGTTCGACATATGATCGCCCTCGCCTTCATCGCGCTGTCGCTGGTCCTTCCGCCGGCGCCGTCTGGGCCTTCATGCGTGGCCCAGGATGGCCTTCCGGACCACGCCTGTACTCCGGGCATGGTGGATCCCGCGGTGACCTTGGAGATCATCTGCGGTCATCGCACGAAGGAGCGGAGGCACGTCGATGCGGAGATGCGGGCGAAGGTCCTCGCGGCATACGGCATCGAACGAGACCCCGCTTACCTCTACGAGCTCGACCATTTGACTCCACTGGAACTCGGCGGAGCGAACGACGCCACGAATCTATGGCCGGAGCCGTGGGCGGACGCCCGCCGCAAGGACCTGGCGGAGAACAGGGCGCATCGCCTCGTGTGCAGCGGAAAGATGCGGCTCGAGGACGCGCAGAGGGCGTTCGCGACGGACTGGAGGACGATCCGATGAAAGCCGGGCACTGGGACCGCACGACCGACCTGGAGACGATTCGCAAGGAGCCGTCTCGATTCACCTGGGGCACCGATCTCGTGTTCCACGACATCGGGGTCTATTGCATCGTGCAGAGCCTTCCGCGCCCCGCCTTCGTCCGT
>Ga0134125_10002521_pt1 | contig 21644 bp, 21 predicted proteins | sample KB31751_FD_96464 | JGI IMG/M metagenome (GOLD analysis project Ga0134125, IMG submission 96464) | Terrestrial soil microbial communities with excess Nitrogen fertilizer from Kellogg Biological Station, Michigan, USA - KB3-175-1 | ecosystem: Environmental > Terrestrial > Soil > Unclassified ... | reverse complement strand
TTCCTCGGCAAAATCAAAGAGGCTTACGATCGGAATCCGAAGCTCTTGAACCTCCTGCTCGACGGCTTCTTCAGCAAGCTCCTCAATGACTATCAGGCTTCATGGCGGAGCGCTCTCGTACACGCAATCAACTTAGGGGTGCCCACGCCCGCATTCTCAACGGCGCTCTCGTTCTATGACGGCTACCGCACGGAGCGGCTGCCCGCGAATCTGCTGCAAGCGCAGCGCGATTTCTTCGGCGCACATACCTACGAACGGGTGGACAAGCCGCGCGGCCAATTTTTCCATACTAATTGGACCGGACGCGGAGGCAGAGTCTCTTCGGGGTCGTATAACGCTTAATCGCCCAGCGATTCAAAGTCCACAGAGAGGAAATAGCAGATGAACTACGGCTTCAATATTCGAAAAGACGGCGCGCTGGACTTTTTGTCCGTGGGCGCCCTGATTCACCGGCTCGATCCAGGAGTCATTCCATTTCGAAAGGCAACGGAATGCCAGATTCATGTAAGCGGCGGTGAATTCAACGTCGCCGCGAATCTATCCGATTGCTTCCGCATGCAGACCGGCATTGCGACGGCAATGGTGAACTATCCCATCGGCGATTTGATCGCGGAACGCGTGCGGGCGATGGGCGTGAAGCCCTTTTATAAGCATTTCGAGCACAATGGCGTGAATGGCCCGAATATGGCTACCGTTTACAGCGACCGGGGTCAGGGAGTGCGCGCTCCCGTCGTCTTCTACAATCGGTGCAACGAGGCGGGCGCGCTTTTGAAGCCGGGCGATTTCGATTGGAAGTCCATCTTCGCTTCTGGCGTGCGCTGGTTCCACAGCGGTGGAATTTTCGCCGCTCTTTCTGAAACCACGGCGGAGCTGATCATCGAAGGAATGAAAGCGGCCAAAGCCGCGGGGGCGATCGTCTCGTTCGATCTTAATTACCGCGAAAAGCTTTGGAAGATTTCCGGCGGCGCCGACAGGGCTCCCTCCGTCATCAGCCGCATTGTCGAGAACGTGGATGTGCTCGTGGGCAACGAGGAAGATTTGCAAAAGGGACTCGGCGTAAAAGGGCCGGAGGTAGTTTCCAAATCGAAACTCGACCCGACCAGCTTCTTCGGCATGATCGATGAGGCGGTGAAAAAGTATCCGCAAATCAAAGTAGTTGCGACGACGCTCCGCGAAGTCCACTCGACGAACCGGCATAGCTGGAGCGCGGTGACCTGGATCAACGGCCAAACGTACACGGCGCCCACGGCAGAACTGGATGTGCTCGATCGCGTGGGCGGCGGAGACGGATTCGCGGCAGGGCTCTTCTACGGCTTACTGACCGGTGAGTCGCCCGAGGAAGCGCTCAAACTTGGCTGGGCCCACGGGGCGCTGCTAACCACATTCCCAGGCGACACCACCATGGCGACGCTGGAACAGGTTCGCGGTTTTGCAAAGGGCGGCTCGGCGCGTATTCAGCGCTAGCGGCAAAGCGGGCGCGGCATCCGCGTCCCTACAAAGTTATTTATGGAGCCGCCGTTTCACATCCGGCCAGAATTCGTTAAAGGCGTTGGAGGCCATTCGGCCCAGAAAGCCTTCTCCGATACGAACTATCGCGTGTTGGGCATCGCTTTCGCTCGGCGCGCGCCAGAGATTCGACAGAAAGTTGTTTCCCACGTCGGCGGCGTAGAACGAATAGTTGGGTCCCGTACTGCCGTCCGTTTTGTACGTGATAAACGTGAACTTCACGATGTGCAGCACACGCTGTCTGAAGGGCCGTCCTTGCGCGGAAAAATAACGCGGATCGTCCCCCAGAACCGCTCCCAGCCCTGCTTCGAGCGCATTTCCCACAGAGACGCCTGTCAGGCGCATGCCGTAGCGTTTGGCGAAGCCTTTCCAATTGGGACCATATTCCCGAGGCGAATTGAATTCAGTTCCCCATGCGGAACTGATGACGCCGCCGGCTAGACTTGGGAAGCCGACTGTCGATTTCACAAACCAAGTGAATCGCTCTTCCGGTGTGAGCGGTTGATATTCGCCTGGCTGCGGACGGGCGGAGGCTGGATCGGCGGTGGATTGGGCGGGTTGGAATGCTGCGCCTTGAGCCGCCGCCGGGCAGGAGAGCAGGATAGCGGACACCAGACAGACAGCAGCGTAGGGCCTTTTAACTTTCATTTCGTGTTTTGGATCGGGTCGTTTTGGGTTGGGTCATTTTTGGCTGAATCAAGGCGCCAGCAGGCTCTCCACTTCAGCGATCGTTTTATCTTTCCAGTACCGGTTCAGATGTTCCATGGTGGTGAACGTTCTTGGAAGCATCCGATCCAGGTAAAGGGCGCCGTTCAGATGATCGATTTCATGTTGCAGTATCCGGGCGTACCAACCATACGCCTGAATCTGTTTGGGTTCACCGAACCGGTCCAGGCAATCCACAACCACTTCCGCCGCTCTCGGGACAACCGCGGAAAATCCGGCCAGGCTGAGGCAACCCTCGAAGAAGGCGGCCGGCGCGCCATCCTTTAGCTGGATTTGCGGATTAATAATGACGTGGAAAGGGATAGGCTCGCGCTTCCGTTCGGCCAGAATTTCCGGCCTCAAGTCCCTCAGGTACTCCGCGCGATCTTCAATGATCGCAAGCTGCAGCGAAATGCCGACCTGGGGAGCAGCCAATCCGACTCCCGGCGCGTCGCGCATGGTTTCGAGCATGAAATCAATCAATTGTTGAATCTCGGCTCCGCGGATTTCCTCGTTCGAGAGGGCGCGAGCTTTCTGGCGTAGCACGGGATCGCCAACTTGTAGAATTTTTAACCGAATGGAGAGCCTCCTTATCGAAGTTTCCCATGGGAGCCGCGCTTGAAAGCCGCAATCGGTTCGATTCCGCGTTCTTCCAGCGCGGCTTTCGCCGCTTAGGGGCCGTTCATTTTCCCTGCGTAATGAAAAGCCGCAAGAAGAGTCACAGATTCGGAGTGGATCGTTGGATGGAACATCCATTCCTGTGAAGCCAGCGAAATAAAGAAGCAAGGGATTCTCCTTCAATGCCACTGCGCAAGCTCTGGAGACCGGTAGGCCGCCCACGAGGTGTGGGAGTGAGAATGCAATAAACCTTCCGGGGCGCGATCAGTACGTTTGGTGTAACCGCTTGTTTTTTCTACCGTTACACTTCGTAGTTGCGGTAGCTGTGATTTCACGATAAGGTTTGTCTACGCGAGCATTCGCGGGCAGCCGCGAACGCCACGTTTGACTCGTGGTTGCGTATGCCTTTACGGGTGAGTAGTCGGCTCGGGTTTCGGATCTGGCGGGCTCGAAACATTGGACTCATGGGCGCCGCGGTTCTTCTCTTCCTGGGGACGGCGGAACTCGCGCGCTCGCAGATCAAAATAAAGCCCCAGTTTCCCGGCGAACCGGTCACAATCCTTCCTTCGGACGCGGAGATTCTTGCGTCTCCCGTCGAACGGAAGGATCTGCCATGCAGTGTGACTCCACGTAAGGCGGAGCTCGGATTCGATCTTCAATTTCACACGGGATTCGATGTCAACGTACCGCTGAGTGAATTAGACGGCGGCGATGACATGCTGACGATTGTATTCCGCGTGTACCCCGAAGGGCAAAAAGACAACTCCAGCTATTTCGCGGAGCATATCACGGTGCCGACAATTGAAGAAAATGCCACGGGAGATGCTTTTCTCCAAGGATATTTCGATGTGGGCGAAGGGAACTACCATGTCGACTGGCTGATGCGCGACCGGCAGGAACGTTTCTGTTCTGATAGCTGGGATACAGACGCCTCGCTGGCTCCGAAGGATAAGGAGATGCGGCTGTTCATCGCGCCGAAACAGATCAAAACAGCCCAGTTCGAGCCTTTTCAGGACGAACCCACGTTTCACCGCACCCCGCCGGGGGACGACCCCATTAATCTCAAGTTATTAGTCAATTTTGCCCCGGAAGCCAAGGATCAAGCGTCACTTCCCGCTGCCGACCTGGCGGCGTTGGTGGGTATTTTGAAGATGATCGAGCACGATCCCCGAGTGGGCCATGTCTCACTGGTCGCCTTCAACATGCAAGAACACCGTATTCTCTACCGGCAAGCGGCGGCGGACCGGATCAATTTCCCGGCACTCGGCCGTGCGCTGCAGACCATGAAACTCGGAACGGTAGGGGTAGGTACTCTTGGTGAGAAACATGGGGACACGGACTTTCTCGGAAATCTGATCGAAAAAGAGGTAGGTACCGCAACGCACCCGGATGCGGTGGTTTTTGCCGGTCCCAAAGCCATGCTGGACGCCGATGTACCCCAGGACGACCTGAAACGCATCGGAGATATTGAATGCCCCGTGTTCTACCTGAACTACAATCCCAATCCGCAGGCGGTCCCGTGGAGAGACTCCATCGGGCATGCGGTGAAGTTCTTCAAGGGCACCGAGTACACAATTTCCCGTCCGCGGGATCTTTGGTTCGCGACAAGCGAGATGGTCACAAGAATCGTCCGTTCAAAACAATTGCACGCGGAAGGCACAGTCGCGGCGGCCGAATCGCGCTAATCTGTAAAGTAATCAGGTTATGTTGCTAAGGGTGATTCGGAAAGGGACGCCGTTATGGCTGTTGGTTTTCTGTCTATCGACAGCCGCGTTCGCGCAGCGCTATAAACCGGATTTTCGAAACCGGCTCGCGCCCTTCGTCAGTTCGCCGCAACGGGCGGTAGAAAAGATGCTGGAAATGGCGAACCTGAAGCCCGGAGAGACGCTTTACGATCTGGGCTGCGGGGACGGCCGGATTTTGATTGCCGCAGCCAAACGCTATCACGTAAAAGCTGTCGGGATAGAGATTTCGGACCGGCTTGCTAGAACGGCCGAAGATAACGTGAAATCGGACGGTCTCGAAGAGCAGGTGAAAATCATTCACGGCGATTTCATGCAAGCCGATCTTAGCGGCGCCGATGTGGTGACTCTTTACCTGATGACCGCCGCAAATGAGAAAGTACGGCCCGATTTGGAGAAGTACCTGAAGAAAGATGCGCGCGTCGTATCGTATGATTACCCTATCCCCGGCTGGACGCCTGTAGACCAAGCGGAAACAGATCCCAGCCGGTATGGGAACCGGCACACGATCTATCTGTACCAGGTACCAACCTCGTTCAAAAAGTAGGCCCTGTTGAACCCCAGTTTCGATGTTCTTGGAATCGGTCTGAATGCGACCGACACTTTACTGCTGCTTCCTGAGTTTCCGCCATATGCAGGCAAAATTGCTTTCAGCCAGGAGATCTTGAGCCCGGGCGGGCAAGTCGCCACCGCCATGGTTTCGTGTGCGCGGCTTGGGTTGCGGGCACGCTATCTCGGCACCATCGGAGACGATTTACGCGGGAAGATCCAGCGCGAAAGCCTGGACGGAACGGGCGTTGACGTTTCCAGGCTGATTGTCAGAGAGGGCTGTCCGAATCAGACGGCCTACATTCTCATCGATCAGCGGTCGGGCGAGCGGACCGTGCTTTGGCAACGCCCGGATTGCCTCCGCCTGACCCCGGACGAAATCCAACAAGACGACATTGTCAGCGCCCGCATGCTGCATCTGGACGGCTACGATACAGCGGCGGCGGCGAAGGCCGCAGCCCTGGCGCGAGAGAACGGCATCCCGGTTTCGCTCGACGTCGATACTGTCTATCCGAATTTCGAGGCCGTACTGGCGAATGTCGATTACCTGGTTGCCAGTTCGGTCTGGCCAGGCCGGTGGACGGGCGATGACGATCCGTTCACGGCCCTGGAGCGGATTCAGCGCGAATACGGCATGAAAGTCGCGGCCATGACTCTTGGCGAATACGGCGCCCTGGCGCTCTCCCACGGCAAATTCACCTATTCTCCGGCTTTTCGCGTTCATTGCGAGGACACCACGGCGGCCGGCGACGCGTTTCATGGCGGATTCTGTTACGCAATGCTGAAAGGCCTGCCGCTACGAGACGCTTTGGATTTTTCTAATGCCGCAGCCGCCCTGAACTGCACCGCTATCGGAGCCCGCGGACACATTGGGACTCTGCAAGAAGTGAGCGACTTAATAGCGCTTAGCGAGGCGGGCAAAGTGGAGCGGCACGTGAACCAGGAAATTGCCGTCCGAAGCCTATCCTGGAAACCCTCAAAGAAGCACGACGCGCTGTCGCATCGGGCGACCTGAACGCATGATCCCGCTGCGAGCGCTTATCCGGATGCGTTCGTTTCCGGCGGTCACGCTGGCGTTGATCGTCGTAAACGCGCTGTGCTTTCTGTTCGAACTGACGCTGACTTCATACGGGCAGCACGTCGTGATCGAGCGTTATGCGCTAATCCCGAATCATCTCCACTTAAGCGCGCTCGTCACATCCATGTTCCTGCATGGCGGGTGGATGCACATCATCGGAAATATGTGGTTCCTGTGGGTGTTCGGATCGCGAGTTGAAGATGTGCTCGGACCGTTCAAGTACCTTTTTTACTACCTGTTCTGCGGCGTGATCGCGGCCATGGTGCATCTGGCGACGAATCTCGGCAGCCCCATCCCGACCATCGGAGCAAGCGGCGCCATCGCCGGAATCATGGGTGGGTTCCTGCTTCTTTATCCGCGCGCGCGGATCTTTACGCTGATCTTCGTCTTCATCTTTATCACCACATTGGACATTCCAGCGGTGCTGCTGCTGGTCTACTGGTTTTTGCTGCAATTGTTCAGCGGGCTCTTCTCTTTTACGCACTCGGCGTTTACGACTGCGGGTAATAACGTCGCCTGGTTCGCACACGTCGGCGGGTTCCTGGCGGGCATGTTTCTCTTGTCGGTGTTCGGCGGACGCGGGCGGCGCTCGGCCTACGAATTCCGGCATTAGAGCGGTGCAGATTGAATCTTGCACCGCGGGCCTTCGCTTTTCGCACGGCAGCCGGTCGACTTCCCGATGTCCAAGTGGTCCGCTTCCTTGCGGTCACGGCGCAGTTCCGGCCATCGGATGCCCCCTGTTACACTAAAAGGTTTCAAACCGCGCACAACATCCGTGCGCAATTACACGGAGTTATCACTGCATGATTGCCGCAACGCAAATCCGCCCAGGCATGGTGGTCAAGTTTAACAACGAGCTGCACTCAGTCTTCAGCATGGTCCACCGCACGCCGGGCAACCTCCGGGGCTTCGTTCAAGCCAAGATGCGCAACCTGCGCAGCGGCTCGATGATTGAGCACCGGTTCTCGTCGGAAGACAAAATCGAACGCGTTGCTCTCGATGAGCAGGAAATGGAATATCTGTACGACGATGGCGAAGATTATCACTTCATGAACACGGACACCTTCGAGCAGATGCACCTGACAAAGGATCTGCTGGGAGACAGCGTCAATTACCTTGTGGCGAACATGAAGGTGAACGTCGAATTCTACGAAGGGCGGGCTATCAGCGTGGAGCTTCCGGCCAGCGTAGAATTGACGGTTGCCGAAACGGAACCCGGCCTCAAGGGCTCGACGGTTTCGAATGTCACGAAGCCGGCGAAGCTCGAAACCGGACTGGTCGTTCAGGTTCCCGCGTTCATCAATGAAGGTGAGCGTATTCGCGTCAGCACGTCGGAAGGCACATACCTGGAGCGGGCATAGCCCCGATGCGCCGGAGTTTCCGGTAGTTCACCACCGGGCAAATGCAAACCCGACGATTACTGCCGCTGCTTGCCGTATTGGCCTTTGTTGCCTATTTGCCGGTTCTCTCGTTCCCGTTCATCTCCGACAACTACACGGAAATTCCGTTATCCATCGGTTACGGGACCTGGCACGGCCTTTCGGCGCTGTTTGCAAACCCGGTATTTCATTTCCGGTTAAGCTACATCTTCGCGAACGCCTGGATCGCCAAGCTCTTCGGGTTCACGCCACATCCGTTTTATATCGCGAGCATCGTCTTTCACATCCTTTGCGTTTGTGTCGTGTGGGGCACGGGCGCCTGGCGAAAGGTTGGTTGGAAGGCGTCTACGTGGGCCGCTGGATTCTTCGCCGTATACGAAGGACACCAGGAAGCCGTAATGTGGCTGGCGGGATGGACCGAGATGTTTCTGGTTCTGTTCGGCGGAGGCTGCTTCGTTTGCTGGGTGCTCTGGCTTCAGGGCGGGCGGCGGTGGCTGTATGCTATCGCCTGCATTCTGTTCATCGCCGCGCTGTTCTCAAAAGAATCTTCATACATGTTCGCGCCGTTGTTACTGCTGCCGGTCGCCGCCGAGCCGAACCTCCGGCGGCGGGGCATTCGCGGCATCATTCCATTTCTGGCAGGAACCGCGGTTTACGTGGGCTTCATCGCGCTGGGGCTGAGAACGAACCCGCGTTCGCAGGACGGCACCTTCGTCCTTTCGGCGAATATGCCATGGCATCTGCTTAACAGCTTGGGCCACATGCTCTTCGTGTGGGGACTGCTGGCGCTGGCATTCCTGCTGATCCTGCGCGCCCGGGATACCTGGCGCATGGCCGCGATCAGCCTCGCCTGGATGGCGATTGCGCTAGTTCCCTACAGCTTTCTTACCTACATGAACCGTGTGCCCAGCCGCCAGACCTACGTGGCCAGCATCGGGCTCGCCTGGTTGGTCGGTATCGCGCTGACGAAGTTGGAGGAGCGTTTTTCGGTTCGCCCCGCCATCGCCGTCGCGTGCGTCATCGCCGGAGTGAATATCGGCATCCTATGGACAAAGAAGCGCCGCCAATACCTGGAGCGGGCACAACCCACCGAACTGCTGATTCAAGCTGTGCACAAGGCACACGGCGACATCCACCTCTCCTGCTTCCCCTACTCCCCTCTCATTGCCGGCGGAGCCGTTGAATATGCGCACGGACAACTAGTGCTTGATGGACCATCTGCACAGATCGATAAGCCACACTGCTTGTCGTTTTCCTACAAAGATGCCTTCGGGGATGTCCACCAAACGACCGTGCACACCCCAATCTAAGTGCAGCTGTTCGTAAATACGAAGACGTATTGCGAGGCAACACTCCGATGAAGGCACCCGCCACTCCTTGACACTCACGGTCGGCGCAGGCCCATGTAATCATACGCAGTTGTCCGCTTATGCGGCCTGGCGGGGCCCTGTCGGTCCTGGCTGGGAATGAGCCGCGCGCATCGACAAGCGCTTTTGAGCTGCTCGTCGATTCGCTATCGTATTTAAGAAAATGCCGTTAAGTTTGCAGGAAGCCCGATCGAACTGAAAGGCTAGCAAGCCTTAGAAGAACTGTAGTACGCGTTCGAGCAGGGAGTCCCTCTTCGAGGAAATCCCGACGGCAACAGGTTCCTCCACGCCATCCTCCTTCAAGACGGCCGAGAGGTCCTCCTTGCCGGGCACTTCAAGGATGTCGAAAATCAGATTGGACGGCAGAGAATCAAGAGAAACTTCGCGTCCATCGTCGAATACAAAGACATCCCGTTTCGGTTTGGTGAGCATCCGGAACACTACTTCAGCTTCCGGCGCGGTGTGTAACGTCACTTGCTGAACTTCGGAGTACCGGATAAGAACTCTCGTTTGGTCCAGCATGCAAACCGGCGTGGGCCGTGCATTGTGTAGATCCGATTCCCGCACGGCCCAGCTACAACCATGGACCTTACGGATTCCCAATCGCTGCCCAGCCTCAGCCTGTAGAATTTTGTCTGCGTGGGTGGCAGAATACCAGCACATTCTTGACCTCCTAACTTCCGGTCGAACAGTTAGCTGCTCTACCGACCCAAGTATGGAGCAAATCCGAACCACGAACAAGGGTGGAAATCGCTGGAAATGTTTGGCGAAATCAGGCCGTTGCGATGCCGTCCAGTTCGCAGCACAAGCGCACTGCCCCGTGCTCCAAAGGCCGACTACAACTGTAACGGAGAGGACAAAATAATGACCGGCTAATGTTTCCGTTAACATCTTCATGTAGTTTCCGTATTACCAGGCAGAGAACGTCAAAATCAGCCGAGAGGAAATCATGCCTGAAGTAGTCGTCGCCATCATTTTCGGAGTGTTTGGGTGGATCGTATGGGTCATCACAACGAATATCCGCCGGAGTAAGACCGCCAGAGCCGTCGCCGATCTGCACGCGAAGCTGCTCGATCGCTGCAGCAACAACAATGAGCTCTTGATGTACCTTGAAAGCGAATCCGGCCGGCGGTTTCTTGAGTCGGCCACAACGGGAGGGGGTACACCGCTTACGCGTATCCTGAACGCAGTTCAGGCCGGAGCCGTTTTGCTGTTGTTCGGCATCGCAATGGTGATCGTCCGTTTGGCGCTCCAGGATACGGACGCGCAGAATGTATTGGTGGTCCTGGGCGCGGCGGCGCTGTCCATCGGGGCGGGGTTCCTGGTATCGGCGGCGATTTCTTACACGCTCTGCAAGTCGTGGGGAATATGGAAGCCCGGCGAAACGCTTCGCCAAACTACTTAAGGGCAATCTCGCTCTCGACAGATGCGCGGATGATCAACGCCGAAACGCAAACGGAATTCGCAGCCTCCGCGGCGCGTCCGATGGATGAGGAGAGTTTCCAGCTCCTGTACCATCGCACGGCCACGCCGCTGCGGCGGTATCTGCGCAGGATACTATCCGACCCGTCGTTCGCGGACGATCTATTACAGGAGAGTTACCTCCGGTTTTTAGGAGCTAAACTCAGCTCGGATATGTGCGAAGAGCATCAAAAAAATTACCTGTTTCGGATCGCGACAAACCTGGTGCGGGATCATGCTTCGAAAAAGAAAGCAGAGCCGCTGCTCGGGGAAGCGAGTTCCCCTGAGAGGCTGGCCCAACGCATCGACCGGCAGGAGGATCTGCGGCGTGTGATGGAAAAGATGAAGCCACGGGAGCGGCAGATTCTCTGGTTAGCTTACGTGGAGCAATTCGATCATAATGAAATTGCGGCAATCGTCGGAGCCAAAGCCCAGAGCATTCGACCGATGCTGTGGAGGGCTCGCGCGAACTTGGCCGATATGCTTCGCGGCCTGGGATTTCGGGAGGGAAAACCGTGAAAACGGAGGCAAACATTCTCCATTCGTGCGAATGGGAACCAGCGCTGGTATCCGCGTTGCAGCGGGGACATCTGCCTGAAGAAGTTTCGCGGCATGTAGCAAGTTGCCCAGCCTGCACCGATACCGCCATCGTGTGGGGTTATCTGCACGATGTCGAGCAAGATGCCGCCGATGCCGACCAACTTCCTGCCCCTGGCCTGATCTGGTGGCGGGCGCAACTGGCCGAGCGGCGTAAGCTCGCGAGCCGTTCCGTCGCTTCCATCCAAATCGTGCAGAATGCGGCTATCGCGCTCGCGGCGATTCTAGCCGTTACACTCCTGGCGCTCTACGCACAAACGTTCACTCAGATCCCTGCTCTGCTGCTGGAGGGCATTGCAGCGTGCTTCTTGTTTTCGCTGCCTGTCGCCGGACTTCTTTATTTCTGGGCGCGATCCGAACGGTAGATTTTCACAAGCTATTCATCGTGCATGGCAGCCTGTACTTTGCTGGCCAGCTCGGGAGGTATCTCGTCCATATTGTGCGCCGACTTCGCGTGTTCCGCGCATGCTTTCAGAACTTCCTGCTCAGTCTCCCCACGCGCTTCAAAATCGCAATCCACGCCGACTTCGCGGCACCGAACAACTTTAGGCATCGTGCTGCCTCCTGGAAATGAATTATAAACTCATTAGCGCTGTTGTACAGGCGTCGTGCTAACACTCGCAGTACTGTATCGTATGGATGGATCGCGCACCCGAAAGCGACGAAAGATATTGAACCTGCGGCGGTCGAAGCATGCTTCGCCCCTATAACAAATAAGGGATTTCTGTGTAGGGGACGGGCGTCCCGACCCAAGCCTTCAGAGAGCGGATTTACAATCCAACAAAACCCGTCACCAATTCGTAATCGAGCCGTCCGGACGGAAGTAGGTCTGCGCGCGATTCGTAACCGGCTCGGTGATTTCCGTCACCGGCTTCAGATACTTCATATCCAACTCCACGCCCAGCCCCGGGCGCTCATTCGGATATAGTTTGCCGTTTTTGAAATCCAGACATTGCGGAAGGTACGGCAGAGTCCGGCCCTGGTAGTTGTACTCCATCAGAACGGGGCCCGAGAATGTGCCCAGTGAGTTGACCAGCGCGGCGGTTGCGATGGGCCCGGTGAAGTGGGGCACGATGCCGACAAAGTGCGTCTCGCAAATCGCTGCAATTTTCATCATCTCGGTGATGCCGCCGACATTAGGAAGCGTCGCGCGAATGTAATCGAGATCGTGGTTCTCGACGAGCCTGTTGAAGTCCCAGCGATTGCCCCATTCCTCGCCGGCCGCCAGTGGCACATTCACCTTCTGCCGGAGAATGGGAATATCCTGCTGGAACGCCTCGGCGCGCACGGGGTCTTCAACGAAATAAGGCGCGAGACTTTCGATGAGATTGCATCCGCGAATTGCATCGGACAGATCGAAGCGCTGGTGGAAGTCGATACACCAGTCGCCATTCTTGCCGACTCCTTCGCGGGCCTCGACACAGTCCTTGTAGACCTGATTGATTCGCTCGTGGGTGTTGAACGTCGTATTGGCCGGCGTGTCGGCCGCGCCCATGCGGAAAGCCCGGTAGCCTGCTTCCACGGTAATTCGTGCACGGTCCCGAATGCTCATGCCGCGTTCAATACCCGGTATGATGCCGGCCGTGTTATAGCACTCGCAGTGATCGCGCACCATGCCGCCGAGTACTTCGTGAACCGGCAACTTCAGGGCCTTGCCACGAATGTCCCACAGCGCGAGATCAAGCGCGCCGATGCCATCTGTTTTTTCCCGGCCGGCCGGATAGAAAAACGCGCGATTCATATCCTGCCACAGGCGTTCAATGTATTGCGGATCTTTGCCGATCAGCCGCCCAGCGGACTGCTCGAGCGTATCTCTTGAGCCGCCTTCCCCAATTCCGGTAATTCCGGCGTCGGTGTCAATCAGCACCACGAGGTCGCTCTGGTTGAATAACGGATTCGGATGCGGCGGAGCAAAGACGCGAACCTTCGTGATCTTCATCTTCGGAAGCGCCGCCTGCAAACTCGGCGCGACCAAGGCGCCACCCACTGGTGCGACTGCTAACGTCTTGAGAAACGACCTCCGGTTCATTCATCCTCCTCACAAATGTCCTACTGTACTTCAGCGGAGAAGATTATCAAAGCGATTTGTTGGCGCGGGGCGGTTCTTCGCCGGGAAAGCAGGAGTTATTTCACGATGCGAGCAAGGACCGGGCCGACTATTACGAGGAACAGGACGTAGGCCGCCGCGAACGATCCGAGTTCCGGTTGCAAAGTGGCTCCGAGGGCGGCGATTACCATCGAAAACTCGCCGCGCGCCACAAGAGTAGTCCCCGCCCGCCAGCGCGCGCTGCTATCGAAACCCGCTTGGGCCGCCGCAAAGTAGCCCGTGAGAATCTTGGTCAACGCCGTAACAATGCCCAAAACAATTGCAAGCGGCATCAATACGGGCAGCTTCGAAGGATCGATCTGCAGTCCGAAGAAGAAGAAGAAAATGGCGGCAAACAAATCCCGAAGCGGCGCGAGCAACTGGTGCGCGCGCTCCGCTATAGGCCCCGAAAACGCGATGCCGACCAGGAACGCCCCAATCGCGGCCGAAACCTGCAGACTTTCCGCGACGCCGGCGACCAAAAGAACGGCCCCGAACGTGGTAAGCAGAATCACTTCGTCGGATTCGTGGAGCGCCCATGCGCTCAACTGCTTGCCGTAACGCAGCGCGATCGTCAGAATGAACAGAACCGCGCCGATCGCAATCGAAACGGAAATGGCGATCTTCAGCTTCGTGCCGCCAATGAGAAGGACGGCCACAAGCGGCAGGTAAGCTGCCATGGCAAGGTCTTCCAAAACGAGGATCGACAGAATGGAGGGCGTCTCCGGGTTGCCCATCCGCTTCAATTCGGAAAGCACCTTGGCGATCACGCCGGAAGAGGAGATCCACGTCACTCCGCCGAGCAGCACGGCCGCCAGCGGATGCCAGCGCAAAATCAGTCCCATCACCAGGCCCGGCGTGAAGTTGAGCGCAAAATCGATAATGCCGGCGCCAATTCCGAATCGCAGATTGTGTTTCAATTCCTGGGCGGTGTACTCGAGTCCGAGCATGAACAACAGCAGCAAGACTCCGATCTCCGCGCCGACGTGAATGAAGCCTTCACTCACGGGGAGTGGAGCGATGCCGCCGTTACCGAAGGCAAGCCCGGCGAGCAAATACAGGGGAATAGCGGAAAAGCCGATGCGGTTGGCGAGACGGGCGAGTACTGCCAGCCCAACCGTGGCCGCTCCTAACTCTATGAAAAATTCGGATCCCGGGGCTTGGGAAGGCATTTGCTTAGTCGAGGATAACAGGAAGAGCAAAAGCAGCATTCCTTCATGCCGGAATGTTATTGGCGAAGTTGAGCACCGGCAATTCACCGCATTTTCCCTGCCAGCGCTCCGATTCGGGGCGCTGGCAGGGCGGTTCACGAGCGATATCGCGCAAGCAAATTGCGAGCCCGATATTATAGATGTTTCGAACTGAACAGAACATGGCACAGGTGAAAGCAAGTCCGAAGACGTATGACGTCGTGATTGTCGGCTCGGGGGCAGGTGGCGGTGTCGCCGCGCAAGTGCTCGCGAACGCCGGCGCAAAGATCTGCATGCTAGAGGCAGGAGCGTGGTTCGATTGCACAAAGCAATCCGACATGTTCGGCTGGCCCTATGATGCTCCGCATCGCGCGGCGTCAACCCACGAAAAGCCGTTCGGCTATTTCGATGCAACGCTGCTCGGCGGATGGGAAGTGCCCGGCGAACCGTACACCAACGCCGCCGGCTCGGATTGGATGTGGTGGCGCGCGCGCATGCTCGGAGGCCGCACCAATCACTACGGACGCATCTCGCTCCGCATGGGGCCGTACGATTTTAAGCCATATAGCCGCGACGGTAAGGGCTTCGACTGGCCCATTACGTATGACGATCTCGCGCCGTACTACGACAAAGCCGAGGAACTGATCGGCGTATTCGGATCACATGAAGGCCTGGAAAATACGCCCGACGGAAAATTTCTGCCGGCCCCGGCGCCGCGCGGCTACGAAAAAGTAGTGAAAGCCGCGAGCGATAAGCTCAACATCCCTTGTATTCCCTCGCGCCTGGCAATTCTGACGCGGTCCATTCATGGAAGGCCGGCCTGCCACTATTGCGCGCAGTGCGGGCGGTCTTGTGGCGTGAACGCGAATTTTAACTCGCCCGGCGTGCACATCTTCCCCGCGATGAAGACCGGTAATCTCGAGGTCCGCAGCAATGCCATGGCCCGCGAAGTCCTGGTTGGCCCGGACGGCATGGCGCGCGGCGTCTCCTACGTCGACAAGACCACGCGGAAGGAAGTCTCGGTATACGGCAAGATCGTTGTGCTGGCCGCGAGCTGCTGCGAGACGGCGCGAATCATGCTCAATTCGAAGAGCAATCAGTTTCCGAATGGCATCGCCAACTCGACGGGACTAGTGGGCCGCTACATCATGGACACGGTCGGGTCCGCGGTCAGCGGATTTTTCCCGATTATGCAGGATCTGCCACCGGAGAATGAAGATGGCGTTGGCGGTATGCATATGTACATGCCGTGGTGGCTTTACAAAGAACAGAAAGCCAACAAGATGCCGTTTGCGCGCGGCTACCACATCGAGTTTGGCGGTGGGCGCCACCAGCCGGGCGCCGGCGTACTCAGCGGCTCCGAACGTCTACTCGGCGGTGGCTATGGCGCGGAATTGAAGCAGAATCTGCGTAAAATCTACGGGGCGCACGTCGGCTTCTCAGGCCGCGGCGAAATGATTCCAAATGACGACAGTTACTGCGAAATCGACCCCAACACGGTCGATCAGTGGGGCATCCCGGTGCTTCGCTTCCACTTCAAATGGAGCGACGACGAACTTCTGCAGGCGAAACACATGCAGGAGACGTTCAAGGAAATTATTGAAACGGCAGGCGGCGTGGTGACGAACAGCCACGGACCGGAGAAGCGGTGGGGCATTTCAAACGGCGGTCAGATTATTCACGAAGTCGGCGCAACCAAGATGGGCGCCGATCCGAAGACCTCGGTGCTGAATCAGTATTGCCAGGCGTGGGATTGCAAGAATCTCTTCATCACCGATGCGGCTCCGTTCGTCAGCAACGCCGATAAGAACCCGACGCTGACCATCAGCGCGCTCGGGTGGCGCACATCGGAGTACATTGCCGATCAAGTGAAGAAGCTGAACGTGAAGGTATAGCGGAAAGGAACAAGTGATGGCCGACAATCAAGAAGATATTCGCGAAAAAACAGGCGGAGTGAGCCGCCGCAATCTGTTCCAGGTGCTCGGCGCCGCCGTGCCGGTGGCTGCCGTGTTAACCGGACGACCGGTTTATGCCGAGTTGGGCGAACACCACGCGCACTTGCCGATGGCCGCTGCCGCGCGCGCCATCCCCAGTGGTCCGTATACGCGCCAGACCTTCGACGACCAGCAGTGGCGTACAGTCAGCGTGTTGTGCGATCTAATTATTCCCGCCGACGACCGTAGCGGCAGCGCCACGCAAGCGAAAGTGCCGGAGTTTATCGACGATTGGATCGCGTTCCGCAAACAGCAGGACGGCAACGAGAACCTGCAGGCGCTGATTTTCGGCGGCCTGATGTGGCTGGACCGGGAATCGAACGAGAAATTCGAAAAGCCATTTGCGGATGCCTCGCCCGACCAGCAGAAGCGACTGCTCGACCGCGTCGCTTATCCGGAGAAAGCCGCCAAGGAGGACCACGCCTGGGTGCGGTTCTTTAATGAATTCCGCGATCTCACGGTGAGCGGGTTCTTTTCGAGCAAGATGGGTGTCGCCGATCTGCCATATCTCGGCAACACGGCTGTTGCCGAATGGAAAGGCTGCGACCCGAAAGTGTGGGCCGTTATTGAAGAACGCATGAAGAACGGCTATAAGGGCGTAGCTGGTCCCGCAGTTAAGCCCTGGAGCGCGTAGCCAGAAAAGCAAATCGGAACGGCCGGAGGCGGGACCGGCTTAAGACGCTGGGAAATTGCGACCGTAGGCAATCGGCGCCGGTTCTCGGCCTGAAGACGGCGGCTCCGTTGAAGGCGTCCGCTTCCTGACGGTCGCGGCTCAGTACAGAGGTCCTGCTGTTTTTGCCACGCACTTAGATCGGGGCTCGACGCAATCCTTGAAAGCACTGATCTAGGGTTGGTCCGAGCACGTTGCCCCTATTAGGCCAGCACCGAACCGCCACGGTAAGGGAGCGGACTGCCAGGCTGCTCGCCACGCTGGCAAAACGAGGCGCTGGTGATTTCCGGAAAGCGGCCATCCGGCTTACCCCAAGGCGATTTCGCCCCGTAGGAATAGCGCAGCCTGTCCGGCTATTTCCACGCGATTGCCGCGAAGCTCACAATACAGTTCACCGCCACGTTTCGAGACCTGACGCGCAAGCATATTATCTTTGCCGAGCCGTTGCGCCCAGTACGGAATCAATGTGCAATGCGCGGAGCCGGTCACGGGATATTCGGGGACGCCTGTGGCCGGCGCGAAGAAGCGCGATACAAAATCACAATCGTTTCCGGGCGCTGTCACGATTACCGCGAACCGGTCGATGGCTTTCAACAATTCCATATCGGGCTTGAGGTTCCGCACTTCTTCCTCGCTGTCGAACACAAGCAGATAATCGCGAGCGCCAAGCACTGCCTGAGGCTTGACGCCAAACGCCTCCATCAGCCCTACGCAGGGCCGTGTCGGCTCGGGAGGCCGCGCCGGAAAATCGAGCGCCAGCATGTTGTTCTCATTTCGACGAACAATCAACTCACCCGCCTTGGTGGTGAATCTAAGTTGATCGCCTAGCTCCCCCAGAACGTGGAACAACACGTATGCCGAGGCAAGGGTGGCATGCCCGCACAAATCGACCTCCACCGCGGGCGTGAACCATCGCAGATGGAAACCATTCCCGTTCCGCACGAAGAACGCAGTCTCGGAAAGGTTGTTCTCCGCAGCCACGGCCTGCATGGTTTCATCCGGAAGCCACTCATTGAGCGGGCATACAGCAGCCGGATTGCCGGCAAAAATCCGGCTGGTAAACGCGTCAACCTGGTAAACCGGAATCTTCAAATCCATAGTCTATTTCAACGGCGCCCGTTTACGGAAGATTTGTGGCCATGATTGTGGCCTTGGTCCGGCGCGACGATTTCGTCCGCTTTCAAATCGAAGCGTACCGGCTGGTGAATATAGCCGCTTCCGGAAGGCATTGTTACTCGATATTTGCCGCCGGCCGCTTGCGCTCCAACCGCTGCGAGCACGTTTTCCGCTCCAGTTACGCCGAATTCGTAAGTGCGGCCAGCCACTCCGGACAGTATATACGTAACTCGCTTGTAATTGTTCTCCCAATTTTCGGAAATGAATTTCAAGTTGTCGCTGGGTTCGCCGAGCCGGGGCGCGGCCGCAGGGATATCAATTGCGAACAATCGTTCGTGCTTCAGCACAATTGTGCTCCCGGTGTTGAGGATCGCCGTTTCGATTTCCGGATGCCAGTCCACGGCGGTCTGGCGGCGCGTGAACTTTACGGGCTCGCCATTTACGCTCACGTCCGTCACGTTCGTATAGAGCGAATAAGCCGGCGAAAAATCCAGCAAAAATCCGTTTGCGCCGTGATTTTCTACTCGGAGCGTGAGCGATTGCGCATCGCGGTGCAGAATGAAATCAAGTGTGCCGCCGCCGAATGGCGCCCCTCGGACCGCGGCATCGTTCCAGGAAGCCGGCAGGTGCGGCTCCAGCCGGACTCTGTGGGCCACACCATCGATTGTCAATCCGAAAACGCCCCGCAACAGCGGCGACACGATCATTGCAGCCGACCACGTCTGGTGCGGCGAAGCGGTCGAGAGCGGCGAATACGTTTGACCCGAAAGCACCTCCGTCGTATTGCCGTTTGCGCCGTCGAGCGATAACCAGGAGTTCGCCTTGAGGTTTGCCCAGCCCTGCAAAGCCTCGTGTGCGTTGTATTCGGCAAGCGATGCCCAACCGGTGAAGAGCGGCCACACTGAACCGAAATGATATCCGGCCGGATTATAGATCGGCGCTTTCGATGAAATGATGCGCATACCCCAATCCGAATCGTGATCTTCTTCGGCAAGCTGTCCGATCATCGTCTGCGCTTTGTCGGTTTCGAGTAAGTCCCACCATTCGGGCACGATCGCCAGAACGCTCGTCTGGTTCACAGGCTTGCCATTATTGTCGATCGCAAAGGCATAGCTCCTGGCGTCCGGCAGCCAGAAAAGATTGTTCAGCTTCTGCCGTTTGTCGTCGAACTCCTGCTCCAGTTGGATGGCCTCGCTCTTATGCCCGGTCCATCGCGCAAGCTGAGTGAGCGAGTGCACCGCTTCCACGTAACAGCCGGCCATGTACATCTCCACGCGCACCGGCAAAAGCGGGCCCCCCTCTACCCATCCAGTGCCGACGCCGAAGTTCTTCGGAAAGCCGTTCGCATCGAGTGTCGAACGTGAAAAGTTCATCGCCTTCGTCAGCCGGCTCCACATCCGATTTGCAAAAGCCGTGTCGCCGCTGGTCTGAACATAATCCCGCACCGCAGTGATGAATAGCGGCGTGGAATCGGCCGAAGCGTATTCGTATGGGTAATCCTTCTCCCAGGGAACAAGCGTCGCGCTTTGCGAAATTTCGTGCGGAATCTTCCCGTCCGCCCTTTGAAACTTCGCGATGAATTCGATGGCGGCGCGGGAATCGTTCAGATCGCCATCAGAGTTCAGCGCGAACGAACTCCAAAACGAATCGCGTCCGAAGAACCACGCATAGCCGGGGCGGTAGGCGCCTTTTGACGGGCCATAGCCCGCAACCAGACCTTTGCCGAGAAATGGGTTGTCGACCATGCCCTTGACCAGGCTCAGACGCGACCAGTCGTACGCCGCTTGTAGATGTTTATCCGGCAGCTCGACCGAGATGGTTCGTGCCAGGTAGGTTTCGTAAAAACTCCCGGTATCTTTGGCTAGTTTTGCCGGATCCGTTATGAGCCGCCTGTATTCAGCGATAGCATCGTCTTTCGATTTCACTGAGCCCGCGAACGCAACGATCCGGCTGCCCTGCCCGTTAATCGTCCCCAGAGAGAACTCAGCATCAGCCTGCGATGAATAGTTCGTAGCGTAAGTATCCGAACGAAGCTCCAGGTTCGGCGAGCCCACCACCGCCGCATATGGCTGGCCGTCCGCGCCGAAGGAATAGAGTTTTGCGGCCGGATCCCAATTGCCATAGCCCGAACCAAACGAAGCGGGCCACATCAACTGAAAATCGCGCTTGAAATGGAACGTAATCGCGATAGGCGTATAGGCATGGACGTCGAGTTGGATGACGCCGCCTGGCTGATGAACGGGAACGATGAGCCTCTCAACTATCTGGAAATCATCGCCAGTGTAAATGACCGAGGCAATTCCCGGACGGTAATCGGCCCGGCGCGCAATCTTTTCCGCGGGAATCACGTGGCCGTCTACTTCAAATTGGAATGCAAGGCCCTGGAACAGTTTCAACGGATACACATAGGCCTCAAGCGTGCCATCCTCGCTACCGAGCAACGACGCTTGCTGACCAACGGCATCCATGAATTCCCAGCTGCGCGCGGCACGCGATAATTCCGGCGTCCCGGTCTGCCCGTAGAGGGGCAGCATCGATAACAAAGCCGCGGCGAAACAAAATGAGCGCATACCAATGAACAAACTATACACGCTGTTCGAAGGTCGGCCCTTACTCTGTCGATACTCACACTTTCAATGGTGACGATCGCATCACAGCCGCTTGAGGCCACCAACAGCAGCGTCAGCATGTAAGCGCACACAGGGTTTGTACACTCTCGGAACAGTACGAGTGGTGTTGGTCACCGTTAAAGGGACAGAATCGAATTGTGCCTACTTACGAAGCAGAAAGAGAATTGCGACCTAACGCGCTTTTGTGTTTAAACGCAGAGCAATACGGAAACGCTTATATGCGTGGGCTCTCTTCCACCACGCGATTTCTCATTTCGCGCGGTTGCCCATTCGACCTTGCCCAGGAATTGGGCCAAGCGGCGTGGGTGAGAGGCTGGGAACACCGCCGCCAGTTGCACGAGCCTTCCAAACTGGTCACTTGGGTCAATACAATTGCCTTGAACCTCTACCGAACGTCGTGCCGCCGAGAATGCCGCGACGTGCTGATCGAACTCAGTGAAACGCCGCGATTGGATGGCTATCTGGACGCCCAGACCATGCTCCGCGGCTTGAAAGTACCGGAAAGGCGGCAACTCGAGGAACTCTATCTCGAAGGGCGCGCCTTCAAGGAAGTTGCCGAACGCGAAAAAGTCTCCGAAGTCGCTCTGCGAGTTCGCGTTTGCCGCATCAAGCAACGATTGCGCCGGCAGGTATGCGCTCCAGCCGAATCGAAGCGCCGCGCCTGAATCAAAGGTCACCCGGCGGGCGAGTGATCGATCTCGTTCAATTGTGAATTGCCAACGATAAAATCGAAGCCCTCTCGACCGTTGTGAATCGACTCGAAGCTGACGCGAGCGCACTTCGAGTCGATCGCTACGGTGTGGAACTAAGCTTCTTCGCCCTCGTCCTCGTCGTCTTCTTCGTCTAGCTCATCGTCTTCCAATTCATCATCGTCATCTTCGTCCAGATCTTCGTCGTCCTCTTCATCCTCCAGGTCGTCTTCCTCCTCATCCTCATCTTCGTCCTCGATTTCATCA
>Ga0134125_10002520_pt1 | contig 21653 bp, 21 predicted proteins | sample KB31751_FD_96464 | JGI IMG/M metagenome (GOLD analysis project Ga0134125, IMG submission 96464) | Terrestrial soil microbial communities with excess Nitrogen fertilizer from Kellogg Biological Station, Michigan, USA - KB3-175-1 | ecosystem: Environmental > Terrestrial > Soil > Unclassified ... | reverse complement strand
GGCGGCACGATGAACCGCGAGGCCGTCGCGCTCGGCACGCCGGTCTTCTCGTCCTTCGAGGGCAGACTCGGAGCGGTCGACGAGCGGCTGATCGCCGAAGGCCGCCTCAAGCTCCTGCGCGACCCGGCCGACGTCGTCGTCGCCAAGCGCCCCGCCGACGACCCCCGCGAATCGCAGCGCACCCGCCGCAACCCCCGCGACTTCACGCGCCTGCTGTGCGCCCCGCTCGGCGAAACCGCGGCCGCCCCGTAGACTCTGCGCAATGCGCCGGTGGTATCGCTCCGGGGCGATTCCGGTTCACCGCCACTCCCTCGTGCAGCTGCTCGTGGACGGTGGGCTCGTCGCCCTCGCGTACTGGCTCGCGTTCGAGCTGCGCTTCGACAACGGCATCCCACGCCGGTACGACCTGCTGCGCGACCACACGATGCTGTGGGTGGTCCCGCTCTGCATCGGCGTCTTCGTCGCCTTCGGCCTGTACCAGCGGCTGTGGACCTACGTCGGCCAGCGCGACTACGAGGCGCTGCTGCGCGCGGTCGTCGTCGCCGCGGTCCTCGTCGTCGGCGGGATCGCGCTCGGGCACCCGGTCGAGGTGAAGGCGCACGGCGGGGTTCAGCTCTCCGTTGGGATGCCGGTCGGGGTCGCCGCCATGTGGGTCCTGCTGACGCTGTTCCTCACAGCGGGCGCGCGCTTCCTCGCGCACCTGATCTTCGAGGGACGCGTCGGCCGCGGCCCGCGCATGCGGAAAGGCGCGCGCACCGTCCTGATCGTCGGCGGCGGCGACGGCGGCAGGCTGGTCGCGCGCGAGCTTGTGCGCAACCCCGACCTCGGCCTGAGCCCGATCGGCTTCCTCGACGACGACCCGCGCAAGCGCGGCATGAAGGACGAGCACCACCTCAGAGTGCTCGGCACGACCTCCGACGAGGACCTCGCGCGCGTGCTCGACAAGTTCGCTCCGGACGAGGCGATCATCGCGATCCCGTCGGCACCCGGCACGCTGCGGGGGCGCGTCGTCGCCGCCTGTCGCCCGCGCGGCATCCCCGTCCGCACGCTGCCGACCGTCTTCGAGCTGCTGCAGGACGGCACGACCGGCAACGGCGGCATCAGAGTGATGCGCCAGCTCCGCGAGCTGCAGGTGGAGGACGTGCTCGGCCGCGAGCCGGTCCGCATGGAGCTGGACCGCGTCGGCGCCTACCTCACCGGCCAGGTCGTGCTCGTCACCGGCGCCGGCGGCTCGATCGGCGGCGAGCTGTGCCGCCAGATCGCGCGCGTCGGGCCGCGCAAGCTCGTGCTCGTCGACCACGCCGAGGACAACCTGTTCGAGATCGTGCGCGAGTTGGAGGAGGAGCGCCACGTCCGCACCGCGGTCCCGGTGCTCGCCGACTGCAAGGAGGAGGAGCGCATGCGGGAGGTGCTCTCCGAGCACCGTCCGGCGGTCGTCTTCCACGCCGCCGCCTACAAGCACGTCGGGATGATGGAGCTGAACCCCGTCGAGGCGGTGCGCAACAACGCGCTCGCGACGCGGCTGGTCGCGCGCATCGCGGGCGAGCAGGGCGTCAAGACGTTCGTGCTCGTCTCGACCGACAAGGCCGTCAACCCGGCGACCGTGATGGGCGCCTCGAAGGCGCTCGCGGAGTGGGCGGTCGAAGCGGCCGCCGAACGCCATCCAGGCACGCGCTTCGCGACCGTCCGCTTCGGCAACGTGCTGGGCTCCTCCGGCTCGGTCGTGCCGATCTTCCGCAGGCAGATCGCGACGGGCGGACCGGTCACGGTGACGGATCCGCGCATGCAGCGGTACTTCATGACGATCCCCGAGGCGGTCCAGTTGATCATCCGCTCCGGCTCGCTGTCGGAGCGCTCGGGCGAGGTGTTCGTGCTGGAGATGGGCGAGCCGGTTCCGATCGTCGACCTCGCGAAGGCGATGATCCGCCTCTCCGGCCTCGAGCCCGACAAGGACATCGCGATCGAGGTGGTCGGCGCGCGTCCCGGCGAAAAGCTCCACGAGGAGCTCTTCAACCCCTACGAGCGCCCGATGCCCACGCCCGCCGAGAAGATCCTGCGCGCGGAGCGCCCGCGCCTGGATCCCGCGTGGGTCGAGCGCACGTTCGGCGAGATCAACCTGTTCGTGCTTGAGGGCGACGCCGCCGCGCTGGCGGCGAAGGTCGGCGAGCTGTCGGCGGTGCGCACTGCCGTACCGACCCCCAGCGGCACCGGAAGTCCGCCCGTCGGGGTACCCTCATCCGACGCGTGATCGCGCGTCGCGCGTCCACCCGGCTTCCCACTGCGCCGTGATCTTCGCTCTCTCGATCCACAGCTTCGTCACCAGAGTCGGCTCCTACGCGGGCTTCGCCGCGGTGATCGGGCTCGCGCTGCTGGCGCTCCTGCTGTTCGCGCAGGCGCGGGAGCTGCGTCACCTGCGCGAGTGGGGCGCGCACGCGCACGACCGCATCGGCGAGCTGGAGAGACGGCTTGCGGCGGCGCTTGAGCTCGCCCGCCGCGCGGGCGCCTCGCAGCGCACGATGGCGCCCGGGGCACGCGCTGCCGGAAGCCCCGCCCGCCCGGACGTCGGCGCCGCGGACCGGCCCGCGGGGACTCGTCCCGCAGCTCGCGGCCCCGTCCCCGCCCGTACGAGCTCGCCGACGCGCCTGCCGCTGCTGCCCGCGTCGCCGGCGGGCGTCGCCGGCGCTGCGCTCGGGTCCGCGACGGTGCTGATCCCGCTGCCCAAGCAACCCCCCGGCGCCTCGCCCGAGCCGGCGACGGGGGCGGCCGTGGCCGCGGCCACGCGCCGACCCGAGGTCGCGCAGCCGACCGTCGCGGCACCGTCGCTGGCCGCGGAGGCCACCGCCCCATCCGCGCCCGCCCAGCCCACATCGGCGCCCGCCCCGGCGACCGCGGCCGCGGCCAAGGGCGCATCGACTGCGCCGACGCCTGCCCCCCCGCCGCCAGCCGCCCCGCCGAGCGCGACGAACGGCCACAGCGACACGTTCCCGCCCGTCCCACCGGTGCGGCGTGCTGCGCCACCGGCCGCCCGTGCAGCCGCCGGCGGACGGCCGCCCGTCCGTGGTCGCGCCGGCGCTCCGGCTTCGCGCCCTGGTGCGAGGCCGGCCGCGGCCGCGCCGCTGCGCGCGCGCGGCGTCCCGAGCGCCACCCCGCGAGGCGCCGCTGCGGGCGGCGCCCAGGCTGCGGGCGCGCCGCGCCGCGTGCTCCCGCTGCTCGCCGGACTCGCGGTCCTCGGCGCGCTCGCCGTCGTCGCGGCCGTCCTGCTGTCGGGCGGCGGTGGAAGCCCGGCCGGGACGCAGTCCGCGTCCTCGACCGGCGCCACGCCGCGCGGGGCGACGCACAGCACCGCTTCGCCGGCCGCCGCCGCTCCTGCGCGCGACAGAGTCACGGTCGCGGTGCTGAACGGCACGGCCACGGCGGGCCTCGCGAACACGCTTGCGACGACGCTCAGAAACGCCGGCTTCGTCGAGGGCCCGATCGGCAACGCCTCCGACCAGCAGCGCTCCGTCACCGTCGTGTCGTACTTCGGCGGCCACGAGGCGGACGCACAGGAGGTCGCCAAGACGCTCAACGTGCCGGCCGACGCGGTCCAGCCGATCGACGCCGACACCGAGGCGGCCTGCGGGCGCAGCACGGGCGCCTGCGCGGTGCCGGTCGTCGTGACGGTCGGCGCCGACCGGGGATAGCGATCCGCCCGTCCGGTCGCCGCACGTGATGCCGCCGTTCCTCGACCTCCCGCAGCGCAGCGCCAAGCCGCGCAAGCGCGGGATAACGCACGTGCTCGACAGCGGCCTGTCGGTCGCCGAGGTCGAGGGCCTGATCGAGGTCGCGGGCGCGGCCGTCGACCTTGTCAAGCTCGGTTGGGGAACGGCGCTGGTGACGGAGAACCTTCCTCAGAAGCTCGCCTGCTATCGCGCCTGCGAGATCCCCGTCGTGCTCGGCGGCACGCTCACGGAGCTGGCGATCGCGCAGGGCAGAGTCGACCAGCTCATCGCGTGGCTGCGCGAGCTCGGGCTCTGCCACGTCGAGATCTCCGATGGCGCGATCGAGCTGCCGCACGAGCGCAAGCTGGAGCTGATCGCGCAGCTCGCCGGCGAGGGCTTCACGGTCCTGTCCGAGGTCGGCTCGAAGGACGCCGCCTTCATTATGGCGCCGTACGTCTGGGTCGAGCAGATCCGCTCCGAGCTGGACGCCGGCGCGTGGAAGGTGATCGCCGAGGCGCGCGAGAGCGGAACCGCCGGCATCTACCGCGCCGACGGCGAGGTGCGCACCGGCTTGATCGACGAGATCGCGCACCAAGTGCCGGTCGAGCGGCTGCTGTTCGAGGCGCCGCGCAAGGAACAGCAGGTGTGGTTCCTGCAGCGCTTCGGCCACGAGGTGAACCTCGGCAACATCGCGCCGCGCGACGTGCTCTCGCTCGAGACGCTGCGGCTCGGACTGCGATCGGACACCGTCCCCGCTCACCCGCCTCCAGCCGCCACATGATCCTGCTCGCCCGTCACGGCGAGACCGACGACAACGTCCCGCCCTACCGCTTCCAGGGCCAGCGCGACACCCCGCTCAACGAGTGCGGTCGTGCGCAGGCGCGCGAGCTGGCGGAGCGGGTCGCGGCGCTCGACCCGCCGATCGCATCGCTGTGGTGCAGCGATCTCTCCCGCGCGCGCGAGACGGCGGAGATCGTCGGCGCGCGCATCGGGCTGGAGCCGCGCGCGGACGCCCGCCTGCGCGAGGGCTGGCGCGGGGAGTGGGAGGGCTTCCTGTTCGAGGAGATCGCCGAGCGCGACCCCGAGCGCTACGCCGCCTGGCGCAACCCGGACGGCGCTGAGGGCTTCCGCTTCCCGGGCGGGGAGTCGCTCCGCGAGCAGCAGGCGCGCGTGCTCGCATCGCTCGCCGACATCGCGGGAGACGGCGGCCGCCCGTCTTCGGGCGACGTCGCGCTCGTCGTCTGCCACGGCGGCTCGATCCGCACGGTCCTGTGCGCGCGCGATCCGCGCGGGCTCGCCGCCTTTCACACCTTCACGGTCCCGAACGTCGCGCTCGTGCCGGTCGAGCAGGCGGTGCTGCGATGACGCGGCTCGCCCGCATCGCATTCGGCGTGCTGGTGCTCGCGACGCTCGCCGCGTTCGTCGTCACGCAGAAGCTCAAGAGCGCGCCGCCGCTCGTCGTGCGCCCACACCTCTCGCAGGTCTTCTCCCCGGCTCCGCATGCGCGCGTCAGGCGTGCGCGCATCTCGTTCTGGATCGTCCATTCGGACGACGTCAGCGTCTCGATCGTCGACGCCGACGGCCAGATCGTCCGGCGCCTCGCGGACGGGCGCCACCTGGCCGCGCGCAAGCGCCTGAACTTGTCATGGAACGGCCGCGAGGACGACGGCGCCCTCGCGCCCGACGGCCGCTACAAGGTGCGGGTCGCGCTGCTCGGCCAGGGCCGCACGATCGACCTCGGACAGGCGATCCAGCTCGACACGCGTCCGCCGCGGCCACTCGCGACCGACGTCACGCCGCACGCCGGCGACGGCCCCGCGTTCCTGCCGCAGCACGGCGTCGCGGCGGTCACGATCCACGCGCGGGGGCTCGAGGGGCGCAGCGCGACGGTGCTGATCTACCGCACGGACCTCACGCCGCCGCGGCGGGTCGGCGAGCTGTCGATCCCGTTCGGCGGCAGCACCGCGACGTGGGACGGGACGCTCGGCGGCAGGCCGGCGCCGCCCGGCACGTACCTGATGGGCCTGCTCGTCGCCGACCGGTCCGGCAACGTCGGGACGTTCCCGTCGCCGCTGCCTGGCGGCTCACCGCTCGGTCCGTTGCCCGGTCACGCCGGCGTGACGGTCCGCCGCCTCGCGGCCGCACCGCCGCTGACGCCGGTCGTCGCCGGCGGCGTCGCGGTCGTGCTGGTCGACGCGCGTGGGTCGGCGTACGCGTGGGCGCTGCGCAGGCTCGGCGACGGAAAGGTGCTCGCACACGGCGAGCAGCGCGGCGCGCGCCTGCGCGTGCGGGTGCCGCACGGGCGGTCGGGCCTCTACGCGCTCACGCTGGCGACGCCGCCGGAAGGCGGCGCGGGGCGTCGCGGCCACGGCCGCGCCCGCCGGCCCGCGGCGCCGGCCGGCGCGCAGTACCGCACGACGGTGCCGCTGGTGGCGCGGGTGACGACATCCCGATCCGTGCTCGTCGTGCTCCCGGCGCTCACGTGGCAGGGCGAGAACCCGGTCGACGACGACGGCGACGGCGTCCCCGACACGCTCGACACCGGCGGCCCTGGAGCCAGCGCGCTGTTGACCCGCCCGCTCGCCGACGGCATGCCCGGCGACGTGGTGCGGCAGGAGGGGCGGCTGTTGCGGTTCCTCGACAGCGGGCTGCTGCGCTACGACCTCACGACCGACGTCGCGCTCGCGAGCGGTACCAGCTCCGGCCCGGCGCTCTCCGGCTACCGCGGTGTCGTCCTCGCCGGCGACATGCGCTGGATCACGCCGGCGCTGCGGGCCGCGCTCGGCGCGTACGTGCGCGACGGCGGTCGTGTCTGGTCGCTGGGCACGGACTCGCTGCGCCGCACCGTTGAGCTCGCCAGCGGCGTCCTGCGCGCCCCCTCGCCGCCGCAGGCGACCGACGCGCTCGGCGCGCGCCCACAGCAGCCGCTCGCACGCGCGAGAGCTGGCGCCCCGGCGACGATGACGGCCTACGAGGAAGGCAGACTCGGCCTGTTCGTCGGCACAGGCGGCGCGTTCGGCGGCTACGACAGCTACGAGACGCTCGCCGGGGTCGCGCCCGGCGCGACGCGCGACGCCGCCGCCGGCCCGGCCGACGACGTTCCCGTCATCGCGCTCTGGACGCTCGGCAGAGGCTTCGCGATCCACACCGGCCTGCCGCAGCTCGCCGCACGCGCGCAGGCCGGCGACGCGGACGCGGCCGCCCTCGTGCGCCAGATCTGGACCCTTCTGGGTCGCTGAACGACTGGCGGGATGCCGTCAGTTCAGCGACGGATCGAGCGGCATGCGCGCGACGAGCGCGAATGTGCCGCCCTTGCGCGTGAGCACTCGGCTCCAGAGACCCTCCGGCTCGGTCGCGAACAGCTCGTCAGGCCGGGGCGACTCGACGATCCAGTCTTCCCGCTCCATCTCCTCGTCGAGTTGGCCGGGACTCCAGCCGGCGTGGCCGGCGAACACGCGCGTGCGATGCGTCGCCGCGGCCGAATCGGCGAGGTCGAGCTGCGCCGACAGGAAGCCGACGTCGTCGCTGATCAGCAGTCCGGCCGCGCCCGGATCGGTGAAGGCGGCGAGCACGATCACGGCGTTCGGCTGGACCGGGCCGCCGACGAAGATCGGCTCGTCGCCGTCGAGCAGCTCGCCAAGCTCGGGCGCGCTCTCGCCGACCGTCAGCTCAGCGGGGCGGTTGAGCACCAAGCCCATCGCGCCCTCGTCGCTGTGCTCGGCGACGAGCACGACCGTCCGCGCGAAGTTCGGATCCTCCAACGTCGGGGACGCGAGCAGCAGCTTGCCCTTGAGCGACTCCACATCCTCATTGTGCCAGCGCCCCGCCGGCCGGCACGGCGGAGCTGGCGTCTCAGGCCAGCTCCAGCTCGACGTGGCGAGCGATGGCGGTGAAGTCGCCGTCGCGTGCCAGGACCGCGGCTCCGCAGCGCATCGCCACGGCGGCGATCACGCAGTCGCTCAGCTTGCGGATCGTGTTGCCGCCCTTGCGGCAGATGCGATAGATCCGCGCGCCCGCTTCGAAGTCGGACGGACCGTATGTGCGCAGGTACTCGCGCCCATACAGCAGACGCTGAAGCTCCTGGTGGTGCGCCTTGTCGCGGGCGCCGCCAAAGATCTCCAGGAGCACGAGATCGGTTGTCGCGACGCGTGCTCTGTCACGGAGCAGATTGTCGAGTCGCTTGTCGGTCTCGCTCTCGGTCGCGCGCAGATATTCGATCCACGCGGACGAGTCGGCCAGGATCAGCCGGCCCATGGGTCGTACGGGGCGTGCATCTCGTCGAGGTTCCCACCCCAACCTGTCCCTCGCATCGCGAGCGTCTCCTCCAGCGTCATCGGCGGACCGCCGAGCAGCTCGCGCAGCGCGAGGTCGACCGCCTCCCGCTTCGTCTTGAGGCCGAACATCTGCATCGCCTTGGCGATCAGGCGATCGTCGATCTCGATGTTCGTCCGGCTCATCTCTACACCAGCATACACCGCCATGTGTATCTCCTTTCGTGCGACCAGTTGAGCGGCTCAGCAATGGTCCCGGTCGTCTGGCGGCGCGTCTACACAGCATGCATTTGATCTACCGTCCCGCCGGCATGCAAGGCCTCCTCCAGCGCCTGCTGAAGACGACCGCGGCCTACCAGGTCGGCGACGTCGTCTCGAAGCTGTTCGCCGTCGTGCTGCTGCCGATCTACACGCGGCACGTCGTGCCCGGCCAGTACGGCGTCGCCGAGCTGCTGATGACCGCGATCGTGCTCGTCAGCATCCTGATCCGCTTCGGCGTCGGCGAGGCGTTCGTGCGCTACCACTACGCCGACGAGGACCAGGCGCGCCGCGACGCGCTCGCGCGCCGCGCGACCGGCTTCCTGCTCGTCGCCACGACGCTCGCCGCGATCCCGCTCGTGGTGTTCGCCGCGCCGCTCTCGCAGGTCGTGATCGACCAGCGCGACCCGGCCGTCTTCCGCATCGCCGTGCTCGGCCTGTGGACCTTCACGAACCTCGAGCTGGCGATGTCGCTGCTGCGCGTCGACGAGCGCGTGCGCGCGTACATGATCACGACGCTCGCGAACGTCTTCCTCACGATCGCGCTGACGATCGTGTTGGTGGTCGTGAAGCACCAGCAGGCGCGCGGCCTGCTGCTCGGCAACTACGGCGCCTCGACCGTCGTCCTGCTGGGCCTGTGGCTGTCGATGGCCCCCCGTCTGATGCCGCGCCGCGGCGGCGCCGCGCACCCGAGACTGCACGGCCTCGGCCACCTGCTGCGCTTCGGCCTGCCGACCGTCCCCGCCGACGCGTCCGTCTACGCGCTCAACCTCGTCGACCGGTACTACCTCTTCCACGTCTACGGCGCGGCGACCGCCGGCGTCTACTCGATCGCCGTCAAGCTCGCCGCCGTGACGGGCTTCGTCGCGCGCGCGTTCCAGTACAGCTGGCCGCCGCTGGCCTACTCGATCGAGGACGACGCGGAGGCGTCCCGCTTCTACGCGCTCGTCGCGACGTACTACCTGGCCGTGACCGGCTGGCTCGTCGCCGGGCTGCTGCTGCTCGGGCGCTGGTTCACGCGACTGCTCGCGGCGCCGGCCTACTTCCACGCCTACACCGCCCTGCCCTGGCTCGCACTCGGCTGGGCGCTCTACGGGCTGTTCGTGATCTTCGTCGTGATCGCCGGTCGCACGGAGGTCACGACGCGCAACTTCCCGGCCGCGGCCGCCGGCCTCGCGTTCAACGTGCTGCTGCTGGTCGCCCTGACGCCGTCGCTGGGGATCGCCGGCGCCGGCCTTGCGCTCGCGGGGGCGTACGTCGGGATGCTGATCGTGATGCGTCTGCTGACCCGCCGCCTCTTCCACGTCGCGTTCGAGTGGCGTCGGATCGTGCAGCTCGCGCTCGTGCTCGGCGGCCTCGCGGGCGCCGGCGAGCTGCTGCTGCCGACCTCCGGCGCGGTCGGCTTCGTCACGCGTGCGCTGGTGGCGCTCGCGCTGCCGCTCGTGCTCGGCCTCACCGGCTTCTACCGCTCGGAAGAGCGCGCGCTCGGGCGCACGCTCGTCGCGCGCGTCCGGGCGCGATAGCTCCTAAAGCCGCGTTCCCCCGCGGTTCCAATCCGCCGCCGCCTCGCGCAGGCCCTCGCCGCGATCGGGGCGCAGCGTCGCGCGCACGTGCTGCCAGTAGCGCGCCGGGTCATGCCCGGGCAGGGCGCCGGCGGCCAGCGCGCGGACGGCGTAGGCCCATGCCGTCAGCCAGCGCACGATCAGCGCGGACAGCGCCGAGTGGTGCTTGCGCATGTAGCGGTCGCGGTTGCGCGACAGCTCGACGATCCGCCGTCGCGGCACGTTCCCGGTCGAGAGCTGCTCATGGTGGATCGCCTCCGCCGCGGGCACGTACAGCGTCGCCCAGCCGGCGTCGTGCAGGCGCTTGCAGAAGTCGACCTCGTCGGAGTACACGAAGAAGGCAGGGTCCATCCAGCCGATCCGCTGGGCTGCCTCGCGGCGCACGAGCAGCGCCGCCGACTGCGCCCAGTCGACCGCGCGCAGCTCGCGGCCCTTGCTCTCGACCGTCAGCCAGCGGTGCAGGAAGAGCGCGCCTGCGAGCGCGGTCGACGGCGTCGGAAAGCGCCACGCTGACGGCTGCGGGCGGCCGTCGGGGCGCAGCAGCCTCGCGCCCGCAGCACCGGCGTCGAGGCACTCCGCGAGCGCGCCGTGCAGCGCGGCGGTCGCGCCCGGCAGCAGCTCGGAGTCCTCGTTCAGCAGCAGGCAGTAGCGGCCGCGCGCGCGCTGCATCAGCGCGCTGTCGTTCTCCGCCTTGCCGCGCCGCTGCTCGCGGCGGATCAGCTCGGTGACGACGGGGTGCGCTCTCGCCATCCCGACCGAGCCGTCACGCGAGGCGTTGTCGAGCACCAGCACCTCGGTCTCGAACGGCAGCGCCGCCTGCTCGCGCGCGATCGCGTCGAGGCAGCGCTCGAGCAGCGTGCGCTGCTCGGTGTTGACGATGCAGTAGGAGATCTCGACGCTCATGACGGGTGGGTCGGGGATCATGCCGCAGATGCCGGCCTCATCGCTGAGCGTGCAGCTCGTCGACCCGTCCGCGTTCACGCCGCCGTACGACCGCGCGCTGGCGGGGGCGCTCGCGCGCGCGGGCGTGCGCGTCGAGCTGATCACGAGCCGCTTCGGCTACGGCGAGGTGCCGCGCGCGGAGGGCTACGCGGTCGACGAGCGCTTCTACCGCTGGGCGCCGGGTGCGCCGGGCTCGCGGGTCCGTCGCGTGGCGAAGCTGATCCAGCACGTGCCGGACATGCTGCGCTGGCAGGCGACGCGCGCCGCTCGCCGCGCCGACGTCGTCCACCTCCAGTGGCTGACGGTGCAGCCGCTCGACGTGCACCTGCCGCCGATTGCGCTGGGCCGGCGGCGCCGGATCGGCCGGCCGCCGCTCGTGCTGACCGCGCACGACGTGCTTCCGCGCGAGCCGCGGCCGGGCCAGCTCGACGCCCAGCGCCGCCTCTACGAGCGCGTCGACGCGGTCGTCGTGCACTCCGAGCACGGTGCGGCGCGGCTGCGCGACGAGCTGGGAATCGACCCTGCGCGCGTGCACGCGATCCCGCACGGCGCATTCATGCACTTCGCGGAGACGGCGCCGGCCGCCGCCCTGCCGCCTGAGCTGGCCGCGACCGACAAGCCGGTCGTGCTCTGCTTCGGCCTGATCCGCCCGTACAAGGGGATCGACGTGCTGCTGGAGGCATGGCGCGGGATCGAGGGCGCCGAGCTGTGGATCGTCGGCCTGCCGAAGCTGGACCTCGCGCCGCTGCGCGCGGCGGCGCCGCCCGGCGTGCGCTTCGTCCCGCGCTTCGTCGCGGACGCCGAGCTGCCCGCCTTCTTCCGCCGTGCCGACCTCGTCGTGCTGCCCTATCGCGAGATCGACCAGTCGGGCGTGCTGTTCACCGCGCTCGCGTTCGGCAAGCCGCTGCTGCTGAGCGCGGTCGGCGGCTTCCCCGAGGTCGCGGCGACGGGCGCGGCGGACCTGGTCCCGCCCGGCGACGCCGCCGCGCTCCACGACGCGCTCGCGCGGCTGCTGGCCGACCCGGCCGCGCGCGCGCGCCTCGCCGCCGCGGCGAGGGCGGCGGCCGCCGGGCCGTACTCGTGGGACGCGATCGCGGCGCAGCACCTCGCGCTGTACGAGACGCTGACCGCGCACTAGCTCGCGCGCTTCGCGACATCGTCGCAGCAATTCTGCGCCAATTGACGCCTTGATCACACATGTATTAGGTGTGCTGGCCTAGAGTCGGGGCTACCGAACACATCGCGACGCGGGAGGGCGTCTTGAGCGCAACAACGGGACCGGGGACGCCGCCGGCCGGATTCGTCCGGCTGACGGGAAGCGAGCGCATGCCGCGCGTCGGCTATCGGGCAGTCGGCCCGGCGCCGGACGACGAGCAGGTGCGGGTCGTCGTGAAGGTGCGGCCGCAGGCGCCGCCGCCCGATCCGGACGAGCTGGCCGCCGTGCGGCCGTCCGAGCGGCCGGCGCCGGCGACCCACGACGAGCATGCGGCGGCGCACGGCGCCGCACAGGCCGACATGGACGCGGTCGTCGCGTTCGCGCGCGAGCACGGGCTCGACGTCGAGGAGGCCGACGCGGCCTCCCGCCTGATCGTCCTCACCGGCACGGTCGGGGCGATGAGCGGGGCGTTCCACACGACGCTCGAGCACTACGAGCCGGAGGACCCGGAGGTCCACCACCACCCCTACCGCGGCCGCGTCGGGCACGTTCACGTTCCTGAGCACCTGGAGCCGATCGTCACCGCGCTGACAGGCCTCGACGACCGGCGTCAGGTGCGGCCGCGCCCGATGATGGAGCGCACGGCGCACCAGGTGACGTACACGCCGAGCGACCTTGCGCAGATCTACGACTTCCCGGCGCAGCTCGACGGCAGCGGGCAGACGATCGGCCTGGTCGAGTTCGGCGGCGGCTTCCGGAATGCGGACCTCGACGTGTTCTTCGAGCAGATGAGACTGCCGCGCCCGTCCGTGACGGCGGTCTCGGTCGACGGCACGCCGAATGCGCCCGGCAGCGAGGTCGACGGCGAGGTCGTGCTCGACATCGAGGTCTCCGGCGGCGCCGCGCCGGGCGCGGCGATCGTCGTCTACTTCGCGCAGTGGACCGACGCCGGCTGGCTCGAGGCGCTCACGAAGGCGATCCACGACAGAAGACACCGCCCGTCGGTGCTCTCGATCAGCTGGGGCTGGTCGGAGTTCGAGACAGCCGGCCAGGTCGCCTGGACGAGACAGGTGCTCGAAGAGGTCAACACGGTGCTCAAGGAGGCGGCCAACCTCGGGATCACTGTGCTCGTCGCCGCCGGCGACGACGGCTCGACCGACGGCCTCGAAGACGGCCATCTGCACGTCGACTACCCGGCGTCGAGCCCGTACGTGACCGCCTGCGGCGGCACGACGCTGCACGCGCACAACGGCAGGCGCAGAAGCGAGGTTGTGTGGGGCGACGGCACCCGCAGGGATGGCGGCGGCTCGACCGGCGGCGGCATCTCCGACTTCTTCCCCGTGCCGGCGTGGCAGGCGGCGGTGCAGAGGCAGAGATCGGGGATCACCGGACTCGTCGGCCGCGGCGTGTGCGACGTGGCAGCGGTCGCCGACGCGCAGACCGGCTACGCGCAGTACATGGACGGGCAGTGGTTCACCGACGGCGGCACGAGCGCCGTCGCGCCGCTCTACGCGGCGCTCGTCGCGCGCTGCAACCAGCAGCTGGCGGCCGGCGGCAGACGCGTCGGCTACCTCACCCCGCTGCTGTACGGCGGCCTGGGCGCGTCCGACGCGTTCCACGACATCACGAGCGGCAGCAACGCGACGCTCGCGAGCCGCCCTGACGCCTACAGAGCCCACGCCGGCTGGGACTGCTGCACCGGCTGGGGCTCGCCGAAGGGCACCAGACTGCTCGCGGCGCTCTGACGACAGGCGAGAGCGCGGCGCCGCCGCTCCGGCGCGCCGCGCTCAATCGTCCCGGAAGCCGTCGAGCCTCACGCGCCGGCCGCGGCGACACGACCCGCCCGGCGGTCCGCCACAATCCCCGCGGTGCTCGTCGTCGCGATCGTCTTCTGGGCCTGCGCCACGCTGATCGTCTACGGCCAGGTCGGCTACGGCGTGCTGCTGGGCGTGCTGGCGCGCACCCGGCCCGCGCGCCCGGCGGCGTCGGACGCCGGCGGGGAGCTGCCGTCGGTCTCGTTCGTCGTCGCGGCCTACAAGGAGGAAGCGGTGATCGCGGAGAAGGTCGCCAACGTGCGCGCGCTCGACTACCCGGCCGACCGCGTCGAGCTGATCGTCGCCTGCGACGGCTCGCCCGACGCGACCCCGCGGCGCGCACGCGCGGCCGGCGCCGACGTCGTGCTGGAGCTGCCGCGCGGCGGCAAGATCCGCGCGCAGGACGCGGCAGTTCGCCAGGCGCGCGGCGCGCTCGTCGCCTTCTCCGACGCGAACGCGTTCTGGGCGCCCGACGCGCTCAGGCGGCTCGTCGCGCCGTTCCAAGCCGATCGGCGGGTCGGCTACGTCTGCGGCCAGGTCGGGTTCGTGAACGACGAGGGCGGCACGAACCAGGAGGGCCTCTACTGGCGCTACGAGATGGCGCTGCGTGCGCTGGAGTCGCGGCTCGCCTCGGTCACGGGCGGCAACGGCGCGATCTACGCGACGCGCAGAGCGTCGTACATCGAGGTCGACCCGATCATGGGCCACGACCTGTCGTTTCCGTTCAACATGGTCAAGCGCGGCTGGCGCGCGCTCTACGCGCCCGACGCCCGCGCGAGCGAGAAAATGGTCCCGTCGATCGAGGGCGAGTTCGCGCGCAAGCGGCGGATGATGAGCCACGGCTGGCCGATCGTCCTCAAGGGCGGCCTGCTGTCGCCGAAGGGCTACAGCCCGCTCTACGCACTGATGATCCTCTCGCATCGCGCGCTGCGTTACGCGATGCCGTTCCTGCACCTGCTCGCGCTGCTTGCGAGCGCGCTGCTCGCGATCGATGCCGAGGGCTGGGTCTACGTCGTCGCGCTCGCGCTCCAGCTCGCGCTGCTGCTCGGCGCGCTGGCCGCCGAGCGGATCCCCGCCCGCCCGCTGCTCGTCGCGCGCTACTACGTGCTGACGCAGGCCGCGCTCGCCGCCGGCCTGTTGGACTGGCTGCGCCACGGCACCGAGGCCGGCTGGGCGCCGCCGGAGGGGACGCGGTGAGCGCGCTCGCGACGCGCGCGCTCGACGTGCTCGTCGGCGGCCTCGGCGCGCTGCTGAGCGCGCCGCTCGTGGCGCTCGCCGCGCTCGCGATCCGGCTCGAGTCACCGGGGCATCCGATCTACCGCCAAGCGCGCGTCGGCAAGGATGGCCGCCCGTTCGAGATCTACAAGCTGCGCACGATGGTGAAGGGCGCCGAGTTCACCGGCGCCGGCCTGGCGATCCAGGAAGGCGACGACCGCATCACGCGCGTCGGGGGGTTGCTGCGCCGCGTCTCGCTCGACGAGCTGCCGAATCTGTGGAACGTCGTGCGCGGCGAGATGTCCGTCGTCGGCCCACGCCCGACGGTGCAGGTGCAGGTCGACCAGTACACCGATCGCCAGCGCGGTCGCCTGACGGTCAAGCCCGGGATCACCGGCTGGGCGCAGATCAACGGCCGCGCGTCGCTGCCCTGGTCCGAGCGGATCGAGCTGGACCTGTGGTACGTCGAGCACCGCACGGTGCGGCTCGACCTGAAGATCCTCGCGCGGACGGTCACGATGGTGCTGCGCGGCGAGGGCCTCTACAAGGGCGAGACGGGAGGGTGGGGACGATGAGATCCGTCCTGCTCACCGGCGTCGGGAAGCGCTATGACATCGTCTCGGCGTTCGCGCAGTACACGACCGTGGTCGCAGCGGACCCGAGTCCGTTGGCGCCGGCGCAGTATGCGGCGCACGTGCGGGTCGCGCCGCCGCGGATCGACGACCCGGGCTACGTGCCGTTCCTCGCCGACGTGTGTGCGCGGCACGACGTCGGCGCGGTCGTGCCGCTCACCGACCTCGACATCGAGGTGCTCGCGCAGGCGCGCGCGGACGGGCTCCTGCCCGCGTTCACGCCCGACCCGGAGATCGCGCGCGCGACGTACGACAAGTACGAGACGCACCACCTGCTGCTGCGCCACGGCCTGCCGTCGCCGCCGACGGTGCTGCCGGGCGAGCAACCGGACTCCTACCCGGTGATGGTCAAGCCGCGGCGGGGCTCGGGCGCGCGCTCGATCCACCTCGCGCACGACGCCGAGGAGGCGGCCTTCTTCGTGCGGTACGTGCGCGAGCCGACGATGGTGCAGCGCGCGATGGACGGGCCGGAGCTCAGCATCGACACGCTCTCCGACCTCGACGGCCGCTGCCTCAACGCGATCCCCCGGACGATGCTGGAGTCGCGCGGCGGCGAGTCGATCAAGGGCGCGCCGCTCGCCGACGCCGAGCTGGTCGAGCTGGGCCGGCGCGTCGTCGAGTCGCTCGGCGTGCGCGGGCCGTGCACCGTGCAGGCTTTCCGCGACCGCGAGATCGGGCTCGGCATCACCGACGTCAACACGCGCTTCGGCGGTGCGTTCCCAGCGCCGATGTACGCCGCGCTGCCCGGCCGCACGTATCCGGAGCTGATCGTGCGGATGGCGAACGGCGAGCGGGTCGAGCCGCATGTCGGCGAGTTCCAAGCCGGTCGCCACTTCACGCGCTACTACTGGCAGCTCGAGCTGGACGAGCAGATGCGCCCGACCGGCCGCGACATCGTTGTACCCATCCCACCCACCCCGCCCCCGCCGCGGGCGTAGCGCTCTCCGACGTCTGTCGCTATCCTGTCGGGTGCAAGCGACAAGAACCCGACAGGAAAGGCGAGCGCGCAATGGCGGCGGTCGCGGAGCGCAGCGAGCTGGAGCAGTTCAACGAGGTCGTCGACCGCTGGCAGGAGCGCGTCAGCCGCGCGCTCGCGGAGGCGCCCGTCGCCGACGGCGACGTGTGGGACCGCTGGGCGCAGACCGTCGGCCAGCTCTCGGAGGCGATTGACCAAGCCGTCCCGCCGAGCCTCGACCCGGAGGACGTCGCCGAGATCCGCGGCGACCTGCTCGCGATCACGCAGAGCGTGCTCGCGCACGACGCGAAGCGGCCGCTCGACTCCTACGAACAGGCGCTGCTGCGGCTGGAGGCGATCCGCCACGTGATCCGCGACGCGCTCGACGTGCACCTGCCGGGCGAGCACGACGCGCGCGCGCTGATCGCAGGACTGGAGGAGGCGCTGCCGCGCGTGGGCCGCAGAGAGCTGGCGCGGCTGCTCGGCACCTCCGAGCGCTCGCTCCAGCGGATCCTCGCGAGCAGAGCGCCGGTCGAGCCTGCGCGCCGGCTGCTGCTCGTCGCGCGGCTCGTCGAGCTGCTGCGCCGCGGCTGGACGCCCGAGGGCGTCGTGGCCTGGCTCGAGCGTCCGCGCCCGGCGCTCGACGGCGCGAGCGCGCTCGACGCGATCGACGACCCGGTGCGCGAGCAGGACGTGCTCGCGCTCGCACGCGCCGGTCGCGCCCAGCATGGCTCGTAGCGCGGCGAGGCCGCGCGCCGTCGCGGTCGACGAGGTCGCCTACCGTTGGTCGGAGTACGACACGCCGCTGTGGGCGCGCCCGAATTCGAGCGCCCAGCGCTGGAACCGCACGCGCGAGGCGCCGACGCAGTACCTCAGCCTCACCCCCGAGGGAGCATGGGCGGAGCTGATCCGCACGGAGGACCTGACGTCCGTCGTCGCGGTGCGGCTCGTGAGCATGCCGCTGTGGGCGCTCCAGGTGCGTGAGACGCGCGTCGCCGACTATGCGACGTTCGAGAAGGCGGAGGCCGCTGGCTTCCCGCCTGAGGCGCTGGTCGACGAGGACCACGAGCGCTGCCGCGCGGAGGGAACGCGGCTGCGCGCGCGCGGTTTTCGCGGCGTGCTGGCGCCGTCCGCCGCGCTGCCCGGGGCGGTCAACCTGACGCTGTTCGGTGCGCGCCTCGCCGTCGAGTGGAACTGCGACGAGGATCGCCGGCTCGCTGCGTTCGTGCCGGCGAGACAGCTCGCCGTCGGGCATCCGCCCGACGACCTCTTCGCGCTCGTCCGCCAGCGCACGGCGCCGCACGCCGGTCTCGCGGACTACCGCCGCCGCCGGCGCTCCTGACTAGCGTCTCAGCACGCGTACGAGCACAGCCGGCGATCTGCCAGCGGCGTTGAGCGCGTCGGCGGGAGTGACGGCGAGCAGGCGGTAGCGGCCGGGACGGGGGAGGCGCACCGCGGCCGAGAAGCCGCCGCCGCGCGTGGTCGCGGCGATCCGCCGTGGGCGTCCGTACGCGCCGCCGGCGCCGCGTCGTGCGACGAGCACGACCACCTGTGCCTTCGCCGGCGCCGTCGTGCCGGTGAGCGTCAGGGTCGCGCCGGCGCGAAGGTGCTTCGCCGCGACACGCAGGCGCACGCCCGCCTGCACGAGCGCCCGCACTGCCGGCGAGACGATCGAGTCGTTCGCCACCGCCCGCAGCTCGCCGTTCGTCAGCAGCGCCGGCGCCGCGTTCCAGACGCCGTCGGCGCCGGTGCGCGTGGTCGCGACCGGGCGCCAGCTCCCGTCCGTTCCCCGCTGCTGCAGCGTCACGAGCACCCCCGCCGGCCGCCGGCCGTCCGCCAGCGACAGCCGGCCGGTGAGCGGCAGCGGCGCCTGCTCGACGGGCGCGGCGCCGAGCGGCGAGAGCGTCAACTGGTCGCGGGGCGCCGGCATCAGCGCCGCGACCGCGTGGCGGACCTGCGGCAGCAGCGCATAAAGCGCGTTGCCGGGGCAGTCGGTGAGGTCGGCGTCGCGGTGGCCGGCGATCCGCTGGAAGCGCACGAGCGCGCCGCGCCGCCAGCGGTTGTCGGCCGGGTCGGAGCCGGTCGAGCGCTCCGTCACCGCGCCGAGCGCCGGCACGCCCGCGAGCGACAGCTTCCACGCGAGCGCGCGCTCGAGCGAGCGCACGGCGGCAGGCGGCGGTGGGGAGACGCCGAAGCTGCCGATCATCGCCACGCCCGTCGAGACCGCGTTCCAGCCGCCCGCCTGCGCGCCGGTGACCGGCTGGCCGGCGCCGCCCGCGCGACCGTCGAAGATCGTTCCGTAGCGGTCGACGAGCAGGTCGTAGCCGAGGTCGTTCCAGCGGTTGCCGTCGCGGTGGAAGAGGCAGATGCCGAGCACGATCGCGGCCGACTCCGACGGCGTGTAGAACGACAGCGACTCGGTGTGGTGGACGATCGCGAAGTCCACGCGGCCGTAGCGTGCCGGCGCACGCGGGTGACACGTGTCGTGCGGATCCCAGGCGCTGCGTGGCACGATCGGCGGGGCACCGCCGGCCGCCGCCACTGCGAGCGGCCTGCCCGCAGGCGCCGCGTCGCCGACCGACACGAACCGCAGCCGCAGCCCGCCGGTCAGCGGGCGCGCGCCGCGCAGCTGCACGGCGTCCGCCGGGCCGCTCCAGACCGGATCGCCGGCGTCGGTCGACGCCCAGCGCGTCCAGCGACCGCTGGCGAGCCGCGCGCGCAGCTCGACGCTCCCGCGCGCGCCCCGCCATGACGCGCCCACCAGCTGGAAGCGGCGCCCGGCGCGCAGCGGCGGCGTCCGCCAGCGCGCGCCAGCGCTCATCGACGCCGGCAGCGCGCGCCCGAACGCGCGCGGCCCGGCGGACGCGCGCGCCGCGGGTGCCAGCGCCGCGACCACGGCGAGCGCGATGACGAGGATGCGCCCCATGCGCACCCGAACACGGTACGCGGTCCGATTACGCGGTGGCCGGACGCGTGCGCGCGCGGCCGGCGCGTCTTCGCGGCGCGCTTCTGCGCATCGCGCGCTGCTTCCAGCACCCGTCGACGAACGCGGCGATCTCGCCGGTGAGCCGCTCCGGCCGGGTGCGCAGCTCGACGATCGAGTCGGCATTCAGCAGGCGGCCGTTCGGCAGCTCGGCGGCCAGCATGTCGGCGTCGGAGAAGGGGTGGATCGGGTCGCGCGGGTGGCCGATCACGAGCGCCGGCGCCTCGAACGTGCGCCGCTCGCTGCGGTGCGGCGCGATCTCGCCGAAGTAGAGGCCCTGAATCACGGCGGCGCTGGGGCCGGGGTCCTGCGAGACCCAATCGACCATGATCTCCGCGACGAGCGGCAGCGGCCGGCGCGGCACGCGCCGCGCGACCCGCTGGATCAGCTTCATGACCGGCTCGCCGAACGTCAGTGCTGCGAGCAGCGGCGTGAACGACAGCGCGCTGCCGAGCAGCCCGTTGTCGAGCACCGGCATCTCCAGCACCATCCCGCGCACGCGCTCGGGCGCGGCGGCCGCCACCTCGAGCGTCACGTTCGCGCCGAGCGACGTGCCGCCGATCACGGCCTGCTCGATCCCGAGCTCGTCGAGCAGCGCGACCACCTCGCGCGCGAACGTGCTCATCGAGTAGCGCCACATGTCGCGCGGGCGATCGGATCTGCCGTGCCCGAGCGGCTCCATCACGATCACTCTCTGCCCGCGCGCGGCAAGTGCCTCCGCGAGCGGCTCCTGCATCCGCTGCGACAGCAGCAGCCCGGGCAGCAGCACCGTTACGCGCGGCCCCTCGCCGTAGACCGAGTACGCGATCCGCTGACCGTCGTGCGTGAAGGACGCCATCGTCCGAGGGTACTGTCCGGCGCCCGCTCGCTCGCCGGGCGCTCGGGCCAGATTCAGGAGACGGGCTTCGTCCCGGCGACGACGAAGCCGAGGATCGCCGCGAAGAAGCGCCCGCGCGCGTGCGCGGCGTCGATCGCATCCCACCAGCCGATCAGCTCCTCGGGCGTGAACGAGCCGGCGGCGATCGCCGCGTCGAGGTGGCCGGAGAGCACCCAGCCGAAGAAGTCGAACGGGATCTCGATCGCATGCGGGATCGTCGTCACGTCGACGAGGCCGGCGTCGCGCAGCAGGCGCGGCAGCGTGCGACCGACGCAGCCGTTCGCCACGCCGTCGCTGTAGCTGCGCACGATCCGCCGCGTCAGCCGCCGGTCGGCGCCGTCGATCGCGAGCGTGTCCCAGTCGAGCTCGAACGTGACGAGCCGGCCGCCCGGCCGCAGCACGCGCGTCAGCTCGCCGATCATCGTCGCCGGCTCGCCCGCGACGTGCATCAGCAGCCGCTCGGCGCGGCAGCGGTCGACCGCCGCGTCCGGCAGGTCGATCCCCAGCACGTCGCCGACGCGGAACTCGACCGGCAGGTTGCGTCCCTCCGAGCGCCGCGTCGCCTCGGCGATGACGAGCGGCGAGCTGTCGATCCCCAGCACGTGGCCGTGCGGACCGACGCGCCGCGCGATCGTGCGGACGTCGTCGCCGGTACCGCAGCCGGCCTCGAGCACGCGCTGCCCGCGGTGCAGGCTCATCTGGTCGAGCATCACCGGCTTGACCGCGCGGACGCCCGGCAGCTTGTTGCCGGCGTCGAAGAAGCGCAGCGCGAAGCCGGGGTCGGTCGCGATCCGCGTGCTCACGCGAGCCACTCCGCGATCAACCGTCCGATCAACGGACCCTGGTCCTCCTGCAGGAAGTGGCCGGCGTCCGGGATCGCGTGCGCCACCTCGGTCCCGATCGCCGCGGCGAACCGCTCGCCGGTTCTCAGCGGGATGATCGGGTCCTGATCGGCCCACAGCACGAGCTTCGGGCGCGCGTCGGCCGCGAGCGCGTCGAGCACGCGCTGGCCTGCGGCGGCGCCGGGGGCGTCGGGCGTCAAGGGGATCATCAGCGGGAACGCGCGCGCCCCCGCCTTGGCGGAGCCGTCGGCGAACGGCGCCTCGTAGGCGGCGATCACCTCGTCGCCGGGGTCTCTGTGGCAGCCGCCGCGCACGAGCATCCCGATCGGCAGGTCCTCGGTGCGCTCGACGAAGTCGCGGAACATGTTCCACGCGTCGCTCATGCTCTGACGACCGGTGAAGAGCCCGGTGTCCATCACGACGATGCGGTCGATCCGCTCGGGCT
>Ga0134125_10002519_pt1 | contig 21657 bp, 16 predicted proteins | sample KB31751_FD_96464 | JGI IMG/M metagenome (GOLD analysis project Ga0134125, IMG submission 96464) | Terrestrial soil microbial communities with excess Nitrogen fertilizer from Kellogg Biological Station, Michigan, USA - KB3-175-1 | ecosystem: Environmental > Terrestrial > Soil > Unclassified ... | reverse complement strand
GCGCCGCCGACTCCGACCACGGCCACCACCACGATCGCGACGGGAATCAGCGACCGCTTCTTGGCGGGCGCCGGCCGAACCTGCGCCGAAATCCGTGTCGTCGGTGTCGCCGCCGTGTGATCGAGCAGCTGGGTCTTGCCCTCCGTATCCGTGCTGCCGCGCGTCAACGGCATCGACGTGGTCGCCGAGCGGCCGGTGACCGATGCGACATCCGCGGCGAACTTCGAAACGTTCTGGTAGCGCTCCGCCGGCGTGCGCGCGAGCGCGGTGTCGAGGACCGCCTGCAGTCCGGCCGGGAACGACAAATCGGGGCGGGCGTCGGCGAGCTTGATCGGCTCGTCGGTCAGCCGCTTGATCATCGTCTCCTGCACGGTGGTCGCTTCGAACGGCAGCTTGCCGCTCAACATCCGATACAACACGAGCGCGAGTGAGTAGAGGTCGCTGCGCCCATCGAGCGAGTCGCCGGACAGCTGCTCGGGACTCATGAACTCGGGCGTGCCGATCACCAGCCCCGTCTTCGTGACCTTCTGGCCGGCGTCGTCGCCGCCCACCGCCTTGGCGATCCCGAAGTCCACGACCTTCACCAGGTCACCGCCCGTCTTCTTGCGGCTCAGCATGATGTTGTCGGGCTTGAGATCGCGATGCACGATGCCGAGATCGTGCGCGACCTGCAGCGCGTCGGCGGTTTGCCGAAAGATGTCGACTGCGCGCGCGACCGGGATCGCCCCTTCACGCTCCAGCAAATCCGTCAGCGGCTCGCCCTCGATGAATTCCATCGCGAGATAGATCAGCCCGTCGGACGTCTCGCCGAAATCGTAGATGGCGCAGACGTTGGGATGATTGATCCGGCTGGCGTTCGACGCTTCGCGATTGAACCGCGCCACCGCATCGGGGTCGTGCACCATCGAGGGATTCATCACCTTGATCGCGCTGCGCCGGCCCATCTTCACGTGCTCGGCGAGATAGACCTGACCCATCCCGCCTTCGCCCAGCTTTTTCACGACGTGGTAGCGGTCGGCGATGACCTGTCCCATGAGATCGCCGGCGGGCGCCGCCGAGCGCAGCGTCTGCCCGTCGTTGGGGCAGAACTTCACGTCATTGGGATACTCGGTATTGCAGACCGGGCAAATCTTCATGCGGCGGCATCCGGGAGGGGGGCCCCACCCGGCAGCTCGATGCGCAGCAGCTTGTCGCCGACCATGACCCGCGACCCGTGCCGCAGTGCCATCGCCCCGCGCGCCGCGATCGCGACGCCGTTGCGGCTGTGGTCGTCGACCAGGACGAAATCGGCGTCCTCGGAGCGCACGGTCGCGTGCTGCGCGCTCATCGAGGGATCGTAGGGGAAGATCCAGTCGCCGCGCTCGCGGCCGATGTGGACGTCGCGCCCGGGCGACAATTGAATCACGTCGCGCGAGCTGCCGTCGGTGCGGAGCTGCGTCAGGCTGGCGATGTCGGCGCTCGGGGTCATGCTGCCCATGCGCTTGGTCGCGTCCGCTTCGGCCGCGTGGGGCCCGGGATACCCGAGCCGGCGGAAGCGCAGCACCTGTCCTCCAATGAGAATCAGGTCGCCATCGCTGAGCCGATACGGTGCTTCCAGAAACACCCACGTGTTATTGCGGCTGCCGAGATCGCGGATGAAGAGCCCGCCTTCTTCCCACGTGATTTTCGCGTGCAGGGGCGAGAGGAACTGATCTTCGGGAAAGCGGATATCACCTTCCGACCGGCCGATCGTCGTCGCGGCGTGTTTCCGCTCGAACCGCGCCACCTCGGTGGCCATCTCGGAAACCAGAACCAGTGTGAGGGAATGATCGAACCGCCTGTCGTGACTCGAACGCCGGTCACCCACGCTGTGCCGTGCGGGAACCGTACCGCACAGAGGGCAGGGCGCGTCCCCGCTGGCGGGCTCACCCCCGGCGCCGGGCCCGCTGGTCCGGGACACGAGCCCCCCCCCGCCCCCACCGCCGCCGGCGGCGACGGCAGCCCGGGCCTCCGCTGCCTTGGTCAGCGGTTTGCCGCAATCGGAGCAGAATTGCGCCCCGGCGTCGTTCTGCCGGCCGCAATAATGACAAGTGCTAGGGGTCATAAAGTCAGGTGGCCCAATCTATTGCTCGCCGCTAGCTTGCGCCACATGCGACTCGTTTGGGCCGCGCTATTCGTCGCCGCATCGTGGGGATGCGCCACGCGTTCCCCGTCCCCAGTCCCCAGTCCCGAGTCCCCCAGTCGCGATTCATTACACATCACCATCGTCTATCCCGATACCGCCGACCCGATTCAAGCCCAGGACTCTTCGTTCATATTCGGCAGCGTCGGCCGCGGCCGTGGGGACGTCGCGCTGTCGATCAACGGCTTTCCCGTCCGCGTGTTCTCGAGCGGTACCTGGCTCGCGTGGATTCCGCTGCCCGCCGACTCGATCGCGCGCTTTCAGATCGTCGCGCGGGCCGGTGCCGGCAGCGAGCAGCGGGAGACGACATTCGTCGCGCGCATCGTGCAGCCATTCCGCCCCCCCGCGGGCGCCGCGGTCTGGATCGACACCACGAGCTTCGCGCCGACCGACACGCTGGCTTTTCCCGCCGGCGAAGGCCTGCGACTCAGCGTGCGAGCCACGCCCGGCGCGCGCGTGCGCCTGCGTGCGGAGGGATCGAAGGAAGTGGTGTGGTTCGTCCCGGACACGCTGCCCGAAGAACCCGCATGGGGCATTCGTGCCTTCGGAACAGATACCGCCTCCTACCGCCTCCCTCCCGCCGCTGATCGATACGTCGCGTGGGTCCCGGCGCGTCCGCTGTGCGACGCCATTGTCGAGGTGATCGCCGGAGCCGATACCGCGCGCGCCGTCTGGCCGCTGGTGCTCGATACGCTGGATCGGAGCCGGCCGCGGGTCGTTGTTCTCGACGACGACACCGCGCACACGGGAAAAAGCGACAGCCTCACCGTCGGGAAAGCGGTTCCCTACGGCACGTACAACTGGTTTTTCCCACTCGGCACCACCGCCGTGGCGACCGCGCGGTGGGGAAGCCAGACGCGGCTCCAGCTTTCGCGCGGCGCCGTCGCGTGGGTGAATAGCGCGGACGTCGTCCCGCTCGCTCCCGACACGCCGCCGCCGGGGGGCAACGTCGGTTCGGTCAGGCTGGTCTCCAGTCCCAAGTCCCTGTTGTTGCGCGTTCCGCTGCCGTCGCACGTTCCATTTCAGGTAGAAGAAGGCGACCGCAGTCTCACGCTGCGGCTGTATGGTGTCGCGTCCGATGTGAACTGGATGCAGCACGGCGGCACCGATCCCTACGTCACGCGTATGAGCTACGCGCAGCCTACTGGCGACGAAGTCACCATCACCCTCACGCTCGCGGGGCCGGTGTGGGGGTATCGCACGCGCTGGAGTGGTCGCGACCTGCTGCTCGAAGTCCGGCGGCCCCCCACGATCGATCCGCGTCATCCGCTGCGCGGACGCACCATCGTGCTCGATCCCGGTCATCCGCCCGTGGGCGCGCACGGCCCCTCCGGTCTCTGGGAGCCGGTCGCGACACTCGCCGTGGCGCAGCGCGCCAAGACGCTGCTGGAGCAAGCGGGCGCGACCGTCCTGCTCACGCGCACCGACGCGACTCCCGTCGATCTCTTCCCGCGCACGCGCTTCGCCGAGCAGCACGATGCCGATGTGCTGGTCTCGATCCATGCGAACGCCCTCCCTGACGGGGTCAATCCGTTCGTCAACAACGGCACCAGTGTCTACTACTTCCATCCCCGGAGCGCCGGTCTGGCGCGTGCATTGGATCGCGCGCTGGTCGCCGAGCTGGGCGCTCGGGACCTCGGTATGGGGCGCGGCGACTACGCCCTCGTGCGCAATCCGTGGTATCCCTCGGCGCTGACCGAGGGCCTGTTCATGATGATTCCGGAACAGGAAGCGATGCTGGGGAGTCCCGAAGGCCAGCTCCGATATGCCCGGGGCGTCGTGCGTGGGATCGAGGACTTCTTGCGGGAGATGGCGCGTTGATGGTGCGTGGGGCGTGGTGCGTAGTCCTGCTGCTCACGCTCACCGCACCGGTCACGGCGCAGGTGAATCCATCGGGAACCTGGCGGACCCTCCACACACCGCATTTTCGCATTCACTTTCGCCCGGCCTATCGCGACAAAGCGGTGGAAGCCGCCGGGGAAGCGGAACGCGCCTACGGGCTGCTGTCGACCGAGCTGCACCCGCCGCGCGGCGTCATCGATCTGACGTTATCCGACGACGTAGATTTTGCGAACGGTTTCACATCGACCTATCCCTCCAACCGCTTCACGATTCTCCTCACTCCACCCGTCACCGATCCAGGGCTCCAGACCTACGACAGCTGGGAGCGGCTCGTGATCGTGCACGAGCTGACTCATGTCTTTCATCTGGATCGCTCGCGGGGGATTTGGGGAACGCTGCAATCGGTTTTCGGGCGCGCGCCGGGGCTGTTTCCCAACCAGTACCAGCCGAGCTGGGTGATCGAAGGACTCGCGACCTACTATGAATCGCGGTTTACGAATGGCGGCCGCGCCGACGGCAGCTTTCATCGCGAGCTCGTTGCCGCCGACGTCGCGGCGGGGCAGGCGCGCCGTTCGTGGGACGCGCTGCTGTTCACACGCTGGCCCGGTGGGCTGGCGCCGTACGCGTACGGCAGTCGCTTCTATGAGTACCTCACGGATACCAGAAGCGACTCGATCGTGCCCCGCTTCATCGAGGCGACGGCGGGCCAGCTGATTCCATTTCGCGTCGGCCGGCCGCTGCGTCGCGGCGGCGTGGACCTCGAGAGCAGCTGGAAGGCTTCCGTCCAGGCGGCGAGTCCGGAGACGGCATCGACCCGCAGCCGTCTCCTCGTCGGCGGTCTGCGCGCCGAGCCGTTCCCCCGCGTTTCTCCGGACGGGCGCAGCATCGCGTACGTCCACAACGACGGCCGTGGGGCGCCGCGGCTGCGCATCATCGATTCCGAGAGCGGTGTCGTCCGGCGTTCGCATCGCGTCACCGGGCAGGTGAGCTTCGATTGGCTCGGGGACACGATCGTCATCGGGCAGCTCGAATTCGACGGCCGCTGGAATCTGCGCAGCGATCTGTGGCGCTGGTCGGCGAATGGTGACTGGAGCCGCATGACCACGAATGCGCGGCTCACCGACCCGCGCGCCGGCGGCGGAGTGCTGGCGTCGCTCCGGATCATGCCGGGCGGCAATGAGCCGACGCGCGCCGCCGCCGACAGCGCCTCAGGCGCGACGACCTGGGGCCCCGTCGTTCCCTCTCCCGACGGTACGTGGCTCGTGGCGCCGCGACATCGCGATGGCCGCTGGGCGCTCGTGCGCTGGCGCGACGGATCGAGCGATGCCGCCACGACACTGCACGAGGCCGAGCCAGGCGCGGCCATTGCCGATCCGGTATGGACGAACGACGGCGCGGTTCTCTTCGTCACCGACGTCGCCGGGTTTCCGCAGGTGCTGCGGTGGCGGGACGGCACCATCACGCAGCTGACGGCGGAGCCGCGCGGCGCGCGCGCGCCCGCGCCGCTCCCTGACGGCCGGATCCTGTTCGCGACGCCGGGCGCGGACGGTTGGGAGCTGCGCGTGCTCGAGCCGATCCCGATCGCGACAGCCGTGAGCGCCCGCGCCACCGCAGCAGCATTCACCGTGGCGCCGGCGGTCCCGGCACGCGAGACCGGCTACGCGTCGTGGGGTTCGCTGCGTCCGCATTTCTGGATTCCACTCGCGCTCAACAATGGGGACGCGGGATTTTTCGTCGGCGCGGCGACCGCGGGCGTGGATGCCGTCGGCCGCTATTCGTATCTCGCGCAGGGGCTGGTCTCGGGATCCCCGGTGCGGGCGCAGGGGTCGCTCTTCCTTATTAGTAACGTGCTGGGAAGTCCGACCCTGGACTTCTCGATCTCCAACGACTGGTCGCTGGTGGGGAGCGATACGGCGGGCCACGTCGTCTCGTCCGAGCGTCGTGATGCCGCGATCGGAGCCACCGTCCTCGACCAGCATTGGTGGAGCTTCGTTTCCCTGCGGCTCGGCGCCGAATATGAAGGAAAGCGGTACGTCTCGATTCCCGACACCAACCTCGCCGACATCTGCATCGGATGTAACAAGCGCGATCGCATTGGCGGCGTCGCGACGTTGGCGCTCGGCTCGGCGGTTTCGGGGCCGCTGTCGGTGTCGTTGCAGGACGGGGCGCGCGCCAGCTTTCTGTATCGCAACCGTCAGGAGCAGGGCACCGATCGCTGGTTGAGTGAGGTGCGCTCCCGCGGCAGCGCCTATCTGCGGCTCGGACCGCGGATCGGATTCGCGTATCCGGTGCTCGCGGTGCGTGGCGCGCTCGGATCGCTCGATGGCCCGATTCCCGACAGCCTCTCCGTCGGGGGCGTGTCATCCGGCGCGGTGGAATTGGGCTTCGGGCAGACGATTGGCGTGTTCCGGACCTTCCCGGTGCGCGGCTACCCGGCCGGCGCGCTGCATGGGCGGCGCGCGGCGACGTTCACCGCGGAATATCGCGTGCCGCTTGCGCTCGTCGGCCGGCTGCTCGGGCACCTTCCGATCGGTGCCGACAAATTCGCGTTCTCCCTGTTCGGCGACCTGGGCGATACCTGGAACCCCGGTGAGCCCGCGCGCCTGCACCGGCTGCGCTCGGTGGGGCTCGAGCTGGTAGGGGATCTCACCATCAGCTATGACCTGCCGCTGCGGGTGCGGGTCGGCGTCGCGCAGCCGGCAAGCGGTCAAGCCACGCTGTACGGCGCTTTTGGCGCCGACTTCTGACGCAGTCCTCAAATTCGCCCTCTGGTGGCCGCTGATATAATGAAAGGAACATGGGTTCGACCGTGCTCCTTGTCCTCGCCGTGCTGGCGCAATCGCCCGCCGACCGCGCAACGCTCGAAGCGCTGCGGGATTCGCTGTCGACCGTAACCGACAGCGCCGCACTGCAGCGGCTCGAAACGACGACGATTGCGTACGCCCGGCAGCATCGGGACGAGCCCATGATTCATCTCCGGCTCGGGTTCATCGCCTACCGGCTGGGTGAGATCGGCACGACCAAGTCGCATTATGACGACGCCGCCGGTGAATTCGAATGGGCGACCGAGCTGCGGCCCGAGTGGCCGTATCCGTGGTACGGGCTCGGGCTCGCCGAGCTGGCGGTGGGCGAGAACGCGTCGATCGCGCTCGAGAACATCCGCCAGATGCTCGGCAAGGACTATTTGTCGAAGGCGGCCCGTGCCTTCGCGCACGCCACCGAGGTGGACCCTTCGTTCTCTTCGGCCGTCGTCGATCTCGCGAATACCGCGCTGACACAGCGCATTCGCCCGCGGCTCGAAGTGGCGTTGACCGCCGTGCGACTGGCCGCCGCTGGTCCCGCGGGAAAACACGCCGACGTGCAGCTCGTGCGCGGCCGCGTGGAGCGCGAGGCGGGAGAGGCCGACTCCGCCCTCGTCGCGTTCGCGACCTATCTGCGGATCGGCGGAGACTCCGGGATCGGCCTCCTGGAGCTGTCGCGCACGGCCTACTTCGCCGGCCGTGCGACGCAGGGCTGGGTGGCCTACTTCGCCGGCGCGCGCGCGGCGACCTCGGCGCCGGCGCTCACGATGTACCGCGGGGACCTCTCGTGGATCGCCGATTCGGCGGAGCTCAGGGCGTTCGACGGACTCCCGACCCCCGATGCGCGCCAGCACTGGCTCGAGCAGTTCTGGACGCGGCGCGACGTGGTGGAAGCGCGCGATGTGGGCGAGCGGCTCGCCGAGCATTATCGGCGCTGGTTCTACGCGCGCCGCAATTTCCGCCTGGTCAGCCGGCATCGCCATTACGACATCACCGAAGTGTATCGGACCACGCAGGCCGAGTTCGATGACCGCGGCGTGATCTACCTGCGTCACGGCGAGCCCGACAAGCGCGCGCAGTTCGTGTGTCAGGGGCCGCCCGACGTGGAAGGCGACGGCTGCGCGTCCAACGAGAGCTGGCTGTACCGGCGGCGGGGGGAGCCGGACCTGATTTTTCATTTCGCCGCGCGCGATGACGTGCAGGACTTCAAGCTGATCGAGAGTCTCGCGGACGTGTTGGGATTCCACCGGGCGGTGCGCGCGGCGTCCTTCGCCGATCCGGAGATTTCGGCGCTGTACCAGACCCGCGATCAGTTCGGCCAGCTCTACTCGCGCGTGGCTCACAGCCAGCGCGCCCCGGGGACGGAGCTCGCGCAGGATCGCCAGCAGGGCCGTCGCAACATCACGATCGGCACGACCACCGACAGCTACACGCAGCGCTTCGAGCAGCCGCTCGATGTCGTGGCGAGCGAGTTCATCGTGGGCGCCGCCACGGCGTCCGGCGCCGACAGCGGTCAGGTGCTCCACGTGGTGTTCGCCATTCCCGCCGACCGCCTCGAGCCGCAGCGGGCGGCCGACGGCGAGGGCGTCCGCTATCCGCTCGAGTTCCGCGTCGTGATTTCCGATTCGAGCGATCGCGTCGTCGCGAACCTGGATACGGTGCGCGTGTTCGGCGCGCGGCAGGCGCTGCACCGGCCCTCGTATCTCACCGGGCGGCTCGCGGTCCCCGTGCCCGCGGGCAAATACCAGTACCGGCTGCTCGTGCGCAGCGTCGACGGCGGGGCGGGCGATCTCCTCGTCGAACCGCTCACCGTCGAGCGGCTCGCGCCGCAGCGCTTCGCGGTGAGCGATCTCGTCGTGGGCCGCGAGGGATCGGGACTCGTGTGGTTCTCACCCGCGGGCGACACGGTGCGGCTCAATCCGTTGCAGCGATTCCCGGAAGGCAGCGCGGTCAATCTGTATTACGAGATTTACGGACTCGCGCCCGGCACGCCGTATCACACGGTGGTCCGGCTCGAGCATGAGGGCGGGCGCTCGGTGTTCAGCGCCATCGGCCGGCTGTTCGGCGGCGGGCGCTCGCCGGTCTTGCTCGAGTTCGACGCGCCGGCGACGGGATCGGTCACCCGCGTACAGCGTGGTCTCGAATTGCGTGACGTGTCGAAAGGCACGTACCGCCTCTCCGTCATTATTTCCGATCCCGCCACCGGCACCAGCGTCACGCGCATCCAGCGATTTCAGGTCGTGCAGCGTTAGTTGTTGCACCGTATCCACACAAATCCTATGTTAGGCCCGGCTCCCTCGGAGACGGGATGTACTGCTCTCGCTGCGGCACCCAGAATAAGGACACGGCGAAATTCTGCGACTCGTGCGGTCTCGACCTGACCGCGACGACGCCGACGGGCGCGCGCGTCGACGCCCCCGACATCTCCGAAATCGATATGGTGCGCCAGGAGCTCAACGAGGAGTACGAGATCCTGGACGAGCTGGGCCGCGGCGGGATGGCGATCGTCTTCAAAGCGAAGGAGAAGCAGCTCGAGCGCGAGGTCGCGATCAAGGTGCTGCCGTTCTCGCTCGCGTTCGACAAGGAATTCGTCGAGCGGTTCCAGCGGGAAGCTCGAACCTCCGCCCGCCTCGAGCATCCGAACATCATCCCGATTTATCGCGTGGGAAAATCGGGCCGCATCATCTACTTCGTCATGAAATTCCTGCGCGGCAAGCCGCTGTCCAGTATCCTCGCCACGCGCGGCAGCCTGCCGCCGCTCGAGATCAAGAAGATTCTCGCCGAGGTCGGGCGCGCGCTCTCGTACGCGCACAAGAAGGAAATCGTCCACCGCGACATCAAGCCCGACAACATCATGTTCGACGAGCACGGGCACGCGGTCGTGACCGATTTCGGCATCGCGAAAGCCGCCTCCGGCGGCAAGCTCACCGGCACCGGCATGTCGATCGGCACGCCGCACTACATGAGCCCCGAACAGGCCAAGGCGCAGGGCCTCGACGGGCGCAGCGACATCTATTCGCTCGGCGTGGTGGCGTACCAGTGCCTCACGGGCAGGGTGCCGTTCGACGGAGAGGACTCGTTCTCGATCGGCTATAAGCACATCATGGAAGAGCTGCCGATGCCGCCGCTCGAGAATCCGGAGAAGCGGCAGCTGTTCGAGATCATTCGAAAAATGATGGCGAAGACGCCGGCGCAGCGGTTCCAGAACGCCGAGGAGCTGGTCAACGTGCTCGAGGGCGGCCGCTCCGTATCGTTCACCACCGACGCCACGCAGGCGCTCCCGTCGATGTCCGGGGCGCGGCTCTCGTCGCAGCCCACGACGCCGTTGCCGCGCGCGACCGGCACCCGACCGGGCTCGGCCGGCCAGGTTCCGCCCACGCTCGTCAACGAGCCGCCGCGCCGCTCCGTGGCGGCCGGCCTGCTGATCTGGCTCCTGGTCGTGGGTGCGGTGTTCGGCGGCGGCGGATTTTACGCCTACAAGCAGGGACTGATCTTCGCCAATCCCGACTCGGCCGTCGCCGGTGGCCCGACCACCCCGCCGGACACGACGCACCGCGCGGCGGACACCACGAAGCTCGCCGGCGATAGCGGCACGAACGCGCAGGTGCCCCCGCCCGCGCCGCCGGCGGCCGCTCCCGGTCACCTCGTGATCCAGAACGCGCCGGCCGGGGCGAACATCAGCATCGAAGGGCAGCCGGTACACGGGAACCAGGTCGACCTGGAGGCGGGCGTGCACCAGCTCATCGTGCGCGCGACCGGCTACCGGACCTACAACCGTCAGGTGATCATCACCTCCGGTGAGACGTACAGCGTCCGCCTGAACATGCAGGAGAGCGACGACGGGACGGGTCCCTGCGACCAGTTCGGGCCGGCGTACAATCAGGACAACATCTGCTTCGACAGCCGCCCGGTGCCGCTCTCGCCCACGCTGATCCCGGTCTCCCAGGACGCGCCGATATTCCCGCGCCAGGCCATTCTGCTGCTCCGCGTCTCGCGGAACGGGACGACGATGGAAGCGCGGATCTACGCGCCGTCGAATGTGGAAACGTTCAACAACGAAGCCCTCGACATGGCCAGGAACCTGCGCTGGAATCCGGCTCAGAAGAACGGCGAGCCGACCGAAGCGTGGGTGCAGTGGCCGTTCCAGCCCGTACGCCAGTAATCCACAAACCGAAGGTCGACCCCACCGCGTTCATCGCGCCCGGAGCGGTCGTGATGGGCGACGTGACGCTCGGCCCGCGCTCCAGCGTGTGGTATCAGGCGGTGCTGCGCGGCGACATGGCGCCCATCGTGATCGGGGAGGCGACCAATCTCCAGGATGCGACGATCGTGCATGTGGACGAAGGGAAGCCGGCGCGCATCGGCGCCCGCGTCGGGGTCGGGCACCGGGTGATCCTGCACGCGTGCACGGTGGAAGACGAGTGCCTGATCGGCATGGGATCGATTCTACTCAACGACGTACACGTCGGTACCGGCAGCGTGATCGCAGCCGGCGCCGTCGTGCCGGAGGGAATGCGGATCCCCCCCGGCTCGCTCGTGATGGGCGTGCCCGCGCGTGTCGTGCGTCACGTCGATGATGGTCTGCGCGCGCGCATCCGCGGGACGTGGGAGCATTACGTCGAGCAGGCCGCGCGACATCGCTCCGGAGCGTTTCCAGTGGAGCGAACAACTTTGTGATGTTAATACTCGGAGTGCGAGCGAGTGCCACGCGCTTCTTCAGTCTTGCCCCGCGCTAATCACGCGCCTACCTTGGGCCTCCACGTTCGATTAACTTCCGAAATTCACCTCGTTGAGCCATGAGATTCGCATGACCGCATCCAGCCGTCGTCTTGACTTGAACGCGAATGCCCTGACCGTCCTCGAGCGCCGCTACCTGGTGAAGGACGATCAGGGGAAGCCGGTGGAGCGTCCTGAGGACCTGTTCTGGCGGGTGGCCCGCACGATTGCCGCTCCGGACCGGACCTACGGCGCTTCAGACCGGGCTGTGGAAGGCGTGGCCGAGACGTTCTTCGATCTCATGGCGACGCGCGTGTGGATGCCGAATTCGCCCACCCTGATGAACGCCGGCCGGCCCCTCGGCCAGCTGTCCGCCTGCTTCGTGCTCCCCGTCGAAGACGCCCTCTCGAATGGGCGCTCCGGGATCTATGACACGCTGCGGGCGATGGCGCTGGTCCATCAGTCGGGCGGCGGGACGGGGTTCTCGTTCTCGCGGCTGCGCCCCAAGAACGACGTGGTCCGCTCGACCATGGGCGTCGCCTCGGGCCCCGTCTCCTTCATGAAGCTGTATGACGCCTCGACCGACGTCGTGAAGCAGGGTGGGACGCGCCGCGGCGCCAACATGGGCATCCTGCGGGTGGATCATCCGGACATCATGGATTTCATCCACTGCAAGGACGACCTCACGCAGGTGACGAATTTCAACATTTCGGTCGCCGTTACCGACGCCTTCATGCTCGCGCTCGAGGCCGGGACGCCCTACGACCTGATTCACCCGCGCACGGGCAAGGTCGTGGGCCAGCTCGATCCGCGTGAGGTGTTCAAGCAGATCGTGCACGGCGCCTGGAAGACGGGCGAGCCGGGCGTGTTCTATATCGACCGCGCCAACAACTACAATCCGGTCCCACACCTCGGCAGCTACGAGGCGACGAATCCCTGCGGTGAGCAGCCGCTGCTCTCCTACGACGTGTGCAACCTCGGCTCGATCAACGTCGGGTTGTTCGCCAAGGGTAGTGATGTCGATTGGGACCGGCTGCGTACGGCGGTGCATCTGTGCACGCACTTCCTCGACAACGTGATCGACGCGAACAAGTACCCCCTGCCCGAGATCGACGATCTCGCCAAGCGGATCCGCCGGATTGGTCTGGGCATCATGGGCTGGGCCGATCTGCTCGTGCGCCTCGGCATCTCCTATGACTCCGACGAGGGTGTGGCGCTCGGCCGCAAGCTGATGAATTTCGTGGACGAGGAATCGAAGGTCGCGTCCGAGAAGCTCGCGCAGCAGCGCGGTACCTTCGCGGAGTGGGAGCGCTCGATCTGGGGTCCCGACGCGACCTGCGCGCGCGACGCGCGCGGCGAGCGCATCCGGCCGATGCGGAAACTGCGCAACTGTAATCTGACCACCGTGGCCCCCACGGGCACCATCTCGATCATCGCGGGGTGCTCGTCGGGGATCGAGCCGCTGTTCGCCGTGGCGTTCATGCGCAACCAGGCCGGCGTGCTCATGCCCGACGTCAACGAGGACTTCGTCGCGATCGCCAAGCAAGAGGGCTGGTACTCCGACGACCTGATGAAGCAGATCGCCGAAGCCGGCAATATCCACTTCGACGCGGTGCCGAAGAAGTGGCAGCGGGTCTTCGTGACGGCGCACGACGTGACGCCCGAATGGCACATCCAGATGCAGGCCGCGTTCCAGGATTTCACCGACTCGGCGATCTCCAAGACCTGCAACTTCTCGAACGAAGCGACCGAGGAGTACGTCGAGCAGATCTACCGCTACGCCTACCAGCTCGGCTGCAAGGGCGTGACGGTCTATCGCGACGGCGCGCGCGAGAACCAAGTGCTGTCCACCGGCTCGACCGCGAAGAAGGTGCAGGAGGGGGTCGGGGCCGGCACCGCCGCCGGCAAGGACGCGCTCACGGAAGCATTGAGCCGCATCGCCGAGCTCGAGACGGAGCTGCACCTGACCAAGGAGCGGCTGCACGACGTGGAGGCCGAGAACCTCCAGCGCCGCGCCAAGCGCTCGCGTCCCGATCTGCTCAAGGGCTCGACCCGCCGGATCGAGTCACCGCTCGGCACGATGTACGTCACCATCACCGAGGACGACAAAGGCCAGCCGTTCGAAGTCTTCATGTCGCTCGGCAAGGCCGGCGGCGCGCTGATGGCGGACGTGGAGGCGATCGGCCGGCTGATTTCGCTCGCGCTCCGCTCCGGGGTGCCGCTGCCGGAGATCTACCGGCAGCTCCGCGGCATCTCGTCCGACCGCGCGCACGGCCTGGGCCCCAACAAGGTCCTGTCGGTGCCCGATGCGATCGGCATCGCCATCGAGAAATGGATGCAGGACAAGCAGGGCGTGCAGCAGGACCTGCTGGAGGGCACCAGGTCGGAGACCCCGGCAACGTCCGAGATTGTGCGCGGCATCACCGGCGATGCAGCACTGAGCGCACGTCGCGGCCCGGACCAGGACTTCATCGGGGCGTGCCCCGACTGCGGGTCGCAGCTGGCATTCATCGAGGGTTGTGCGAAATGTCACGTGTGCGGATTTTCGGAGTGCGGATAGATTAAGGACGACCGCAACAGCTGTGACTCCAGTCACGACGATCCCTTGACTACGGGGGTAGTCTACAGACCATGGAAAGCAGCAACCGGTTGATCACTCCGACTCGTCTGCAGGTGAAGGGTTGGGCTCGCGTGGGCCCCGCGGGTGCGCACACCCTGCGTCGTGGCGCGTGGTATCCCGTCGTCAGAATTTCCTCGAGCAACATCGTCGTGCTCGACGTGAACCGCCACAATGTGCCGGTCGATCGTCGCTTCCTCGAGATCCGCTATCATCCGCCGGAGCGCTGGACCATCGTCCGCTGCGAGCCGCGCGTGATCGAGCGACTGGGACGAATCTTCCCGCTGACGTACGCGGTGTGCCCCGCGTGCCGGCATCGGCAGGGAATCGAAGCCCGGACGAATGAGATGACGTGCGATCGCTGCAAGAAGACGGCGGCGATGGCGTGGGATGAATTATCCTAGACGTTTAGACGTAGAGACGTCTAGCGGTACGTAGCAACGAGGGGTCAGGAAAGCATGCCTTCCTGACCCCTCGCCTTTTCGATGTCTAGTCTTTGCCTGTCCTAAAGAATCGCAATCGAATCTCCAATCGATACCGTCCCCATCCCCGCGCTCTGGCAGTAAAACCCTCTCATCCCATTATCGAGAAACTGCAGCGCCTTCTTGAGCTCCTCGGGCTCGACCTGCTTGCCCAGCGCCCATCCCGTAAATGGCTTGCACGGGTGGGCGACCTGCAGCACCTGCAACCGGACCCGCTCGGTCCCGTCCGGTGCGAGAATGGCGACCCCGCCCGCGAGCTCCTCGTAACTGAATCGGCGCTCGGCGCTGGCGATGATGTTCTCGCCCGCGCACCCGACCGACAGCTTGTCCCCGAAGTGCTCGCGCATCGCGCGGTAGTGCGACGTGAAGCCGAGCGAGATGCCGTGGAGGCCGTCGTCGTTCTTGGTCTGCGGATGCGCGCGGTGGTGGACATCGATGATCCACGCGTCGGGATCGTCGGGGCTCGCGCCGAGGGCGCCGTCCGGTGAGACACTGAGCGCCGCCACCGCGAGCAGCGGTGCCGGGTCATAGACGCGGGTGGGCTTCTCGCCTCGCTTGAGCGAGCCGCGCTGGATCTGCAGCCGGGTGACTGTGCCGATGGTACGCATAACGGAATCTAGCAGGATGTGCTAAATTGGCCCCGCGCACATGGCACGCTCGTCCTCTCCTCCCTCCTCAACTCCCCGCGGCTGGGCGCGCTGTCTCGATAACGTGGCCGACGTCCTGCGCCGGGGCGCCTGGTACCCGATCGTCGACGAGTCCGGCGACAAAGTCGTTCTCGAGGTCCGGAAAAAACCGGTGCGGATCAGCCGCATCGATGTTGCCGTCCGCGACACCCCGCCCGATCAATGGAGCGTCGTCGTCCGGACCGGACTCCTCAGACCGACCCTGGGCGGCAGGGAAGGGGAGGAGCTCACGACGACCTATGCCGTCTGTCCCAATTGCCACGAGCGGCAGGATTTCGGCGGCCGGCCGGCGACCCTCAAGTGCACTCGCTGCAAGAAGGAGTCGAAGGTCGACTGGTCGGAGACTTGCTAGGCTGAAATCTAATTAGTATATTAACTATCAACATGTTAACAATATGTCGGATCGTTCGGAGCTAGCGCTCCAGCTCACGGATGCGGTGACGGCCGCCTACCAGGCGATCGAGCGCGCCGGCAACCGGGCCTACAAGACCTTCGGCCTGTCGCAGCGGGCTCACGCGGTCATGTCCGCCGTCGATCTCGGCGGTCCCGACGGGGCGCGGCCCAGCGACGTGGCGCGCGAGCTGGGCGTGTCGCGCGCGGCCGCCACGACGTTTGTCCAGCGGCTCGAAGCCAAGGGGCTGGTGGAAACCAACACCGATCCCGACGACGAGCGTGGGGTACGGGTGACGCTCTCGCGCCACGGTCTCGAGGTTCTGCTCCGCGTGGGGCAGCTCGAGCGGCGCCTCGCCGCCCGCACGATCGAGGGGATGCCGGCCTCCACCATGGCCCGGGCCATTTCCGTGCTTCACGAGCTCAAAGCTCGGCTTCAGCAGAAGTCGCTGGAGGTGGTGCGCTGAACCTACGTTGCAGTCTGTCTAGTTTTCCACACACAAAGTGAGCGCGTGCATTTGTGGATAACCGATCCAACGGCGCACCGATGATTCGTCGCACGAAGATTGTCGCGACCCTCGGCCCGGCGACGGGGAACGAGGCTGCCATCCGCGCCCTGCTCCAGGCCGGTACCAACGTCATCCGGATCAACGCCTCACACGGCACGGCCGAGAACCGGGCTGAATGGATCGCCACCGCGCGGCGGGTCGCGCGGAGCGCCGACATGCCGCTCGCGGTCCTGCTCGACCTCCAGGGTCCGCGCATCCGCGTCGGCGATCTCCCCGCGCCGCGCGAGCTGACGGCGGGGCAGCAGGTGGTCTTCGCTCCCGAGGACGTCGCGCGCGGTGACGAGCTGCCCACGACCTACGATGCGCTCGCCGCGGACGCGCGCGTCGGCTCCCGGATTCTGCTCAACGACGGGCTGCTTTCGGTCGAGGTGACCGGCGTCGATTCGCCGCGGGTGCGTGGCCGCGTCGTCGACGGCGGAATTCTGACGGCGCACAAGGGGATGAACCTGCCGGGGGTGCAGGTCTCCGCTCCCGCGCTGACCGACAAGGACAAGGAGGATGTGCAGGAGGCGGTGAAAGCGGGGGTCGATTACCTGGCGCTGTCGTTCGTACGACGCGCGGAGGATATCGGCGAGCTGCGCAAGCTGGTCCCCGACTCGATCAAGCTCGTCGCCAAAATCGAGAAGGCGACCGCGCTCGACACCCTCGACCGGATCGTGGCCGCGTCGGACGCCGTCATGGTGGCGCGCGGCGACCTGGGCGTCGAGCTGCCGTTCGAACAGGTGCCGCTCGTCCAAAAACGTTTGATCAGCGAGGCCAATCACCAGGGGAAGCCGGTGATCACCGCGACCCAGATGCTCGAGTCGATGGTGCACAACCCGCGACCGACGCGCGCCGAGGCCTCCGACGTGGCGAACGCGATCCTCGACGGCACCGACGCGGTGATGCTGTCGGCGGAGACCGCGGTCGGCCAATACCCGGTCGAAGCGGTGCGGGCGATGGATCGCATCATCCGCGAAATGGAGCGGCATCCGCTGCGCCAGCGCGAGGAGCGCCGCGGCACGGCGGGGGCCGTCGATACGGCAGACGCGATTGCGTGGGGCACGAGCGCCGTGGCGCGCATGCTGAAGACGCCGCTCATCGTCACCCTGACGCAGGGCGGATTCACGGCGCGCAAAGTCGCGGCGCTGCGCCCGCCGGTCCCGATCCTCGCCGTGACGACACAGTCCACGACCTACCACCAGCTGGTGCTGGTCTGGGGGGTGGTCCCCGTGCTCGTCGATCGCGTCCCCGGCTATGACGCGATGCTCGAAGTGGTCCGGAGCCTCATCCTGAAGCGTGGCCTGGCCAAGTCGGGCGATTGCATCGTGGTCACGGCCGGTCTGCCCTGGGAAGTGTCCGGCAGCACGAACCTGATCAAGGTGGAGCGGGTGTGAAGTGCGGTTGACGCTGCTCGGCACCGGCACGTCGTTCGGCGTGCCGCAGATCGGCTGTCGCTGTCCTGCCTGCACCTCTCCCGACCCGCGCGACCGTCGCAACCGCACCAGCGCTCTGATCGAGACGCGCGGCAAGCGGTTGTTGATCGACACGCCCCCCGAGCTGCGGTTGCAGCTCGTCGCCGCGGGGGTCGATCACATCGATGGCGTGTTGTTCACGCACGGGCACGCCGATCACGTACACGGCATCGATGACCTGCGCGCGCTGTCGGTCCGGCTCGGATCCATGCTGCCCGCGTACGGCTCGCGCGAGACGATGGCGGAGCTGGCCACCAAGTTCCCCTACATTTTCGATCCGTCGATCGTGGTGCCGGTGGGCACCACCAAGCCCGAGCTGGCGGCGCAGGTGCTCGAGCCCGGCGTCACGGCGCTGATCGCGGGCGTGCCGGTCCTGCCGCTCGCGCTCCCGCACGGGCAGCACGTGGTCTTTGGCTATCGCGTGGGCCCGGTCGCCTATCTGACGGATGTGAAAGCCGTGCCCGAGGGCGTCGTCGCGGCGCTGCAGGGTTTGGAGATTCTGGTCCTGAGCGCCTTGCTGTCGCGTCCCCATCCGCTCCACCTCTCGATCTCGGAAGCGGTGGAAACGGCGCAGCGGATCGGTGCGGGACGCACGTACTTCACGCATCTCACTCACGAATTCACGCATCAGGCGCTCGCCGCGAAGCTGCCGCCCGGAATCGCGCCCGCATACGACGGGCTGGTTATCGACGTAACCGGGGCGTAAATTCCGCCGCGAGGAGGATTTCCGAAGCTCATGAGCAAGCCGACGACCGATATCGACGCATTGGTGCGGAAGGCCGTTTTCGGAACCGAAGACGAGAAAGCCCACGCGCGCTGGCAGATCTGGGAAATGGGGCAGCAGGCCGGGGTGCGGCCCGCCTCGATTCACGAGCTCTACCTGGCGCGCGGCCGGGGCGAGGTCCAGCCGTTCACGACGCCGGCGATGAACGTCCGGATCATGTCCTACGACACCGGGCGCGCGATCTTCCGGGCCGCGAAGAAGCTCGACGCGGGCGCGATCATCTGCGAGATCGCCCGCAGCGAGATCGCCTACACCGACCAGCGTCCGGCCGAGTACGTCGCCGTCATGACCGCCGCGGCGCTGCGCGAGGGCTTCGTGGGCCCCCTGTTCATCCAGGGCGATCACGTCCAGGTCAACGCCAAGAAATACGCGGCGGACCCCGACACCGAGCTGAAGGCGCTGCGCTCGCTCATCGAAGAAGAGCTGCACGCCGGCTTCTACAACATCGACGTCGATACCTCGACGCTCGTCGATCTCTCCAAGCCCAATCTCGACGAACAGCAGCGCACGAACTACGAGCGTGCCGCCGAGCTGACCAAGTTCATTCGCGAGCAGGAGCCCGACGGCGTCACGGTGTCGGTCGGCGCGGAGATCGGTGAGGTGGGCGGCAAGAACAGCGACGTCCACGAGCTCAAGGCGTTCATGGACGGCTACAACCGGACGCTCAAGAAAATGGGAGTGGGGGCGGGGATCTCGAAAATCTCCGTGCAGACCGGGACGAGCCACGGCGGCGTCGTGCTGCCCGACGGCTCCATCGCCAAAGTGCAGCTCGACCTCGAGGCGCTGAAGGCGCTGTCGCGCGACGCCCGCGCCAAGTACGGGCTGGGCGGGGCGGTGCAGCACGGGGCCTCCACGCTGCCGGCGGAAGCGTTCTCTCAGTTCCCGCAGTGCGAGGCGATCGAGATCCACCTCGCGACCAACTTCCAGACCATCGTCATGGATCATCCGGCGCTGCCGAAGGACCTGCGGCGCGAAGTGAACGAGTGGGTGAAGACCGAAGCCAAGGAAGAGTGGAAGAAGGGCGACAGCGAAGAACAGTTCCTCTACAAGAGCCGCAAGAAAGCGATCGGACCGTTCAAGAAGCAGTTCTGGAATCTTCCCGAGGACGTGCGCGCGCGGATCGGCGCCGATCTGGAGAAGACATTCACGTTCCTGTTCGAGCAGTTGCGCGTGAAGGGCACGCGCGCGGTCACGGACAAGTACGTCAAGCCGAAGCTCGATTCCCACGCCGCTCCCCGCGCGGCGCTGGTGTCGGCGCCGGATGACGCGGAGGCAGGCGAATGAGCGAGCGGGGTGGTGGGTTCGGCGCGTTTCTCTTCGGGATCGTGCTCGGCGCGGTCGCGGGCTTCGTATTCGCGCCCACCGAGCGCGGCGAGAGCACGCGCAAGAAGATGACGAAGGGGCTGCGCAACCTGAAGGAGCTGGCCGAGGAGAAGGTGGGCGAGGTGCGCGGCCTGTTGAAGGAAGCCGCTGAGGAAGCCGAGGACGAAGCAGCGGAGCTCGAGGAGGACGAAGAGGAGGAGGCCGAGCTCTCGACGCGCGAGCAGCTGCGCCGCCGCCTCGATGCGGCCCGCCGGCGGCGCGCGCGCGCGCCCCGTCCCGCGCCCGCGAGTGAGGAGGAGGACGAGCCCCTCGCGTGAACGGTGAGGGCGGCTGGCACCGAACGGTCACCGGCGTCATCCGGCGGACCCTCGAGGCGGCCTACGAAGACAACATTCCCTTCCTCGCCGGCGCCCTGTCGTTCGACATCATTCTGACGGCGATTCCGTTCGTCGGGCTCGTGCTCGCCGTCGTCGGTTACCTGGTCGAATACCAACTCGCGGTCCAGCAGCTCAACGTGCACGAGCTGCTGCAGCGCTTCCTGCCCGACGAATCCGATTTCGGCTTCATCGAGCGCGCGCTCGGCGACCTGGTGGCGCGGCGCGGGCACCTCACGGTGCTGGCCGCGCCCCTGTTCCTGTGGTTCTCGACTCGTATGTTCGGGGGACTGCGCGCGGCATTGAACGAGGTCTTCGACACCGAGGAGAACCGCCCCTGGCCCGTCGCGAAGCTCACCGATCTGGCCCTGGTTTTCGTCGTCGGCGGGCTGTTTCTGGCCAACGCGTTCTCCTCGACGAGCGGGAGCTTCTTCTCCTATCCGCTGTCCCTGCTGTTCAGCACGCTGCTGTTCTTTGTGATCTTCAAGTTCGCGCCGAGCCGGCGGATCTACTGGCGCACCAGCCTGGTCGCGTCGCTGTTCTGCGCGGTCGGGTTCGAGATCGCCAAGCGGCTCTACGCGCTGTACGTCTCCCGCTTCGTGACGTTCGACCGCTTCGCGTCGGACGCCAACCTGATCGGCATGATGCTGTTCGTGCTATGGATCTACTACACGGCCTACATGTTTCTGCTGGGCGGCGAGGTCGCGGAGACGTACGACCTGATGCGCATGCGACGCCTGCAACGCGTGCGCCTGGGATGAACGCACCGATCGATCTGCGGTCCGATACCGTCACCAAGCCGTCGCCCGGCATGCGCCGCGCGATGGCGGAGGCGGAAGTGGGCGACGACGTGCTCGACGGCGATCCCACCACGCGCAAGCTCGAGCAACGCGTCGCGGAGCTGCTGGGCACCGAAGACGCCCTGTTCTTCCCCTCGGGGAGCCAGGCGAATCAGACGGGGATCTGGCTCGTCACCGAGCCCGGCACCGAGCTGCTGATCGAAGCCAGTGCGCACCTCATCCATTACGAAATGGCGGGCGTGTCCGCGTTGTCCGGAGCCCAGATCCGCCCCATTGCGACGCCCGATGGACTGCTGACCCCCGAGCTCGTGCGCGGTGCCCTGCGACCGGCGTCCCCGCACGTTCCGCGCGTCACCGCGCTCGCCCTCGAGAACACGCACAACCTCGCCGGGGGCCGGGTGCTTCGGGCCGAGATGTTCGACGACCTGATTCGCGCCGCGCGCGCAGCGAGGCTCGCCGTCCACCTCGATGGCGCGCGGCTTTGGAACGCCGCCGCGGCGGCCGGCGTGCCGCCGGCCCGGCTCACGCAGGGCGTCGACACCGTCATGGTCAGTATCTCCAAAGGCCTCGGGTGTCCCGTCGGGTCGTGTCTGGGGTTTCGCAAGGACCAGCGTGCGCGCGCGTGGGAGATTCGGAAACGCCTGGGCGGCGGCATGCG
>Ga0134125_10002518_pt1 | contig 21664 bp, 19 predicted proteins | sample KB31751_FD_96464 | JGI IMG/M metagenome (GOLD analysis project Ga0134125, IMG submission 96464) | Terrestrial soil microbial communities with excess Nitrogen fertilizer from Kellogg Biological Station, Michigan, USA - KB3-175-1 | ecosystem: Environmental > Terrestrial > Soil > Unclassified ... | reverse complement strand
TTGTCTTCCGAGCCCTCGGGCAGGTCCTGGGCGACGCCGCCGGGCCGGATGAAGGCGTGGTTCATCCGCAGGCCGGTGAGGAACTCCAGCAGGTGCAGCACCTCCTCACGCTCCCGGAACCCGGCGGTCATCCCGGTCAGCGCGCCCAATTCCATCCCACCGGTAGCGATGGCCACCAGGTGCGAACCCACCCGGTTGAGCTCCATCAGCAGCACCCGCATCACCTGGGCCCGGCGCGGCACGGTGATGCCCAGCAACTTCTCGGTGGCCAGGCAATAGGCGGCCTCGTTGAACAGCGGCGACAGGTAGTCCGCCCGGGTGACGAAGGTGACGCCCTGCGTCCAGGTCCGGTACTCACAGTTCTTCTCGATACCGGTGTGCAGGTAGCCGATCACGGATCTGGCCTGGGTGACGACCTCCCCTTCCAGTTCCAGGACCAGCCGCAGCACGCCGTGCGTGGAGGGATGCTGCGGCCCCATGTTCACGACGATGCGTTCGTCGTGGCGCCAGTCATCGAGCAGGCTGTCCCAGTCACCACCGGTGACGGTGTACACCCGCCCCTCGGTGGTCTCCCGGGACGTGGCGGCATACGGGTCCGGTCCACCGCTGTCAATCGCAGCGTCGGTCGCCGTCTCCGTCACCGTCTCAGCCGTCTCAGTCGCCGTGTCGGTGGTTCCGCTACCGACGGTGTGCGCGGGCTCAGTCTTGCGGTTTTTCGTCGTGCGGTTTTTTCGCCGAGCCATCAGGAGTACGCCCTCCGCTGGTCCGGCGGCGGGATCTCGGCGCCCTTGTACTCCACTGGGATCCCGCCGAGCGGGTAGTCCTTGCGTTGCGGGAAGCCGTCCCAGTCGTCGGGCATCAGGATGCGGGTCAACGCCGGGTGCCCGTCGAAGACGATGCCGAACATGTCCCAGGTCTCGCGCTCGTGCCAGTCGGCGGTCGGGTAGACCTCCACCATGCTGGGCACGTGGGCGTCATCGACGTCGACGGCGACCTCCAACCGGATCCGCCGCCGGTAGGTCATCGACGTCAGGTGGTACACCGCGTGCAGCCGCTGGGGGACCTCGGTGCCGTAGTCGACCCCGGAGACCGAGCTGCACAGCTCGAAGCGCAGCGCCGGATCGTCGCGCAGCGTGCGGCACAGCGCCACCAGGTGCTCCCGGCGCACGTAGTAGGTGATCTCGCCGCGATCCACGGTGACCTGCTGGATGGCCGCGGCGGGCACGCCCCGCTCGTTCATCGCGGCCAGCAGCTCGTCGGTGAGCTCGTCGAAGCCGTCACCGTAGGGTCGCTGCGCGGGGGGTGGCACGTAGGCCGGCAGCTTCAGCCCCCCGTACCCGGAGGTGTCTCCCCAGCCTTGGACGCCGAACATGCCCTGCCGGGCCCGGCCGGCGACTACTCCGCCGCGAGCCTCGTGCTCGGCCTGCTTGGCTGAACTCCGCTCCGCGGAGCTGGGCAGGCCTGGCGCGAGGTCTTTGCTCTCGTCAGCCATGCTGGTCACTGCTTCCGAGCTTCGATGACCCTGGACCGGCCACTCCCGGATGGTCTGGGCTCCTTTTGCGGGCCGTAGGCCACCGAGGAGGGCACCATCGGGGTGCGATGGCCGGCCTTCTCCGCGGCCCGCTTAGGCCCCAGCGGCTCGTCCATGATCTTGGCGTGCAGTTTGAGGATCGCGTCGATGAGCATCTCCGGACGTGGTGGGCAACCGGGCAGGTACATGTCCACCGGGACGATGTGGTCCACGCCCTGCACGATCGCGTAGTTGTTGAACATCCCTCCGCTGGAGGCGCAGACACCCATCGAGAGCACCCAGCGCGGCTCGGGCATCTGGTCGTAGATCTGGCGTAGTACCGGGGCCATCTTGTTGCTCACCCGGCCGGCCACGATCATCAGGTCAGCCTGGCGGGGCGAGGCGCGGAACACCTCCATGCCGAAGCGGGCCAGGTCATACCGGGGTGCGCCGGTGGTCATCATCTCGATCGCGCAGCAGGCCAGCCCGAATGTGGCCGGCCACAGCGATGATTTCCGGGTCCAGTTCACCACCTTCTCCACGGTGGTCAGCAGGATTCCGCTGGGAAGCTTCTCTTCCAGGCCCATGATCAGTTCCAGTCCAGCCCGCCGCGGCGCCACACGTATGCGTAGGCGAAACCGAGCGTGACGATGAACAGGACGATCTCCACCAGGCCGAACAGCCCCAGTGAGCCCGCCGCCACCGCGAACGGGTACAGGAAGACCATCTCGATATCGAACAGGATGAACAACATCGCGGTGAGGTAGTACGCCACCGGCATCCGTCCGCCGCCGGCGACCGGCCGCGGGGACGGCTCGATACCGCACTCGTAGGCGTCGAGTTTGGCTTTGTTGTAGCGGCGTGGTCCGATATGGGGGGCCACCACGACGGAGAAGACCGCGAAACCGCCCGCCAGCAGTAGCATTAACACCAGGGGAACGTAGGGCTGCAACACTGCCGTCCCGTCCTTCCCGTCTCGTGAACGTCCCGCCTCTACCCTACGTGCGAACGGGTTACGCGCTGCCTTGAGGCTACCTATAAATTCAGCCTCGATCAGGCGTTATCGCTGCGTGTCGGTCATACGCTCGGAGCCAACCGGGTCATCGCCGTGATCACCCGGTCCATCGTGTCACCGTCGCGGCTGTCGTAGAGGTTGGCCAGCAGCTTGAGCATGAAGCGCATCAGCGTCTGGCGTGGCAAGGCGTGGCGTATTCCCGCGCGCATCACCGCCGGATGGCCGATCAACCGGCTGAACACATTGCCCAGCCGGAAATAGCCGCCCAGTTCCTCTCGCAGTGCTGTGGGGTAGCGGCGCAGCGCATGTTCTCGGGCCGTTCCTTGTGGCCGGGCCATCGCCTGGACGGTGCACTCGGCGGCGAGCCGGGCCGACTGCATGGCATAGGCGATGCCCTCACCGTTGAAGGGATTGACCATGCCGCCGGCGTCCCCGGCCAGCAGCAGGCCACTGCGGTAGTGCGGGGTGCGGTTGAAGCTCATCGGCAACGCCGCCCCGAGGATCTTGCCGGTGGCGTTGGCCTCCCGGAATCCCCACTGTTCAGGTGTGCCGTCCAGCCAGGTTCGCAACAGTGCGCGGTAGTCGGTCTTGCCGTACGCGCTGGAGGTCGACAGGATGCCCAGGCCCACATTGGACGTCCCGTCCCCCATGCCGAAGATCCAGCCGTAACCGGGCAACAGCTTGGGCTCCTGCGGGTTGGCGTGGTCCCAGATCTCGACGTGGCTTTCCAGGAAGTCGTCGTTGGTGCGGGGGGTGGTGTAGTAGCGGCGCACCCCGACGCCCATTGGCCGGTCCTCGCGCTTTTCCATTCCCAGGCTCAGCGCCAGCCGGGCCGAGACCCCGTCGCAGGCCAGGGTCAGCGGTGCCCGGTAGGCCACCGGCTGCTTGTCCGGTCCGTGCCGGCCCTTGACCCCGATGACGCGCCCGGTGCGCGTCTCGGTGATCGCTTCAGTCACCGTGGTGTGTTCGTGCAGGCGCGCGCCGGCCTTCTCCGCGTGCCGGGCGAGCATCTCATCGAAGTCCTGGCGCTGGCGGACCGCACCGTAGGGCGGGAAGCTGGCCAGATCGGGCCAGTCGAGTTCGATCGTCACGCCGCCGCCCACCACCCGCAGGCCGCGGTTGTGCAACCAGCCGGCCTCGGCGCTGGTGTCGATGCCCAAGTCGATCAGCTGCTTGATACCCCGGGGGGTCAGCCCGTCCCCGCATACCTTTTCGCGGGGGAACGTGGACTTCTCCAGCAGCAGCACATCCAGCCCGGCGCGGGCCAGGTACGCCGCGGCCGTCGAGCCCGCGGGTCCCGCTCCCACCACGATCACGTCCGCGTCGTTGTCGCTGGAACCCACCCGCCTGGCCATCCCGCTCCCTCGCTGCTGGGGTGACACACTGCCGTATCCCGCGAGTGTACGGGTGGACCCGGCAATTCCCGCCTTGGTCATCTCACCCTGTTGTCGCCCGCGGGGTTGTCGCCCGCGGGGTTGTCGCCCGCGGGGTTGTCGCCCGCGGGCGACTGGCGGGTGTTGTCAGCCGCCGGCGCCTGCGCGCTCGTGTCGTCGCCCACCGGCGCCGGCGCACCAGCGTCGTCAAGATCGTCGGGCTGGGCGCGCCGGCGGGGCGGGAGCAGGGTGGTCGTGCAGCCGCCGAGCACCGTCGCCCCCAGCAGAGCTACCGCGAGCGCACCGGCGGGGATGTCGACGGGATCGACGGCGGCTGCGCCGAGCCGGCCGCCGGCGAGCAGCCCGAGCACGACGCCGCCCAGTGCGATCACCACGCCGGCCACGCCGAGCACTCGAAGGCGCTCATGCAGGTCGCCGCCGGAGGCGCAACGGCGCCCCACTGCGGCGCCGACTAGTAGCGGCACCGCGACAACCATCACCCACCAGGACTGCGGGGGGCCCGGCGGTAGCGCGGCGAGCAAGGGCACCGCCGGCACCGCAGCGTCCTGGACGCCGAATGGACTGACCGACAACGCGCCGATCGAGAAACCGGGTCCGGCTAGCCAGGACAGTCCGGCGATCGCCGCGTTGGGGAGGTACCCGATGGACAGCATGATCAATCCGAAGACGCTCCCCGCGCCGGATCCCGAGAGCTGGACGACCTCAGGTGCCGACGCCACCTCGGCGATCAGCACTGTGGCGAGGCCGGCGATGAGCAGTGCTGCCAGGCCCCACAACCCGGCCAGCACACCGGGCAGCACCCAGCCCGGCGCCTGGCGTAGCGCTGCCGGAACCAGCGCGCACGGACCGATCAGCCCCACCACTGCTGCGGCGCCCGCGATCAGCGCACAGCCCACAGCGGCCAGCGCGGGATCCACCGTGATCGTCGCCGGGGTGGCAACCAGCGCCAAGACGGCACCGCCGACGCCGTGCACGCCGGCGATCATCCCCGCCACCCACCCGGCGTCGGTGGTCCGGTGGAACCCGGACCGCTTCGCCATCCCAGCCGCGCCGCGGGCGACCAACGTGCCGAGAAGCAGAGTGAATAGCAGAGGCAGAACGCCGAGCGGGGCACCGTCGATCGTCAGCGGGATGTGATGTGCCGCCAGCCAGCCCGCTGCTCCCACCCGAGCCAGCCACGCCACCGAACTGTCTGCCCCAGCGGCCGCGGTGAGTGCCGCCAGCAGCACGGCAACGGCGAGGTAACAGAACAGCGCCGGTAGGCAGGCAGCGCCGAGCAAACTGCCCCACCGAAGGCGGAGACGTTCACCCGCGGGCTCGTCATGGGCTGCCGGCGACAGCAGCAGGCTCACAGCTATCACCCTCGCAGGGGGGTAGCGGCCTCGCGGTGATCACCCGGCCGACGCGCCCCGGATGTAACCGGATCGGAGTATCCGGGCGACCTCCGTGGCAACGTTGGTCGCGGTTAGCGGCGCCCGGTAGCCGGGTTGGTGGTACTTGAAGGGCTGCCGACTCCGGTTAGGGCAGCGAGTGCATGATCTCGCGCATCAGGTCCGCGGTGTCACTGGGTGTGGTGCCGACCCGCACGCCCACCGCCTCCAGCGCGTCCTTCTTGGCGGCGGCGGTGCCGGAGGAGCCGGACACGATGGCGCCGGCATGACCCATGGTCTTGCCTTCCGGGGCGGTGAAGCCGGCGATGTAACCGACGACCGGTTTGGTGATGTGGGCCTTGATGTACTCGGCGGCGCGCTCCTCGGCGTCCCCGCCGATTTCTCCGATCATCACCATGGCGGCGGTGTCGGGGTCGTGTTCGAAGGCTTGCAGGGCGTCGATGTGCGTGGTGCCGATCACCGGATCACCACCGATTCCGACACACGTGGAAAAACCGATATCGCGCAGCTCATACATCATCTGGTAGGTCAGGGTGCCCGATTTCGACACCAGCCCGATCCGGCCCGGGCCGGTGATGTCGGCGGGGATGATCCCCGCATTCGACGCACCGGGACTGATCACGCCAGGGCAGTTCGGGCCGACAATCCGGGTCTGCACGCCACCCGCCGCCAGACCGGTGGCGCCGGCGTGCGCGCAGAAGGCGGCCGCGTCGTGCACCGGGATCCCCTCGGTGATCACCACGATCAGCCCGATCCCGGCGTCGATCGCTTCGAGCACCGCGGCCTTGGCGAAGCGCGGCGGTACGAAGACCACGCTGACGTCGGCACCGGTGGCGGCGATCGATTCGGCCACCGTGCCGAACACCGGCAGCGAAGCGCCGTCGAAGTCGACGGTCTGACCACCCTTACCGGGGGTGACCCCGCCGACCACCTGGCTACCGGCCCGCAGCATCCGCTGGGTGTGCCTGCGGCCCTCGGCGCCGGTCATGCCCTGGACGATGATCCTCGAGTCCTTGGTCAGCAAGATTGCCACCGGTCAGGCTCCCTTGGCGAAAATCACTGTGGCCAGCTCAGCGGCTTTGTCTGCGGCGGCATCCATGGTGTCGACCATCGTGACCAGTGGGTGGGCCGCCCGCGCCAAGATCCGGCGACCCTCGGCGACGTTGTTGCCATCCAACCGCACCACCAGCGGTTTAGCTGCGGCTTCACCCAGCATGTCCAACGCTTGCACGATACCGGCGGCCACCTGGTCGCACGCGGTGATCCCGCCGAACACGTTGACGAAAACCGACAGCACGTCCGGGTCACCGAGCACGATCTCCAGCCCGTCGGCCATCACCTGCGCGTTCGCACCGCCGCCGATATCCAGAAAGTTCGCCGGCCGCATCCCCCCGTGCGCTCGGCCGGCAGCGGCGACCACATCCAGCGTGGACATCACCAGTCCGGCGCCGTTGCCGATGATGCCGACCTGCCCGTCGACAAGTTTGACGTAGTTGAGGTGCCGGGCTTTGGCTGCGGCCTCGAGCGGATCTTGCCCGGCCGAGTCGACCAGTTCCGCGTGGCCGGGGTGGCGGAAGGCGGCGTTGTCGTCGAGAGTGACCTTCCCGTCCAGCGCGATGATCGATCCGTGCGTGTCACGGACCAGCGGGTTCACCTCCACCAGCGTCGCATCCTCGGCGACGAAGACCTCCCACAACTTCAGGGCCGTGTCAGCCGCCGCCTGCGCCACCTCCGCCGGGAAGGCGGCGGCCGCAATGATCTCGGCGGCCTTGGCGGCGTCCACGCCGAAGCGGGGATCCACCGGAACCTTGGCCAGCGCCTCGGGGGCCGTTGCGGCGACCTCCTCGATGTCCATGCCGCCCTGCACGCTGGCCATCGCAAGAAACGTGCGATGGGCGCGATCGAGCAGGAATGACAGGTAGTACTCCTCGGCGATCTCGCAAGCGGGCGTTACCAGGACCCGGTGCACACGATGGCCCTTGATGTCCATGCCCAGAATCCCCGCCGCTTTGCGCTGTGCTTCGTCCGGAGTACTGGCCAGCTGCACACCACCAGCCTTGCCGCGGCCTCCGGTCTTCACCTGAGCCTTGACCACCACGGCGCCACCCAGCTCCGCCGCGGCGGCTCGGGCCTGCGCGGCGGTGGTGACGACGCGACCGGGCAGCACCGGAACGCCATGGGCCCCGAACAGATCCTTGGCCTGGTATTCGTACAGATCCACGCGATCGACCCTATCCAGCCGCGGCGCGGCAGCAGCTGCCCGGCGCCGGTGACCGTGATCACTCCACCCGTGATCACTCCACCGACGCGGCGGCCACCGCCGCACGCACCCAGTCGACGATCTCGTGAGTGGTGGCGCCGGGCGTGAAAACCTTCGCCACGCCGAGCTTGGTGAGCTCGGGAATGTCCTGCTCAGGGATGATTCCCCCGCCGAAGACCAGCACATCCGTGGCGCCCTTGGCCTCAAGTAGTTCGATGACCCGGGCGAACAGCGTCATATGAGCACCGGAAAGCACGGAGAGTCCGACGGCGTCGGCGTCTTCTTGTAGCGCCGTTTCCACGATCTGTTCCGGGGTCTGGTGCAGTCCCGTGTAAACGACCTCCATGCCGGCGTCACGCAGCGCACGGGCGACTACCTTGGCGCCGCGGTCGTGTCCGTCGAGCCCCGGTTTGGCGACGACCACCCGGATGCGTCCGCTCATTGAGCCCAGGGTAACTCCTGCTGCGCGACACGGTGGCGCCCAGCGCAAGCTCGCCCCCCAGCGTCCCCTCATAGCCGGAGCAGCCGACCGTCTGGCGCGGCAGACCGGACGCTGGCCGATACAGCCGGACGTATTACGGAACGGCGCCTTGCTCGCCCATGTCGCTCTTCGTTACCTTCCGCCGGTCCACGACCACGGTACGAGTACGGCTGGCCGGTGGCTGCTTCTCGCCAGCCATCTCGGTTGCCCCACCCATCGTCAGCACGCACTCCCAAGCAGGAAGGCAGGTCTTGGCTCGACACCGTTCGCCACGCGGCCAACGACCATCTCCGGTGGTTGCGGCGGCGCTGGCACGCGGTTCCTCGGGTGTCAGCCCATCGAACCCTGGCCCGTCGAACCCTGACGTCGTAGGCCTCACCGTTGAAGATCCTCGGGTGAGGCACCGGATCACGGCACCGTCACCCACTGTGCGCGGTCGAGTGGTGGTGGCAGCTGTCGCTGCGGGTGCCTTCGTGGCTGCGGGCCAGACCGTCGACAAGGCGGCCGTCACCATCTCTGACGACGCCACTCTGGTGGCGTCAGCAAAAGAGGCGTCGACGGCAGTGGGGCTCGGTGGGGCGGCCCCTGCACCGGAGTATCTTCCGCTGACCCGACCCGCTGATCCTGCCACCGCCGAGGCCGTGCAGGCGATGGCTAAAGGTCAGCGTCTGGTCGACGAGCGCGTCGCACAGGAAGCCGAAGCAAACCGGATTCGGTTCGTCCTGCCGACGAAGGGCATCTTCACCTCGGGATACGGGGCACGGTGGGGCGTGTTCCATTACGGAATCGATCTCGCTAATTCCATCGGGACGCCGATCCTGGCCGCCGCCGACGGCGTGGTTGTGGAATCCGGACCGGCGAGTGGCTTCGGCCTCTGGGTGCGCATCCGACATTCCGACGGAATGACCACCGTCTACGGGCACATCAATCGCTCGCTGGTCACCGAGGGCCAGCGGGTGCGAGCGGGCCAGGAAATCGCCGAAATGGGTAACCGCGGCAACTCGACCGGACCGCATCTGCACTTTGAGGTATGGAATGCCGCCGGCCAGAAGATCAATCCAATAATCTGGTTGCACCAGCACGGCATCGACTTCTGATCGCGCTGCTCGCCGGATCACCCGCCGCTCGCCGGCCAGCCGCCGACTAGATGGGCGTGGGCCGTACGCCACACCGAACAGAGTGCACGCCGGCTGTGCCACTGGCGAAGCGCCCGGTCGCAGTGCCGGCAGCGCCCCCGCAGACCAGAACGGTGCTGCACCAAAAGACTTCGCCAACCCAGCGCCAACGGCAACAGCCCAGCCCGTATCGCCGGCCAGGACCCTCCCGGGTCCGCTCCGCGCAGCACCCGCTCGGCATCGTGTAGGTAGGCTTCCACACGTTCGGTCAGCACCCGTCTCAACCGCTCGTCCATTCCTCACCTCCACTAGCGTAATCGAACATGCGTTCGAATGCTAGTGGGTAAGCATGACAAGCGGAGGGGCCGCCGGGGTCGGTCGGGCAGCGGCGCGCGCGTTGCATCTATCAGTCCCGACGTTTGGTGAGCGCGACGAGGTAGCGGCAGGTCTCGCGGGTTGGATTGATGAACGAGCACGGCGCCGGGGGGCCGAGCTGGAGGCAGTCACCGACGTTGAGCTCGGTTTCTCCCTCGCAGAAGCGTAGACGACCCCGGTCTACGTCGGCTGGTCCGCGGCACGCACGAGTCGCTGACACCCAAGCCTGCGCGGAGATCTACGCGCCCTACGTCAGCGATACCGCGATCACCTTCGAGACCGACCCACCGCCACCAATGGAGATGGCCGAGCGCGGCTTCCGCACCGCCGTCGCAGGCATGACACTGCCCAACGATGCAAGCGTCGGCCTGCACCGGGCCATGGGTTTCAGACCGGTCCGGATCTACCGGCGCATCGGCTGGAAGCACGGCAGATGGCACGACGTGGCGTGGGTTCAGCGGACGCTCGCCACCGGCCAGGATCCGCCAGTCGAGCTGCGCTGACCCTGCGTCGCACGTCGGTAGTCGTTTCACGGGTCTCGAGCCTGGGTAGCCGCTAACCAGTGGGTAGCGCACGAGGGCGGGAGGCGTAGATGGCTGGGGCCAGCCTGGCACCAAGCAGGCGGGAACCAACACGGTGAGGGCCGGCATCGCCGGTGCGTTGGCCGCCGAGGCGGTCGGCACGTTCATGTTCGTCTTCGCCGGGACGGCGACCATATTGGCGGTGCACAAGCTGAATGCTGTGCCGACCGGATTCACCGCCGTGGATGACATCGCGATCAGCGTCGCTTTCGCGTTCGGATTGGTCGCGGCGGTTTACGTGGTTGCCTCGGTATCCGGTGCGCACCTCAATCCGGCGGTCACGGTGGCGCTGGCCACGGTCCGCAAATTCCCCTGGTCAATGGTGCCCGGCTACCTCGTCGCGCAGTTCACCGGCGCGATCCTGGCGGGATTGATGAACTGGTTCATGTTTGGTGGCCGGCTCCGAGAGACCCTCATTCTGGGCGCGACCGCTCCGGGACCGGGTGTCCCCTGGTACACGGCGCTGGTCACCGAGTTCGTCATCACTCTGGTACTGATGATGGTGATCATGGCCACGGCGGTGTACCAGCGGAAACCGGGCGGGGCGAATCAGTCCGGACTGGCAATCGGGCTGTGGGTGGGTGCCGCCATCTTTTTGGCGCTGCCGATTACGGGCGGCTCGCTGAATCCGGCGCGCACGCTGGGTCCGGACATCGCCGCATTGCAGTTCCCGTTTTGGTGGATCTACATCGTCGGGCCGGTGACCGGGGCGGTGGTCGGCGCTGCGCTGTGGACGTACGTACTGGCCAAAGGTGACAAGGACGTCGTGGAGGCCGGCGGCGCGCCGCAGCCCGTGCCGGCGCAGCGTGCGCACTCCGGTTCCGACGGCTGGCGAAGCGAAGGAGGAAGGCGTGAAGGCGCTGACGTGGCAAGGCAAGCGCGACGTGCGGGTAGAGAACGTCCCTGACCCGAAAATTCAGGAGCCGACCGACGCGATTGTGCGCATCACGAGTACCAACATCTGCGGCTCAGACCTGCATCTCTATGAAGTGCTCGGGGCGTTCCTCGAGCCGGGCGACATCCTCGGCCACGAGCCGATGGGCATCGTCGAGGAGGTCGGCCCGCAAGCCGCTGAGCACATCCGGCCCGGGGATCGAGTGGTGCTGCCCTTCAACATCTCTTGCGGGCACTGCTGGATGTGCCAACGCCACCTCTACGCACAGTGTGAGACCACCCAGGTGCGCGACCGGGGCAAGGGCGCGGCCCTGTTCGGGTACACCAAGCTCTACGGCGGCGTGCCTGGCGGGCAGGCTGAGTACCTGCGCGTCCCGCAGGCCCAGTTCGGCCCGATCAAGGTGCCTGAGGGCCCACCCGACGATCGGTTCGTCTATCTGTCCGACGTCCTGCCCACGTCCTGGCAGGCAGTGGTATATGCGAACGTGCCCAAGGGCGGCTCGATCGCGGTCTTCGGCCTAGGCCCGATCGGCCAGGCGTGCACCCGGATCGCCCGACATCTGGGCGCCGAGCGGGTCTTCGGTGTCGACCTGGTACCCGAACGGCTGGAGACGGCCCGGCGGCACGGCATCGAGATGGTCGACATCAACTCCGTCGACGACGTCCCCGGGTACATCAAGGACGCCACCGACGGCCGCGGCCCGGACGGGGTGATCGATGCCGTCGGCATGGAAAGCCACGGCAATCCGGTCGAAAAGCTCGGGCAGCAGATGGCGACGATGCTCCCGGATGCCATCGGCGGTCCGATGGCCGAGAAGTTCGGGATCGATCGGCTCGGAGCTCTGATCGACTCGATTGAGACCGTCCGCCGCGGCGGCACCGTGTCGATCATCGGTGTCTACGGCGGGGCGCTGGACCCGATGCCGATGCTGCAGATGTTCGACAAGGGCATCCAGCTGCGCATGGGGCAATGCCACGTCAAGCGCTGGATCGACGACATCATGCCGCTGTTGCTCGACGATGCCGACCCGCTGGGCACCGAGGGCCTGGCTACCCACCACCTGCCGCTGGACCAGGCTGCGCACGGGTACGAGATCTTCCAGAAGAAGCAGGACGGCTGCGAGAAGGTCGTGCTTCGGCCCTGAGCGAACTGCCCTAGCCGCCGAATTAGGAAGGTGGAAGGTGAAGCGGGCGGTTTCCGAGTCGGTGGTGGTCATCACCGGCGCCTCCAGCGGTATCGCGCGGGCCGCGGCGCTTGCCTTCGCCGAACGCGGGGCGAGGGTGGTGCTGGCCGCGCGTACCGAGGAGTCGCTGCGTGCGGCGGCCCAGGAGTGCGAGCGTGCGGGTGGCCGGGCGCTGGCGGTGCCGACCGATGTGACCGACGAGGCTGCGGTGCAGGCGCTGGCCCAGCGGGCGGGCGAGGCGTTCGGCCGGATCGACGTGTGGGTCAATGCTGCGGCGGTCATCGCTTACGGCGAGTTCGAGAAGACCCCGACCGACGTCTACCGGCGGGTGATCGAGACCAACCTGTTCGGGCAGATCCACGGGGCCCGCGCTGTGCTGCCCTACTTCCGGCGGCAGGGCAGCGGCGTTTTAATCAACATCGCCTCAATCTGGGGCAGCGTCACCTCGCCGTACGTCAGCGCCTACGTGGTGAGCAAGTTCGGGGTGCGGGCCTTCTCCGAGTCCCTGCAGGAGGCGCTGCGACTGGAGCGACGAACCCGCGACATCCACGTCTGCACGATCCTGCCGCAGTGTGTGGACACTCCGATCTTCCAGCACGCCGCCACCTATACCGACCGGCGACCCAAGGCGGTGCCTCCCGTCATCGGGCCGAACCGGGTGGTGCGGGCAATCCTTCGCAGTGTGGAGCATCCGCGCCGGCAGCGCAGCGTCGGCGCCTTCGCTCGATTTCTGGAGTTCGGGCACGCGGTCGTCCCGGGTTTCTACAGCCGGTCGGTGCCCACCGTGATGAACCTGGTTGCGTTCAGCCGCCACCGGGCCACCCCCAACCCCGGCAACCTCTTCGAGCCGATGCGCGAGTGGAACAAGGTGGAGGGCGGCTGGCGGCGTACTCCGGTCCGCGTCATTGTCGGGGCTGGTGCCGCCACTGCCGTGATCGGAACTGTTATCACCGCACGGCGGTGGGCGCACCACTGACTGATGCCGCTGCGAAGGAGGTGGATCGCCTGGGCGTCCCGGCGCTGCGCCCAGGCGGATCGACCGAATAGGTATAGGCTGCCGCGCCGCGCCACCCGGCTCCTGAGGGGTTCCCCCTACCTGGACCCTGGTTTTCCTACCCGGAAGACCCGAGGGCCACGCCACTGTCGAGCTGACGGCGCACCTAGCACGGCGATTCGCCGGGATCCATCCGCTCCGGTTGGGGCGCCGCTGTAACCCCAGGTCGGAGCCATCTGAGCTCCGCCGCGCCTGCGAATGCTTGGGAGTCTCGCTTCTTGAGCGGCTCGGCTACCACGACTCCGGCATGGCGGATTGGGATCCTCGGCACCGCGAAGGCACCTTCTGCGCGGTACCCGTCGAGTCGGCCGCCTCCCGGATCGTGCAACTCATCGAACGCTACCGACCAGAGGTGGTCGTCACCTGGGTAGCAAGCTCCGCGACAGGCCCCGATCGGCCCACCGCAGACTCGGACACGCCCACCTGGCACCGCCCCACGCTCGGGTTGGTGGCGGTTAGCGACGTAAGAATCCCAGGTTGGCGGTACTTGAAGGGCACCCGACTACAGCTTGACCAGGGGGACGCCGCCGATGAGCATCAACCGGACGGTGCCCGACGAGCCGAAGTCGATGGTCGCGGTGGCGCGCGGACCACTGCCGTCGGTGGCCACCACGGTGCCCAGGCCGTACTTGTCGTGGGTCACCCGGTCACCGACGTCCAGCGCCAGCACAGGGGTGTCCTGCCAGCCCCGGAACGGGGTCGAGCGCAATCCGCGGGCCGCCACGCCCGCCTGTGCCGAATCATGGCCAGTGACATCAGCGCTCTGAGCGGACAACCTGGCACCGAACACTGTGCGCTCGACCGGTCCGGCCCGGCCGGGGTCCACCCGCCGCCAGTGCACCAGCGACTCGGGCACGTCAGCCAGAAAGCGCGACGCCGGATTGCTCATCGGCGATCCCCACGCGGACCGGGTGATCGCCCGGGACAGGTAAAGCCGGTGCTGCGCCCGGGTCAACCCGACGTAGGCGAGCCGGCGCTCCTCAGCGAGCTCGGTGGTGTCACCCAGCGCGCGCAGATGCGGGAACAGGCCGTCCTCCCAGCCGGTGAGGAACACCACCGGGAACTCCAAGCCCTTCGCGGTGTGCAAGGTCATCAAGGTCACCACACCGCTGGATGACCCATCGTCATCGGGAACCTGGTCCGCGTCCGCAACCAGCGCCACCCGCTCCAGGAACGCTGCCAGCGAGCCCGGCTCAGCGCCACCGTCCTGGACCGCCGCCACCGGCGAAGGCTCAGCAGCGAATTCCCGCGCTACCGTGATCAGCTCGTTGAGATTGTCCAGCCGGGAGCCGTCCTGCGGATCCTCTGACACATCCAGCTCGGCCCGGTAGCCGGTGCGGTCCAGCACCGCGTCGAGAACCTCGGCAACTTCCGCCCCGGCCGCTTTCTCCCGCAGCTCATCCAGCAACACCACGAATGCAGTGATCGCATTGCGAGATCGGGGATTGAGCAGCGGGATGTCCTGGCCGGCTGCGGCGACCCGCAGTGCTGCGGCGAAGGAGATCCGTTCCCGCTCGGCGTAGGTGGCTATCACCGCCTCCGCGCGGTCGCCGATTCCCCGGCGCGGTGTGTTGAGAATCCGGCGCAACGACACGGTGTCCTCGGGGTTATCCAGCACCCGCAGGTAGGCCAGCGCGTCGCGGACCTCGCGGCGCTCGTAGAAGCGCACCCCGCCGACCACCTTGTAGGGCAGCCCGAGCCGGATGAACACCTCCTCGAACACCCGGGAGGAGTTGTTGGTCCGGTAGAACACCGCCACGTCGCCGAACCGGGCCTGACTTCTGTCGACCAGCTGGTCGATCTCCGAGGCGACGAATGCCGCCTCGTCGTGCTCGTTGTCGGCGACGTAGCCGACGATCAGCTCGCCGTCTCCTGCCGCCGACCACAGGCGTTTATCCCGGCGGCCGGGGTTGCGCGCGATCACCGCGTTCGCCGCGGACAGGATCGTCTGGGTGGACCGGTAGTTCTGTTCCAGCAAGATCGTGCGGGCGGTCGGGAAGTCGCGCTCGAACTCCTCGATGTTGCGGATGGTGGCGCCCCGGAAGGCGTAGATGGACTGGTCAGCATCGCCCACCACGCACAACTCCGCCGACTCTGCCGTTTCCGGGCCGACCAGTTCCCGGATCAACACGTATTGCGCGTGGTTGGTGTCCTGGTATTCGTCGACCAGGATGTGCCTGAATCGACGCCGGTAATGCTCGGCGACATCGGGCAAGGTCTGCAGCAGCTCGACAGTACGCATGATCAGATCGTCGAAATCCACCGCGTTCGACGCCACCAGCCGGCGCTGGTAACCGGCGTAGACTTCCGCCACCCGGCGTTCGAGATCGTTGCCCGCCACGCCGGCTGCTGTGTCCGGATCAACCAGGTCGTTCTTCAGGTTGGAGATCTTGGCCGCCAGGGTGCGCGCGGGATAGCGCTTGGGGTCCAGATCCAGGTCACGGGCCACCATGGTGACCAGGCGGCGGGTGTCGTCGGCGTCGTAGATGGAGAAGTTCGACGTCAGCCCGGACAGCTTGGCGGCTTCCCGGCGCAGGATCCGCACGCACATCGAGTGGAAGGTCGACACCCACATCACCGCGGCGCGCCCGCCGACCAGCGCGCTGACTCGCTGCCTCATCTCCGCGGCAGCCTTGTTCGTGAAGGTGATCGCCAGCACCTGTCCGGGCTCGACGCCGCGGTGCGCGAGCAGGTAGGCGATGCGGTGCGCGAGTACCCGGGTCTTGCCGGAACCGGCTCCCGCAACGATGAGCAGCGGCGAGCCGGCGTGCTCCACCGCCGCGTGTTGCTGCGGGTTGAGCCCGGCGAGCAGGCCTTGTTGCCCGGGTGCGGGTGTCCCGCTCGGCTCGGGTGCGGGTGTCCCGCTCGGCTCGGGTGCGGGTGTCCCGCTCGGCTCGGGTGCGGGTGTCCCGCAGGACGTGGAGGCACTCATCGTGACGACCACGGTACCGGGTGCTGAGATTGAGTCGTGAGTGCGAAACGGTGTCATAGCACCGAATGCCACTCACGAGCTGCTAAGCAGGTGGACGGCGCAGCGCGCAACGTGGCAGACTCGAGGTGTGCTGAGCCGTCAACGCTTTTTTTACGGGTACCGAATCCGGTGCCCGTGATGGTGTGACGCACGAGACAGACCACCACAACGCCCCGGAGTCCAAGGACCCGGGGCGTTGTTGCTGCCAGGGAACGCGGGCTCCGAGCCAGAATGAGGAGACCATCGAGATGTCTCACCAGGCCACCAGCAAGGCAGCGACCACGGCTCTGGACAGTTCAGTCCCCGACCTCACCGCGCTGCGCACTGAGATCGACTACCTCGACGCGGAGATCCTGCGGTTGGTGCAGCGACGCACCGCGGTATCTCAAACCATCGGTCAGGTGCGCCGGGCCGCCGGCGGACCGCGGGTGGTGCACGGTCGTGAGATGGCCGTGCTGGACCGCTACCGCGCGCTCGGCCCAGAGGGTCACGAGCTGGCGATGCTGCTTTTGCGGCTGGGACGCGGCCGGCTCGGTCGCTGAATCGACGCTGGGCGGCGGCCTACCACGGCGCCGCCGGCACCGGGACAGGCACACTGTCTCCCATGGTGCTCAATGTGATTGCGGTGCTCACCGCGCTGGCCGGATTGCTGGCTGCGGTGGCCCACGGCGGATACCTCGCGATGCTGGGCTCGGCGGCCAACCGGCGGGCCGGAGGCGAACCGGTCAGCCAGTACGTCCGCAGCAGGGTTCCGGTAGCGGCGGTCACCCTCGGCGTCGCGCTGCTGGCGCTGTTGCTGTCCACCGGCGGCCCAGCGGCCGACATCCTCGCCATCCTGGCCGGTGCCGGTAGCGGCGTAGTGGGCTACCAGGCATTGCAGAGCACCCGGACCCGCTACCGCAGCGGTGGTTGAGCTAGTCAGGCACGCACCGCCCGTCTTGCCGGAGCTACCGGACAGCGACGCGGCTTGCGCGGGCGAGTTCCGCCGCTGGCGAAAGCCCTAGCCTGAGGTGGTGAGTGAGGAGCGAAGTAGGTGAATCCCGGCACCCGGCTGGTCTCCGGTCGCTACCGGCTGGACCGGCAGGTCGGCACCGGCGCGATGGGGGTGGTCTGGCGAGCGCACGACGAGCGGCTGGACCGCACGGTTGCGCTCAAGGAACTGGTTATGCAGCCAGGCCTGACCGAGGCGGCGGCGGAGACGGCCAGGGCCAGGGCGATGCGTGAGGGCCGCATCGCGGCTCGTTTGCAGCACCCGCACGCCATCTGCGTCTACGACGTGGCTCTCGATTCTGGCACTGGGATGGGCGATCAGGTGGTGCCGTGGCTGGTGATGGAGTACCTGCCGTCGCACAGCCTGGCCACGATTCTCGCCGAGCAGGGTCCACTGCCGCCGCATGAGGTCGCCAGGATCGGCTGGCAGGTCGCCGCAGCGCTGACTGCCGCGCACCAATCGGGCATCGTGCACCGGGACATCAAGCCCGGCAACGTGCTGCTGGGCCAGGACGGCACCGCCAAGATCACCGACTTCGGCATCTCCCGGGCCAGCTGGGATGCCACCGTGACCGGCACCGGCGTGCTGGCCGGCACTCCCGCCTACTTCGCTCCGGAGGTGGCCCGCGGTGAGCAGCCCGGTCCCGCGAGCGACGTGTTCTCGTTGGGTTCGATGCTGTATGTCGCGGTGGAAGGCGAGCCCCCGTTCGGGCTGGACGACAACGCCCTGGCCCTGCTGCGCACCGTCGCCGAAGGCCAGGTACGGCCGCCGCGCCGAGCCGGCCCGTTGGCGCCGATTCTGATGCAGTTACTGGCCGACGATCCGGCAGCGCGCCCGTCAATGCCGGACGCGGCAGCGGCGCTCGGCGCGGTGGCGGCTCGGGGCCCTTCCGCCGCCGTCGCGCCCCCACTGTTCACCTCGCCCACCGTCAGGGCGCCACGTCCGCCGACGGCCGCGCCCCCACAAGCCACGCCGACCGCAGTCGGTCTGCCCGCCAGTCCCCGGGCGAGCACCCCGCGACGGCCAGGTCACCGCGTTGCGGGGTGGCAGCGGCGTGCCCGGCCCGCCACGTTGTTCGGCGCCGCCGCCTGCCTTGCCGTGGTAGCGGTCGTGCTGGCCGTGCTGGGGAACATGTCGACTACCGGTCGGGATCAGTTGGCGGCCGCCAGGTCCGCAGCCCCGGCCGTGCGGGCCCCGCAGCCGGCTCAGTCACCGCAAGTCGCACAGCCCGCACCCGCACAGCCGCAGCCCGCCCAGCTGGAGCAGACCGTCCGTAGCTACTACGGCCTGTTGCCCGAGGACGCCGCCGTGGCCTGGCAATACCTCGGCGCCGCCGAGCAGGCCCAGGGCTTCCACCACTACACCCACTTCTGGAACGGGATCAACCGGATCAGCATCCGCGGACCCGTTGCCGTGCAGGGCAACAGCGTGCTGGTGAACCTGGTGTTCGAGCCGACCAACCGCAAGCCCACCGTCGAGCGGTACCGCCTCAACATGACGACCTCCCCCGTCGGCCGAGTCATCATCGAGTCCGCCGCCCGTATCACGCGCTGACGCCCGCGCCCGTCCGAAACCCCGATATGTCTCCATGTCGGGGAGAGAGATCAGACCAGGCGGCGGTCGGAGGCCCACCGGGAGAGTTCGTAGCGGTTGGACAGTTGGGTCTTGCGCAGGACCGAGGAGACGTGGGTCTCCACAGTTTTGATCGAGATGAACAGTTCGGCGGCGATCTCCTTGTAGGCGTAGCCGCGGGCCAGCAGGCGCAGCACGTCGCGCTCCCGGGGGGTGAGCAGATCCACTTCCGGGTCTCCGACCGGCGCCGCCCCGGGCCGTTGGGCGAAGGCGTCGAGGACGAAACCGGCCAACCGCGGGGAGAACACCGGATCCCCTCCGTGCACCCGGCGCACCGCGTCGACCAATTCCCGCCCGGAGATCGTCTTGGTCACATACCCACGGGCTCCGCCGCGGATCACCGCGATCACATCTTCGGCCGCGTCGGACACCGACAGCGCGAGGAACACCACATCGGGCTGCTCGGGACGCACCCTGCGCAGAACCTCCGCGCCGCCCCCGTCGGGCATGTGGACGTCGAGAAGCACGACGTCGGGACGCAGGTGCGCGATCCCGGCGACCGCCTCGGCCACTGAACCGCCCTCGCCGACGACCACCACCGGCGGCAGGTCCGGATCGCCGGAACCGGCCCGGTCCAACTCGGCCTTGACCCCGGTACGGAACAGCGCGTGGTCGTCAACAAGGAATACCCGGATGCCCGCCTGCACGGCTATGTCTCCTCCCCGCCCTTCCGGCGAGCGATGGCCAGCTGAACCTCGGTGCCCTCGCCGGGCGCGGTGCGCAGCGTCACCGTACCCCCGTGCCGTTGCATCCGGCCGCGAATCGAGTCGGCCAAGCCGTGCCGGTCGGCAGCGATCGCCGCCGGATCGAACCCGACGCCCCGGTCCCGGATGAACACATGCACCTGACCCGGCTCGACCTCGGCGTACACGCTGACCTCGGCGACCCCGGCGTGTTTGGCCGCATTGACCATCGCCTCCCGGCTGGCCTGCACCAGCGCGGGCAGCGGTTGCTCCAGCGCGCAGTCACCCACCACCACAACGTGCATGCTGACCGCGTAGGTGTCCTCCACCTCACCGGCAGCGGCGTGCAAGGTCGCCGCGAAAGCCGGGAGGGCACCGTTGGTCCGCGGCTGCCCGTAACCCTGCGGACCGTAAAGCCACGAGCGGAGCTCCCGTTCCTGGCCGCGGGCCAGCCGGCGAACCTCCCGGGCCGAATCGGACTGCTGCTGGATCAGGGCCAGCGTCTGCAGCACCGAGTCATGCAGGTGCGCGGCGATCTCGGCCCGTTCCTCGGTGCGGATCCGGGCCCGGCGCTCCTCGCCCAGCGCGCGCATCAGCCGCAACCACCAGGGCACCGTGAGCACCGCCACCCCGACCAGCGTCGCCGCGGCGGCGAGCAGGGCGAACCGGGCCTGGCCCAGGTTGCCCTGGTTGAGCAGGAACACCGCGATCCCGCTGGTCACCAGGGCGGCGCCGGCCAGCACCCGTAGCAGTGCCATCCTTCCGCCGAGCAAGACTCCCGAGACCGCTCCCGCCCCGCTGCGCCAGCGGGTCCGCTGGCTGGCGTCCGCCTCCCGCCACACCACACCCGCGCCGACCAGGGCGACGCCCAACGGTCCGGTCACCCAGCCGGCCCACGCGGTGCCCAGCGCGGCTCCGGCCAGCGCCAGGCCGGCGCCGAGCACCACCAGACCGACCGCCTGTTGCCGATCCCGCGCGGTACTCGGCCGCCGGGTCCGGCTATCGGTGGCCGGCAGCAACGCCCACAGCAGCGCGTACCCGATCAGCCCGGTGCCGCCGAGACCGGCGAGCGCGACGAAGACCACCCGCACCCACAGCACCGGCACGCCGAGGTGCTCGGCGATCCCGCTGGACACCCCCGCGATGACCCGGTCCGATCGATGCCGGCACAACCTCGGAGGACCATGATCCTGGCCTGGAGCCTGACCAGCCGCCGGCCCAGGAACCGGCCCAGGAACCGGCCGGGTGCCGGTCGCCTCGTCTGCCGGTGTGCTCACACCTGCCATGGTCACACGTTCAGTGAGGACAGGGGTATCAGGGTCGCCCCCGGTATCCCCCGACCCGGGGACGGATCAGGGTGACCCCCGATGGTGCCGGCCGTCCCGCAAGCTCAGGCTGAGCAGCGTGAGTCAGATCAACGTGGAGCACACCGCCCGGGAGTTCTGGGCCACCAGGCCACGCCGGCGCTCCAGCGACCGCAAGATCGCCGGAGTGGCCGCGGCGATCGCGCGGCGGTATGCCGTCGATCCGGTGCTGGTTCGGGTGGCCTTCGTGGTGGCCACCATCTCCGGTGGCGCGGGAGTGCTGCTGTACCTGCTGGGATGGCTGTTACTGCCAGCGGAGCACGACCACGCCTCCGGGGCGCAAGGCGTGGCCGGACGCGGCCGAAGCTCGATGTCCGCACTGCTCACGATCGTGCTCGTGCTGCTGCTGATCCTGACCGCCGCGGCTGTGTTCGACGGCCACGGATCGGGCGTCATCGCAGTCGCCGTGGCGTTGGGTGCGCTGTTCCTGCTGCATCGCTCCCGGGCCGGGTTGGGCGAAGTTCCCGAATCGCGGCCGGACGGAACCCAGCAACCCGGTACTCAGCAACCCGATACGGAGCCGGCTGCCCCCACCCCAGCCACAGCGGACGATCCGGAGCGGCCCGGCCCGCCCACATGGGACCCGCTGGGTGCCGCACCCTTCGCCTGCGACCTGCCGGAACCCTCAGCGCCGCCCGACTCCCCCGCACCACCGGGTGCCCGCTGGAAGATCACGCCGATCACGCTGGGCCTCGCGCTTCTCGCCGGCGGAATTTCGCTGGCCTTCGCGCCGGCATTGTCGGCGGCCCAGAACGCCGCGCTATTGCTG
>Ga0134125_10002516_pt1 | contig 21674 bp, 13 predicted proteins | sample KB31751_FD_96464 | JGI IMG/M metagenome (GOLD analysis project Ga0134125, IMG submission 96464) | Terrestrial soil microbial communities with excess Nitrogen fertilizer from Kellogg Biological Station, Michigan, USA - KB3-175-1 | ecosystem: Environmental > Terrestrial > Soil > Unclassified ... | reverse complement strand
CGTCGAAGGAGCGGAAGTCGACGCGCGCGGCTGTCCAAAGGATTCGGATGGCGACGGCGTGTACGACGGTATCGACAAGTGCCCCGCGAGCCCGACCGGTACGCACGTCGACACCACGGGCTGTCCCACCGATTCGGATCATGACAGCGTCGCGGACGGCCCCGATCAGTGCCCCAACACGCCCGCGGGCGCGACGGTAGACGCGAACGGCTGTCCGGTGGACAGCGATCGCGACAGCGTGCCCGACGGTCTCGACAAGTGTCCCAACACGCCGGCGGGTACCGAAGTCGACACGGCGGGCTGCCAGCGCGCGCCTGATTCCGACAACGACAGCGTGGACGACACGAAGGACACGTGCCCGAGCACGGCGCCGGGTACGCGCGTGGACGCGCGGGGTTGTCCGATTCTGTTCACCGAATCGCGGCAGCCGCTGGTGCTGAAGGGCGTCACGTTCGAGCCCGGTCGCTCCAAACTGCGCCCCGATTCGTACACGATCCTGGATCTGGTGGCGACGTCGATGATGAACAATCCCGACATCAACGTCGAGATCGCCGGCTATACCGACAACACCGGAACGGCCGCGACGAACGTGCGTCTCTCGCAGGCACGTGCCGACGCGGTGCGCGCCTACCTCGCGAGCAAGGGCGTTCCGCTGACGAGAATGGCCGCGAAGGGCTACGGCTCCGACTCGCCCATCGCGAGCAATGCGACGCGTGACGGACGGGAGCAGAACCGCCGCGTCGAGCTGCGTCGGACCAACTGAGGACGGACCTCTTGAAGGCTTTTGGCGCACTCGCGGTGATGCTGCTACTGGGCTCGGCAACCCTGCCGGCCCAGTACAGCCGCCGCTACGAGGTGGGCTTCTTCGGAGGCTTCACCAAATACGACCAGTCGTTCCAGCTCGCCGACAAGAGCGGTGGCGGGGTGCGGTTTGCGTATGCGTTTGCGCCGCTGGTGGCGGTGGAGGTCGAAGGACTGTTTCAGTCGCCGCAGGATGTGGGCTCGGTCCACGTCGAGCCGCTCATCGGCAGCGCCAGTCTCGTCGTGAATCCCCTCAACACGAGCCGCATGAGCCTGTACGTGCTCGGCGGCTACACGCGACTCGATTTCGGCAATTCGAGTCCGTACGACTTTACCGATGGCGGCTTCCACGGCGGCGCGGGCGCGAAGTTTTTCATGAGCTCGCGCGTGGCGCTGCGCGTCGAAGCCCGCGGTATTTACACCCCCGAAACGAAGTCCACGTTCGCCACCGGCACCTCGACCAGTGCCACGCACATCGTGGCATCGGCCGGTCTTTCGTTCTTCCAGGCCGGCGGCCAACCGACGGTCGATACCGACCAGGATCGGGTGGAGGACAAGAGTGACGCCTGTCCCGACACGCCGCTCGGCGCGAGCGTGGACAAGCGTGGTTGCCCTGGCGATGAGGATACCGACGCCGTGCTCAACGGTCTCGACAAGTGCCCCGGGACGCCCGGTGGCGCTACGGTCGATCGGACGGGCTGCCCGCACGATCAGGACGGCGATCGCGTGTTCGACGGCATCGACAAGTGTCCTGATACTCCCGCGGGAGTCACGGTCGACGCCGTCGGCTGCCCCCCGACCCCGGGCGATGCGGATGCGGATGGTGTGAACGATCTGCTCGACAAGTGCCCGGCGACGCCCAGCGGCGCCCGCGTGGACACGACGGGCTGCCCGATCGACACCGATCGCGACGCGGTGTGGGATGGTCTCGACAAGTGCCCCGATACGCCGATCGGCGCGACGGTCGATCTGAGCGGATGCCCCCAGGACACCGACGGGGACCGCGTGTACGACGGCATCGACCGCTGTCCCGATACGCCAGCCGGTCAGCCGGTGGACGCGTACGGCTGCCCCGCCGACAGCGATCATGACGGCGTCGGCGACGGCTTCGACAAGTGCCCGAACACGCCGCCGGGGACGGTCGTGGACGTGAACGGCTGCCCGCCCGCGAACGACACGGACGGCGACGGCGTCATCGATCCGCAGGACCGGTGCCCCAATACGCCGAGGAATACGGGACGGGCGATCGATCAATACGGCTGTCTCGTGCTGTTCGACAGCACGACGGTCGTGGCCGGCGCTCCGCGCCCGACGATCATTCTCAAGGGCGTGCAGTTCGAAAGCGGCCGCTCGGTCCTGACGACGTCATCGTACGCCGTACTGGATCAGGTCGCCGCGTCGATGAACGGAAATCCGGAAATTCGGATCGAGATCGCCGGTTACACCGATTCAACGGGCGCCAAGATGATGAATCTCCAGCTGTCGATGGCGCGAGCCGGAGCGGTCCGCGCCTACCTCGCGCGCCGGGGCGTCAGCCCGATGAGGATGTCGGCGCGGGGATTTGGAGCGTCGGGGTATATCGCGTCGAATAAGACGCCGGAAGGGCGGGCGATAAACCGGCGTGTTGAGTTGCATAAGCTGAACTAGCGTCGGACGGTCGGACGGTCTGACCGTTGGACGGTGAAACGGCCCCGGTCGCGCCCTGTGATCGGGGCCCGTAGTTTTCTGGCCCCACGATGAACCGAGAGACCTGCATGCCTACTCGTTTGCTGTTCGCGCTGGTGCTGGCCGTCTGTCCGACCGCCCGACTGTCCGCCCAAGCCCGGCCGTGGCAATCCACCGACTACTATCGGCTCACGGTCGTCAGCGATCCGAAGCTCGCGCCCGACGGCAAGCGCGTCGCTTTCGTCGTGACGACGGTGGTCGAAGACAAAGACCGGCGCCACAACGAAATCTGGATGGTGAGAACGGACAGCTCGGCGGCACCGTTCCGCTACACCAGCCCCTCGACGGAAGCCGCGAATCCGACCTGGGCACCAGACGGGTCGCTGCTCGCCTTCGCAAGCAAGCGCGAAGGGTCGGACGACGATATCTGGTTCCTGCGAACCGCAGCGCCGGGCGGCGAAGCCTTCCAGATCAAGGGCGTGCATGCGCTGCCGGTGTTCTCGCGCGACGGGCAGTGGCTGCTCTATTCCTGGCGCGGTGATGAGCCCGACAGTCTAAAGAAGGAAACGTGGCGCAATCGCGTCTCGCCCGCGGCGATCACCCGCGGCGCCGATGCCAAGCGTTTCGACGGGCGCGTCTACACCTCGATTCCAATCGTAGGGGACGAGCGCGGCTACCTGCCGCCGCGCGAGACCCGGCGGCCCAACCATCTGTATCTCGTCCCGCTGGCCGGGGGCAAGCCGCGCCAGCTGACCACCGGCGAGCTGAGTCAGAGCTCGCCGGCGTGGTCGCCCGACGGGCGCACGATCGCGTTCGCGCAGGACACCTCCGAAAACAGGGAAGTGCGTGACGATGCCTCGCCCGGGCTGTTCCTTTATTCGCTGGCGGACAGCTCGACGCGCCCGCTCACAACGGGGTTTGCGCAAAGCAGTGATCCAGTCTGGTCTCCCGACGGCCGGTCGATCGCGTTCACGTGCTCGAAAGGCCGCGGGGAGGAGAGCGACGTTTGTGTGGTGCCGGCTAGCGGTGGAACCGCGCGCAACCTGACGGGCGACTGGAGTCTCGATCCCAACGGCATCACCTGGTCGGCTGACGGCAAAACGCTGTACTTCTCCGCCGAGACGAACGGGAACGTACACCTGTTTTCCGCGGCGGTGAGCGGCGGGGCCGTGCGTCCGGTGACGAGCGGGGAACGGCAGCTCCGCGGCTTCACCCTCAGCACCGACAGCCGGTCCCTCGCCTACACGTCGAGCGACGTCACCCACGGCACGGAGCTCTACGTCACGCCGCTCGGCCGTGGCCAGGAACGCCGGCTCACCTCGTTCAACGACTCGCTGTTCAAGCAGGTCGCGCTGATTGCGGCCGACACCTTCTGGTTCACAGGCACCGGCGGGTTGAAGATCCAGGGTTGGTTGATGAAGCCCTACGGGTATCAGCCGGGCAAGACGTACCCGCTCGTGTTGTCGATTCACGGCGGGCCGCACTCGAACTATGGCAATGTGCTGTTTCCGGAATTCCAGGTCCTGGCGGGCCAGGGGTACTGGATGCTGTTCACCAATCCGCGCGGCTCGAGCGGCTACGGACACGCGTTCACGTTTTCGACGCGCGGGCGTTGGGGGATGGAGGATTATCAGGATCTGATGCAGGCGGTGGATGTCGCGATCGCGCGGACCAAGGGCGGCGTGGACACGACGCGCATGGCGGTGCTGGGAGGATCGTACGGCGGATTCATGACCAACTGGATCGTCGGCCACACGAACCGGTTCCGCGTGGCGCAGACCGACCGCTCGATCTTCAACTGGTATTCCTGGTACGGCTCCTCCGACGCGCAGGGACTGACCGACTACGAGTTCAACGGCGCGCCGTGGGAGTCTGATTCCCTGTATCGCGCGCTGTCGCCGATGACGTACGCGAACCACATGCGCACGCCGATGCTGATCGTGCACTCGGAAGACGACAAGCGCACGCCGATCACCGACGGCGAGCAGCTGTTCATGTCGCTGCGCAAGCGCGGCGTCCCGGCGGAGTTCGTGCGCTACCCACGCTCGTTCCACGGGCTGTCGCGTACCGGTCCGCCGTGGCTGCTGGTCGACCGGCTCGAGCGGATTCGTACCTGGTTCGCGTACTGGATCGGCACGGGCGCCGCCGCGCCCGCGGCGACGACGACGAGCCAGCATTGATCCTGCGCAGGAGCGGCGGGCTGTTGCTGGCAGGTCTGCTGCTGGCTGGACCGGGGTTCGCGCAGCAGCGTCGCGCGCAGAAGCCCGCCGCCCGTCCGGCGCCGCCCGCCATTCCGACACCGCGCTCCGTCCTCGGCTTCGAGCCGGGCGACGATCGCAAACTCGTCGAGTGGCCGGTCCTGGTGCGCTACTTCGAGGCGCTCGCCAAAGCGAGCGATCGCGTCGATTACCGGGAGCTGGGCAAGACGACGCTGGGCGCGCCGTTCATCGCGCTCGCGATTTCGAGCCCGCAAAACCTGAAGCGGTTGGACTACTTCCGGCAGGTCAATGCCGGGCTCGCCGACCCGCGCGTGTTCAAGACGTCGCGCGCCGCGCGGGACGCCCTGAACAACGGCAAAGCGATCGTGTTGATCACCTCGAGCATTCACTCGACCGAGGTCGGCGGGCATCTGTCGCCGGTCCTGCTCGCGTATCGCCTCGCGACCGACACCAGCGCCGCGACGCGCGCGATTCTGGACAACGTGATTCTGTGGCTCGTCCCGTCGCTGAATCCCGACGGCGTGACGATCGTGGCGAAGTGGTACAACCGCACCCTGGGGACCGGCGCCGAGGGATTGTCGCCGCCCGAGCTTTACCATCACTATGCGGGCCACGACAACAATCGTGACTGGTACGCGTTCACGCAGGTCGAGACGCGGCTCACGGTCGACTCGCTGTACAACGTGTGGCATCCACAGGTCGTCCACGACATCCATCAGATGGGATCGACCGGCGCGCGGCTGTTTCTCCCGCCCTATCTCGATCCCGTGGAGCCCAACGTCGATCCCCTGCTGATCGACGGTGTGAACGTGCTCGGCATGTCGATGGCGTGGGAGCTGGCCGGCCAGGGCAAGACGGGAATCTCGACGAACAGCACGTACGACGCGTGGACGCCCGCGCGCGCGTACCAGCATTACCATGGAGGCGTGCGCATCCTCTCGGAGACCGCGAGTGCCGATCTCGCGACGCCGGTCGACGTGCCGTTCGATCGACTCGAAGCGCGGGAGCGTGGCTTCAATCCGCGCGAGCGGTCGTGGAATTTCACGAACCCCTGGCGCGGTGGTCGCTGGACGCTGCGGGACATCGTGTCGTACCAGACCGAGGGCGCCTACGCGCTGCTCTCGCAGGTCGCGCGCACGCGCGAGCGCTGGCTGAGCAATTTCTTCACCGTCGAGACGCGCGCGGCCCGTGGCTGGCGCGAGTGGCCGTATGCGTACGTCATCCCGGCGCGACAGGACTCCGTCGCGCTGAGCGCGATGCTCGACATCTTGCGCCGCGGCGACGTCGAGATCCGCCGGGCGTTACAGTCGTTCAGTCTCCAGGGGCAGCGCTACAACGCGGGTACGTACGTGGTCGTGCTGCGCCAGCCGTATGCGGCGTTCGCCAAGACGCTGCTCGAGGCGCAGCACTATCCCGACCGGCGGCAGTATCCCAACGGACCGCCCGAGCGTCCGTACGACGTCACCGCGCACACGCTGCCGCTGCTGATGGGCGTCAACGCGATCGTGGCGAATGACTCGTTGCGAGTCCAACTGTCGTCGCCAATCACGCCGCGCTTCGTGAATCCCGTTCCCCCGGCGCTCGGTGATTCCGTCCCGAGGATCGGTCTCTACCAATCGTACGACGCGGCGATCGACGAGGGATGGACGCGCTGGGTGTTCGAAAACTGGAAAGTGCCGTACGTCTCGCTGGTGGACTCGGTGGTCCGGGCGGGCAAGCTGCACGATCAGTTCGACGTGATCATTCTGCCCGATCAGGCGCCGCGCGAGATTCTCGACGGCCTGCCCCGGCGTTATCCGGCGCCGTATGCCGGCGGGATCGGCCCCGAAGGCAGTGACGCGTTGCGGCAATTCGTCGCCGATGGTGGAACGCTGGTCGCGCTGAACGAGTCCAGCCGATTCGCGATTCAGGCGTTGCTGCTGCCGGTGCGCAACGTGCTCGAAGCGGTGCCCGACGAGGACTTCTACGCGCCCGGCTCGATCTTTCGACTCGAGCTCGACACCACGACGGCCGTCGCTCGCGGCATGCCCAAAGAGGCGAGCGGCTGGTTCCAAGGAAGCCCTGCGTTCGAGTCGCTCGACACCACCGTGTCCCACGTGATCGGCAAATGGCCGGACGATCCGGCGAGGCTGCTCCTGTCCGGGTGGGTGATGCATCCCGAGCGCATCGCCGGGAAAGCCGCCATTCTCGAGGTCCGTCAGGGGTCTGGGCGCGTGATTCTGTTTGGAATGCGCCCCCAGTATCGGGGGCAGAGCATCGCGACTTACCCGTTGCTATTCAACAGCTTGCATCTGACCGCGCGGTGAGTGGGGTTAATTCTTGTTTGGCGCGGGGCATTTTCCTATGTTGGGTGCCCCTATGAAGTTGGCTCGGTTTTCCAGCGCATTGATGCTCTGGGCCGCGATCACCAGTCGCGGCCTTTTTGCCCAGCAACTCCCCGCCAACGCCGACAGCATGGCGCTGCGCGGAGTCGAGCTGCGCTATGTGTTGCCCGAGCCGTTGTTCGGCAACGCGTCCGAGGCCGAGCCGGTCAAGGCGCTGTACGTCAACGCCTGGGCGTTCGGCTCCCCCAAGCTGATGCAGCTGGTTCATCTCGCCGATTCCACCGAGATCAACGCATTCGTCGTCGACGTCAAAGACGACACGGGTTGCCTGCTCTATCCATCCGAGGTCGTCGTCGCGCAGGAAATCGGCGCGACCAAGTGCGTGCGCACCAAGGACGTGAAATCGCGACTCGACACCCTGCACGCGCACGACATCTATGCGATCGCTCGCATCGTCGTCGCCAAAGATCCGCTGCTCGCCGAGCGCCGGCCGCAATGGTCGGTGCAGCACGTGAACGGCGGGCTGTGGCGCGACCGCATCGACATCGCGTGGGTCGACGCGTTCAACGATTCCGTCTGGATCTACGCCGCGCAGCTCGCGGCCGAAGCGGTGCAACTCGGCTTCTCGGAGGTGCAGTTCGACTACGTGCGCTTCCCGGACGAGCCGAAGGAAGCGATGGCCCAGGCGATCTTCGCGGCCCGCAAGCCGGGCGAGACACAGCGCGCCGGCGTGCAAAATGGCATCGCGATCCTGACGAGCCGGCTGCAGCCGCTCGGCATTCCGGTGACGTTCGACATCTTCGGTCTCACGTCCTCCGCCACCGGCGACCTCGGCATCGGTCAGGTGTGGGAAGACTTCATCACCGTGGCCGACGTCGTGCTGCCGATGGTGTACCCGAGTCACTACTATCGCGGCAGTTATGGACTCGCCGTCCCCAACGCGGAGCCATACCGAGTTGTTAGACAAGCTCTGACCGAAGCGTTAGAGCGCTCCAGGCCCTTCGCGAATGCGGCGACGATCCGGCCGTATCTGCAGGCGTTCACGCTGGGCCGCCGCAAGCCGCGCTACACGCCGCACGAGATCCGCGAGCAGATTCGCGCCGCCGAGGAGCTGGGCATCGAGACCTGGGTGCTCTGGAATCCGCGCAGCGTGTATCAGCGGGACTCGCTCAAGCCGTACCGGGAAGTGACCTCAGTTACGGGCGGCGCCCCGTAGCATCTATATTGTCGCCCTATGAAAAAATTGTGGTTTCTGGCTCTCGTCGCGGTGGGAGTCATTGGCGCATGCTCAGACTCGGGCGGCGTGGACGCGGACGCGATCAGCGACGCTGAAATCATCGCGGTCCGCACGGCGCTCGATTCCGCTTTCCTCAACGACACCGTCCTCGATCCCGCGTTTACCGGCGATTCCGGCCTCTATGCGCTGATGTCGGCGTTGGTGTTTCCGTTCATCGATCGCGCTTCGCGCATCGCGCAGGGCGGGGATACCACGCGCGTCGTAGGAATCGAGTTCGACATCGATGCCTCGCAGGGCGACAGCAACATCGTCAGCAATCTGACGGGGATTCTGGCCTGGAAGGGCTTCGACTCCACGACGTCGACCGTCGATTCCGTCTACTTCCTGCTGGGATCAGGACGGGCCCCCGTCACCGATTCGCTGTGGTCGCGCTTCACGCTCGATACGGCGGGGACCGGAACGGGCTTCGTGATTCACCAGTTCAGCAATTTCACCGTCAGCAAATGGCTGTCGCGTGGCGGGCATCTCCGCACGACGTCGAGCACCTATGGCTCGTCCCAGGGAAATGCGACGTTCAAAGTCTTCAAGGGGACTCTCAGCGGCGAATACACGATCACCGCGAAATCGGTGCCCGACTCCAGCACCACGGTGACATCGCTGCTCGATTTTGGAGGCGGATCGCACGCGATCAAGGTGCAGATCCACGGCAACCTATTCTGAGGGGCTGGACTCCAGAATCATTCCCGGCTCCCAGGCGGTGATGTAGCCGGTGATCGCCGAGGCGGCGACCGAGTAGGGATTGGCGAGGTAGAGCTGGCCCGGGCCTGAGCGGCCGGGGAAGTTGCGGTTGATCGCGCTGATCGTGACTTCCTCGCGCGTCTTGGACACACCGGGTCCCGCATTGATGCAGGCGCCGCAGGACGGCTCGAGGAACGTCGCGCCCACCTGCCGGAACACATCGAGATAGCCCCGCTCTTCGCAGTAGCGCTTCACATCCTGAGACCCGCATTGAATGAAGAAGCGCACCCAGGGCGCCACTCGCTCGCCGCGCGCCGCCGCTTCGGCCAGGACGCGGGCATACATATCCATGTCTTCTTTTTTTCCCGCCGTGCAGGAGCCCGCGTACGCGATGTCCACCTTGATGCGTTCACCGACGTCGTCGATGTAGAGCCCGTTGCCGGGGTCGCCGGGCAGCGCGATCATCGGCCGAATCGTCGCGGCATCGAGCTCGATCACCTCGCAGAACTCGGCCTCGGGATCGCTGAACAGACCGTCGCAGAGCCGCTCGGCTTCCTGGCGCGACATCTTGCGGTAGTCCATCAGGTACTCGATGGTCTTCTCATCCGGCGCGACGTAGCCGGTGAACCCGCCGACCTCGGCGGTCATGTTCGTCATCGTGGCGCGCTCGTCCACCGACAACGCCTCGACCGCGCCGCCCGAATACTCCACGAGCTTCCCGATCGCCTTGCCGGTCTTCACGTACGGATGCCGGAGCACCTCGAGCATGAAATCCTTGGCGGTCACGTTGTCCGGCTTTTGGCCGCGGATCACGATCTTGACCGTTTCCGGCACTTGGAGCCGCACGTCCTTGGTGATCCACGAATTGAAGATCGCCGTCGTCCCCACGCCGAACGCGATACACCCCACCGCGCCGGCGTGGGGCGTGTGCGAATCGGACCCGATGATGACCTGCCCCGGCAGCGCGTGCGATTCGAGGATCTTCGAATGACAGATCGCCTCGGAGCCGTGATGCCCGAGCCGCAGCTCGCCGTACAGCTTGACGCCCTGGGCCGCCGCGAACTCGCGCTGTTTCTTCTCGAGCTGCATCGCGACGTCGAGCAAACCCTCCTTGATGCGCTCCTGCGTCATCGCCTCGGGCAGGAACGTGAGATGATCGCGGAACATGAGGATCGAGCCGGGATCGTTGACCTTGGCGTCCTTGCCGACCAGCTGCTCGAAGAAAATCGCGGCCATCGGAGTGACGTACTCGTGGCTGAAGCGGATGTCGGTCAGGACGAAGCCTTCGTCTCCCGGCTTCACCGCCGGCACGCCGATTTTGCCTTTGGCGGGATCCACGACCCAGCGCCGCGCGAGGATCTTCTCGCCCAGCGTCATGGGACGGCGCTGGGTGGCGGGCGGATGGAGCACGACGCTCCCCTTGAGCCGCGCCATGTTGTAGTTGAAGAGACCGCCGTGCTCGATGATGCCGCGCGTGATCTCTCCTTCTCCCTGGGTAAAGACGGAGAGCGGGATGTCTTCACCGCGCCGGACTTTATCGAGGATCGAGAAGTCGGTGGTCGTGAGAATGCCGAGATTCTGGCAGTTCTCGCGATAAATCCGCTCGATGCTTTCCGCGACGACGAGCTTGATCCCCGCGCACATCTCGGCATACGGTGACTGCTCGCGCGAGGAGCCTTTGCCGCGGCGCTTCCCGCTCACGGCCGCGACGAATCCGCCGTTCTTGACGCTGCCACGCGTGATCGGGAACTCGTCGCGACACTTGAGGCCCAGATAGGGGAATTCGCCGAGCGTCTCGTCGTAGTAATAACAGATGTAGGCAGGCGTGATTTCGTCGGTCGAAATGTCGTCGCGCAGCTTAAGCGCCGGCGTCCAGGCCGGGTTGTCCCCCGCCAGCTGCGCCCGCACGAAGCCGGGATCTTCCGTCAGGTAAAGAATTCGTCCGTTCAGACGAACGTTTGCATCACGCATGGGCGAAGTATCTTCCGGGAGCCTCATGTTCGCAACCGCACTGCTGCTCTTGCAAGCGACGTTTCAGAGTCCACGCCTGATCGAAAGCTCGGGCGTCGCCGTCAGCCGTACCTACCCCGATGTGCTCTGGTCGCACAACGACTCGGGTGATGGCCCCTACGTCTATGCGACCGACTTGCATGGAACGGACCGCGGACGGCTGCTCGTCGCCGGCGCCGGCGCGATCGACTGGGAGGACATGTCGATCGGGCCGTGCCCCGTTCAAATCACGCTCCAGGCCAAGCCGAGGCAGTACGCGACGACCTGCCTGTACCTCGCCGATACCGGAGACAATTTCGAAGTCCGTCCCTTCGTCACCGTGTACGCGGTACCCGAGCCCGAACCGCCCGAAAACGCCGGAGACACACTCGGCACGACGCGCGCGGCCCTCGTGCTCCATCTGCGGTACCCCGATGGACCGCATGATGTCGAGGGCGTGTACATATCGCCGCGCGACACGGCGTTCTATCTCGTGAGCAAAGGGTACAAGAGAGAAAGTGCCATTCGACTGTATCGCGTCGGCCGCGAGGCGTGGGTTCCGCGCGACACGACGACCACACCGCTCGTCGAGGCAACACTGGTGCAGACACTCGACATTCGCCCCAACCGCGAAGCCGGCCGAGTGGTGACCGGCGGCGCGATTCGGCCCGATGGTCGGCTCGTGGCGCTGAGGACCTACGGCGAGATCTATTTGTTCTACCCCGGCGTGGGGGGCCGCCTGGCGCCGGCTCGCGAGCAGGCGTGCGGAATCGCCGGCATCGATACCGGCGGTGAAGCGATCGCCTTTTTGACCGATTCCACTTTCGTGCTGACCAGCGAGGCGAGCCGGCATCACAACGGCACGGTCAACGTGGTGAAATGCGGTTTCTAGGGGAGGCTGCTTGAATACTGTCGCAATGCTGGCTCTGATGGCGAGCGCCGCTGCACAACAGATCCAGGTCGATACGGCGGCCATGGATGCGCATCTGAAGTTTCTCGCCAGCGATCTGCTCGAGGGGCGGGCGCCGGCGACGCGCGGCGGCAAGCTCGCGACCGAATACATCGCGGCGCAGTTCCAGGCGCTGGGCCTTCAGCCCGCCGGACCGAACGGCAGCTATTTCCAGCCGGTCGCGCTGGTGGGAATGACACCGCAGCCAACGCTCACCTGGGGCAAGGGGGGGGCGGGTCAGCTCGACAGCCTGGCGTTTCGCGAGCAGTTCGTCGCGTGGGCGGAGCGTCCCGAAGCCGACATCGCGTCAGACGGTGAAGTCGTGTTCGTGGGCTACGGAATCCGCGCGCCCGAATGGCAATGGGACGATTACAAGGGCATGGATCTGCGCGGCAAGGTGCTGTTGATGCTCGTCAACGATCCCGGTCTCGTCGACTCGACCATCTTTCTCGGAAAGATTCTCACCTACTACGGCCGCTGGACGTACAAGCTGGAAGAGGCGGCACGTCAGGGTGCCGCAGGGGCGATTCTCATTCACACGACCGAGAGCGCGACCTATCCGTGGGAGGTCGTGCGGGGATCGTGGTCGGTCGAGCAGTTCAAGCTCGACCAGCCCCATGCGCCGAGCATTGCGTTTGCCGGCTGGGTGACCGACGGCAGCGCCAGATCGTTTCTCGCGAAAGCCGGACTGAATATCGACTCACTCACCCGCTCCGCCGCAAAGCGCGATTTCCGGCCGGTCGCGACGGGACTACAGGCATCGGTTCGCGTGCACAGCGCCCTCAGGCGCGTGCAGTCGGAGAACGTGGTGGCGCGGCTTCCCGGCCGCGATGCGCGCCGGGCCGGCGAGGCAGTGTTGATCACATCGCACTGGGATCACAAAGGCATCGGCCCGCTGATTCGCGGCGACTCGATCTACAACGGCGCCGAAGACAATGCGTCCGGTATTGCGGCCACACTCGCCGTGGCCAAAGCACTCACGCAGCTGCCGAGACCGGCGCGCTCGATTCTGTTCGTGGCGACGACGGCCGAGGAGAGCGGTTTGCTCGGCAGCGAGGCGTACGTGCAGCAGCCGTTGATTCCGCTGGCGCGCACGGCGGCCGTTCTCAATCTCGATGTGACCAACGTCCGTGGAGCGACGCGGGACATCGGTGCGCGCGGCGGCGATCGCTCGACGCTTGGACCGATGTTCGACACGGCCGCTCGCGCCGAATCACTCAGGGTCGAAAACGAGCCCGATCTGCGCGGGTCATTTTTTCGCTCCGATCATTTTCCGTTCGCGCGCTCGGGCGTGCCGGCCCTGTCGATTTACGCGGGCGATGATTTCGTGGGGCGGCCCAAGGGGTGGGGCGAAGAGCAAGAGAACGTTTACAACCAGCAGCGCTACCACCAACCGAGCGACGAGTACCAGCCGTCATTCCGCTATGCCGGGATGGCGCAGGAGGTGCGGGTGGTCGTCCGGATCGCCCGAGCAATCGCCAACGATCCCAGCCTGCCGCGCTGGCTGTCGAACTCGGAATTCCAGCGACCGCAGCCGTAAGTGCAATGAGTTGCACGCCTGGAGGGGCTTCGGAACAGGCGTAATCACAAAGGGTTAGTGGTCGGGAATTGCCTATTGAGCGGGGGCGGGATAGTTTGCCCCCGCTTTTGAGGACCCCTAGCCCCGGAGCGGCGGTTGGAGATTCCCTCCACTCACACGGTGCCTCTGTCGTGGTTGTTTGAGGCCGCCAGTCCCCCGATCCAGTATCGAACGCTCACGGAAGTCGTGCCTGAAGCGGCGCGCGACCAGGAGCGTGTCGCCGCGCTGCGCGATGAAGTTCTCAATTACAAAGAAGCGCTCGCCATCGTCCGCAAGCAGAAAGAGACGGGCCTGTGGGGCGCGAATCTGCTGGCGCCCGAGGAATCGAAAGCGATAGGGTGGAAAGAGACCGGCACGATCTTCCAGTATCGCCGGCTACTCGAGCTGGGCTGGCCAGGAGATGCCAGGCCCTTCCGCTTCGCCGACCGGTTCCTGTTCCGCCTGCTTTCACGGGATGACGATCCAGCACTGCTCGTCGAGTTTCAACGCGCCGCCAAAGCGGATCCAGGCCTCGGATTGTGGGCGCGGAGCATGGGCGCGCAGGGCGCCGCGGCGGCGTTGGCTCGCGGAGCGCACCAGGACGATCCGCGTTTGCGCGGCGCGGCTCACCGGATTGCCAGCGATATCTCGATGTACCTGCGCAGCGAGGTGGCGCAGAAGCCCTTCAAGAAGGCGCAAGGCAAGACCGTCCTCGATCCCCTGAACTACACGCCGACGGTCTTCTCCATCGAGATGCTCGCGTTCATGCCGGCGGTTCAGCGGGAGCGGGCGGGCTTTCTCGAGCGCCTGGCGGCCTATTTCTCGACTCCCATGTCACGGCGCGAGTTCTACATCCTGGCAGGGAAGAAGCAGTTGCCTCCCCTGTTCGAGGTGATCGGGGAGCCCATGCAGGCCGATGCACAGGGCCACGTCGTTGACGTCCCCTTCGCGCTGTACTGGCTCGAGCTGCTGGCCCGGCTCGGCATCCTGCGACAGGTGGGCCCCGCCGCGCGAGTGGCCGCGCGCCTGTTCAGCGAGGTGGACGACCAGGGGATCTGGTCCCCCTCGGGCCTCCGCGCCATGCCGAAGTCGGAGAACCCCGTCGTGTCGCACTATTTCCCGCTCGAGGGACCGGGCAAGAGTCCGGCTCAGCGGCAGACCGACGTCACGTTCCGGCTCTCACTGATCGCCAAACTGCTGGGGATTCCGCTTAACGTCATTTAGAAGTAGTATTTGCTACTACTATGGCGATCAATCTTACGCCATTCGGTTTCACCCAGACTGAATCCCTGGTCTACACCACCTTACTGCGGCTCGGCCCCTCGACCGGCTATGCCGTCGCGCGCGGCGCCAGGCTGGCCCGCGCCAACGCCTATGGCGCCCTCGAGGGCCTGGTGACCCGCGGGGCCGCCACCCGAACTGCTCCGGCAGTCCGACCGACACGCTACCGCCCCATCGACCCCCAGGCGCTGCTGGCGCAGCTTGCCGCCCTCCAGGGCGAAGCGCTCGACCGGCTGGGCCGCGAGCTGAAGGGGCTCGCGCAGCAGGGCGATCCCGTGACCAGGGAGGTCGCGGGAAGCCGCGCGGTCGCCAACCTGATCATGCAGCTGGTCGCTCGCGCGGAGCGGCGGGTAGAAGGAATCGTGGCGGCCGAGCTTTGGCGTCCGACATTGCCCGCGTGGCGGCGCGCCGGCGAGCGCGCGCAGCTGAGCGTCAAGATGCGCGGCGATCTTCCTGCGGATGCCCCGGCGTGGCTGAGCTCCGCCGCCGACGATGCGCCGCTCGCGACGATCCTGGTGACGGACGAAGCCCAGCTGATCGTCACCTCGGGGGAAGGCGAGGCGATCGCCGGGCTTTGGACGTCTCATCCGCTGATCGTGATGCTCGCCCGGCGCGCGTTGCAACCGGTCTTGTGAGCCGCCGGCTGGCGGGGGCGCTGGCGGCGCTGGCGGTGTGCGCCGCCGCGTGCCGAGCGCGTCCGATTCCCGAAGCGCGAGCGTATCCCGCCGGCACGCCGTTCCGCGCGCAGTACCGCACGATCGACGGATCACGGTTGCGTCTCATCGATACCGGCAGCGGCCAACCCGTCGTCCTCATCCACGGCATTGGCGCGTCAGTGTACAACTGGCGCTACACCCTGCCCGCGCTCGTAACCGCGGGCTATCGGGTGATTGCGTTCGACAATCGCGGATTTGGATTCTCCGATCAGCCGGCGCACGGCTATCACAACGCGGACTACGTGCGACTCGTCGTCTCGCTGCTCGACTCGCTCGGGATCTCGAGCGCCGTTCTCGTCGGTCACTCGATGGGCGGAACGATAGCGGCCGAGGTCGCGCTGACGCATCCCGACCGTGTGCGCGGGTTGGTATTGATCGACGCCGCGGGGTATGGGATCCGATGGCCGGGCGTCCTGAAAATCGCGCGCTGGCCGTTCGTCGGCGGCATCGCGACATCGTTTCGAGGGCGATGGTTCACGAAGAGGATCTTGCGGTCCGCCTATGCCGATCCATCCAAAGTCACGGACGCAGACGTCGATCAATACTATGCCCCGGTCCCCGGGCCCGATTTTGGCCGCGCCTTGCGAGGTGTGCTCCGCGAGTTCAGGTTCGACAGTCTTGGAGGCCGGCTCGCCCGGGTGCAGACCCCGACGCTGATTCTGTGGGGCGATGCAGACCGGTGGATTCCTGTGGGCGTTGGTGCGCGGTTCACGCGTGAGCTGCCGCGCAGTGAGTTCGTGATCGTCGAGCGGTCGGGGCACAACCCGCAGGAAGAGTCGCCGGACCGCGTGAATCAACTGCTGCTCGATTTCCTCAAGGAAGGTTTGTCCCGCATTCCGGAGAACGTCGCATGGTACTCGCCGCCGTCGTCGCCGTACTCGCGCTTCAGCAGCCCGTAGACTCCGCTTACACCGCGAAAATCCGCGAGCTGACCACCGAGCCCCGCTTCAACACGGAGCTCACCGACCATCTCCCGGCCGACGCGCGCGTCCCCTCGCCTCTGAAAGTCCTCGGCTACGTCCCAGGGACCGTCGGCCGGCTGTCCTACGTGGCGGACGTCACGCGCTACTTCCGCGCCCTCGACGAGGCCTCCCCCCGGGTCAAAGTGTTCGATCTGGGTGTGAGCGACGAAGGCCGGCCGATGATCGTCGTCGCGATCGCCGACTCCGCGACGATCGAGCGCCTCGAACAGTATCGCGGCATCACCGCGGCGCTGGCCGATCCGCGCAGACTCTCGTCCGATTCAGCGCAGCGCCTGATCGCAGCGGGGAAGCCGATCTACTACGCGACCGGATCGATTCACTCGACGGAGACCGGATCCCCCGAGATGTTGATGGAATTGGGCTATCGCCTGGCGGTCGAGGACACGCCGTTCATCAGACAGATTCGCGACAGCATCATTACACTGATAACGCCAGTGACCGAAGTCGACGGCAGAGACCGGCAAGTTGACGTCTATCGCTACCGGAAGGCCAACAAGAACAACGGACCCAACCTCATCTACTGGGGCAAGTACACGGCCCACGACAACAACCGGGACGGGATCGTGATGTCGCAGGTGCTGACCCGGACCATGATGAAGGCGTTCTTCGATTGGCATCCCACCGTCCTGCACGACCTCCATGAGTCGGTCCCATTCCTTTATACGTCCACCGGCACGGGCCCCTACAATCGCGAGCTCGACCCAATCGTCATCACCGAATGGCATGAGCTCGCGTTCCAGGAGATCACCGAGCTGACCAAGCGCGGTCTGCCCGGGGTCTGGACGCACGACTTCTACGATGGCTGGACGCCGAACTACATGTTCTGGGTGGCCAACGGCCACAATTCGATCGGCCGGTTCTACGAGACCTACACCTCACGCGGCGCGGACTGCCACACGGTGCAGCTTCCCGCTTCGCGAACCTCGGTCGAATGGTTCCGTCCCAATCCGCCGATCAACGGCGTGCGCTGGTGCATCCGGAACAACATCAATTATCAGGAGTCGGCACTGCTCGTCGCGCTGAATTACATGGCGCGCAACGGCCATCGCTACCTCGATCAGTTCTACCGCAAGGGCGTGCGGGCCGTGGAGCGCGGCCGCGCCAAGGACGGGCCCAACGCGTTTCAGATTCCGGCCACCCAGGCCCGCCCGGTCGAGGCCGCGAATCTCGTCAACCTGCTGCGCTTCCACGGATTGGAAGTGTATCGCGCCGATCGCGCGTTCAAGGCGGGTGGCGGGGATGTCGCGGCGGGCGATTACATCGTGCGACTCGATCAGCCCTACGGTCCGCTCGCGAAAAGTTATTTCAGCAAGCAGGACTACGGTCCGGACGACCCGCGCCCGTACGACGACACCGGGTGGACGCTGCAGTACGTCCGCAACGTCGCGCTCCGTGCGATCACGGACACGAGCGTGCTGAAAGCGCCGCTGACGCTCATGACATCGGACGCGAGAGTCAGGGGTCAGGTGGCGGGTGTCAGGGGCCCGGCCGCGTATCTGATCGCGCCGACCACGGAGAGCGGTCTCATACAGCTGCGGCTCGCGCTGAAAGACGTTCGGATGTTTGCGAGCGAAGACACGTTCAACATGGACGGGCATCAGTACGGACGCGGCACGACGATCATCGAGGTGAACGCCGTGCGCGATCTCAATCGACTGACGCAAGCGACCGACTCGTTCGGACTGACGGTGGTGGGCGTTCGCGCCGTGCCGCGGGTGCCACGCCATGAGCTCGACTTGCCGCAAATCGCGCTCGTGCATTCCTGGCTCAACACGCAGAATGAGGGATGGGTCCGCTACGCGTTCGACGTGCTCGGCGTCCCGTACACGTATCTCAGCGTGCAGCAGCTGAAGGACCGCGAGCTGCTGAAGCGGTTCAACGTGATCATGCTGCCGTACGTCTCGAACAGCCCGCAATCGATCGTGAATGGACTGCCCATGAATGGTCCGCCGATCCCATGGCGGAAGACGGCCGAGACGCCAAACCTTGGGGGCACGGATTCCACTGACGACGTTCGTCCGGGGATCGGCCTCGAGGGGATGGGCGCGTTGAGCCAGTGGCTCGATGCCGGCGGCGTGCTGATCACGGAAGGCGGGACGTCGGCGGTGTTCACCGATTACGGCGTGACCCGGGGCGTGGAGATCACGCCGGCCCGGCAGCTGCGCGCGACGGGCGGGATCTACCGCGCCGTTATGAAGGACGCCCGCAGCCCGATCGCCTATGGCTACCCGGATACGCTGGCTGTGTACTTCAATCAGACGCCCCTCTTCCAGGTGGATACGAGCACCGAGGTCCCTGAGGACCAGGATCCAGCCCTCACTGCCGCGCAGGCCAGGGCCCGCCCGAGAGTCGTCATGAGCTTTCACCAGAAGCGCGACTCGCTGAGGCTGTCCGGGCTGCTGGTGGGGGGAGAGGAGCTGGCAGGACGGCCCGCGGTGCTGGACGCGCCGGTGGGCCAGGGCCACGTCGTCCTGTTCGCGATCCGGCCGTTCTGGCGCTGGGAGACCCAGGGGAGTTTTGCCCTGGTGTTCAATACGATCATGAACTGGAACGACCTGAACGTCGCCTGGCCGACGGACCTGAAGCCCAGCAGGCGGTCAGTGGCGGAGGGGGAGGAAGGACCTTAGATTCCATCAACCAAACGGTTGACGGAATCGCCATTTGCCACCCAAGCTCAGCAATGACAGAGCTTTAAGGATCGTCGCCGCGGCCCGCGAAGAGTTCGCCCGCCGCGGCTTCGCGGGCGCGCGCGTCGAGCAGATCATCCGCCGCGCCGGCGTCAACAAGCAGCTGCTGTTCTACTACTTCCACTCCAAACGCGGCCTGTTTCAGGCAGTGCTCGAGCAATCCGCGAGCGATCTGGAAGGCGCGTTAGCCAGCGTGGCCGTCCCTCAGGGCGGGCCTATCGAGCGTCTCCGCGTCACGCTGCGGGCTCAGTTCGAATTCCTCTCCAGAAATCCGCAGATCGTGGCGCTGCTCGGCCAGGGATCGCGGGGGACGGCCTTCGCCCCGGCGATCAAGCGGCTGGTGGTTCTGCTGGCTGAAGGCCAGGGGCTCGGCCAGGTGCGGGATGATGTCGATCCGCACCTGACCGCGGCCCAAGCCCTGATCCTGATGGTGGGCTATCTCAACATGGAGTCCGTCGTGGTCGCCAGCGCTCGCCCGCTGGGCGTCGATGAGCCGGCGCTGCGCGAGCGCTGGCGCGATGCGGCCGTCGACCTAGTGGTTGCCGGCGTGAGCGCGCGCTAGGACCGGCGCTTCCGTCTCGAAGATCAGGTGACCGGCTTCGAACCGGGCACCCCGCAGCGCCAGACTGAGCACGTCGCCCAACTCCTCGACCAGGTGCACGTCCAGCGTTTTGCGGACCTCCTCGGGCAGATCTTCCAGATCCCGCTCGTTCTCCTTCGGCAGAATAACCGATGTAATGCCGGCGCGCACGGCACCCAGGACTTTCTCTTTCACGCCGCCGATCGGAAGCACGCGCCCCCGGAGTGTGATCTCGCCGGTCATGGCAATGTCGTGCCTGGCCGGGCGCCGAGAAAGCGCCGAGACCAAGGCGGTCGCCATCGTAATACCCGCCGACGGACCATCCTTCGGAATTGCGCCTGCGGGGACGTGGACGTGCACATCGGTGTCGACGAACGCGCCCTCAGGGATCCCCAGCAGGTCGGCGTGAGACTTGGCGTACGTCAGCGCCGCGCGCGCGGACTCCTTCATGACGTCACCCAGCTGGCCGGTGAGCACGAGCTCGCCCTTGCCGCGCATCACGCTCGCTTCGACGAACATGATGTCGCCGCCGACCGGCGTGTAGTACATCCCCGTCGACACGCCCACCTGATCTTCCCGGGCCATCCGTTCGGGATGCACCTTGGGCCGGCCGATGAGATCCGGAATGTCGTTGGCGTCGACGCGCACCTTCTCCGCGGCGCCATCGGCGATTTTGCGCGCGACCTTGCGGCCGAGCTTGCCGATCTCCCGCTCGAGCTGGCGCACACCGGCTTCGCGCGTATAGCTCGCGATGATTTCACCCAAAGCGCCGTCGTTGATCGACAGCTGCTCGGCCTGCAGGCCGTTCTCATGCAGCTGCCGCGGCACGAGATAGCGCTTGGCGATCTCGAGCTTTTCGCGCTCGGTGTAGCCCGCGAAGTTCACGGTCTCCAACCGGTCGAGCAGCGGACCCGGAATGTTCTGAATGAAGTTCGCGGTCGCGATAAACAGGACCTCGGACAGATCGAACGGTACACCCAGATAGTGATCCGTAAACGAGTCGTTCTGGGCCGGATCGAGCACCTCGAGCAGCGCCGCGGCCGGATCTCCCTGGAACGACACGCCGAGCTTGTCGACTTCGTCGAGGAGGAAGATCGGATTCTTGGCACCCGCCTGCTTCATGCCCTGGATGATGCGGCCGGGCATCGCCCCGACGTACGTGCGCCGGTGGCCCCGGATATCGGCTTCATCCCGTGCGCCGCCCAATGAAATGCGAACGTAGGGACGGCCCATCGCGCGCGCGATCGACTTGGCGATCGAGGTCTTCCCGACACCCGGCGGGCCGACGAACAGCAAGGTCGGCGCGCGAGCGGCGCGATCGTCTTCGTTGCCAGGCGCCTCTTCCTTGGGCTGGCGCTGGCGCAGCTGACGAACCGCGAGGAACTCCAGCACCTGGTCCTTCACGTCTTGCAGACCGTAGTGATCTTCCTCGAGAATCTGCTCGGCGCGCTTCAGGTCGAGCGACTCCTCGGCGCGGTTGTTCCACGGCAGCTCCGCGACAGTCTCGAGATACGTGCGAATGACCTGCGCTTCCATCGACTCGCGTCCCGCACGCTCGAGGCGCGCGAGCTCGCGGTCGACTTCCTTGCGCGCGGCTTCCGGAAGATCGAGCGCGTCGAGTCGCTTCTTGAGATCATCGGCTTCCTTGGCGTCTCCCTCTTCGCCGAGCTCCTTGCGGATTGCTTTCATCTGTTCGCGCAGCAGCATCTCGCGCTGGCGCTCGCCCAGCTCTTCCTGCACCTGGGTCTTGATGTCTTCCTGAGCGTCGAGCACGGCGATTTGCCGCTGCACGTGCACGAGCACGCGGCGGAGGCGATCCTCGACGGCCAGCGTCTCGAGCAACTGCTGCCGATCGAGTGATAGGATGTCGAGATGACCGGCCACGAGATCGGACAACGCGCCCGGATCGCTCACGCCCTGAAGGACTTGCTGGACCACCTCGTTGGG
>Ga0134125_10002514_pt1 | contig 21692 bp, 12 predicted proteins | sample KB31751_FD_96464 | JGI IMG/M metagenome (GOLD analysis project Ga0134125, IMG submission 96464) | Terrestrial soil microbial communities with excess Nitrogen fertilizer from Kellogg Biological Station, Michigan, USA - KB3-175-1 | ecosystem: Environmental > Terrestrial > Soil > Unclassified ... | reverse complement strand
CTGGTCACGCAAGCCAACATTCTGGCCGCCAGCGTGACTGCAGCCATCGCGTTCAACGATCACGCGGCCGCGCAGGAATACGTCAATGCCCTGATGCTGGATCCGCGGTTGGATGCCGCGGCGGTGTACAACGAATTCCACGGCCGGGTGGCCGGATTCCAGCGTGCCGGCAGCGAGCCGATCATCGACAGCCTGCGCAACCATGAGCAGTTGCCGCTCAATCAGCGACTGGTGGAAGTGCCGGCGCGTCAGGGCGCCACCACGGTCGGCAGGGTTTATTTGCGGGCCGCGGAGACGCCGCTGATGATGCAGCTGGCGCGTTACAGCGGCGTGTCGCTGCTGACGATCATGGCGGTGTTGATGCTTTCTGCCCTAGCGAGGGCGCAGGGCGTATTGAGCCGCGCCCACGCTGCCTTGCACAAGCGCGCAACCGAACTGGCCGCGGCCAACGAACGGCTAGGCGCCGAGATGGAACAGCGCGCACGCACCGAGGAGGCACTGCGGCAGAGCCAGAAGATGGAGGCTATCGGGCAGTTGTCCGGCGGGATCGCGCACGATTTCAACAATCTGCTGATGATCATCAAGAGCAGCCTGACGCAGTTGCAGGAGAAGCTGCTGCAGGATGATCCAACCAGCGGGAACGTCGGCACCAAGGTGCATGAGCGCGTAGTCACGGGGGCCGCTCAAGAAACCTTACGCGACCCGCCAGGGCTGTTGCATGATCTCGCCCTGGTCGAGCGCCGCGAAGCGCGACAGCGTCGGATCAAGCGCTACCTCGAAGTCGCTCTGGACGGCGTCGAGCGGGCCGCCAGCCTGACCCAGCGGCTGCTCAGTTTTGCCCGCCAGCAACCGCTGTCGCCCAAGTCGTTGCGGTTGGACAACCTGGTCCGCGGGATGAGCGCGCTGCTGGAACACTCGGTGGGTGCCAACGTGAAAATCGACTACCAGTTCCAATCGCGCGGGTGCGTTCTGTGCGATGCCAATCAAATGGAGAATGCAATCCTGAACCTCGTCGGCAACGCACGCGATGCCATGCCCGAAGGCGGGCGCATCATCATCAAGCTTGATGATGTCCGCGTTGATGCAGAGCGCCCGATGAACGATTTGCCCGATGGCAACTATGCTCGTCTGCAGGTGATCGACAGCGGCATGGGCATGAGTGAGGACGTTCGGCGCAGGGCTTTCGAACCTTTCTTCACGACCAAGCCGGTCGGCAAAGGTACCGGCCTGGGCCTCAGCACCATCTTCGGTTACGTCGTGCAATCCCGCGGCGTGGCCAGCATCGATAGTGAAATCGGCCACGGCACCACCATCAACATTGTCTTGCCGAATGCCCCTGACGAAAACCCATCCGAGACAGCCTGAATGCATACCACCGACACATCCGCACCCCACGTTCTGCTCGTCGAAGACGAGACCTTCCTGCGCGAATTGGTCATGGAAAACCTGCAGGACGCCGGCTACGCCGTGTTCGAAGCTGGCGACGGCAATGCGGGGGTCGATGTCCTGCGCTCGGATGTGCGCATCGACGTGCTGTTGAGCGACATCAAGTTGCCCGACATCGATGGGTATGAGGTCGCCCGCATCGGCAAGAAGCTGCGCCCCGAGCTGAAAGTGATCCTGATGACTGGTTACGCGCCGTCACCATTGCCGCCAGCGTTGCAAGCCCAGGTGTATCGCGTGCTGCAGAAGCCGTTTTCGCTGAACACCTTGCCCGATACGGTGGCGGCCGCGCTCCAGGATTGAGCGTGGCATCGGGAAAGCAAAAAGCCCCGGAAAGCATTGGCTATCCGGGGCCTCGGGTCTGCCATGTACTGGTGCCGGAAAGAGGAGTCGAACCTCCGACCTACGCATTACGAATGCGCCGCTCTACCAACTGAGCTATTCCGGCGAGTGAACGGGGGATTTTACGGGGCGCACGAGGGGTGCGCAAGACGCTTCGCATCGGCCGGGTTGTTTGGCGCTGTGCGAACGACCTGTCCGGTTGATGCGTCGAACGAGACTCCCGTCCGGTTTTTGCCATGGCCACCGGCCGCTCGTCGGCTGGATGCTACCGCTCGTCGGCGCGAGGCTGGCGGGCTCCCCCATAACGACTACATTGCAAGAAGGGGCATCAGGGAGAATTTTCCATGCAAGTCTTGTCGCGTCAGCGAGGCGTCTCGCTGATCGAGGTGCTGGTCGCCATGCTGATTTTCAGCATCGGCGTGCTGGGCATCGCACTCATGCAGATCAAGGGTGCGCAATACACCAAGCAGGCCGGTGCGCGTACCGTCGCCGTGCTGCAGGCGCGGTCGCTGGCCGATGCCATGCGCGCCAATCCCGCGGGTGTCTATGGCGTGGACAACAAGGACTTGATCCCGTCAAAAAACGGCGACCTCAGCGACAGCTATTACGTGTATAGCGGCCCGGCCGTTCCTACCAGTGTCGGTTGCGACAACGCCGCATGTCGGCAAGCGCACAGCGACCTGGCGCAGTGGATCACGCAACTGAAAGCCGCCGCACCCACGCCGGTCAAGGCCGACGGTAGCCAGGACGGTAGCGCCCTGGCGGCGATAACGGTCGACAGCGACAAGGGCAGCCTGATCATCACATCCAGCTGGAATGGCATGTCCGCCAGCGCGAGTGGAGTTGCACAAAATGATTCGTACCGCTTTGCCTACCACCCCTGAGCCGGTTCGCCATGAGCGCGCTGCGCGCGGCGCGTCACGAGCGCGCGGCTTCTCGCTGATCGAGTTGATGGTTTCGATGGTATTGGGCCTGCTCGTGGTGGCTGGTCTCATCAATCTCTTCGTCGCCAACCGCAAGGCCTACCAGATCCAGTCCGGCAACAACTATTTGCAGGAAAACCTGCGCATTGCGTCCGATCGGTTGGGCTGGTCGCTGCGCATGACGGATTTCTGGGGTGGCAACAAGGTGTCTGCTGTTGATGCAAGCGGCGCGGGCGGCACCATCACGGCCAAGGGCGATTGTGACGGTGCGTGGGCAACGGCAATTTCATCGAGCGTGACAGACGGTGGTGCGGTGGTGGGGTATGACGGCGCCGCTGCTTTTCCTCTCGACGACGCGTGTATCGGTGGTGAAGCCAATTACCTCAAGGGTTCTGACGTGTTGGTGCTGCGTTATGCCGAGCCGGACGTGCTGTCGCCCGGTCCTGCGTCCAGCAGCGCGGCGCCGGCCGTCGCGGCCACGATCACCGAGCATCCGAAGCAGATATTCCTTCTCTCCATACCGGGGTCGTCCGCGAAACTGTTTGCCGGAAGCGTGCCAGGGGTGACCGGTAACAATTCACTGCGCCGCTATGTCCATCCCTACCAGGTGGACATGTATTACCTGCGTCCCTGCAGCGTGCCGGTTGGCAGTACGTGCACATCCGCCGCCGATGGCGGGATGCCATTGCCGACCTTGATGCGCATGCACATGGACAGGGAGGGCAACTTTGTTTCCGAGCCGGTAGTGGACGGTATCGAACAGCTCAAATTCGAATACGGCGTTGCCACGGCGGCGGCCGACATGGTGCCGCAATACGCTACGGCCGCCACGGTGAAAAGCAACAACAACTGGGGAAATGTCGTTGCGGTGCGGGTATCGGTGATTGCGGTGAACTCGGTTCGCGATGTCTCTGTTCCGCATACCGGCACCTACACGCTCGGTACGCTCGATGCGTGCAAGTACGTCATCAATCGGGACACCGCTCCCACCACCACGGACTGCGAAAACTTCACCCCCTTCGGTGGTGACAAAGCCTCGCAATTCGTGCGCGCCAAGCAGGAATTTGTCGTGCAACTGCGTAACCGGGTACGGGGATGAACGTGATGTTGACGCAACGAATCGGGCAAGGCCAACGGGGAATGTGTGCGGCCGTCGTCGGCTCGCAGCGGCAGCGGGGTGTCGCACTGTTCGTGGGGTTGGTGTTCCTGGTGATGCTGAGCCTGGTAGCGATCGTGGTCATGAAAGACACCTTGCTGGAAACACGCATGACCACGGCGACGGCGCGGCATGAGCAGGCTTTCGAGGTGTCCGAAAGTGGGCGCCTGATCCCCGAGACTGTGTTGGCGGCGCATGTATTCAACCGTGGTTGGCCCACGGATTGGGGCGGCACGGTGCCGAATAGCGCATTCGATCTGGATACCATCTTCAAGCATCACCCGGAGTGGAAGAGCCTGCTTGACCCTGGCACCACGGACGATGAAGGGTTGCAGACTTGTGGTGGCGTGGGTTTGGTCATCTTCTATATGCCGCAGGCCTGCGGTACCCATGCGGACAATTACAACTACATGCCGAGCGACTGGGATCCCTCGGTCATCATGACGACATGCAGCGATGGCAGCGCGAGTTGTGCATCCAATCGCCAGATAAAAACCACCATCGCGATGGTGCGTGACGGTGTCACCGTCAATAAAGGTTCCGGTGCGGCCCAATCGCAGGGTTACGCCAGCATTGGCGTGGGGACGGCGAAAGGTGGTTCGGCGCTGTACCTGCAGATACGCAGCGAAGCCAAGGTTCCCGGCAACGGCCAGGCGGCCACCATCGCTCAGTACAAGCTGAATATCGATCATTGAGGGCGCGGTAATGACCAAGTTCAACCTTTTTTTGCGTCGCTTCTGGTTGTGCCTGCCTGTGGTTTTGATCAGCGGCGTAGCCCTCGTGGCGGTTTCCGCGCAGACAACAACATCCGCCGTTACTCCGGGCAAGCTATCGGTCAAGGGTATGCCCGATTTCGAAGCCTATCCCTCGGGCGTGAACGGGCTTGCGGCCGCCAACCCGCCGCCACTCATCATGCTGGTGATGTCGCGGGATGAGCAGTTGTTCAACAAGGCGTACCCGGACTACACCGATCTCAACGGCGATGGAGTGGTAGATACGACGTATCTGGATACGTTCGAATACAACGGCTATTTCGATCCCAATATCTGCTACGTGTATGACACGACCAACGCCTATTTTAAGGCGAAAAGCAGCGTGAATGCGGGAGGGCACCAATGCGGGACAGGGACCTCCAATACCACGCTGTGGAGCGGAAACTTCATGAACTGGGTGGCGATGAGCCGCGTCGACATTCTGCGTTGGACTTTTTACGGCGGTACGCGTCGGATCGATACAGCCGCCAAGACCGTGCTGGAGCGGGCCGAAATCCCCAATGACATCCACGCCTGGCCGAAGGTTTATACAGGCAGTGATATCGGCAAATACGCTCCCTTCAACAAGGCGACGACGTTCTGCAATGTTTCCACTGGCACCTTCGGTTCATGGACCAAGGCCACCACTACAACGTCAGGCGTGGGCTCGACGCCGGTGATTCGCGCGGCCGATGGATCGTGGGGCGACTGGGCAGCGACGGAGGGGACGCAGTGCGTGATCGGTGGCAACAGTTCGCGGCCAAGCAAAGCAACGGACTACACCGCAAGAGTGCAGGTTTGCCAGAACCTGTCCGATGGAACCCCCAACGAAGCGTTTTGCGTCGCTGAAGGCAGTGCCCTCAAACCCGAGGGCCTGCTGCAGAAATACAGCAAGAGCGGGACAAACCTGAAACGCTTCGGGCTGGTGACCGGTTCCACGGCGCAGGCACGCATAGGTGGACAACTCCGGCGAAATATCGGTCAGCTTCAAGATAATGCCTCCGGCAAGGCATGCGCCGTCGGCACTGGCGCTGGCGATGGCGATGAGTTTTCGAATGTAGATGGCACGTTCTGCTACAAGAGCGCCACCACCGTGCCGTCCGAAGGCATCGTGATGACGCTTGATCAGGTGCAGATCAAAGGCTGGACAGGCACCAACTACGGAACCAGCGGCAACGGCTGCTACCTTGATGCGTCGCACCCCTGGGGTGCACGCGGCTACGCCATCCAGGACAACCCGACACGTTGCCCGGATTTCGGCAATCCCTTGGCGGGCATGTACGCCACCGCCTTGAAATACATCCAGGGCGTGACGTCGCCGAACAAGGAGTCGGGAACCCTGCCCACGCCGACTTGGGTCGATCCTTACGGCAAGCTGCAGGATGGCACTTCGCGTAACAAGGAGTGCGCCACCTGCTCAATCGTGCTCGTCAGCAGCGGCCTCAACACGTTCGACGCGAGCAATGTGCCCAGCGTGACTGGTATTGATGCTGCAGCGTTGACGAACACGATTCAGTCGAAGGAGAACATCAGCGGCAAGTACATGCTGTCCACTTACTATGGCAGCACTGGCTCGGGGAAACCCGCGCAGAATTCATTGACCCTTGCGGGCACGCAATACAGCGATGCCACCATCTGCCAGCCGGCCACCATCGGAAAACTCGCCGACGTGGTGGGTATATGCAATGGTGCGCCGGGGCAGCAAGGCAGCTATCTGTTGGCGGGCCTGAGCTACGGCGCCTGGAACGCGGATGGCACCAAGCCCATCCGCACTACCGGTGTGGTCGATGACTTCCAGGTGAAAACCTATGGCGTTTCGTTGTCGGACAATCTGCCGGCATTCAATATCGTCGTTGGAAACAAGACCGTATCGCTTTCCCCCAGTTGCCGCGCCGATCCGGCAAACACGGGCAGTTATACGACGTGTTATCTCGGCAACGTCAATCTCACGCCACCCACGGATCTGAACAAGAAAAACGTATATGGCTTGTCGCCCACGAAGGATTATCCGAACGTCGGAAGCTATTACATCATGTGGGAGGACTCCCAATATGGTTCCGACCACGACATGGATGCCGACAACGTCATCACGTGGTGTGTGGGAGCCAGCTGCAATGCGCCATCCACCATCGTAAGTGGTGGCGTGAAGATCTGCGATCCGGAAATTTTCAACGGCAACAAGTCTTCGGCGCTGGCGGAGTACGACTCGTCCAACAAGGTCTGCAACAACGGCAAGTTGAACTTCGTTCCCACTGATGACGACATCGTGATCAGGAACGAAACCACGGCTTTCAGCTCCGCAGGCATGTATCTCGGTTATCAGGTGGGCGGCACCAAGACGGATGGTCTGACCGAACTGTTCATCAACAGCGGCAACAACGCCGTGTTCGGCTGCAACCTTCTTGCCGATGCCACCGATTGCCAGAGCAAGCCCCAGGTGAGGCGTTTCAAGTTTGGCAGCAGCGCGGACGTGGCCGCCAGCTTGCTGAGTCCGCTCTGGTACGCGACGAAATACAGCGGCTTCGAAGGCGAAACACCTGTCCTGCCGGCGAACCAGGCAAACCCCTCGAACTACTTTTTTGCCCGCAACGCCGGTGCGTTGAAGGATCAGCTGAATACGGTGTTCCAGCAAATCACGTCGTCGGCAGCCAACAACTTCGGCAACGCCACCACGCCGTCGTCCAGCAACGATGTGCAAGGCAGTGGCTTGTCGTACCAGGTGCAGTATTACCAGGAGCGAAACAGCGTCAAATGGACGGGTAGCCTGCAGGCATTCTGGTCGGACAGCGATGGTTACCAGCGCGAGGGTACGGACAGTGGCGCACAGGAGCTCGTGGACGATGCGAAGTATGTGGTCAGCGGCAAGGACAAGTCCGACGGAGCCCTGACTGGCGCGATGACCAGCTACCGTTGTTCCGTGATACCCGAGGGCGTCGACTTCGATGCGTCGACCAACGCCGATTGCTCGATGGTGACGGCGGCGAACGTGCTGCATCCGGCGTGGGACGCGGGCACATGGCTCAACGCTTACTACGATCCCGCGGCGGCCTCTGGCAGTACGGCGGCAACGGCAATTGCGAATCTTGCGAAGCAACGTACGTATACCGCCGCCACCGATTTGGCTGGCGCGAGCCAACGTTACATTTTCACCTATCTGACGGCGAAGCCGAACGGGAAAAGCGCGACGGGGACGGTCGTCGACGGTACGCAGACGGCTTTTGTCTGGAACGATGCCAGTTGCGACACGAATGGCGCCTATACGTTGAGCGCTACCTCCGGGTTCTGCGGCAGCAGCAAAGCTGGGGTACGTACAGGGAACTACGGTTTGCTCAACGAACTCGACCCGACAATGGCCAAGAAGCTGGTCAACTGGGTACGTGGTGTCGAGTATCCCGATGACTACCGCAGCCGCACGGGGTCCATCGCCGCCGATGCCTCCAAGGGCATCGCCGCGGCGACCTATACCTATCGATTGGGTGACATCGTCGATTCGTCGCCGATGATCGTGGGCACGCCGGCAGAGTCTTACGATCTTTTGTACAGCGATTACAGCTTCGCCGCATTTCGTTCCAATTATCGTGACCGCCGCCAGATGGTGTATGTCGGCGCCAACGACGGCATGCTGCACGCGTTCAATGGCGGCTTCTATGTACCGGGTCATGCAGACAGTGATCCCACCAAGTCGACCAATCCCACCATCGTTCGGCAGCTGACCTCCGACAGCAACATGAAGACGGGTAGCAGCAAGTCGACCCTGGGCCAGAATTGGCAGCTCGGTCAGGAGGTGTGGGCCTTCATTCCCAATAACCTGCTGCCGCACCTGCGCTGGTTGGCGGACAAGAATTATTCGCACGTGTTCTATGTGGATGGTTCACCTGTCGTCTCCGATGTGCAGGCCTTCACAACGACCAGCGATCCAACGACCGCTGCCTGCGCGGCCGGAACGTCCACGGTCACCGACACCTACGGCCATGTATGTGGCTGGGGTACGGTGATGGTCGTGCCATTCCGCCTCGGTGGTGGGGCGATCAGCGTGGATACCGTGGGCGATGCCAAGGATGCGTCCATCGAGCAATCCAATTCGGCCTATGTGATTCTGGATGTGACGGATCCCGAACAGCCGCCGACGGTGCTGGGTGAGATCACCATGGGGACCTACACCACCGCGGCGCCAGCGTTCTCTGTCCACCGGGAATCCGATGGCAAGTTGCATTATCTGCTGACGATAGGGTCGGGCCCCGTCGACAATGGCGGCCCCAATGGCAGTTCCGGCGACAAGCCGGTGGCGGCAGCAAGTGGCAGCAAGCTGGCGGTGCGGGTCTACGACCTTGCGGACATCGTGGCCAAAAAGAGTGCGGCGGTGGCAACGTTGACTGACGGTCCCGACAACAGTTTTGCAGGCGACATGGTGGCTTCCGATTTCGATCTGAACAACAGCTCCGAGGCGATCTATTTCGGCGTGGTGACCAACCCCAGCGATCCGGATCTGACCAAGGCTACGGGCGTGTTTGGCGGCGGCCTGTGGAAGCTGGACATGAATACAGCCCCCGCCGACGAGAATGGAAATGCTGCCACGGTGCCGGACACCAGCGATCCCGGCACGTGGACGCTTGAACAGGTGATCGATACCGAACAACCGGTGACGGTCCGGCCCACCGTGGCGCTGGATCCCACGGGCCGCGCGATGGTGTATTTCGGCACGGGCCGTTCGTTCACCACCAACGACGACAGCGGATTGTCGTATCAGGGCGTGCAGCAGCAGTACATCTATGGCGTCTCGGACAACAGCCTGCTGAGCTGGCTGAGTAGCGACTGCAAGGAGATGCCCGCCACCGGTCCGCTTTTTGATGCCTCGGAGATCGCGGTTACGGCCGAAGGGAAAGTCTCCGGCTTGCCAACCGATGACAAATTCAAGAACACCGACACATTGGACATTCTGGCGGGGCAGTTGACCGCGCGCGATCCCGATACCGGTTGTTACAACTACTCCGGCTGGAAGCTGAAACTTGAAGCCGGCAATCGCGGCTCCACGGTGCAGCAACCCTCGGAACGTGTTGTAAGCAGCCAGGTGCTCTACAACGGCATTCTGCTCACGCCAACCTATATCCCGGCCAATCTTTCGGCCAGGACGGCGGCGAAACAGAGCGAGTGCAATCCGGTGCCGGTACCGGGCACCAGCAATCTGTATGGCATGAACTACATGACGGGTACCGCGGACCCCTCGCTTGCGGCATCGTTTGGCAGCAGTGGTGGAAAGGTCTCACGCAAGGTGGGTTTGGGTAGCGGCAAGGCATCCTCGCCCGTCCTGCACGTCGGCAACGGAAAGGTGACGGCGGCCTTTGGCCTCAGTGGTGGCACCAAATTGCAACAGATCGGCGCGCTTGGCGCGGCCAGCAATGGAGAAATCTCGTGGCGCGAACCGATGGACAACCAATGAGAACCGGCATGAACCGAATCGGCGGCTTCAGCATGATCGAGTTGATGATCGTCGTGGTCATCATCTCGATCCTGGCCGCCATCGCCATCCCTTCGTATCGGCAGTACGTGATGAAGGGGCATCGCTCCGAGGCGACGCGAGCGCTGCAGGACATTGCTTCGCGGCAGGAGAACTACTACTTCAGCAACAACGCGTACACCAGCAACCTTGCGGATCTTGGTGCAAGCTCGAGCATCGCCGGGGCCTATTTCACGGTGGCGATTCCTTCGGCCAGCAGCTCCGATTACGAGATCACCGCGACCGCGCAAGGCACGCAGACCCAGGACCAGGGCTGTACCACTTTCACCTTGCATCGGTCGGGTGCCAAGGAGTCGACCGGAACGGCAACGGCCGATACCTGCTGGGGCGGGCACTGATGATGCGCCGCATGGTGGTGGCACTTGTGGCGGCGACGCTGGCTGCCGCCGCATCGGCGCAGACCTATTACAAATGGACGGATGCGAAGGGAGTTACCCATTACAGTGCGCAGCGTCCACCCGCCGTAAAGGCGAAATCACTGCATCTGCGCAGTAACCAGCCCGCGCCTCCGTCAGCGTCGACGGCGGCGCAACCAGCAGCGTCGACAGCGAGCGATCTGCAGGCCGCCAAGCAGGATTTTGCAAAACAGGCTTGTGCCACCGCACGCGAAAACCTGCGCCTGCTTTCCGGTTCCGCGATGGTGCTCGATACCGGCACGCTGCAGCATCCGGGCGATGTCACCACCGCCACCAAGCTTTCCACGGAGCAGCGTGAGGCCGCCAAGGCCGATGCGCACAAACAAATAGACCAGTATTGCGATCGCGGATGAATCCGATGACAGCCAGCGAACCGTTGAATGCGCCATGTGGGACGGCGACCAGATCAACCCTGATGACCACACCCGCGTGGTTGTTGCGGTCGGCATCGCGCCCGGCCACTTGCGCGGGAATCCGCGGATTCACCTTGCTCGAGCTGATGGTTTCACTGGCTGTATTGGGGATACTCACCACCATCGCGTATCCGAGCATGCGCGATTTCATGCTCCGGAATCGTGCGGTAGCGCAATCCAACAGTATCCGGTCCGATCTGCAGTATGCCCGAGGTGAAGCGGCTGCCACGCGCAGCTATGTATCCATTTGCCCCTTGGCTTCGTCGTCATCGTCGGGCCTTCCGACGTGCGATACCGGGAAGAACTACGATCATGGATGGCTGCTGTACAACGCCAGCAAGCCGAACGAGAAGTACGACGCCGCGGTCGCTGGCAGTCTGCAACGTTCGGTGGCGGCACCGGCTGGCGTCTCGATACGAGCCGGCAGCGCAGGTCCGCTTACCTTCAACTCGCGTGGCGAATTGCTGGTCGGCTCCGTGCCCACCAGCACCAGCATGATCGTTTGCGCCAAGTCCGGCGATAGCGACGGCATCGGTGCGAGCAGCACGGCGGTGCCGGGAATCCAGCTGGACGTCACAAGCTCCGGTCGGGTCTCATCGACCAAGCTGGCGGCCGGAGCCGCGTGTTCCATCGCCGGTCCTTGATCCCGCTGCGCGCCTAACGACCGGATAAACGTTCCGCCAATCCCGAATACCGCCGCGTCCGTTGCCGGATCGCCAGTTCGATGATCTCCTCGCTTCCCGCCAGGGTGAACCAGCGGCGGGCGCGGGTGATGCCGGTGTAGAGAAGTTCGCGGGTGAGCACGGGGCTCGGTTCCGGTGGCAATGCCAGCAAGGTGTGTTCGAATTCCGAGCCTTGCGATTTGTGCACCGTCATGGCGTAGGCGGTGGCGACATCGTTGAGCCGCGACGGCAGGATGCGGCGCACGCGTTTATCGCCTCTTGCGCCCGGCATCGTGTTGGCGGGGAACGCTACTGACAATCGCGTACCGCCCTCACCGTCGGGGAAGCGCAGGCAGATGCCGACGTCACCATTGGACAAGCCCAGGCTGTAGTCGTTGCGCGTAACCATGACGGGGCGGCCTTCGTACCAGCCTTTGTTTGCATGGCCCAGGCCGGCGCCAGCGAGGCGGCTTTCAATCAGTCCACGCGTTTGCAGAGCTTCGGCGATCTGGCGGTTCAGCCCTTCCACGCCGTGCGGTCCCCGGCGCAAGGCGCACAGCAGCTGAAAGCGGTTGAACGCGTGCAGCGTGTCGAGTGCCCACGCATCGAGGGCATCGTCGCCAGCATCGTCGGCGGGGCGATCGTGCTGCAGTTGTTCAAGGTAATGGCGATGCCCGCATGCGTTGGCATCGTTGCTGTCGTCCTGTGCATGCGAACGTCCATCGATGGCCAGGTCGACCAGGTGCGAGGGCGCCGCCGATGGCTCCCACATCACGTCGCTCGTGGTGGTCGTCAGCAATGCGTGCACGGCGGACGCATCACCCATGTTCACTGCGGTGGCGAGCCTGCCGATGTCGCTGCCGGCATCGAAGCGGTGGCTGTGCCGCAGCATAGCCACCTGCTGGTCGAGCGCGTTGGCGTCGGCGGTCACGAACGGCGAGACATCTTCGCCGGTGGCGGCCTTCAGCCATTGCGCGGTGGCGTCATCGTAGTGACCACCCTGCGCGCGGCGGCACAGATCGCCCAGCACGGCGCCGGCTTCCACCGAGGAGAGCTGATCCTTGTCGCCCAGCAGGATCAGCCGTGCGGTGGCAGATAGCGCGGACAGCACTGCGGACATCATCTCCAGATCGATCATCGACGCTTCGTCGATCACCAGCACATCCAGGTGCAATGGATTGGCGCGGTCGTGGCGAAAGCGGCGGGTGTCCGGGCGCGAGCCGAGCAGGCGATGCAGCGTGTCGACCTCGGTGGGGATAGCGGCACGGGTGTCGGCGTCGACGTCCAGCGTGGTCAGTTGCGCGGCGATCGAAGCGGTCAGGCGCTCGGCAGCCTTGCCGGTGGGCGCCGCCAGGCGTATGCGCAGCGGCCGCGCGTGCTCGCGCAGGTGCAGGGTTTGCAGCAGCCCCAGCAAGCGCACGACGGTGGTGGTTTTGCCGGTGCCTGGTCCGCCGGTGACTACGCTGAAGGCGGATCGCGCCGCCAGTGCGCAGGCGATTTTTTGCCAGTGGAGCGATACCGTGTCGTGCACTGCCTCGACTGGATTCCTTCCGTTTGATGGAAACAACCGTTGAAGTTCTTCGGCCAGTTGCAGCGGCGCCTCGTGAGGCCGCGCCAGGCGTTCGCAAATGGCCGCAGCCACGTGGCATTCGTGGTTCCAGTAGCGACGCAGGTACAAGCGGTTGCCGTCGCGTACCAGCGGAGCGGCGGTGGGCTGGCCCGCGGCATCGGCAATCAACGGGGACCGCCATGTGCCGACGTCCTCCCGTACGCGGCCCAGCAAGGTGCGCCAGGAGAGAGGCCATTGCTGCTCGTCGGCCATGGCGTCCAGCGCGTCGATATCCAGGCACAGATGGCCATCGGCCAGCTGACGGCTGAGCAGGGCGCCCAGCCACAACAACGGTGCCGGTGCGGCGCTGTCGCGCTCGGCCAGGAAACGCGCCAGTGCCACGTCCAGTGGTCGCAACCGATGCTGTGCGATATCCGATTCGAACATCGCGGCAAGCGACTCAATGGGCATCGTGTGCGTCTCCCGCGGCGAACAAGCGGTCCATCGCGTCCACCAGTGCAAATGGCAGGCGTTCGCTGTGCACGCCGTGGCCGACGCCATCGACGCCGCGCAAATACAGGTAGAGCACGCCGCCGACATGCTGCGTGTAATCGTAGCCAGGCAGGCGCGCGCGCAACTGCCGATGCAGGGCCAGCGTGTAGATCGCGTACTGCAGGTCGTAGCGGCTGTGCAGCACCGAGTCGCGCATGGCATCGATGGTGTAGGCCGCCGCGTCGGCGCCCAGCCCGTTCGATTTGTAGTCGACGATGTAGTAGCGGCCCTCGTGCTCGATCACCAGGTCGATGAAGCCCTTCAGCATGCCGTTGAGGCGGTCGGGCAGCAGTGGCGCGCGGGGCCGCGCGTCCAGCGTGTGCGCGGTGACCAGCTGATCCAGCGCGCCGGCGTCCACGCGATGGGCCTCGAACCAGAACTCCAGTTCGGCACGGTAAGCGTGGTCGCCCAGCGCGGCCAGCGGCACGCTTTCACCCGTGGGCAAGGGCAGCGGCGTATTCAGGAATTGCGGTAGCCATGTGGCCAGCATGTCGCTCCATCGTTGCAAGTCGCGGCGGCAACGGTGATCGATCAGCGCGCTCTGCGTGGCTGGTGCGGTGGCGCTGTACGCAAAGCCTTCATCGGCCGCCGTTTCGAGCAGGTCGTGCAGGAACGTGCCGGGCTGGGCGCCACGGGGAAAGTTGTGGATGGTTGGTGTTTCGACAATGCCCATCGGCAGTGGCGCCGTGGGAAATTCGATCCCCGCTTCGACGAAAACATCCTGTTGGGCGGTTTCCGGCGCCGAGTGACGCGGCGCTGCCTCCATCGAGGCGACTTTCAACGCGCTGTAGCTTGCGATCCACCACGGTTCGGCCGGTTGTCCGTGGAAAGCGCGTGCGGGCTGGATGGCTGGCGTCTCGGCGGTGACCTGGTGGCGCCGTGTTTCCGCTGGTTCTTCCAGCTTTCTCACATGGACGTATGGATGGCCATTTGAAAGTTGCTCAAGCCGCGCCGAAAGCGCTTCCGACTCGATGCTCTCGCCGCCGGCCAAGATATGGCCGAACGCGGATTTGTGCAGGCCCGAGGTTTTTTTCTGGCCATCCTTGAGATTGCCGATGCCCAACCAACAGCTGTGGCGCGCGCGGGTGAGCGCCACGTAGAACAGCCGCAGATCCTCCTGCAGCCGTTCGCGTTCGGCCGCGGCCAGTGCAGCGCCTGTCGGTTGGAGATCCAGCGCGGGCTGGTTGGCGCCGTCGTGCCAGACGAAGCTGTCGGTGAGTTTCGTCTCGCGCAGGCCGCACACGAAAGGCAGCATCACCACCGGGTATTCCAGCCCCTTGGACTTGTGGATGGTGACGATCTTGATCAGCCCGGCCTCGCTTTCCAGCCGCACGATTTTCTCGTCGGCGGTTTCCATCGCGCTGCCGGCATCGGCGATCTGGGTGGCCAGGTGGCGGATCAGCGCATGTTCGCCGTCCAGCGCGGTGGCGGCTTGTTGCAGCAGTTCGGCCAGGTGCAGCAGGTTGGTCAGTGCGCGCTCGCCGTCGGCGCGGGCGAGCAGTGCCGCGGGCAGGCGGAACGCATGCAGCAGGTCGTGCATCATCGCCAGCACGCCATGGCGCAGCCAGGTGTCGTGAAACTGGCGGAAGCGGTCGCCGCAGTTTTCCCAGTACGTCTCGTCCTGATTCAGGCGATCCAGCTCGGCATAACCCTGGCCCAGCGTGGCGCTGGCCAAGGCCGCGCGCATGGCGCGGTCGGAGCCGGGTTCGGCGCAGGCGTGCAGCCACAACAGCAGGTCGTGGGCCTCGGGCGAGGCATACACCGAATCGCGGTCGGACAGATAGACGCTGGCCAGCCCTCGCGATTGCAGGGCCTCGCGCATGAGCCTGGCCTCGCCGCCGGTGCGCACCAAGATGGCGATATCGCCGGTGGCCAGGGGTTTGAAGCCGCTGTGCGCATCGGCGAAACCGCATTCACCACGCTGCGCCGCATCCAGCCATTGCACCAGCGTGGCGGCAGCATGCGCGGCCATCATCTTCTGGTAGGCGTCCTTGCTCATCGGCGTTGGGTCGGCGGCGACCGCAAACTGCAGCGCAGGCATCGGCATGTCGTGCAGCAACAGGTGCTCCGCGCGTCCTTGCGCGGTCACCGGCAGGAAGGGCAGGCCGTGTTGGTCCTTGCCGAACAGGAAGGCGCCCTGCGCGTGTTCCTCGGCGAAGCCGAACACGCGGTTCACCGCCTTGACCATGTCCTTGGTGGAGCGGTAGTTGGTGGTGAGCGTCCAGGTCGGCTGGCGGGCGCTGTTGCGCGCCAGCAGATAGGTGTGGATATCGGCGCCACGGAAGCTGTAGATCGCCTGCTTGGGGTCGCCGATCAGCAGCAGCCCGGTGTCGGCGCGCTGCGCGTAAATCTGCCGGAAAATGCGCCATTGCTGCGGGTCGGTGTCCTGGAACTCGTCGATCAGCGCCACCGGATATTGCGCGGCGATCGTGTTCGCTAGTTGCTCGCCGTTGCCGCCATGCAGCGCCCGGTCCAGGCGCTTGAGCATGTCGTCGAAACCCAGTTGCGCGCGCTGCTGCTTGACCGTTTCCACCTCCGCCGCGATCCATGGCACGGCGTGGGCCAGGATCAGCGGTTTGAGTGCCTTGCCGATGTGCCGGGTTTCCAGCAGTTGCTCGATGGCGGCGAAGGCGGGGTGCCGCGGCGTGTCATGGTTCTTGTTGGTGGAAGCCAGCAGTTTGCTTTGCGTGTAGCGCGCCAGCGTCTTGTCGTCGATGGCGGCGTTGTCGCTGGCCCAGTGGCGCAATTCGTCCATGTCGAGCGGAAATTGCGCCGCCTTGTAGGTGGCAGCGCTAAGCGCCTTGGCCTCGATCGCGGCTTTCAGTTTGGCCTCAATGGTGTCGGCGGCGTCGCGCCAGAGCTGGCGCGCGATGTTGTCTGCTTCATGCAGCGGAGCCAGTTGTGCCTGCATGGCGGTGGCGAGGTTGTCGATGACCGGCAGCGTTTGGCCATCCAGACGCAAATTCTCCAGCGGCTGGCGCAACAGCGGAACGACGCTGGCTTGCAGGTCGCCGGGGGTTTTCCATAGCGCAGTGACCTGCTCGGCATCGCGACGGTCGAGCGCGAAAAGGTTCTGGCGCCAGTAGTCGCGCACGGCCTCGACCAGCAGTTCGGTTTCGTCGCCGGTGGCGTTCTGCACGAACGCGTGGCCGCTGTCGAACGCATGCTGGCTCAACATGCGTTGGCACCAGCCGTGGATGGTGTGGATGGCGGCCTCGTCCATCCATTGGGCTGCCAGCTCCAGCTGGCGGGCGGCGCGGGCGCGATCGTCGGCGTCCGGATACTCGGTGATCAGCTCGGTGAGGAATGCGTCGGCAGAGCCCTGGCCGCGGAACACGGCAGCAGCCTCGCCCAGCCTTGCGCGAATGCGCTCGCGTAGTTCGGCGGTGGCAGCCTTGGTGAAGGTGACCACCAGGATCTGCGGCGGCAGCAAGGGCGTGGCGGTATCCCCATGCCCGAGCACCAGGCGCAGATACAGCGCGGCGATCGTCCATGTCTTGCCCGTGCCCGCGCTGGCCTCGATCAGGCGTACGCCGTGCAGTGGCAGGTGCAGGGGGTCGAGGGATTCGATCCGCGTCATGCGTCGCTCCCGCTGGCGGCGTCGATCACGGCCTGATACAGCGGCAACCAGCGCTCGAAGCCACCTGCCTGCAGTGCCTCGAAACTGGGCCAGGCGCGCGCCAGGTAGGCGTCCTCGCCCACTTCGCCGGGGATGCGGGCGAAGCTGTTGCCTTCGTAACAGGCTTTGGCCGCCGTGACCGGGTTCTTCGGTGATTGCAGCCACGCGAACGCGGTTTTGCGGGCGATGGGCAACGGCGATTGCATGCCTTCATGCAGGGCGGCGAGCAGGGCGTCCAGTTGGGCCGTCGCGCCTTCGGGCGACAACGCATCCAGCCGCGCCTGCGCATCGGCGCCGATCAACCGGGTCTGCATGTGCAGGCCGTTGGCATTGGCCAGCAAATGGATCACCCACGCGGACAACAGTTTTTCATGGCGCAGTTTGCCGCCCTTGTCCGCCAAGGCGCCGTTGACCAGTTCCAGACGGCCATGCTGACCTGTCTCGTCGCTGCGTAGATCGGTGAGCCAGTCTTCGATCCGCAACTGCGCGCCGGCGTAATGCAGCTCGTGCTTGTCGCCGGTGAGCGGCCACTGCGAGCATGCCTCGCGCCATTCGCCGGCCAGCGCCTTGACCTGTTCAGCGATGTCCGCCTGCAACGCCGCGCCGAACCCACCGGGCGGCAGGCGGCCTTCATGGTGCAGGCGCGCGACCGCAGCGGCGATGGCATGGTCGACGTCGTCGACGGCCGGGTCGATCGCGGCGTGCAGCACGGCCTGGGTGGCGCCGTAGCGCTGCAGTCCATCCAGCGCGAACGGCTCGTCGTCGCAGACGCCGTCGTTGTTTTCCGCAAAGAACACGTTCAATCGCTGATTGAAAAAGAAGGCGGCGGGCTTGTGCAGGAAACGCTGCAGGGGGCCGATGCCCAAGGCCACATCCGGCTGCCATGGCGCCAGCGTCGATGCCGGCAATACAGTGGGAGCGGGCTGATGCGCCTGCTGCCACTCCCGCGCGTAGGTGAACACCCGTGCATCCTCGCCGGCGCCGAAATAGCAGCGGCTGAAGGGCTGCAGCGGATAGGTCGTGGTAAGCGCGGCGAGCAGGTTCTTGCCCGCGTCGGCGCCGGTGGGCGTATCGCCGTCGCGGTACCAGCCGGCGGCCAGGTAGTCGCGCAATTGCCCCACCAGCACGGAGGGCGGCAGCGCGCTGTTGTCTCGCGCGCTGCGGCCGACCCAACTCACGTACAAGGTTTCGCGGGCGGACAGCAGGGCTTCGAGGAACAGGTAGCGGTCATCCTCGCGGCGCGAACGGTCGCCCGGACGGCTGTGGCCCGGTTGTGCCATCAGGTCGAAATCCAGCGGCGTCTGCTGGCGTGGGTAAGCGCCGTCATCCATACCCAGCAGGCACACCACGCGAAACGGAATCGCGCGCATCGGCATCAGCGTGCCGAAGCTCACCGCGCCGCCCATGAAGCGCTGCGACAGCCGGCTCTCGTCGATGGCCTGCAGCCAGTGTTCGCGCACGATGGCCAGCGGAATGGGCTCGGCGAAATCCGCCTCGCGGCAGGCTTGCCGCCATTCGTCCAGGGCCTCGTCCAGGCGGTTCAGGCGCAGTGCGTCCTCGGCGTCGCTGCGGTCGAAGAAATCCGCCAGCAGCCCGTGGAGGCGTTCACTCCACACGTCGGGCGTGGCGGGCAATCGCAATTGCTGCCAATGGTGTTCCAGTTGATCCAGCAGCAGGCTCAGCGGCCCCAGCAGTGCAGCGTCCAGCCCGCCGACATCCGCGTACGGCGCGATGCCATCCAGCGATTCGCCATCGCCTACCGCGTAGCCAAGCAGCATGCGGCGCAGGCCGAAGCGCCAGCTGTTCTGTTCCAGCGCGGGCAGGTTCAGGCTGGCCTTCTGCGCGCCATCCAGGCCCCAGCGGATGCCGGCGTCCTCGATCCAGCGCCGCAGCGTGGGCAGCCCCACTCCGGTAAAACCGAACCGCTCGCGCAGGGCCGGGACATCCAGCAGGTCGAAAATTTCGCTGGCCGCGAAGCGCGATTCCGGCAGGGCCAGCAGGTGCTCCAGCGCCACGATCAACGGCACGCTGCCGCGCGCGGACTGGTCGGCCACACTGCAGGGCAGGTAGCGCGGATCGCTGGCCGGCAACCGTCCGAACACGGCCTGCACATGCGGCGCATAGGTCTGGATGTCGGGCACCATCACGATCACGTCGCGTGGCGCCAGCGGCGTGCCCGCAGCGGCGGCGCGCTCGAACATCGCCAGCAACTGATCGTGCAGGATTTCCACCTCGCGCTGCGGGCTGTGCGCCACGTGGAAGCGCAGCGACATGTCGCCGGCCAGCCAGGGTTTGCGCAACGACGGGTCGGCGGGCAGCGGTTCCAGATCCAGGATGGCTTGTTGCACCTGCTGCAGCAGGCCGTGGCCTTCCACATCGTGGAACAGGTCGATGCCGCGGTCGATCGCGGCGAATTGCTGGCGATAGCGGTCGGGCTGGTCGCAGCCATCCAGCAGGCGAATGTAATCGCGACCCTGCTTGCCCCACGCCGCCAGCAGCGGATGGGCGTGCAGGTGCAGATCCTCGTAGCGCGGAACGGCGGGCGCGCCGGGTTTGCCGGCCTGTCGCCGCTGGCTGGCCTTGAGCAGTTCGCGCTCCTCGATGATGTCGGCCCAGTAATGGCGGCAGGGATTGGCGACCACCAGCAGCACCTGGGAAAAGCGCGCCAGCGCGGTGAGCGCCTCCAGCGTCTGCTGCGGCAGCGACGACATGCCGAACACCACGATGCGCCGGGGCAGCCCCGCTGGCCGTGCATCCAGCGTCGGTACGCGCTCGACGAACGCCTTGTGCACGGCGGCGCGATGGCTGCGCACCGACGCCTCACCGACGTCATCGAGCAGCAACCGCCACAGTCGCGGCTGCCAGCGCTGGTTCGGCGCCAATGGCGTGCGGCGGTCGCGCAGGGGATCGTGCAGGTCGTCGCGCCCGTGTTCCCAGTCGTCCAGCCAGTCGGCGCGGTAGACCTGGTATTGGTCGAACAGGTCGGCGACGCGCGCGGCCAGCTGGTAGCGCTTCTGCCAGTCCGGGTCGTCGCCCAGGAAATCGCGCATGGGCGCGAAATCGTCATCGTCCAGGTGCAGGGGGATCAACCGTAACAGCCGCCAGGCGAGCCGTGTCTTGTCGAACGGCGAGGTGGCCGGCACCGCGTCGCGGCCCAGCACAGCGCGGTAGGCGGTCCACAGGAAACGCCCCGGCAGTTGTACGTCGATCGCTGCGCTGATGCCCAGCCCGCCGACGTCCGGCGCGCGGGCCAGGGCCAGTTTCAGCCACTGCGCGATGCCGTTGCTCTGCACCAGCATCAGCTCGTTTTCCAGTGGCCGCAGCGGCGCGCGGGCCAGCCAGGCGGCAAGCAGGTCGCGCAGATCCTCCAGCCGGTTGCCGTGCAACACCATCAGGCCGGGTTCGATCGGTAGGGCAGTGGTTGGCGCAGCGGAACTCACGGAAGGCAGCACTCCTGTGTGATCGGGAATTGTCGCCCAGATGGGTCGCGCCGTCTGCGACGGTTACCATGCAGCTTTGCCCGGGCCAGCGCATGCCGAAGACTTACGACCGCGATTATTTCGACAAGTGGTATCGCGACCCGCGTCACGCGATCGGTTCGCCTGCCGAATTGCGACGCAAGGTGGCGATGGTGGTGGCGCAGGCCGAGTACTACCTGGCGCGACCGATCCGCAACGTGCTCGACGTGGGTTGCGGCGAGGCCGTGTGGCGCGCGCCGCTGCGCGCGTTGCGACCGGGCATCGATTACCGCGGGCTGGATGCCAGCGAGTATGTCGCCGCACGTTACGGTCGCAGCCGTAATGTGGGGCTGGCCAGCTTCGGCCAGCTGGAATACCTGCGCTTCGACCAGCGCTTCGACCTGATCGTGTGCACCGACGTGCTGCATTACCTGAAGCCCGCCGAGATCCGCGCTGGCCTGGGCGGCATCGTGGAGATGCTGGAGGGGATCGCCTTCCTGGAAGTGTTCACCAGCCGCGATGACGTGATTGGCGACCGCCAGGGTTTCATCTCCCGCGCGCCGGCGTGGTATCTGCGCGAATTCGGCGCCTCCGGGCTGTTGTCGTGCGGCTCGCATTGCTACCTGGGGCCGCGGCTGGAGCGGCATATTGCGGCGCTGGAGCGGGCGCAGTTGCCGGTGGCGCCCTAGCAAACCTGTAGGACCGGCTTCAGCCGCGACCAGGGTTTCTGGCAGCCCGGTCGCGGCTGAAGCCGCTCCTGCACAGGGGTAGTCGAAAACGAAAGGCCGCCTTGCGGCGGCCTTTCGTCTTTACCGGAGTGCGACAGCTCAGCCGCGCGAGGCGCGCTTGCGGTCGTTCTCGGTGAGATGCTTCTTGCGCAGGCGGATTTCCT
>Ga0134125_10002513_pt1 | contig 21707 bp, 18 predicted proteins | sample KB31751_FD_96464 | JGI IMG/M metagenome (GOLD analysis project Ga0134125, IMG submission 96464) | Terrestrial soil microbial communities with excess Nitrogen fertilizer from Kellogg Biological Station, Michigan, USA - KB3-175-1 | ecosystem: Environmental > Terrestrial > Soil > Unclassified ... | reverse complement strand
GAGCGCCAGGCCGAGGCGATCCTGCAGATGACGCTCGGCCGCCTGACGGCGCTCGAGGTCGACAAGATCAAGCAGGAGCACGCCGACATCGTCGAGCGGATCGCCGAGCTGCGCGCGATCCTCGGTGACGAGGAGCGCGTGATGGGGATCGTCCGCGAGGAGCTGCAGGAGATCTCCGACGCCTACGGCGACGAGCGCCGCACGCAGATCTCGCACGCCGAGGGCGAGATCGACATCGAGGACCTGATCGCCGACCAGCAGATGGTCATCACGATCACGAACAGCGGCTACATCAAATCGTTGCCGCTCGCGACCTACCGCCAGCAGCGCCGCGGCGGGGTCGGCGTGACCGGGATGGACATGAAGGACGGCGACTACATCGAGCACCTGTTCGTGACCTCGACGCACGACTACCTCCTGTTCTTCACGAACCGCGGCAAGGTCTACCGCTCGAAGGTCTACGAGCTGCCGGAGGCCTCGCGCACCGCGAAGGGCCGCGCGCTCGTGAACATCCTGCCGCTGCGCGAGGGCGAGCGCGTGCAGTCGGTGCTCTCGACGCGCGACTTCGGCGAGGCGCCGTATCTGCTGTTCGCGACGCGCAACGGGACCGTCAAGAAGACCGAGCTCCAGAGATACAACACGCCGATCAGAGCGGACGGCATCATCGCGATCTCGATCAGAGACGACGACGAGCTGGTGGCCGTCCGCCGCGTCGATCGCGACGACGAGGTGATCATCGTCTCGCGCGCCGGCCTGACCGTCCGTTTCAGTGAGGAGGACGCGCGCGCGATGGGCCGCGACACGAGTGGCGTGCGCGGCATGGACGTCGGCGCGGCCGGCGAGGTGATCGCGATGGACGTCGCACGCGACGACCAGGACCTGCTCGTCGTGACCGAGAACGGCTACGGCAAGCGCACGCGCATCGACCAGTACCGCAAGACCTCGCGCGGAGCGAAGGGCGTCAGAACGATCAAGCTGACCGAGGCGAAGGGCGGGCTCGCCGGCGCTTTGGTGGTGCGCGAGCACCAGGAGCTCGTCTTCATCTCGCAGGAGGGGATGGTCCAGCGCACCGGCGTGCGCGGCATCTCCCAGCAGGGGCGCGCGGCGACCGGCGTGCGCGTGATGAACGTGCGCGACGACGACTGCGTGCGTGCGATCGCGCTCGTGGTCGAAAGCGAGCCGGACGACGGCGCCGAGGAGCTGCCGCTCGACGCGGCGGACGACGGGCTCGGACCCGAAGGCAACGGCGCCGCGCACCAGCCGGAAGGCCTCCGCGACGGCGAGGCCGACGCCGGCGAGGACGCCGCGGACGGCGGATCCGGCAACGGCGACGCATAGCGGTCCGCGGCGCCGCGCGCACGTTGCGGCGGCGGCGCTGACGAACCCTCCCCGCCGTCGTGCCGGTTCGCTACTCTGGATCGACCAGAGAAAGGAGGTGGTCCGCATCTTGTCTGACAGGTCTTGTGGGACCCTGGAGGTGTCCGGCCGCTAGGTCGGAAGGCTGGCCCCGCGTAGCGGAGTCCACACTGAGACACCGCCTCGACCAGTGCCGGGAGTGGTCCCTCTGGCACCGACGCTCTTGAACCAGTTCGGGGTGAGCGTCGTCCCTCTGGTCGGGGTCTCTGTCCAGCCAGTCGTTCGCGGAGGGCGCCTTAGTCGGGGCGCCCTCCGTTTTGCGCGTCTTGCCGTGGCGGGTGCGAGGCGCCGAGCTTTGCCCTGCGAGGCGATGAAACATACGCCTCGCAGTCCAAACTCGCGCCTCGCACTCAGCAGCGATTGCGCACCGGCGTGCTTTCGCTCGGGCGCCCAGCTCACTCCTCGCTCGGCGCTCCGCTCAGGGCGAGCTGCTGCGACGCCGGCGCCTCCCGCGGGCGGGCTGGGGCCTGGGCGACTGTGGTTGCCGTGCCGCGCGAGATTGCGTTGAGAGGCATCTGTGTCAGGGCCTCTCAACGCAATGCTCGGCGCGGCACGGCTGCCACGGCAATCGAGCGCGGGACCTAGGCCGCCAGGTAGGTGCGCCAGGCGCTCGGAATGCGAGGACTGGCGACCTGGATGAAGACGTGGGGTCCCGGCGTGCGGGGGGTGCGCTTGGGGATCATGCCGGCCTGGTGGGGGAGGCTGTCGCCTTTCCTGCGATTACAGGGCGCGCAGGAGGCGACGATGTTCTCCCAGCTCGAATCCCCGCCTTTGGAGCGCGGGATCACGTGGTCGACGGTCAGCTGGGCGCGCGCGCCGCAGTACTGGCAGGTCCAGTTGTCGCGCGCGAAGACCGCGCGGCGGGTGATCTTGCGGCGGTGCGTGTCGCGCGGGACGCGCACGTACGCGACGAGGCGGATCACGACCGGCCGCGGCACGGTGCTGCTGCCCGAGTGCAGCACGTACTCGGCGTGCTCCAGGACCTCGGCCTTCTCCTTGAGCAGCAGTACGACCGCTCGGCGAACCGTGCAGACGTTGATCGGCTCGAAGGTCGCGTTCAGGACGAGCACCCGGCCAGAATCACGCCCGCGCCGCTGGTGCTCCAGAGGCGGCGCGGACGGTGCTTGCGCTGGTGGTGCTGACGCCGTTGCAGCCATGCCGTGAGCCGAAGTGTAGCGGCCGCTTATGTCCCGCTCGACGGGTCGGCGACGCCGCGAAAAGCCGCGCCGGGCCCTATGCCGCCGGGAACGAGCCGAGGACGCGCAGGTGCTCGACGTGCGTGCGCAGCGCCGCGAGCGCCTCCGCCACCGGCCCTTCCGCAGCGCTTCCCTCGAGGTCGAGGAAGAACATGTAGCGGCCCAGCCCCTGCTTGCGCGGGCGCGACTCGATCCGCGTCAGGTTGACGCCGCGGAACGCGAACTCGGACAGGCAGCGCACGAGCCAGCCGGGCGCCTCAGCGCCGACGCCCCAGAAGACGATCGCGGTCTTCCACGGGCCGGGGTCGCCGGCGGCAGTGCTCGGCGTCGCGCCGTCCCGCCGCTCCAGCCACACGAAGCGCGTCTCGTTGCCGGCCGCGTCATCGACGTCCGCGCACAGCACCACGCCGCCGTACAGCTCGGCGGCGATGCGACTGCCGAGCGCGGCGCCGGCGCCGTCCTCCCGCTCGGCGACCATCCGCACCGCCTCCGCCGTCGAGCTGGCGGCGAGCACGCGCGCCTGCGGCAGCCGCGTGCGCAGGAAGTGCGCGCACTGCCCGAGCGACTGCGGGTGCGAGACGACCGTCTCGACGGCGCTCAGCTCGATCGGCGCGCGCGCGATCAGGCAGGTGTGGATCGGATGCACGTGCTCCCCGACGATCTCCACGTCTTCGGTCTCGACCGCCAACGCGTCGAGCGTCGCGTTCACCGGCCCCTCGAGCGCGTTCTCGATCGGCACGAACGCGCGCTCCGCCTCGCCTGCCTCCACCGCCATCACGCAGTCGTAGACCGTCGGCAGCGAGACGAGCTCGAGCTGCTCGGCGGCGCTCGCGTTCAGCAGCGCCTCGTGCGAATTGGTCCCCTCCGGGCCGAGGTATGCGACGCGCGTCACCGCGAGCGCTCCTCGCGCACCGGCGGGGCGTGGGTTCGCGGGGCGTTCTCCAACGCGAGGCGGACCGCTTCGGCCTCCTCCGGCGAGAGCTCCAGCTCGCCGACCCCGCCCTCGACGCGCTTCGCATAAAGCCGTGCCTGCTCGCGGTGGAGGATCGAGGACAGCACGACGCCGTTGCGGCGCGCGTCGAGCAGGGCGATCGACGTCGACTGGTGCCCCGACATCTCGCCGTAGGCGTCGTAGCGCACGAGCGCGCGGTAGGCGACGGCGCCGTCGAGCCGCTCTTCGGCCGCCGCCATCCGCTCGTGCAGCCGCGCCGCGGCGTCCTCGACGTAGTCGTGCAGCACGCCGAACTCGCGCTCGAGGCCGGCGGCGTGCGCGACGAGGTCCTCCGTGCCCGACGTCCCCAGCACGACGCGCTGGTCGCGCCGAACATTTCGCAGCGTGAGCGCGAGCCAGACGGTCAGCACGAGCGCCACGAGCGCGATCGCGCCGGCCGCGAGCGCGACGATTCCGGCGGTGCTGCTCAGCCCGTCCACGGCTGGAGAGGATACGAGCCGCGGGCTGCGCCGCGGCGCCTCACTGGAACAGCGCGGTGTACGTCGCCGAGTTGTTGTCGACCTTCGTCTCGCCCGGGACCGGCGCGACGGTCACCTTGATCGTGCACGGGCCGCTCGTCGGGGGCGACTGAGTCAGCTGCACGCTTGCGGTCGCCTGCTGGCCCGCGGTCGTGCTGGGGACGACTCTCTGCGCTCTGAGCGTCGGTCCGGCGCCGCTGATCTCGACGGTCACCTTGACGTTCGTCTCGTCGTTGGCGCCGCCGTTCGTGAAGCTCACCGTGAACGTCGGCGGCGGGTTCGCGGGTATCTGGTTCGAGCCGCTGCTGCTGAGCGTGACGCCGTTGACGCTGACCGAGTCGAGCGCGTGGCCGTGCAGACCCGGTGCCGGTCTGCCGTTCGAACCGCTCGCGGCGGCGGCGCCGAGCTGGCCGCCGACGAACGCCGGGCTCAGCCACTGGATCGCCGGCAGGAACTCGGCGTATGGCTGCACCTGCTCACCGGCGGTGCCGTCGTAGCTGGCGGAGATGCCGTTGTCCTTCAGCCCCTTGAGGATCAGCGGCGCGACGCGCTGCGAGTAGATCACGTCGGCGGCGTTAAACGCCTGCATCTGCGCGGCGATCTTGTCGACCGCGTCGCTCGCGCCGGCGGTGCCGCCGAGCGCCGTCTGGATCTGGTCCGCGACGCTCGCGATCCCGTCGCGGCGCAGCGAGAGCGCGAGCAGCAGGTCGCTCTGCGCCTGCTTCATCGCGTCCGGGGCGTCGAACCCTCTCGCCTGTGCGATCTCCTCGTCGGCGACGCTCGTGAGCTGGTTGATCGTCTCCTGCACTTGCGTGGGCTGGGCGCTCGACGCGCCGCCGAGCGCCGTGAACAGCTGATTCGTCACGTCCCCTCTCGTCTGCTGCACGAGCGACCGCACGTTGCGGTTGTAATCCTTCAAGGCGGCCTCGCGCCCGCTGTCGACACAGCCCTTGATGAGCACGACGAGCAGCACAACGACGAGCACCACTGCGCCGGCGGCCACGAGCCGCCGCACGAGCAGCGTCTGCTGGTCCATCGGGGGTCGGCGGTCGCCGCCGCTGCGCGAGGTGGTGGGACGGCGGGGGCGAGGCGCCCTGCGGGTCTCGTCGGACTCGTCGAAGAACGACAGAATCGTGCTCCTTGCGGGAACGTGAAAGGCGCAGTATGACCGGGTCACCGGTTGGACGTCCGGCGGCGGGTTTGGAGGGTGGGCTCGCTTGACGTGGAACAGAGCAGGGTGAGCCGCACCGACGCTCCGACGAGCCCGGGGAGCGAGGGCCCGACCCGCCGGCTGGACGCGGGCGGCGCCCGGCCGCATGGGAACGGCGAGCAGTTCGCGCCCTCCGCGCTCGTGCTCGCGCGCTACCGGCTCGAGGAGCAGCTCGGCGTCGGCGCGTTCGGCGTCGTGTGGCGTGCGCGCGACGAGCGGCTGGAGCGCGACGTCGCCGTCAAGGCGATCGGCGGAGAGCACGCGGCCCCGGGCCGCGCCACGCGCGAGGCGAGAGCCGCTGCGCGGCTCTCGCACCCGGCGATCGTGACGCTCTACGAAGCCGGCAGCGAGGGCGGCACGACTTACCTCGTGTCCGAGCTGGTGCGCGGCGGGACGCTCGCGCAGCTCCTGCGCGAAGGCGCGCTGTCCGATCGCGACGTCGCCGAGATCGGGATCGCGCTGTGCGCCGGCCTCGCGCACGCGCATGCGCAGGGCGTCGTCCACCGCGACGTGAAGCCGTCGAACGTGCTGGTCCCGGACGCGCGCGGCACCGGCGAGGCGGCCGCGAAGCTGACCGACTTCGGCGTCGCGCGTGTCGTCGGGGCGGGTGGAGACGCGCTGACGCGCACCGGCGACGTCGTCGGCACGCTCGCCTACATGGCGCCCGAGCAGGCCGAAGGGCGCGAGGCGGAGGCGCCGGCCGATCTGTACGCCGCCGCGCTCGTCCTCTACGAGGCGCTCAGCGGCGTGAACCCGGTGCGCGCCGGCAGCGCCGTCGCGACCGCGCGCAAGCTCGGCGCAACGCTCCCCCGCTTGCAGCGCCAACGCCGCGACCTGCCGGCACAACTGTGCGCCGCGATCGACCGCGCACTGCTCCCCCACCCCAAGGACCGCGGCACCGTCGCCCAGCTCAGTCGCGCCCTCAGCGCCGCCCTGAAGCACCTCGACGACGAACCCGGCACGATCGACGCACCCGCGATCGAACGCGCCGCGACAGCCGTGACGCAGATCGCCGACGCGACGCGACGCGGCTGGCGCCGCCGCAGCAACGAGCAGGAGCTGGCGGAAGTCGCCGCCGAGCTGGGCGCGCTCAACGGCTGGACCGTGGAGGACCGGCGGGGCCCGGGAGCCGATCGGCGGGGCGCCTGGCGGCCGGGGGTCGCGTACGCCGATCGGGCGGGTGGCGCGGGGGAGGACGATTTCCGCGACCCCGCTCGCGGAAATCGCCTCGCGCCGCGACAGGACCCGCCCGCCAGCCCGATCCGGGCGCCGCTGATCACAGGCCACGTCCTCCCCGGCATGGCAGCCGGAGGGCTGGTGGCGCTGGCGTTGAGCACGCTCGGCACCGGCCCCCCGCCCGTCAGACCGCTGCTCGCCGGCGTCCTCGCCGCCGCGGTCGTCGGCCTGCTGCCGCGGATCGGCTGGATCGCGACGGCCGCCGTCGTGCTTGGCTGGCTGGCCGGCGACGCCGGTCAGCCCGGCGTCGCGCTGGTCCTCGCCTGCGCGCTCGCCGTGCCGCCGCTGCTGCTGCCGCTGCGCGGCCGCGCCTGGTCGCTGCCGTTCGCCGCGCCGCTGCTCGGCGTCGCCCTGCTCGCCGGCGCGTATCCCACGCTCGCCGGCCAGGCGCGCACGCTGTGGCGCCGCGCTGCGCTCGGCGCGCTCGGCTTCTGGGTCCTCGCGCTCGCCGAGCCGGTGCTCGACAGGGCGCTCTTCTACGGCAGCCCGCGCGGCACGGCGCCTGGCGCGGCCTGGCACGGGTCGCTCGACGCCGCCGTGACGCACGTGCTCAGACCGCTGCTCGCGTCGGGTGCGCTCGCGTGCGCGGGGCTGTGGGCCGCCGCCGCCGCGATCCTGCCGTGGCTCGTGCGCGGCCGCACGGCGGCGCTCGACCTCGTCGCGGCGACCGTCTGGGCCGCGGGGCTCGCTTTCGGCGCCGGCGCGATCGGCGACGCGCTCGGTCCCGGCGCCGTCCCGCGACCGGACCCGCGCGGCGCCGCGCTGGGCGCGGCGGCAGCGGTTCTGATCGCCGTCGCCGCACGTGCTGCGCGCGGCGCGGTGGGCCCTGCGCGCGAGTCGGACCCGCCGGTGCTCCCGTAGCATGGGGGTGTCCGGCCCCCGCGCAGCACCGTATGAGCGTACTCCGCAGCCTCGAGAGCAAGATCGCGGGCCTCGTCGAGGGGACGTTCAGCCGTGCCTTCCGCTCCGAGGTGCGGCCGGTGGAGATCGCGCGCAAGCTGGCCCGCGAGATGGAGGAGCATCAGACGCACTCGGTCTCGCGCGTGTACGTGCCGAACGAGTACGCCGTCTACCTCTCGCCGGAGGACCGCGAGCGCTTCGGCGGCTTCGAGCGCGAGCTGCGCGACGAACTGGCCGGCTACCTGCTCGAGCACGCGCGCCGCGAGCGCTTCGCGCTGATGAGCAAGCCGGCGATCGAGTTCCGCACCGACGAGCGGCTGCGGCTCGGCGAGTTCGGCATCCAGGCGCGGCTGGTGGAGCCGAGCGAGGACGGCTCGGCCGAGCCCTCGCAGGGCGCCTCCGGCCACACGATGGTCTACAGCGCGGCCGAGCGGCTGCAGGAGCCGCTGGAGGCGCGCGCACGTGCGCGCGACGCACGTGCGCTGCTCGTGACGGACGGACGCCGGCTCGTCGTCGGCGCGCGCGGGGCGACGCTCGGTCGCAGCCGCGCGTGCGACATCGTGCTCGAAGACGCGAACGTCTCTCGCCAGCACGCGGAGGTGCGGCCGCGCGGCGGCGGTTGGATCGTGGCCGACCTCGGCTCGACGAACGGCGTCGCGGTGAACGGGACGCGGGTCGAGCAGGCGCACGCGCTCAAGCCCGGCGACCGCATCGAGCTCGGCACGACCGTCCTCACGTTCGAGCTGGAGTGAGATGACGACGCTCGAGCCGGCCTCCGTGGCGCTGAAGCTCGCCTTCCTGGCGGTGATCTACCTGTTCCTGCTGTGGGTCGTGCGCAGCTTGTGGAAGGACCTCCGCCGCACGCGGCCGGATCCAGGCCACCCGGTCGTCTCGGCGCCGCCGAGCGAGGCAGACGCGACCGGCCTGCACCGGGCGGGCGAGCCGGTGCTGGGCCGCGGTGGGGCCCGCGACGGCGAGCCGCGCCTGGTCGTCGAGCGCGCCGCCGGTCACCCCGACGGGATCGCCTACTCGCTCGAGTACGGCGCGACGCTCGGTCGCGGCGACGTCGAGATCCGCCTGGAGGACCCGTTCGCCTCCACGCGCCACGCGCACATCGACCGGCAGGGGTCCGTGCTCGTGCTGGAGGATCTCGGCTCGACGAACGGGACGTACCTCAACGAAGAGCCGCTCGAAGGCCCGCAGCCGCTGCACCACGGCGACCGCATCCGCATCGGCGACAGCGAGCTGACGTATCTGGCGGATTGAGCATGCTGCGCGTTGCCGAGCACTTCGAGAAGTCCGACACCGGCCGCCAGCGCCGTGCGAACGAGGACAGCTTCTACGTGCGCGCACCGCTGTTCGTCGTCGCCGACGGCATGGGCGGGGCGCAGGCCGGCGAGGTCGCCTCGCGGCTCGCGGCCGAGACGTTCGCGGCGGGCCTGCCCGACGCGGGCACGCCCGAGCAGCGGCTCGAGGAGCGCGTGCGCGCCGCGAACCGCCGCATCCACGAGGTCTCGCAGGAGGATCGCGCGCTCAACGGCATGGGCACGACGATCACCGCCGCGTACCTCGACGGCGACGAGCTGTCGCTTGCGCACGTCGGCGACAGCCGCGCCTACCTGCTGCGCGACGGCGAGCTGTCACGCCTGACGCGCGACCACACGCTGGTGGAGGAGCTGGTGCGCCGCGGCGAGCTGACCGAGCAGGAGGCGGCCGAGCACCCGCAACGCTCGATCATCACCCGCGCACTCGGGCCCGAACCCGACATCGACATCGACCTCCACACCCACCGCGTCCACGCCGGCGACGTGCTCCTGCTCTGCAGCGACGGCCTCACCGGCATGATCGGCGAGGACGACGTCGAGGAGATCCTCACGAACGCGCCCACGCTCGCGGACGCCGGCCGCCAGCTCGTCCACGCCGCGAACGAAGCAGGCGGCCGCGACAACATCACCGTCGTGCTGTTCCGCGTCGGCGAGGTCACGGAAGGAAACGCCGATCGGGCGGGTGGCGCGGTGGAGGACGATTCCGCGACTCGCTCGCGGAATCGCCTCGCGCCGCGACAGGACCCGCCCGCCACGACGCCGAGCCCGCCGAGGGTGGTGCCGCCGCGGGCGAGCGGCGACCGACAGAAGCTGCCGCGCAGGGTCAAGTGGGTGGCCGCCACCGGCGCCGTCGTGATCGTCGTCGGGGCGCTCGCGTTCGCCGGCTGGCTCGCCTCGCGCGCCGTCTTCTTCGTCGGTACGAACAGCGCGGGGATGGTCACCGTCTACCGCGGCCTGCCGTGGGACCTGCCGGCCGGGATCCATCTGTACGAGCAGTTCTACATCTCGGGCGTGCCGGCGGCCGACGTTCCGGCCGGGCGCCGCACGTCGCTGCTCGACCACCGCCTGCGCTCGCGCGACGACGTGCAGAGCCTGATCGCGCAGCTCGAGCTGAATCGTCTCGCCAGATGAGCGCCCGCAAACGCGAGCTGCTCGGCCTGATCCCCGCGTCGCTGCTCGTGACGGCGGGGTTCGCGGCCGTCTTCATCCAGCAGGGATCGCTGTCGAACCTGTCGCTCACGTACGGGGCGATCTTCCTGGGGCTGTGCGTCGCCGCGCACGTGTTCCTGCGCATCGCGCTGCCGTACGCGGACCCGTACCTGTTCCCGCTCGTCGCCGTGCTCGCCTGCTTCGGGCTCGTGATGGTGTACCGCGTCGACGTCACGCTCGCGCGCCAGCAGGCGCAGTGGTTCGTCGTCGGCCTCGGGCTGTTCGTCGCGACGATCGTGTTCGTGCGCGATTACCGCAAGCTGGAGCAGTACCGCTATCTGATCGCGGCCGGATCGCTCGCGCTGCTGTGCCTGCCGCGCCTGCCCGGAATCGGGGCGCAGGTGAACGGGGCGTACCTCGGCGTACGTATCCCAGGTGTGTTCGTCTTCCAACCGACCGAGTTCGCGAAGATCGGCATCGTCATCTTCCTCGCGAGCTACCTGCGCGACACGCGGCAGGTGCTCGTCGCGGGGGCGCGCCGGGTGGCGGGGGTCACGCTGCCGCCGCTCAAGCACTTCGGCCCGCTGCTCGTGATCTGGGGCGTCGCGATGCTGCTGCTCGTCGTGATCCGCGACCTCGGCAGCTCGCTGATGTTCTTCGGCGCGTTCCTCGCGCTGCTGTACGTCGCGACGAGCCGCGTCTCGTTCGTCGTCGTCGGGCTGCTGCTGTTCGCCGGCGGCGCCTGGTACCTCGGCACGCACGTCCCGCATGTGGTGGACCGCGTCGACGTGTGGCTCGATCCGCTCAACACCAGCCGCTACAGAGGTGCCGGCTACCAGATCGCCAACTCGCTGTTCGCGCAGGCCGACGGAGGGCTGCTCGGCCGCGGCTTCGGACAGGCGTTCCTGGTGACGCCGAACGGCGGTGCGCTGCTGCCGGCGCCGCAGACCGACACCATCTACGCGGTGATCGTGAACGAGCTGGGCCTCGTCGGCGCCGTCGCGGTGCTGATCACCTACCTGCTGTTCGTGCAGCGCGGCTTCAAGATCGCGCTGCTCGCGCGCGACTCGTTCTCGACGCTGCTGGCGGCCGGGCTCGCCGCCGTCTTCGCGCTGCAGGTGTTCGTGATCGTGGGCGGCGTCACGAACGTGATCCCGCTGACCGGCGTCACGCTGCCGTTCGTCTCCTACGGCGGCTCCTCGATCCTCGCGAACTTCGTGCTGCTCGCACTGCTGCTGCTCGTCTCCGACCGCGCCCGGAGGCCGACGTGAGTCGGCCGTTCACGCGAGGCGTGACGCCGAGAGCCGTTCTCAGAACGCGGGGCAGGATGCCCCGCGGAGGTGACCCTTCGTGAGCGCTCCGATCATGCGCCTGTTCGGCGTGATCGTGCTGCTGTTCGCGCTGCTCGTCGCGTGGACCTCGCGCTGGACCGTCTTCGACGCGAAGGCGCTGCGCGACAACGCGCTCAACGCCCGTCCGCTGATCGCGCAGTTGCACGTCAAACGCGGCGCGATCGAGGCCGCCGACGGCAGTGTGCTCGCGCGCAGCGTGCGCGGGCCGCGCGGCACGTACGGCCGCACGTATCCGACCGGCTCGCTGTTCGGACACCCGGTCGGCTACTCGAACGTCTCGCTCGGACAGCTCTCGGGCATCGAGCGCTTCCGCAACGACGTGCTCTCCGGCCAGGGTGGCAGCGAGCTGGGCTCGATCGCCGACCAGCTCCAGGGCAAGCGCCAGGCGGGCGACACGGTCGTCACGACGCTCGACCCGGCGGCGCAGCGGATCGCCGAGCAGCAGCTCGCCGCCACCGGCAGTCCGGGCGCGGTCGTCGCGCTCGACCCGCGCAGCGGCGCGGTCGAGGTGATGGCGAGCACGCCCGGCTACGACCCGACCGCGATCGGCAGGCCGGGGGTCTTCAGATCGCTCAACGCACCCGGCTCGGGCGCGCCGCTGCTCAACCGCGCGACGCAGTCGAGCTACGCGCCGGGCTCGACGTTCAAGGTCGTCACCGCCGCCGCCGCGCTCGACACCGGCAGGTATACGCCCGACTCCACGATCAACGGCGACTCGCCCAAGACGATCTCCGGCGTGCCGATGCGCAACGACCTCAACGAGAGCTTCGGCGACATCTCGCTCACGACCGCGATGACGAACTCGGTCAACACCGTCTTCGGGCAGCTCGGCGAAGCGCTCGGCAAGCGGACGATGGCCGACTACATGCGCCGCTTCGGCTTCTACCGCCGCCCGCCGCTCGACTACCCGGCCGACGAGATGTTCGCCAGCGGCGAGCGCCTGAACGGAGGACTGCTGCCGGTCACGAGCCCGCAGGTCGACGTCGGTCGCATGGCGATCGGCCAGGACAAGCTGGCGGTCACGCCGTTGCAGATGGCGATGGTCGTCTCGGCGGTCGCGAACGGCGGACGGCTGATGGCGCCCCACCTGACCGACCGCATCGTCGATCCCGACGGCCGCACGGTGACGCGGATCAAGCCGAGCGTGTGGAGCACGCCGATGTCCCCGAGAACGGCCGCCGAGCTCAACCAGATGATGCGCAAGGTGGTCGAGTCCGGCACGGGCACCGCGGTGCAGCTCCCGGGGATCCAGGTGGCCGGCAAGACCGGCACGGCCGAGATCGGCAGGCTCGGGTCGAACCTGACGCAGCCGTCGTTCGTCGCCTTCGCGCCGGCCGACAACCCGCGCGTCGCGATCGCCGTGACCGTCGAGAGAAGCCAGGGCGGCTTCGGCGGTACGGTTGCCGCCCCGATCGCGCGCGCGGTCCTCCAGTCCCTCCTCCAGCACCCATGACCGAGATCCCCACCGACGCGCTGATCGACGGCCGCTACAAGATCCTCACGCGGATCGGCTCGGGCGGGATGGCCGACGTGTACTGCGCCGAGGACCAGCAGCTCGGACGCAAGGTCGCGCTCAAGCTGCTCCACCACCGCTTCGCCGAGGACGCCGAGTTTGTCGAGCGCTTCCGCCGCGAGGCGTCCGCGGCCGCGAGCCTTCAGCACCCGAACGTCGTCAGCGTCTACGACCGCGGGCAGTGGGACGGCACCTCCTACATCGCCATGGAGTACCTGGCGGGGCGCTCGCTGAAGGACGTGATCCGCCAGGAGGCGCCGCTCGACCCGGTGCGCGCGATCGACATCGTCGTGCAGATCCTCAAGGCGGCCCGCTTCGCGCACCGGCACGGGATCATCCACCGCGACCTCAAGCCGCACAACGTCATGGTCGACGACGAAGACCGCGTGAAGGTGACTGACTTCGGCATCGCGCGGGCCGGCGCGTCCGACATGACCGAGACCGGCTCGATCATGGGCACGGCGCAGTACCTCTCGCCCGAGCAGGCCCAGGGCCACACCGTCAGCCAGGCGTCGGACCTCTACTCGATCGGCGTGATCCTGTTCGAGCTGGCGACCGGCCACGTGCCGTTCGACGCCGAGTCGGCCGTCTCGATCGCGCTCAAGCACGTCTCGGAGGCGCCGCCCGCGCCGAGCATGTTCGACCCGTCCGTGCCGCCGGCGCTCGAGGCGGTCGTGCTGTGGGCGCTGGAGAAGGACCCCGCGCAGCGCCCGGCCGACGCCGACGCGTTCATCCACGCGCTGGAGGACGCGCGCGACGCGGTGGTCGGCGAAGAGGCGCCCGGGCAGCGGACGGCGATCTTCGCACCGGCGGCGCTCTCGCCCGACCCGTACACGGCCGCCGCGCTCGGCGCCGCCGCCACATCTGAGACGAGCCAGATGCCGGCAGCGGCGTACTACGCCTCGCCGCCTGGACCGACGGCGCTCGACGAGCGCCGTCGGCGACCGTGGTGGGCCTGGGTGCTGGCCGCGCTCGCGCTCGCGGCGATCGTGGTCGGGGTCGTGCTGCTGACGCGCACCGGCACCGTGACCGTCCCGCACGTCGTCGGCCAGGGGGTGCAGTCGGCGAGCGCGGAGCTGCGCGCGGCCGGGTTGAAGGTGGCGGTCGAACGGACCGCGAGCGGCAGACCCGCCGGCCAGGTGCTCGCGCAGAGCCCGGCCGGCGGCGCGCACGCGAAGGAGGACTCGACCGTTGCGTTGATCGTCTCCAACGGGCCGGCGCCGGTGCAGGTGCCGACGGTCGTCGGACTCAGCCAGCAGAAGGCGATCAAGCAGCTCACCGCCGCCGGCTTGAGCGTCAATCGCGTGGTGCAGCAGCCCGACGGCACCGTGCCGGCCGGGGACGTGATCTCGACCTCGCCGGCCGCAGGCCAGAGCGTCGCGCGCGGATCGGAGGTGACCGTCGTCGTCTCGAGCGGACCGCAGCAGACCTCCGTGCCGGACGTCGTCGGCTTGACGCAGCAGCAGGCGCAGCAGACGCTCGGCAGTCGCGGCTTCGACGTGACGATCGCGCAGAAGGAAACCGACACGAACGCGCCAGGGACGGTCGTCAGCCAGTCTCCCGCCGCCGGCAGAAGAGTCGACCCGGGCACCGGCGTGACGATCGTCGTCGCGAGAGCGATTCCGACGGTCGACGTGCCCGACCTCTCCGGGCAGACGCGGAGCGAGGCGAGCGACACGCTCACGGCCGCTGGCCTCGTGCCGCGCGTCGCCTCGCGCGACGTCACCGACAGCGGTCTCGACGGTCTCGTCGTCGCGCAGGACCCGCCGGCCGGCGAACAGGTGAAGCAGGGTGCGCCGGTGCGCATCTTCGTCGGCCGCTTCACCGCCCCGCCGACCACGCCGACACCTCCGACGACGCCCAGCGGCGGGGGCGGGCAGTGAGCTCGGTGGACGCCGCCTGGGGGCCCGCCTCCGGTGGCGACCGTGGGGCGGGACCCGCCTCCGGTGGCCACGTCGCCACCTCCGGCACCCGCTCGGCCACCTCCGGCACCCCTCCGCGCCGCGTCGTCGTGCTCGGCGGCGGCCGCTCGTCCGAGCACGACGTCTCGCTCGCATCCGCGGCGTCGGTGCGCGGCGGCCTGGAGCGCGCCGGCCATGAGGTCGTGGCCGTCGAGATCTCGCGCACGGGCGCATGGACGTGCGGCGGCGAGCCGGTGACGCTGACGCCGGGCGGCGGGCTGCTCGACGCCGACGCCGTCTTCCCGGTGCTGCACGGCCCGTTCGGCGAGGACGGCACGGTCCAGGGGCTGCTGGAGTGCCTCGACGTGCCGTACGTCGGCTCCGGCGTGCTCGCGTCGGCGGCGTGCATGGACAAGGTCGTCGCGAAGGAGCTGCTCGCGCGCGCGGGCCTGCCGCAGGTCGACTACCGCGCCGTGCGCCATGCGCGCTACGCGGCGGGGCCGGAGGCGGTGTGCGCGGAGCTGGCGGTGCTCGGTCTGCCGGTGTTCGTGAAGCCGGCGCGGCTCGGCTCGTCGGTCGGGATCGTGCGCGCCGCCGAGGCCGCCGCGCTCGCCGACGCCCTGGAGTCGGCCTTCGCGCACGACCCGCTCGTGATCGTCGAGGCGGCGGCGAGCGGGCTGGAGATCGAGTGCGCGGTGCTCGGCGACGAGCAGCCGATCGCTTCCGAGCCGGGCGAGATCGTGCTGACCGGCGGGGGCGAGGGCGGCTGGTACGACTTCGCGGCGAAGTACGAGCAGGGCGGCATGGAGCTCGTGGTTCCCGCGCGCATCCCGCCCGCGCTCGTCTCGCGCGTGCGCTCGCTGGCGATCGACGCGTTCGCCGTGCTCGGCTGCGCGGGCCTCGCGCGCGCCGACTTCTTCGTCGACGTCGAGCGCGAGGACGTGCTCGTGAACGAGCTGAACACGATGCCGGGCTTCACCGAGACCTCCGTCTACGGAAAGCTGTTCGCCGCCTCCGGCGTGCCGTACGAAGAGCTGCTCGACCGCCTCGTCGAGCTGGCCGTCGAGCGGCACGCGCGCGAGCGGGCGTACCAGTTCTAGCGGTACAGCGTCAGCTCGCTGATCTCCGCGCGATTCTGGCCCGGCGGGAGTCTCGTGATCCACAGCAGCACCCAGCGGGCGCGCTGGCCGGCGGTGGCGAGGCCGATCGTCTGGCGAGAGCCGACCGACACGGCGGAGCCGACGAGTCTCCAGCCTGGGCTGGGGACCGTCTTTGGCAGGGGCCCTGCGCCTGCCACGTACACGCTCGCCGCGAAGCCCGGGGTCGGGGTGCGCACGCGGAGCTGGCGGAAGGCCGCCCCGGGCGCGGCGTCGAGCGCGAGGCCGACGCCCGCCTTGCCGAGGTCGCCGCCGTCGTAGGACTCCGTCGTCCAGGTCGTCTCCGGGTTTCCGTCGATCGCGAACGCCTTCTGCTCCGGGTGCTCGGCGCCGTCGCCGAGCGGGTCGTAGTCGTGCGCGGCGTCCGAGCGCAAGCCCACCGCCGTCAGCGCGCCGCCGCTGCTCGCGGTCTTCTGCGTGCCCGTCCCGCGGTGCGTTCGGTCGCTGACCACGATGATCGCGGCAGCCAGCACGACGACGGCCAGCATCGCGCCGATCGCCAGCCAGGCCGGGTGCGAGCGCAGCTGCAGCGGCACCCGCTGCAGCGTCGCCTCCGGCAGCGAGCGCAGCACGGCCGTCGCCTCGCCGGTCGCGCTGCCCGTCCTCGCCGCCTCCAGCGCGAGCACGTGCTCGAGGTCGTCGATCAGCTCCTCGTCGCTGCGGTAGCGCTCGTGCAGGTCCTTCGCGGTCGCGCGGTCGATCACCGCGGCGAGCGAGGCCGACACCTCCGGTCGCAGGGTTTGCACGTCGGGCAGGTCTTCGCGCACATGCTTCATCGCGACCGCGACCTGGTTCTCGCCCCTGAACGGGACGCCGCCGGTCAGCATCTCGAACAGCACGATCCCGAGCGAGTAGAGGTCGGACTGGCCGGTGACGGCGTGCCCGAGCGCCTGCTCGGGCGAGACGTAGTCGGTCGTGCCGAGGACGCGCCCGTCGGCGGTGAGGCCGTCGTCGTCGAGCGAGCGGGCGATCCCGAAGTCGGTGACCTTCGCGCTGCCCTCCTCGTCGATCAGCACGTTCTGCGGCTTCACGTCGCGGTGCACGATGTGGCCGGCGTGCGCGGCGCCGAGCGCGCGCGCGATCTCGATCGCGTACGCGACCGCCTCGGCGACGTCGAGCTCGCCTTTGCGGCGGATCCGCTCCTTCAGCGTCTCCCCCTCGACGTACTCCAGCACGATGTACGGGCGGCCCTGGTCTTCGCCGTAGTCGATCACCCCGACGATGTGCGGGTGCGAGAGCTGCGCGACCGCGCGGGCCTCGCGGCGGAAGCGCTCGAGCTGGTCGGAGTCGTCCGCGATCTCGCGGTTCATCAGCTTGATCGCGACCGGCCGCTCGAGCGTCTCATCCAGCGCGCGATAGACCGACGACATCCCGCCCGTGCCGATGCGGGCCTCCAGCCGGTACCGGCCGTTGAGGATCGTGCCGAGGATCGTGCTCACGTGGTGCGTCCCGTTGTACCGACTATGTTCCGCGCGTGCCCGTCATCGAAGCGTCCTACTACACGGATCCCGTGTGTCCTTGGTCCTGGGCGCTGGAGCCCAGCCTACGCCGGCTGCAGGTCGAGTTCGGCGAGGCGATCGCGATCGAGTACGTGATCGGCGGGCGCTGGCCGTCGTTCGAGGATCCACAGGCGCAGGTGGCCGAGTGGCTGGAGGCGTGCGACCGCAGCGGCATGCCGTTCGATCCGCGGCTGTGGCTGGAGGCGCCGCCGTCCGGCTCGCACCCGGCATGCCTCGCGACGATCGCGGCCGGCGAGCAGGGTCGCGCGGTGCAGGCGGCCTATCTGCGGCGCGTGCGCGAGGGATTGATGTGCGGGCGGCGCAAGCTCGACGCGGCGGAGGCGCTGGTCGGCGAGGCGCACGCGGTGGCGGGGATGAACGCTTCGAGCCTGCGCCGCGACCTCGGCTCGAGCGCGACGATCGAGCGCTTCGGCGAGCAGCTCGAGCGCATGCGCGCGATCGGCGGCCCGGAGGCGCTGCCTACGCTGGTCTTCGGCGACCGCGCCGTGCGCGGCTTCGTCCCCTACGACGAGTGGAGAGCTGCCGCGCTGGCCGCCGGCGCGCAACCGCTCGACGCGCCGCCGCCGTCGATCGAGCAGGCGCTGCGGCGCTTCGGCACGCTCGCGACGGCCGAGGTCGCCGCCGCCTGCGCGCTGCCCGGCCCCCGCGCCCGCGCCGCCCTCTGGCAGCTTGCGCTCGAATGGAAGGTCGTCGCCGAGAAGCGCTTCACGGGCGCGTTGTGGCGGCTGCCCTGAGCGCGCTGATCAGTGATCGCAGGCGGCTGGGCCACCCGTCGGCCTCCGTCCGCTCTCGGATGGGGCCGCGGAGACCTAGATGCGGTACGGAGGACGGCTCTCGAATCCGAAGCGGGCCCGGCGTAGGCTCCAGCGGAGGGAGCCGCTCAAATGTGGGCTTGTCGTTGCTCATGGGGCGATCCGATCGTTGGGTGATGGTCGATGCTGAAGACGGCGGCCGAGGCAAGGACTCCGAGCATCAGGGCGACGAGCGCGCCTCGCAGCGCACGCTGCTTGGCGTGGCAGCGACGGACGTTTCTTGAGTACGCCGATCCGAGATCGGCCAGGAGCTGCTCGCATGCCTCGCGCGGCGGTCGCCCCGCGAATGCCGCATGGAACCCGGCGGGATCCGGACCCAGGTCCGTGTCGTGTGCGCCGTCGAAGCCGAGCGCGAGCGCCGGCCTCAGGCAGCAGGCCGCCGCCGCGGCGATCGCGATCAGCAGCGCCCACCACGCCGCGCCGAGGAGGTCCTTGGCGGCGAGGTCGGCGGCCAGCAAGGCTCCGGCGAAGCCGAGCGTTCCCATCGTTCGAGCGTCGAGGCTCGTCTCGTCGGCCAGCTGGCCGACGAGCTGCGTATGAGCGAGTGACAGCGAGGCGCCGAGCAGGTCATCGCCTCGCGCGCCATCGACGATTCGGACGGGAACAGCGACCATCGCCGCAAAGGTACGAGCTGGCGCACCGGGCGTCTACAGCACATGCATTTGGTCGCGCAGCGCCGCCGGAGCGACGCGCGATCGGGCACTACTCGCCCGGCGACGCCGGCGGGACCGGCGGGAGCGAGGCGGGGTCGACGGAGGCGGCGGCCTGGTTCTCGGCCTTGACCGCTTCCCAGATCTCCTCGCGGTAGACCGGCAGGTCCTGCGGGGCGGCGATGCCGATGCGCGCGGTCTGACCGCTGATCTCCATCAGCGTGACGACGATCTCGTCGCCGAGCACGATTCTCTCGCCGGGCCGGCGGGTGATGATGAGCACCCCAGGAGGGTGTCACATCAGGCGGCGCGCTCGGCGCCGCCCGCGGCCGTGAGCTGCGCGAACAGCGGGGCGCGCAGCTCGGCGCCGGGCGCCTCGTTGAGCACCTGCTCGCCGACGCCGTCGACGACCACGAGCGGGGCGCGGAGGTTGGCGGTGAAGTCCTCCAGCCGCTCGCTCGCGCGCACGGTCACGTAGACGGCCGCGCCGGCGGGAGCCGCCGGCTCCAGCGCGAAGTCGGCGAAGAAGCGGCGCGGGTCCGTCACGGGCAGCGCGAGCGCCGGGTCCTCCAGCGAGTGCAGCCACAGGAACGCGTCGTCGGCCGCCCGCGCCACGAGCGTGAAGCGGCGGCTGTCGAAGCCGGCGAGGCCCTGCGGGAACGCGATCGCGCTGCCCGGCGCGACCTCGATGCGGCCGAAGCGAGTGCTGTCGATCGTCGTTGACACGGGGTCTCCTTGGGTGGCTTGGGGTGGGGTGGCGGGGTCAGTTGAGGAAGTCGAGCAGCGAGCTCTGGATGATGTTCGCGCCCGCGCGCAGCGCCGCGTTGTAGGCGGCCTGCTGGGTCGTGTAGCTCGTCACCGTCGAGGCCATGTCGGCGTCCTCGGTGTCGGACAGCAGCTGCGTCGAGTTGTCCTGCAGCGCGGACAGGCGCGAGCTCGCGATCGCGAGCCGGTTCGTGCGCGCGCCGACGTCCGCGCGGATCTCGTTGAGCGTGTCGAGGTTCGCGTCGAGCCGCTGGAGGTCGGTGCCGCGCAGCGCGTCGGCGTCGGCGGTCGTGCCGCCGCGCAGGTTGTCGGCGATGTCGCGCAGCGTGTCGAGCAGCTTGTCGTCCCCGGACGCCTGACCGTCGCCGAGCAGCTGGTGGATGTCGCTGTTGATGGGGACCTGCACGCCCGGGCCGATCGTGCGCGTGACCGTGCCGGCGTCGCCGGCGTATCTGTCCGACCCCGTGCCGAGCTGGTAGGGCTGCGTGCTCGTCGCGGTGCCGGAGAAGACGTACTTGCCGGCGTACTGGACGTTCGCCTCCTGCTTGACGCTGTCCGTCAGCTGGTCGATCTCGTCGGCGATCGCGTTGCGCGCGGTCTGGTCGGCGGTGTCGCTGCCGCCCTGCACGAGCAGCTCGCGCGCGCGCTGGAGCACGTCCGACATCTGCGAGAACGCGGTGTCGGAGGTGTTGAGCCAGCCGGTGCCGTCGTCCACATTTCTCTGGTACTGCGCGAGGCCGGCCAGCTCGCCGCGCAGCCCCATCGCGCGGCTGGTGCCGTAGGGGTCGTCGGACGGCTTGCTGATCGATCTGCCCGACGACAGCTCCTGCTGGAGTCTCGTGAGCCGGTCGTAGCCGTCGTTGATGTCGCTCAGCATGAGCTGCGAGCTCATCAGCATGGTGATCCGCATCGACATCGCTACAGCCCCACGGTCCCGGTGCGGTTGACGAGCGTGTCGAGCATCTGGTCCATCGTCGTCATCGTGCGCGCCGACGCCTGATAGCCGCGCTGGAAGCGCATCAGGTTCATCATCTCCTCGTCGAGCGAGACGCCCGCGACGCTCTGGCGGCGCTGGTCGACCGCGGCGGACAGCGACTGCGCGGTGCTCTCAGCGCTCGCGGCGGCCTGCGTCTCGACGCCGACTCTCGCAACGAGCGCCTGGTACATCTGGTCGGTCGTTCCGCCGCGCAGGCCGGCGATCGCCTGCGCGACGTCGTTCGCGCCCGGCGCCCCGGTGCTGCCGGTCTGGACGGTCGCGCTCGTCGCGACGACGCTGATCGTCGCCGCGGTCGTGCCCGCGGGATCGAAGAACGGGGTCGCGGTGTGGAGCGCGTTGACGCTCGTGACGAGATCGTCGGCGACCGCGTCGAGGTCTCTGCGGTAGGTCAGCGCCGGGCCCGTCGGCGAGGCGAGGTCGAGCAGCGCGCCGAGCTTGCCGCCGGGCGTCGTCAGCGTCTGCGGCCAGTTGTAGCCGGTCGGCGTGCTCGGGTCGACGAGCGTCACCCCGCCGAAGTCGATTCTGAGGCGGTTCCCGCCCGTGTCGGTGACCGACACCTGCCCGAGCTGGGAGAGCCTGTCGATCAGCGCGTCGCGCTGATCCATCAGGTCGTTCGGCTGCTGGCCGCGGTAGACCGCGTCGCCGATCGCTCTGTTCAGGCCCGCGAGCTGGCTGGCCATGTTCGCGACGTCGCCGCTGGGGCCGGTGATCGAGTCGTACTCGTCCTGCGCCTGCTGCGCGACGGCCGTGAGCTGGTCGGAGACGGCTCTGAAGGTGGAGGTGAGGGTCTGCGCGCCGGTCACGAGCGCGGCGCGCGCACCGGGGTCCTGCGGCGCGTTGGCGACCGCCGACCAGGCGTCCCAGAATTTCGAGAGCTGCGCCTGGATGCCGTCGTCGCTCGGCTCGTTGAACGCCATCTGCGCTTGGTCGAGCGACGTCGTGCGCGTGGTCGCGTCGCCGAGGCTCATCTGCTGCGCGCGGTACTGGAGGTCGAGGAACTGATCGCGGATGCGCCGGATCGAGGAGACGTCGACGCCGCTGCCGAGCTGTGCGCCGCTGCCGTTGTTGATGCTGTTCGCCGGGATCAGGTACGCCGGCGTCGGCTCGAGCACCGCCTCCTGGCGCGAGTAGCCGGCGG
>Ga0134125_10002511_pt1 | contig 21727 bp, 21 predicted proteins | sample KB31751_FD_96464 | JGI IMG/M metagenome (GOLD analysis project Ga0134125, IMG submission 96464) | Terrestrial soil microbial communities with excess Nitrogen fertilizer from Kellogg Biological Station, Michigan, USA - KB3-175-1 | ecosystem: Environmental > Terrestrial > Soil > Unclassified ... | reverse complement strand
GGACATGCTCTCGTCTTCAAGCCGAAGCTGCGGTCGGCGGCCAGTTCACGTCGGCAGTATGGCAGCGAGCTATACCGCGCGGTGGACAATGGCGAGCTGCTGCTCCACTACCAGCCTCAGGTTCACATCCGAGACGGTTCCGTAGTCGGGGCGGAGGCCTTGATTCGTTGGCAGCATCCCCGGCTCGGCTTGCTCACTCCCGGAGAATTCCTGTCTGTGTTGGAGGGGGGGCCTTTGGCGGTGACCGTGGGCGACTGGATACTTGATGTGGCCTGCTCCCAGGCCACGCGCTGGCGAAATGCCGGCATGGGCGATTTGCGCATGGGCGTGAATCTCTTCGAGGCGCAGTTCCGGGCGGGGGATTTGCCGGAAAAGGTGATGGGAGTGCTTGCCAGGCACCGGCTGCCTCCGCAGGCGTTGGAGTTGGAGATCACGGAAAACATTGCACTCGACAATGAGGAAGCCGTTCTTCCCTCTTTGCGGAAGTTGCGCGACATTGGCGTAGGCGTTGCCTTCGACGACTTCGGTACCGGGTATGCATCCCTCAGTCTGCTCAAGCATTACCCGCTGACGCGCATCAAGATCGATCGCTCGTTCGTGCAGCAGATTGCGGAGTCACGGCAGGATGAAGCGCTCGTGCGTGCCATTGTCGACATCGCGCGCAATTTCGATCTGGAGGTCATCGCCGAGGGGGTGGAGACCGAGGCACAGCGGGACATTTTGCTCCAATACGACTGCATGGAGGCGCAGGGCTATCTGTTTGGAAGGCCGGAATCCGCGGATTCTTTTACCTTGCAGCATGTCGTGCCGAACTGAGCGGGCCTGGGCAGGACACTGCCCCGAACGTTATAATGATCATGTGCATGATCATGGAGTGAGAACGATGAAGACGGAACGCATCACCCTGCTCGCCTCGGCGGAATTCAAGGCTTTCTTGATGGAAGAAGCTCGTGCGGAAGATATCAGCATCTCGGAGCTCATCCGCCGCCGGTGCGAACAGCGGCAGAATGAAGACGAGCAGTTGCTCTTGGCGCTGGCGGCAGAACTCCGCGAGGCGACCGCCGCCGCCGACAGGGCTCTGGACGCCGGTCTCGCCTCCGTGGAAAGCGCCCGTGCGGCAATCCGGCAATCCCGGTCGCGTGCCCGGTACAGCGGGGCTGCTTTATGAGCGCGGTGCGCGAAGCCATTGAGGCGCTCAAGGGCACGCTGCTGCTCGCGGATAAGGTCGAGCGGGTGGCGGAAAGCCTGAAGGGGCTGTCCGAGGACCTGGAAGATCACGAGAAGAGGATCATCCGTCTGGAGACGAAATGGGAGACTGCGTTGGAGTTTTCCAGGATCCAGCAGGCCAGGCCAAAAAGGGACTAGTCCGCTAGGACCACGCCGTTGCGGCCGGCTTTCATCCCCATGATCCAGGTGACGATGCATAGACCCGCCAGCATCACCGCCACGGCGTTCCAGGTGCCGGTGAATTCATACAACATGCCGGCCAGCACCGGGCCGACCGAAGCCACGGTATAGCCGACGCCCTGGGCCATTCCGGACAGTGCCGTGGCATCGCGCGATGAACGGCTGCGCAGCACCAGCAGCGACACCGCAATGCTGAAGGTCCCGCCCATCCCCAGCCCCAACACAATGGCCGACAGCCAGATCCAGGACAGCGGTGCTTGAAATGTCGCGAGCGTGCCCGCTCCCACCATGCAGATCATCAGCGTGATGGCGGCGCGCTGATCGCGCCCGCGCATCGCCAGCCAGGGTGCCGCCAGGTTGGTGCCCAGTTGCGCGAGCAGTGCCACCGACATGACCGCACCGGCCTGGGTGGCGGGCAGGCCCCGGTCGATCAGAATCACCGGCAGCCAGGCAATCAGGCTCTGTCCGATGCAGGACTGCAGTCCCATGTAGAGCGTGACGTGCCAGGCCAGCGGATCTCGAAACAGCCCCTTCGGGGGCGTGAGAATCTCGCCGGGTGCGGCTTGTATGTCGAGGTGGTTCGGCGGCACCGCGTGCCACACGGCCGCGGCAATCAGCGCGGGAAGCACCCAAAAGGCCAGCGCCCATTCCCAGGAACTGTGCGGGAGGCGACTCATCGGCACCACCAACCCGGCGCCGAACGACGCGCCCAGGCAAAAGGACATGGTGTAGAGGCTCATCACCAGGCCGATGCGCTGGGGGAAGGCATTCTTGGCGACGACGGGGACCAGCACCATGCCCACGCTGATGCCGGCGCTGGCGAGGAGCAGGCCGGCATTCATGCCGAAGACGCCCAGCACGCTGCGCAGCCCGACGCCCACGGCCACGACCACCAAGGAGCCCACGAGTACGCTGCGCATCGAAAACACGCGCAACAGCCGGGGCGCGAACAGGCCGAAAACGCCAAAGTACAGGGTCGGCAACGCGACCATCAGGCCGGCCGCGCTGGCCGACAGGCCCAGGCTCGCGCGAATGCCGTCGAGGACCGGTCCCATGGCGGTCAGCATCGCCCGCATGTTCAGCCCGGCCAGCAGAACCGCTAGCAGCACCAGACCCGCTCCAGCGTTGCGCGCTGTTCTAGGCATTGCCTGTCGCATCGAACATTCGGTTCATATCCCTGGCGGCCGCTGTAGAGCCCAGCAGCTTGAGATGATACAGAAATCCGTGTCGAAAGGTATCGGCAAGCCTCCAGTCGTCAGGCGGGCGGCGAAAATCCCACCCGCCGCAGCCTCTCGGACGTCACTTCGATGCGAGGCGGCCGAGAACCTGTTCCTTGGTTTGCTTCATGGGTTCTTCCAGTTCCCGCAGATCGATGTCTTCGTCGATCACCTTCGGGAACAGTTCGTCTTCTTCTTCGGTGATGTGGTGATTCGTATATTCGCCCAGTACGGTGAAGTGGGCATCGTAGAGATCCTCGCCCGAGTCTCCGTCCTGCAGTTGTGCGATCAGGTCTTTGGCGCTGGCGTGCTCGACCTTCGCTTCGTCCAGCAGACTCGAGAACTTGTCTGGATCGCATTCTCGCAGGAACGGGTAGAAGTGTTGTTCCTCAACTTCCGTGTGGGCCGTCAGCGCTTTACAGGCCTGTTGGACGATGTCTTCTTTTTGCGCGCTGTCCTTCGCGGTCTTGAATTCCTTGAATAGTTTCTGTACTTCCCGGTGATCGTCGATCAGCATGCCGAGCACGCCCTTTTGGGCGGCCGGCGCGTGCGATTTATTCATGGCCATCGTGCACTCCCCAGCTTGGATCGCGCCGACAGTGGCGCGGGCTCACTCGCGCAAGTCGCGTACCCGGGGGTGGCGGTCGCCCAGCTTCACCTCGACGGTGTCGCCTTCCGACAGGAGAATGCTTGCGAACTCATCGATGGGGACGGCGCGCCCGTTATGCACGACCTCGACGCGCCGGCTCATGACCTCGAGCTGTGCCACGACATCGCTGATCGTGCTTCCCGCGGGGTAGGCATATAGCACCCCGTTTACCTTTATGATGTTTACCGCCATGGTCCTATCGCTCCCCGTCTTCAGTTGTCACCCGGCCGGCGCGGCCGTCGTGCGAGTGATCGCCGTGCTGGCGACCCCAGCCGTGTCGGACGCTCGCATCCGCGCGCTCCGCTCCCGGCTCGTACAATCGTATCTGTTGCCCCGTTCGACCCATCCGGATACTCGGGAAAGCGGGTGGGGCATCGGGATATGAGGAGACAGCATGTCGCAGGCCCGCATTGCACCCAACTCTTCCGCGGCGCGGCAAGCCGCGTCTGCGGCCGAAGCAGCGGCTGGTGTGCGCCGTGTCGCGGTCATCGGCGCGGGGACCATCGGCGCCAGTTGGGCTGCGCTGTTCCTCGCGCACGGCCTGCAGGTCACCGTCAGCGATCCCTTGCCGGACGCCGAGTCGGGCCTGCGCACGCTCATTGGTCAGGCCTGGAACACGCTGGTCGCGCTGGGTGTCGCGCCACAGGACGTCCCGTGGTCTTCTCTGGACATGCAGCCCGACCCTGCGGCCGCCGTCGCGCAGGCCGATTTCGTGCAGGAAAATGCGCCTGAACGCGAGGCGCTCAAGACGGACCTGTTTGCCCGCATGGACGAGGCGGCGCCTCCGGAAGCGATCCTGGCGTCCAGCTCCTCCGGGTTGCTCATGAGCCGGTTACAAAGCCGCTGCCGCCGGCCGGAACGCTGCGTGATCGGCCATCCGTTCAACCCGCCGCATCTGATTCCGCTGGTGGAAGTCGTAGGGGGCCAGCAGACGTCGGCCGACACCATCGCGCGTGCGATGGCGTTCTACCGCCGCGTCGGCAAGCACCCGATCCGCATCAACAAGGAGGTGGTGGGCCACGTCGCCAATCGCCTCCAGGCCGCCGTCTGGCGCGAAGCGATCCATCTGGCCTTGGAAAATGTCGCCTCCGTCGAAGACATAGACGCGGCCATGTCGCAGGGACCGGGGTTGCGGTGGGCTGTGTTCGGGCCTCACATGACCTTTCATCTTGGCGGGGGGCAGGGTGGCATGGGCCATTTCCTGGATCACCTCAAGGGACCCATCCAGACCTGGTGGGACGACTTGGGTGATGCACGCCTGGACGAAGCGACGCGGGCTGCACTGCTCGCCGGGCTAAAGGAGGAAAGCGCGGGGCGGTCGGTCGACGAGCTGGCCGCCGAGCGCGACGCCGCCATCATCCGCATCCTGGCGAGCCGCCGGGTGTCGTGATGCCGCCCAGGGTGCTCTCAGTGCGCGGGTGGCCCAGCCCTATGGCTCGGGCCGGTACCGGCGCCTGAATTCGGTCGGCGCATTGCCGCTGTTGCGGGCGAAGAATCGGGTGAAATAGGCGGGGTCACTGAAGCCCAGGCGATACGCGATTTCGGCGGTGGTCTGCTGGGTGTAGACGAGTTCACGCTGGGCTTCGATGAACAGGCGGCGGTGAATGATCTGGAGCGGCGGCAAGCCCATGCCGTCCAGGCAATGCCGGCGCAGGCTGCGTTCCGTGGTCGCCAACTGCCTGGCGTAGTCGGCAACGGGCCAATGCTCCCGGAAGTGCTGTTCCACCAGGTCGCGGAAGCGCTGGCAGATGGCGTAGGCTTCCGTGTTCCGCGGGTCGTCCGCAGGCTGAAGATTCAGGTGGCGCAATCGGGCCACCTCGACGATGAGGACGCTGGTGATGCCGGCCAATGCCGAAATGCGGCCCCCGCGATTGTGGACATATTCATCCACCAGGGTACGGAACAGCAGCTTCAGACGGGCCACGTCCTTGGGCGGGATGGCGCCAGAGATCGCATGAGCCGAACGCACGATGTCCATGGTCGAGTGATCCCTTGAAATTTGCAGGATGTCCCGCATGAAGCTCTCGGCCAGCGTCAGCACGAGTCCGTCCGTGCCCGGAATCCACTGAAAGCCGTGCACCACCGTTCGAGGCACGTTGATGAGGACGGGCGCCTGAAGCGACAGCGTCCTCGTGTCGAGCTCCACCATCCCATGGCCGGCTGCGACCCAGATGATCTGGTGCAGGTCGTGGTGGCGATGCGGCCGGATGTTCCAGTGGTGGATGCGGTTGCTGGTTTCGATCGGCTCCAGGTGCAAAAAGTCCAATGGCGCCGTCTGGTCGAGCTGGCCATACAGCGAGTAAAGCGGGATGCGTTCGTTGCGGACAGTTGCGTCCATGGTCGGGTCCGTGTCCGGAAAGTACAGATTATTGTCTCTTATTCTCATGTCAAGTTGGCCGGTTTCGGGCCATCCTGTCAGCCGATGCGTTGGATTTTTCAGAGAGTTCCCGCACCAGTCGAGTGACAATCGGGCGCGGCGGCCTGTCCGGAAAACCTCCGGCATCTTCGAAGAAGATTGATGCTGAGGAGACACTCATGTTTGTCAGAAACGTCTGGTATGTCGCTGGCTTCGAGAAGGATTTCGAAGCGCCGTTCGTCGCACGCCGCATCCTGGGCGAACCGGTTCTCATGTACCGCTCGTCGGTGGGCGGCTATGTAGCCCTCAAGGACGAGTGTCCGCACCGGCTGGTGCCGCTGTCACTGGGCGAGCGGATCGGCGACTGCATTCAGTGCGGCTATCACGGGATGTGCTTTTCCACTGATGGTGCCTGCACGAGCGTTCCGGGTCAAGACAACATCCCCGAGGCGGCCCGTGTCGATACCTATCCGCTGGTGGCTCGCCACGGCATTGTCTGGATCTGGATGGGGAATCGGGATCTCGCCGCCCCCGAACTGATCCCCGACCTGCACTGGAATTCCAGCGATCGGTGGGCGGCTTCCCGGGGCTATCATCACTTCAACTGCAATTACACGCTGATGAACGACAATCTCCTGGACCTCAGCCACGAGACCTATGTGCACAAAAGCACCATCGGCACGCATGAAAAAGAGCCCATTGCCAGCTTCACGCCCAAGGTCACGATGGTGGGCGACTGCATGGTGCGGGCGCATCGGGAGATGCGCGGAATCGAAGCGCCGCCCTTCTTTGCCACGATGATAGGACGTGACTGCACCATCAACCGCTGGCAGTCGGCCATCCACTTCGTGCCGTCGACCAATCTGACGGTCCTGGGAATCCATCCGGTGGAAGAAGACCGCGCGACGGCCCGGGTCGCGCATGTCCTGCATCTGCTGACCCCCGAGAGCGAATCCAGCACGCACTATTTCTGGGCGGTGATCCGCAATTTCAGGATCGATGACGCCGACCTGACGGAGGAACTGCGGGTCGGCAACTCCCGCACGTTCGACGAAGACCGGGACATCGTGGAAGCGCAGCAAAGGCGGATCATGGAAACCGGCCGGACCGTGCCCGGGGTCGCCATCGTACAGGACCAGTCGCCGATCCGCGCGCGCCGGATGCTGGAAAAGCGCCTGAAGCAGGAGCAGGACGATCCGGCCTACACAGTCTTGCCGCCACAGCTCGTGCCCGAACACTCATTTGCCCTGCTGGAGGAGTTCGCGGCGTAGGATGGCGGAGTAGTCCGGTCGTTCAAATCAAGAATATTCGATCAAAGGAGACAACATGAAGATGCGCTTGATCCCCTCGATGGTGGTGACGCTGGCGATGATGGCGCTCTGCGCGAGCGCCCAGGCCAAGGATCTGAAGATCGGCCTGGTGCTGTCGGTATCCGGGTTCTATGCCGATGCCGCGCGCCAGATCCGGAATGGCATCGATCTGTACATGGCGCAGCACGGGGATACGGTCGCCGGCCGCAAGATCCAGTTGATCGTCAAGGACACGGGTGGGATCGCCCCCGCCGTGGCCAAGCGGGCCGCCCAGGAACTGCTCATCAAGGACAAGGTCGATATCCTGGCCGGATTCGCGCTGACGCCCAATGCCATTTCGGTGGCACCGCTGGCCACACAGACCAAGGTTCCCATGGTGATCATGAATGCCGCGACGTCCTCCATCACCGAGCGCTCCCCGTATATCGTGCGAACCTCGATGACAGTGCCGCAGGGCGCCTGGGCCATGGCTCAATGGGCTCATAAAAACGGGATCAAAAAGGTCTACACATTGTCCGCCGACTATGGGCCCGGGCACGACGCCGAGGCTCAGTTCACCAAGACCTTCACCGGGCTGGGTGGCCATATCGTGGGCAGCGTGCGCACTCCCGTGGAGAACGTGGACTATTCGCCTTATCTGCAGCGGGTCATCGATTCGAAGCCCGATGCCCTGTTCATGTTGATTCCGACCGGCAGCTCGCTGGTGGCAGCCGTGAAGGAAATCCGCAACCTGGGGCTGGCGGAAAAGCATGGCATCCGGGTGCTCGGCACGGGCGACTCCACGGGCGAAGGGCAGTTGCCGGCGATGGGCGACTCCGCCGTGGGATTGATCACCGCTTTTCATTATTCCGAGGCGCATGATTCTCCCGAAAATCATGCCTATGTCCAGGCCTACTCCAAGGCCTTTCCGGAAGACCGGCCGGACTTCATGTCGGTGGGCGGCTACGACGGGATGACGCTGATCTACAAGGTCCTGGAGAAGACGGCGGGTGATGCCAACGGCGACGCCTTCGTCGCTGCGGCCAAGAGCATGCAGTGGGTCAGTCCTCGCGGTCCCGTGCAGATCGATCCGGACACGCGCGACATCATTCAGAACGAGTACATCCGCAAGACCGAACGGGTCAACGGCGTGGTTCAGAACGTGGAGTTCGACGTCATGAAGGCCGTGAAGGATCCGGCCAAGGCCAAGGGCTGACGGTGGGACGGTACCGCCACGGGGTGCCCTCGTCGGAGGTCGCCTCGGCGGCCGTGATCATTGCTTCGGGGTGAGCCGCAGCAGACTCCCCCCGGTTCGGTCTTCGATCACCCACAGGGCGCCGTCCGGGGCGACCGCCACGTCGCGGATGCGCCGCCCCAGCGTCCAGCGGTCGACCTGTCGAGCGCAACCGTCGCCGGTGAAGACGATCCTCACCAATCCCGCCGAATGCAGACCCCCAATCAGTGCCGATCCGCGCCACGCCGGGAATAGGGTGCCCGAATAAAATGCCATTCCGGCGGGCGCAATGACGGGATTCCAGTAGAGCGCCGGCTCCACGAACTCCGGCCGGGTGGGCGGACGCGGAATGGGTTCCCCGCTGTATTGATCGCCGTACGAAACGTATGGCCAGCCATAGTTGCCGCCGCGCTGGATCCGATTCAGTTCGTCGCCGCCGCGGGGTCCCATTTCGTGTTCCCAGAGCTGGCCGTCGGGGGCGAATGCCAGCCCGTATGGGTTGCGATGGCCCGTGCTCCACGTCAGCGCCCGGATGCCGGCTTCCCGGGCCATCGGGTTGTCCGGGGGGGCCGAGCCGTCCAGGTTCATGCGCAGGATCTTGCCGCGCGCCAGGTCCGGATCCTGGGCAGTGTCGGGTTCCTGCCGGTCTCCGACGCTGAGGAACAGATGTCGGCCATCAGGCGCAAAGGCGATGATGCCGCCGGGCTGTCCACCCCTGCTGGGCGGGCTCTGGCGCCAGATCGTGGTCAGATCCCGCAATAGAGGGCCCTTCTCCGCGACCTCCAGGCGCGCGCGCGCCAGGACCAGCGACCCGCCTCCCTGCGCTTCCGGTTCGACATACGTGAAGTACAGCGCGGCATCGTGCGTGAAATCCGGCGATACGGCCACATCCAGCAGACCGTCCTGGCCTCGGTAATAGACCTTCGGGACTCCGGAGATCTCGGTCTTGTGACCGCCTTGGGTGACAAGGAACATCCGTCCTGGTTTTTCCGTGACCAGCAGCCGCTGGTCCGGCAAGAAGGCGATGGCCCAGGGATAATCAAAGGTCGCAATGGACTGCGCCCGGAAGGGTGGTGCGGCGCGGGCCGGCAAGGTGCCGGCGTTCTCGATGCAGGTCGCCGCCTGTGCCGACGGCGGACGCGCCGCAGGCGCGGCGGCGAGGGCGGCAATGGGAAACGACTGGCACAGCAGGGCCATCAGGGCCACCCGCCGGGCTGCCCTGATGGAGGGGCGGCTCAGTCGTCGGGAAATTCCCATTTTTGGGCACTCGCTCCCGCCAGCTCCTGCACGCGGGTCTCGTCCTGTCCGAATTCCGACGCGACACCGGTGTAGGTGATCGCGCCGCGCTCCAGTACGTAGGCGCGGTCCGCGACTTCGATGGCCGCGCGCACGTTCTGTTCGATCAGCAGCACTGAAGTACCTTCGTTCCGTGCCGCGACGATGACGTTGAACACGTTCTGCACGATGATGGGCGCGAGCCCCTGAGAGGGTTCGTCCAGCATCAGGAGCTTGGGGTTGAGCAGCAGCACGCGGGCGATGGACAGCATCTCCTGCTCGCCGCCGGACAGTTCCTTGCCTTTGTGCAGCTTGCGTTCGGCCAGCCGCGGGAAGAGCTCATAGATACGGGGGATGTTCCACGGGCCCGGACGATCGACGGGAACCTTGAGGTTTTCCTCGACGGTCAGGTTGGCAAAGACGCGACGGCCTTCCGGCACCAGTCCCACGCCCAATCGGGCGATTCGGAAGGGCGCCAGGTGGGTGGAGTCTGTGCCGAAGATCTTGACGTGCCCCGAGTGTGCGGGGGTCAGACCCATGATGCTTCGCAGCGTCGTGGATTTCCCGGCCCCGTTACGGCCCAGCAGCGTCACGAGCTCGCCTTCACCGACTTCCAAATCCACGCCTTTGAGAATATGGCTCTTGCCGTAGTAGGTGTTCAGTTGGTGGATCTCAAGAGCCTTCACGCTTTTTCCCCAAGTAAGCGACCTGCACCTTTTCGCTGGCCGCGATTTCGTCGGGCGTGCCTCGTTCGAGCATCTCGCCCTCGGCCAGCACGGTGATGCGGTCGGCCAGGTTGAAGATCACGCGCATGTCGTGCTCGACCAGAATGATGGTGAGCTTCTGTGTGCGGTGAAGCCTGCGGATCAGTACCGCAGTGTCGAATGTTTCCTGGTTGCCCATGCCGGCCGCGGGCTCGTCGAGCAGCAGCAGCTTGGGCTTGAGCGCCAGGGCCATCATGATTTCGGTCGATCGCTGGTCGCCGTGTGAAAGTTCCCCCACGTTGCGATCGGCGTTCGCCGTCAGGCCGCCGGTTTCCAGAAGTTCGTCGACGCGATCCTCGGTTTCCCGGGATTGGCGTGCCGAATGGAACATCTTCAGACGCAGCCCCTGGGTGACTTCCACGGCGATGCGCAGATTCTGTCGCACCGTGAGTTCCGGGAAGACCTCGGTGATCTGGAATGTGCGCGCCATGCCTCTGGCGACACGGATCTGGGGCGGCATTTCGGTGACGTCGACGCCATCGAACACGATGTGCCCTTTGGTGGGACGATAGAAGCCGCTGATCATGTTGAAGAACGTGGTTTTACCCGCGCCGTTCGGACCAATGATCGCGTGCAGTTCGCCCTCTTCGACATTGAGCGAAACGTTTTTCACCGCAGCGAGCTCGCCGAAATGCTGCGAAACGTTGTGGACCTCGAGCAAACTCATGACGTTTTTCTCTGCATCAGCCCGACGATACCGCGGGGGATAAACAATACGACCAGGACGAAGATCATCCCGATGAAGAACATCCAGTTATCCGTGAGGCTGGACAGGTAATCCTGCAGCACCACGAAAATGGCGGCGCCCAGCAGCGGTCCCCAGAAGGATCGCATGCCGCCAATCACCGCCATGAGCACGAAGTCGCCGGATTGCGTCCAGTGGAGGTTGTGCGGACTGACGAAGTTGTTCAGCATGCCGTAGAGCGAACCGGCCACGGCCACGAACAGGCACGAGATCGTATACGCGATCCACAGGTGGCGATTGACCGGGATGCTGAGGAACCGCGCCCGACGCTCGTTCTCGCGCATGGCCAGCAGCGTGTGGCCGAAGGGGGACTTCAGGAGTACGGCCATGGCGAACGCGCAGACCGCGAAGACCGCAAGGGCCAGATAGTAGTACGTCGTGCTGGATCCCAGATTGATGTCCGTGAAGCCCAGGTGGATGGGCTGGCGCTGGAAGGTCAGGCCATTGTCGCCGCCGGTCACTGAATTCCAGCGGAAGGCGATGAAGTAGAACACCTGGCCGAAGGCGATGGTGGCCAGCGCGAAGTAAATCCCGCGCAGCTTCGCCAGCAGGTAGCCGATGATGGCACCGCCCGCGGTTCCGACCAGGATGCCCACGAGGAATCCCAATGGCGTGCTGGGCACCAGGTATTTGATGAGCAGCCCCGTTCCGTAGGCGCTCAGCCCGAAGTAGGCGGCATGACCGAAGGCCATGACACCGGAGTGCCCCACCAGCAGATTGGTGGCCATGGCCGCCAGGCCGATCACCAGCACCCGCGTGCCCAGATCCGTGTAGCCGCCCACGTGAGAAATCCAGAGCGGCATGGTGAGCAGAATGAACCACACGACCGCGCCGGACATGGCTTTGTTGAGAATGGATTGGTTGTTCACAGCTTTGTCCCGCCTTCTTCACCAAACAGACCGTGCGGCCGGACCAGCAGCACCAGCGCCATCATCACATAGATGGTCGCCTCGGAAGCCGATGGAAAGAACACGGTCACGATCCCGGTGGCCACACCGATGAGGATGCCGCCAAAGAGCGTCCCGATCAGACTGCCCAGACCGCCCACGATCACCGCCACGAAGCTTGGCATGATCAGCCCGTCGCCGATGGTCGGCGTCAGCCCCAGCATGCCGGCCGCGAGCACCCCCGCCAAGCCTGCGAAGAAGATGCCAAGCCCGAAATTCAGGTTGCGCAGGATGCGTACATCGACCCCGAGCGCGGACACCATTTCCAGATCCAGGGTGCCTGCGCGTATGCGCATGCCGAGCCGGGTCTTTTTGAGAATGATGAACAGGATCGCCACGGTGACTGCAACCAGCACCACCATGAAGACGCGGTATCCGGTCAGGAAGAACAGTGTCGAGCTGAGCGATGATTGCAGCGCGGCCGGGACTTTCATCGGCAGCCCCTGGGCGCCCCAGATGTAGCGGATGGAGTCCTGAATCACGAAGGCCAGGCCGAACGTGAGTAGCAGGCTGTACAGAGGATCACGGCTGTAGAGCGGCCGGATGAGTACGCGCTCGACGATGATGCCGACCAAGGCCGCGAAGAACGGCGAGATGATCAGCGCGCCCCAGAACCCCAGGTAAGGTTCCAGCGTATACGCAAAATAGGCCCCCAGGGCAAGGAACCCGCCGTGCGCAAAATTGATGACGTTGGTGAGATTGATGATGAGGGACAGACCCAATGCCATCAAGGCGTAGAACGCGCCGATGACCAGTCCGTTGAATATATTGAAAAGGACCAACTGGGTCACACCAGTCCTCCGTCGGTGGCAGTGCTCGAGTGAGCGATCATGATGAAACGGGTCTCTGTGATGCGGGGCGGGCCGCCCGCGATGCTCTGCGGGCGGCCCGTTAGGGCAGTGATGTCGGTGTCGCTCAGGACGGCCACGTCATCTTGCACTGGGTTTCCTCGACGGTCGGAGCAATGGTCTTGCTCTCGATCACCTCGTCGACCTTGAACAGATCGTCCGGCGCGCTGCCGGAGGCCTGTGCGTGACCTGCCCACAGGGTGCCGATCAGCAGGTGCTGGTCGGCGCGGAATGTCGCGGGGTGCGGCTGCAGCGCGACTTCAGGCGGCAGCGTGAGGCCGTTCAGGGCGCGGGCCATCTTGACCGGTTCGAGCGATTTGGCCGTATTGGCGGCCAGAGCGCAGGCGTGGATGGCCGTATGGCCGAACCAGGTCCGTGCGGTCGGGACGCGGCCGGTCTTTTTCTTGATGGCATCGGTGAATTCCTGCACGTGCGCCACGCCAGGCTGGTTCCAGTACCATTCGATCACCCAGTTGCCGATGCGGGATTCCGGCGGCAGGGCCTCGAGGGTTTCGAGCTCGATGTTGGCGCCCGCGATATGGAAGCGCTTGTCCAGGCCAAACTGTACGGCCTGCTTGAGCACGTTGGTCTGGTCTTCGCCGTTTTGCAGGATGACGACGACGTCCGGGCTGGCGGCCTGGGCCTTGATCAGGTAGGACGAGTATTCCGTGGTGCCCAGCGGGATCAGGTCCGTCCCGACGTTGGTGGCGCCCAGCTTCTTCAGGTTGACGTTGTAGGCATCGAGCAGCCCGTGGCCGAACGCGTAGTCCGGCACCAGGAAGTAGAACTTCTTGCCGAAGCGCTTGACCAGCGAGGGGGCGATGGCGTTGACCAGCAGAGTGGTGGACGGATCCACCTGGAACACATTCCAGTGGCATTCCTTGCCCGTGATGGGGTCGGCGTGCCCGCCCGGGTCCATCATGAAGACGCCCTTTTCGTAGGCGACCGCCGACATGGCCATGGTCAGGCCGGAGTTCACGTTGCCGACGAGGAAGTCGACCTTGTCCTTGTCGATGAGCTTGCGGGCCTTTTGCACCGCCACGCCAGCGTCGCCGCTGGTGGAGTCTTCAACGATCAGCTTCGCGGGACGGCCCAGGATACCGCCCTTGGCGTTGATTTCCTCGACGGCGAGTTCCATGCCGTGGAGCTCGTTGCGACCCGTGATCGCGTACGTGCCGGTGAGCGGATTGTCGACCCCCAGCTTCACGGGTTGTTCACCCGCGGATAGTACGAAACGGGGCGCCGAGATCGACGCCACGCCCGCGGCGGCTGCCATTTTCAGCGCCGTGCGGCGGCTGATTGCCTTCGAGTTGCCAAAATTGTCGTTCATCTAGAAATTCCTCCAAAGCGACAAGCTGGCGTGCAAAGCATCGGCCAGCACTACTGGGTGGATAAGTCTGGAACACTGCAAAAGGATGGTGGAACTGCGCCCCGCTTTTGTAATAGGTTGTGAGTTTGCGCTGTCGATGGAAAAGTTGTCAATCAGGGTATACGTCACGGGAACGACGCAGATGAGAAGGCGCCCGGTGGTGAGCAGTCGTCATCGGAGTCGCCGCATTTCAAGGGTTTCAGACGAAGACATCTCCAGCCCCCGCGCGCAACAGCAGCCGGTGAAGCGGGGCTGGCGGTTGACCGTGCTGAGCGGTGATTGCGTAAAAATGTTCAGTCAGCTGCGAGGACTCTCCGACGTGCGTCAGTTCGCCCGAGCGCAGTTCGTCTTGCACGACCACTTCCGGCAGGATCGTGATCCAGTCGCTGTCGCGCGCGACCAGCCGCAACATCGTCATGTCGTCGATCTCAGCCCGCAGGCGTGGCCGAACTCCGGCTGAGAAACACAGAGCATCGAACTGTGTGCGGACGCTGTGGCGCGTGCTTGGCATGGCCATTTCAACGGCGTCGAGATCCTGTGGAACTCGCAAGCTCGTGCCCGACCATCGATCGGCCCGACCCACCAGGGAGATCACCTGGCTTCCGAGGAAGCTCGAGGAAACCGGATGGGCCGGGTCGGACGGAACGGGCTCGTTGGCGAGCACCACGTCCAGCTGATGGCGAAGAAGGCGCTCTACCAGAAGCTGCAACGATCCCGAGTCCACGGAAAGAATGACCGCCGGGTCACGAAACAATGGACGCAGCCAGTTGACCTGAAAGTTGCGCGACATCGTTGAAACGCTACCCACCCGGACGCGAATCGAGTCTCCGGCTCGCCCTTCGAGCCAGCCCAGCATCTGCTCGCCCAACCCGAAGATGTTGTCGGCGTAGCTGAAGATCTGGCGGCCGGTGGCGTTGAGCTCGAGATGCCGGCCGTGGCGGTCGAATAGAGGTTTGCCCAGGCGGCTTTCCAGTTGCTTGATCTGCGTCGAGACAGCGGACTGGGACGTGTGGATCTGCGCAGCCGCTCGGGTGAGGGAGCCCTCTTTGGCCACCCGCCAGAAATAGAACAGATGTTTGAAGTTCAGTCGGTCAATGTTCATAGTTCTATTTTGAAGAACGATACGCAGCTATAAATGCGATTTACAGAATACACAAAAAATAGAAGAATGTGTCCGCCTTCCTTCGAGATGCGTGATGAGTCCTCCGTACGATCTGAACTTTGCGCTTGCGCTGGTGCCCGCCCTTCTGATGCTGGTGGCTGCCCTATGTGGCCGGAGCCGCCGCGCGTCAGTGCGCCATTTGTGGCGACAGTTCATTGGCCTCTCGATTGCCGCACTGGTTTTTTCGCTGCTGGCGCTCATCACACAGATGTCGCTGGTGCCGGCGGACGCTTCCATGAGGGCCCAGAGTGATGGCTGGCTGGCGGCGAATCTGTTCGGCGCCTGGGTCAGCGTCCTCGTGCAGTTCCTCGGCGTGGCGATCGGGATTTTTTCATCTCGCCATCTCGAAGGTGAGCCGCGACAGGCCGTATACATTGCGGCGCTGGCGGCTGTTTTGTCTTCGGTCCATTTCCTGTTGCTGGCGAACCACTGGGCCGTGCTGATCGCGGCATGGGCCGCTATTGAATGGGCCATGCATTATCTGTTGTGCTTCTACAAGGACCGGCCGTTCGCGCTGCTGGCGGCGCACAAGAAGATGGTGACTGACCGCGCGGCCGATGGGCTCCTGATTGCAGCGGCCGTTTTGTCCTGGACCGAGGTCGGCAGCGGTTCGTTCTCTGCGCTGTGGGTGCACATCGAGGCGGGCCATGCGTCCGCTGCGCTCGCCTGGAGTGGCATATGTCTGGCGCTTGCGGTCATCGCGCGTACGGCGCTGATGCCGGTCCACGGCTGGCTGGTGCAGGTCATGGAGGCTCCGACGCCGGTATCGGCTCTGCTGCACGCGGGCGTGGTCAACCTGGGAGGGTATGTATTGGTGCTTTTCGCGCCGCTGCTCGGGGTGTCGCTGGTGGCCCGATGGCTGCTGGTGATATTTGGCCTGGTGTCTGCCGTGGTGGCCGGGTTGGTGCTGCTGACGCGTGTCAGCCAGAAGGTGCATCTGGCCTGGTCGACGATCGCACAAATGGGATTCATGGTGCTCGAGTGCGGCTTGGGGCTTTATCTTTTTGCCGCACTGCACCTGTTGGGCCATTCTCTGTACAAGGCGCACAACTTCTTGAATGCCTCCAGTGCTGTCGAAGAGAGCAATCGCAAGCTCGTTACCGGCGCGTCCGAAAATTCGAGCTTCAGCATGATCATCGCCGTGCCTGTGGCATTGATCGTCGTGTTCTCGCTCCAGTCCCTCACGAACAGTCATGCGTGGCCCTGGTGGTGGAGTGCCGTGTTGGCGCTTGCGTGGGCGCCGCTTCTGTGGGTTCCGAAGGCGACTCCTGGTCGGGCGGGCGTCGTGGCGGTGCGCGTGGCGACGGCGCTGGCAGCGGCCGCCTTCCTGACGCTGGTGACCAGCGTCATGGACCATGTGCCGGTCGGTGCCGATAATGATCCGCTGCACGCGGCCGGCCTCGTTGCCTTGATCGGAATGGGGGCGATGTATCTCGAGATGGCCGCGTTCCAGCTTTGGCCCCGTTCGGTTGTCGTCGCGCGCCGCTGGGTATATGCCGGCTTTTACATGGACGAGGGTTACACCCATTGGGTGCTGATCTTGTGGCCCGCCCGGTGGGCTGGGGCCGACAGTAAGATCGCGCCCGCCCCCTGGGTGCTCTCCGAGCCTGTGAGCGGGCCCTCGAAATCATGAGTTCTTCCATGCTTGCAATGACGTCCGCCAGTCCCCAGCCAGCCGTGCCCCCCGTCGATCTCGACGATGCGACGCTGCAGGAGGCGTTGGCGCGTGCCTGTTCCAGCATCATGCCGGCGTGGCCTTTGGACCAGGCCGTCGCCGTCAACCCGCATTGGCGGCGGATCGGCAAGCCGATTCGGCGCGTGGCCGCGCGCCTGGCCGTGCTGGGCGATTTCCACGTGTTTCCGTCCCGCGATTACATCGCGCGGGAATGGGAGACCGGGCGCATTTCGCCGGCCGATCTGGCAGTGGCCCTGAAGGTCCATGCGACCCGCGAGGCGTGTGCCCTGACCGCTGAGGACTGTGTGGCCTGGCTGGCGGATGACGCGTCGATAGGCCGCGAACCTCTTCTGGTGGATCTGCTTGACGACAAGGTGCAGCGGAACAAGCGCTGGCCCTGGCGCGCAGCCATTGTGTTCCAGATGAGCCAGACGTGCGCCACCTATTTCGATCGCCATCAGGCCGACTGGCGCGCCGCCGGCAGTCGAAGCCTGTATGGCTTTTGGCGCGAGAGCATGGTGGGCGACCATGGCTTGAGTTCGATGCTGGGTCTGCCCGGATTTGCCAGGCAACTGCGCAAGCTGCCGATGGATGCGGAAGCGGCGCTGCGTTGGGCGCTGGGCGAGCTTTCGCTCGGCGCGTCGGCCTGGGAAGACTACTTCGAGGCGCTGCTGCTGTCGATCAACGGCTGGGCCTCCTGGTGCGCCTATGTGGGTTGGCAAAATATTCCGGTCGGGCAGGACGACCCGCGTTTGCGGGAACTCCTCGTGTGCCGGGTCGCATGGGAGGCATTGCTGGCTTGTGCCGTCTCGCCCGCCAGACGGCGTGTGGCCACGGCGGAACTTGAGTCGAACTGGCGAGATTTTGAGCGGCGGGTCGCCGAGGCGGATGCCGCGTTGATGGCCAGTGAATTGTGGCAGGAGGCGCTCGAGGCCAGCTACCAGCGCGATCTCGTGCGGAAGTTGCGCACGCGAGTCGCGCCCGCCCCGGTGCGGCGGCCCGAAGTGCAGGCGGTGTTTTGCATCGATACGCGCAGTGAACGGATGCGCCGTGCCCTCGAGCTGATTTGGCCCGATGTCGAGACGCGGGCCTTCGCGGGTTTCTTTGGGCTTCCCATTCAGTACAACCTCCTGGGCACGGATATTCATCGGCCGCAATTGCCGGGACTCGCGTTTCCCAGCATCGCGGTGCAGGATGTGGTGACGGCCACCGGAGAGGCCACCGCCGAGGGAGAGTCCAAATCCACGCGGGCCCGTGCGGTTCGGTGGAAGCGGCTGGCCCGCACTGACCAATGGCTTGGAAGCGTGCGCTGGTCGAGCACGACCTTTTCTTTCGTGGAAGCGGCCGGGGTGGGCTATCTGGGCAAGATCGCACGGTGGATTCGGCCACCTGCCGGACCGCGTGTCGACAAGGACCGCATCGGCTTGTCAGGCACTCCAGCGGAACAGTGCCGCCCCATGGTTGTAGGGCTCGACATTGAACAGAAGGTGGAACTGGCTGCGGGCATTTTGCACACCATGGGGCTGGATGACCGTCTGGCACCCCTGGTGGTGTTGTGCGGCCACGCGGGGCATTGCACCAACAACGCTCATGCATCGACGCTGGATTGCGGAGCTTGCTATGGACGACCGGGCGAGGCGAATGCACGCGCCCTGGCACTCCTGCTGAACGACGGCCAGGTACGGGAAGGTCTGAGCCGGCGTGGCATCAGCATCCCCGACGACACGTTTTTCATGGCGGCGTTGCACATCACAACCACCGATGAAGTGACCGGGTTTGATCTGGATCTTCTGCCGCCGCCGGCGCAGGCGCGTTGGAAGCGGATGGAAGAGGTTTTCGTGCAGGCGGGCGACCGTATCCGCCGCGAGCGCGCTCCAGCGCTGCACATGGACGAGAGTCTGGACGCGGAGCCGTTGCTGACGTCCTTCCGGCGCAGGGCCAACGACGGGTCCCAGACACGGCCCGAATGGGGGCTTACGCGCAATGCGGCATTCATTATCGGTCCGCGTGACCGCAGTCGGGGCAGGGTGCTGAGTCGAGCTTATCTTCACGACTACGATGCGCGCTTCGATGCGGATGGGACCGTGCTCGAAAAACTCATGATGGGACCGATGCTGGTCACGCACTGGCTCTCCTGGCAATATCACGCCTCGACCTGTGATCCCTTGCATTATGGGTCTGGAAACAAGGTGCTGCATAACGTCGTGGACGGTCATGTCGGCGTCTTTGAGGGCAACGGTGGCGACCTTCGCATAGGCCTGCCCAAGCAGTCGCTGCACAACGGCGAGGGTTGGTATCACGAGCCCGTGCGCCTGACGGTCGTCATCGACGCGCCGGCGGCATCGATCGGAAGCATCGTGGCGCGCAACGCTGTGCTGGGGCAACTGTGCGATAACGGCTGGATGCTGCTGTGGCGCTATGAGGGAGATGAGCTTCAGCGTTATGAGCGCGGCCGCTGGCTGCCGCTCGAGGCCTGAGCCCGGCGATTCGCGATACGGATGTTTGCCAGGCCGCCCCGTGCCAGCAGTGGCGCGGATTTCCGCCTTATACTCAAGTCCTCCTGCATTTGGTTGCCTGCCTTGAAAACGCTGATTGCCCTGGCGTGCTGTCTTTTTGCCTGGTCTCAGGTGGCCTTTGGCCAAGCCGCTGCCGCTGCCGCTGTTCCGCCTGCGACGGTGGGTCATGAGCTCTCTCTCTGGCTGACCCGCTGGCTCGTCTATCTGTTGCTGTTTGCGCTTGGGGGCGCCTGCCTGTTCCGGATCCGGTGGCGCAGAACCGCGCCCCGCTGGGTCCGCACGGTGGCCGCGCTGATTCTGGTGGTGCTGATTTCAGGGGCGGCGATCATGCTCGGGGGACCGGGGGCCCTGGTGTTGCCCCGGTGGGCGTCGGGTCCGGCCCTGGCGCTGCATGTGGTGGCCGCCGTGGCCTGGGTCGGCTTCCTGCTGCCGGCCTACCGGACGATCCACTCGAACATAGGGTCCGCCGTGCCGGGACGGTCTGCGTCCGTGCCCGGAATTCGCCGCGCCGACGACACGGCCCGACGGCTGAGGCAGTCGACGGCGTGGTCCGGCCTGGCCATCATTCTGGTCCTGGCCAGCGGCCTCGGGCTGACGCTGCTGCAGATGCGCCATCCGGGCGATCTGCTGCACACGGACTATGGCAATGTGCTGCTCGCCAAACTCGTGCTCGTGGCTGTCCTGCTGATCATGGCCATGCGCGCGCGCTGGGTGCTGGCGGGGCGCGCGATGGAGGGCACGATCCGGGCCCGCTCGCGGCTGCGGCGGTCGATGGGGACTCAGATCATCCTGGCGGCGGGCATCCTGAGCGTGGTGTCCTTGTGGCGCCTGGCCCCTCCGACGCACGACATGGCGCGGATCGAGGAACCCCATGGCCCCACCGTCAGCCTGGAGAATCGCCAGGCGCGCGCATTGGTCGAGTTGCCGGCAAAGGCTGCCGGACCGTGGCGCATCCAGGTCATTTCGATCGACGGCGTGGCGCTGGATCCGCAGCGGGTGGTGCTGACGTTGAGCAACCCCGCAGCCGGCCTGGACCCCGTGGATCACGATACCGTACGCCAGCCCGATGGCCGCTGGCGGGTGGACCTGCTGGCGCTGCCTGCGGGCGGCCAGTGGCGCGTCCAAGTCCGGGCCTTCATCAGCGATTTCGATGTGGTGACCTTGCAGCGAGATCTGGACCTGCCCGAGAATCTGGCGCCGCAGTCCCCGGCCGGAGCCAATGGCCCGGCCGTGCCGGGGACCGGTTCGGGGCACGCCGCTGCGATGCCGCCCCCTGTAGTCCCGCACTGAGCGGTTGGCCAATATTCATTGTGGATGGTCCCATGTTTGAAACAAGTACCCAAACCTATGCCACCAAGGCGGAGCACTATGCCGATCTGGTGGCGCAGGCGGGCAGCCTGATATCCGGCGAGCCCGACCTGATTGCCAATGCGGCGAACTTCAGCTCGCTCGTCTTTCATAGTCTGCCACGGATGAATTGGGCGGGCTTCTATTTGTATGACGGCAAGGAGCTCGTGGTGGGGCCCTTTCAGGGCAAGCCCGCCTGCATCCGCATTGCGATCGGCGCGGGTGTTTGCGGTACGGCCGCCAAGACGCGCGAGACGCAGGTGGTTCAGGACGTGAACCGGTTTTCGGGCCACATTCCCTGTGATTCGGCCTCGAAGTCCGAGATCGTGGTGCCGCTGGTGCGGGCGGACGGGACGCTGCTCGGGGTCTGGGACTGTGACAGCTTCGTGACGGAGCGCTTTGACGAGGAAGACCGTCTCGGCATGGAAGCCTTGTGCCGGACATTCATGGCGCACGTAAACGGGTAACCGTCCGGGCCGCCAGACGCATCAGCCCGGGCACAGACAGCAGCAGGCCCCCCAGGGCGATGACGAGCATGCCGACCCATGCGACGGGATCAGGGATGGCCATGAACACGCCCCAGCCCAGCAGCGTGGCCCAGCCGATCTGCGAATAACTGTAGGCGCTCAGGCTGGCCGCGGATGCGCGCAGCAGCGCATAGGTGATCGTCAGGTGGCCGACCGCTGCCACGGTACCCACGGCGAACACCAGAAACAGGTCGGGTAAAGGCAGCGGCGCCCATTCGGCGATCCCCCAGGGCATCAGCACCAGGGCGCCGACCAGGCCGGTGTAGAAGTTGCTGGTCGCTGCGTTTTCAGACTGGCGGGAGATCCGCGTGACGATCTGATAGATCGCGTTGGTCGTGGCCGCGCCGATCGGAAAGAGGATGGCCCAAGTGAGCAGGCCGCCGCCCGGCCGGGCAATGAT
>Ga0134125_10002510_pt1 | contig 21727 bp, 24 predicted proteins | sample KB31751_FD_96464 | JGI IMG/M metagenome (GOLD analysis project Ga0134125, IMG submission 96464) | Terrestrial soil microbial communities with excess Nitrogen fertilizer from Kellogg Biological Station, Michigan, USA - KB3-175-1 | ecosystem: Environmental > Terrestrial > Soil > Unclassified ... | reverse complement strand
CTTCGATCGCGGTTTTTGATATGCTGAGCGAAACAACCGATTTAAGAGATAAATTGGAAAGCAATACCAAATACTTCCGTGAAAAAATGACGGAAGTTGGTTTTGATATAAAACCGGGCCATCATCCGATTGTTCCTATCATGTTATATGATGCAGTATTGTCACAAAAATTTGCAGCAAGATTATTGGAAGAAGGAATTTATGTGATTGGATTTTTCTTTCCGGTAGTTGCAAAAGGCCAGGCAAGAATTCGTGTACAATTGAGCGCCGCGCACGAGCAAAAGCATTTGGATAAAGCAATTGAAGCATTTGTCAAAGTTGGGAAGGAATTGGGCGTGTTGAAGTGATATCAATAATTTAATTATTGTATCTTTAGAAATGAAAATAAGACATATATGGCACAGAAAAAAAACATTGGAAGATATATTGTATCCGACCCTGAAATCTGTCATGGGAAGCTTACTTTTAAAGGAACGCGCGTTTTTGTGGAAGATGTATTGGATATGGTAGCAGAAGGCCTTTCATGGAGTTATATTGAAGAACAATGGAATGGTTCAATAACAAAAGATGCGATAAAAGAAGCGGTAATATTAAGCAAGGATTCTTTAAAACATGAAACTGAAAAATTAATCTCCGCCTGACAATGTACTTACTTGATGAGAACATTACCAGAGACCAAAAAGAGCTTTTAGAGCGATGGCGTTTTCGTGTGAAACAAATTGGCTGTGATTTCAAGCAAAAAGGGATAAAGGATGAACAAATAATTACTTTTCTTCAACAAATAAATAGAGTTCTTTTTTTAACCCGCGACAGTGATTTTTTTAAGAGTAGCTATTGTCATTCGAATTATTGCATAGTGTATCTTGAGGTTGAAAAATTTGAAGTCGCTTATTTTATAAGAAAATTTTTGAAAAATTCGATATTCAATACAAGTAAGAAAAGAATGGGTAAAATCATTAAAATAAATCAAACGCTTATTCAATATTACATTTTAAATTCTGATGAATTATTCACCCTTGAGAGTAATTATGAATAGAACCAAATGGAAACAACATTATTAAATAGAATCACCAATAATCCTGATATATTAACTGGTAAACCAGTTGTGAGAGGAATGCGTCTTTCTGTAGAACATGTTTTAAAGATGCTTGCAAGAGGTACTTCTCATTCCGATATTATTGAGGAATATCCATTTTTGGAAGAAGATGACATCAGAGCTTGTTTGCTTTATTCAGACCTTAATTTATAAAAAAATATAAAGATGCGCACATTAAATATATCTGTTTCAGATTTAGAATACGAAAGGTTTGGGTTAAAGGAAGAAAACCTTTCTTTCTCAGAGCTTCTCGATATTATTGAAAGAGAATTAGCGCGTAAAAATCTAAGAGAAGCTGTTGAGCTTGCAGAAAAAGTATGGACTTTCTAAAATGACTATGGATGAAATTGATGAAGAAATTAAAGCTGTAAGAAATAATGCTACGGGGAATAATTCAAATTAATTTTTAATTTCTTCAATTTGATGACAACTAATTACCCATGACAGAAAACGAATCAACCTTCAAAGCAAAGGCAACTATTAAAAGTGCTGACCTGGAGCACAGGCAGAAAATTAATTTCAATATCGGAAAATATAATTCCGTTGTGCCCCAGGCTAAGCAGCAGTTTGCCGATATAAATCTTGTAAAAGAAAGAGCAAAAAACATCAAATGGCGCGCACTGGAAAATCTTCACGAGCAACTGGAAGAATTTGAACTCCATTTTACGAGTCGTGGAGGAAAAGTGATCTGGGCTGAAAATTCGCAGGAGGCGCTTGATGAAATTCTCAACATTTGCAAACAAAAAAATTGCAAGACAGTTGTGAAAAGCAAGAGCATGGTTACAGAAGAAATTCATCTGAATCATTTCCTCGAAGAAAATCATATTGAAAGCGTCGAAACTGATTTGGGCGAATACATTCAGCAATTGGATGGCGAGCCGCCTTATCATATTGTAACTCCGGCGATGCATAAAAGCAAAGAAGATGTTGCCAAACTTTTTTCCGAAAAGTTAGGTACTTCTTCCAAGCTTTCCCCGGCAGAATTAACCATAGTTGCCCGCGAAAAATTAAGAGAAAAATATGTGGAAGCGGAAATAGGAATTACCGGTGCCAATTTTCTCATCAGCGATATCGGCGGTATTGCTCTTACAGAAAATGAAGGCAACGGACGGTTAACTTCTGCATGGCCAAAAACACATATCGTAGTTGCCGGAATTGAAAAAATGATTCCTTCAATTACTGACCTGGCTTTGCTTTGGCCGCTTCTGGCAACTTATGGAACCGGGCAAAAAGTGACCGTTTACAGCAGCATTATTTCCGGTCCGCGGCAATCCGGAGAAACGGATGGCCCCGAAGAAATGTATGTGATTCTGCTTGATAATAATCGTACAAATATTCTTGCAAATCCTGTTCAAAGAGAAAGCCTTTATTGCATCCGCTGCGGTGCTTGTCTGAATGTTTGCCCTGTTTATAAAAACATCGGTGGCCACACTTACGGCGCGACTTACAGCGGCCCGATTGGTAGTGTAATTACTCCAAATTTAAAAGGACTTGAAGAATATAAACACCTGAGTTACGCTTCTTCTTTGTGTGGCGCCTGTACAGAAGTGTGCCCCGTGAAAATAAATCTGCATGAATTATTATTGGTAAACCGGCATCAAAGTGTTGAAGAAGGATACACAACGTTTTCAGAAAAAATGGCGTGGAAAATATGGAAAACCGCTTCATTGAAAAGAGGTATGATGAACAGGGGAAATGGCGGGTTGAAAACGAAAGTAGTGAATATGCTTTTCAAAGATTGGAACAAGCATCACGCGCCGCTTGAGTTTAGTAAGAAAACGTTTAATGAAATGTGGAAAGAGCAACAGAATTTGAAATAATAGCGCGTCAGAATGATTCTTTTAAAAAAAGGATTTCATCAGCAAACAAAGAAAGATCGTGAATTTGGAATCAACCAAAAATTATTCCCAGAAATTTTTAACTACCACATCAATATTGCAATCATCAGAAAGAGAAAAAGTAAAAGGATTTTCAGGAGAAAATTCCTGAAGATTATACTTCGAATTTTCCAAAGAATAAATTTCGACACTTTCTTTTTCCGGATCTACAATCAGATAATACTTAATTCCAAATTTTTCATAAATGGAAAATTTGGTAATCCGGTCTTTCAATGCAGTAGCTTCTGATATTATTTCCACTACTAAAGTTGGAGGAAAATCAATAAAATTTTTATGCGTTGAGCCACAAATGATGGAACCATCAGGTTGTAGAATTGTATCTTCTTTTATTTTTAAATTGACAAACGCATAAGCTTTGCATTCTTTGCTATTTGATACTTTTAATGCGCCTTTTAATTCTGCGAGTATATTAGCCTCAATCCGTTGATTTGATGGAGTTGAAGAAGGCATTGCAAATGGAATTCCGTCAATTACTTCCCATCTTCCTTCCCACTGGCAATAATCTTCATAAGTGTAATGTGGTAATAATCTCACTGCGCTCATTGAATAAAGATAATATTTCATTCGCTGATTCATCACAAAAATTATTTATTCTAAAATTTAAAATTCAGCTTATTTATTGCTTTACTGAAAACGCGCTACATCCCCATCATACATCCGACATCGCACATCACACATCCTACATCCTACATCCAACATCATACATCATACATCCAACATCCTACATCATAAATCCTAAAATCATACATCATTGACCGCCTCTTCCGGTTTTTTAACATACATTTCCGTGAAGGTTTTATATAAATACTTTTTTGTTTATCTGTAGTTCGTAATTTGCAACCCTTTAAAAGCATTTTTAATTATATCCAGATGTTACAAACCGCAGAAGACATTCGCCTCTTAAATGAAAAGATCAACCATTCCGCTACATTTATTGATAAGATACACGATGAAATAGGCAAGGTAATTATAGGCCAGCATCACATGGTAGAACGCTTGCTGATTGGCCTTTTGAGCAACGGCCATATTTTGCTCGAAGGCGTTCCGGGTCTTGCTAAAACACTTGCGATAAAATCACTTGCAAATACCATCAACGCTCAATTCAGCCGCATTCAGTTTACTCCTGATCTGTTGCCGGCAGATGTGATTGGTACCATGATTTACAATCAGCAAAAGAATGAATTTGTAGTTCGTAAAGGCCCGATATTCGCAAACTTTATCCTTGCTGATGAAATAAACCGTGCACCGGCAAAAGTGCAAAGCGCATTACTCGAGGCGATGCAGGAACGGCAGGTTACCATTGGTAATAATTCCTATTTATTAGAAGAACCTTTTCTTGTTTTGGCCACGCAAAACCCGATTGAGCAGGAAGGAACGTATCCACTGCCCGAAGCGCAGGTTGACCGGTTTATGCTGAAAGTAATTATTGATTACCCATCAAAAACAGAAGAACAGGCGATTATCCGTCAGAATGTTCATGCCATACAACAACCAAGGGTAAATCCCGTTGTTTCTTCTTCCGAAATTTTGAATGCGCGTCAATTGGTTCGGGAAGTTTATATGGACGAAAAAGTGGAACAATATATTATTGACATTGTGTTTGCTTCCCGGTATCCGGATAAATATAACCTCGCGAAAATAAAACCGTTGATTTCTTATGGAGGTTCACCAAGAGCGAGTATCAACCTGGCTTTGGCCGCAAAAGCCTATGCATATTTAAACAAACGCGGCTATGTAATTCCGGAAGATGTAAGGAATATTTGCAAAGATGTTTTGCGCCACCGCATCGGGCTTACTTATGAAGCGGAAGCAGAAAATGTAAACGTGGAAATGGTGATCAATGAGATTTTGAAAGCGGTAAATGTTCCTTAAGTATTTCTGATTTCTGATTTGATGATTTCTGATATGTAAATCAACAAACAAAGAAATAATACAAATTCGTATTTGAGTAATAATTTAATAATAAAATAATTCAATAATTGCCTTTAACCACCGCCGATATTATCAAAAAAGTAAAAGAACTGGAGATCATCAGTAAGAAGATCACCACACATCTTTTTACCGGTGAATATCATTCTGCATTTAAGGGAAAAGGCATGAGATTTAGAGAAGTGCGTGAATATTATCACGGCGATGATGTAAGATTTATTGATTGGAATGTAAGTGCAAGATATGCGCATCCATTTACGAAAGTTTTTGAAGAAGAGCGCGAACTTACCGTGATCCTTTTGGTAGATATAAGTGCCAGTTCTATGTTTGGAACGGTTCATCAGAATAAAAAAGATCTGATCACAGAAATTGGGGCGGTACTCACTTTCAGTGCGATCAACAATAATGATAAAGTAGGTGTTATATTTTTTAGTGATAAAATTGAAAAATATATTCCTCCAAAAAAAGGAAAAGAACATGCACTTTTTATTGTCCGTGAATTATTAACCTCCACGCCTAAACGAAGTGGTACCAATCTTCGTGAAGCTTTAAACTTTTTTTCCAAATCGAATAATCAGAAAAGTATTGCATTCATTATGAGCGATTTTCTGGATGAAAATTATGAACATAGTTTAAGGGTTTTGGCAAACAGGCATGATGTCATAGGGTTAAAAGTTTATGATAAAATGGATAGCCAGTTACCGGATATTGGCATGGTGAAAGTACAGGATCTGGAAACCGGAAAAGCGCAATGGCTCAACACTTCAGACGCGATGGTGCGATATAATTATCATCAGAATTTTATTAACGAAAGTTCAGAAACTAAAAGTATTTTCAAAAAATCCGGTGCACAATTGTTGCACCTGCGCACGGATGAAGATTATGTAAAAGTGTTGCAAAATTTTTTTAGAAGAAGAAAAAAAACTCATTAATCTGACTTGAAGAATTGTGTTTACGATATAAGGATAGTGGTTATTTTGATTGTTGCTTTCCTGTTTTCTTTTCAGAATTCTGATGCACAATTACCAACGGTAAAAACATCGGTTGACAAAAATAATATTCTCATTGGGCAACAGATAAATTACCGCGTACAATTTTCGATGCCGGATAATACGTATCGGCTTGCATGGTTTTCGATGCCCGACAGTGTTGGTAATTTCAATGTCATCACAAGAAATAAAATTGATTCCTCATTTTCTAATGGAAATCTGAATTTCAGCCAGGATATTATTCTAACCAGTTTCGATTCAGGAAGGCAGGTGATTCCGGCGCAAACCCTTTCTGTATCAACTTTTGATGGTGATTCCACTTTCAATCTTTTTACAGATTCCATCGCCATTAATGTGACTTACTCACCCACCGACAGCATCATGCCTTTTCATGATATCAAAAACATCATTGAAGTAAAAAAATCATTTCCGTGGTGGGCCTGGGCACTCGTTGCTTTGGGAATTATTCTTTTGATTATCTGGATTCTTTTTCTTTTTAAATTTTTTAAAAAGAAAAAAGACGTAAAAATATTTGAGTCAAAGCTTTCACCGTACGACGAAGCGATGCAATCTTTAAATGATCTTCAAAAAGAAGATCTGCTTCAGCAAAATAAATTTAAGGAATATCATTCACGGCTTTCGGATATTTTCAAAAGATATTTATCAAGAAAAACAAATACCTATCAATTGCATCTTACTACCGATGAATTATTGATGGAGTTGAATGGTTTTGATTTATCAAAAGAACAGGTTTCAAATTTTGCCGGTTCTCTTCGCCTGGGAAATGCCGTAAAATTTGCACAATACATTCCACCTGCTTACGAAAATGAAAACTCTTTTTTACAAACAAAAGAAATGATTACTGCCATTAATAACATCGTAAACAAAAAACCGGAAGATGGTATTTGATTACTTCAATAATATCACCTTTGGGCAACCGTGGCTGTTGCTGCTTTTCATCATCATTCCTTTTTTGATTTACTGGAAATTTCACCAGGGCAAAAAACAAGTGGCCGCTATCCGGATTTCTTCTACACATGGATTAGCAAATTCAAGATCGTGGAAAAATACGGTGCAGCATTTTCCATTTGTTTTTAGAATGCTGGCGCTCAGCTGCATTATCATTGCACTCGCCAGGCCACAGACAAAGTTTGATGAAACGCAAACAGAAGGTGAAGGAATTGATATCATTTTGTGTATCGATGTGAGCGGAAGCATGACTGCACAGGATTTTCAACCCAACCGGATGGAAGCAGCAAAAAAAGTAGCTGAGGATTTTGTGGATAATCGCCCGAATGACCGGATCGGCGTCGTGATTTTTGCAGGTGAAAGTTTTACACAGTGTCCGTTAACAACCGATCATTATGTTTTAAAATCGCAGATCGCACAAATCAGAAATGGCTTACTGGAAGATGGAACTGCAATTGGCTCTGGACTGGCAACAAGCGTGGATCGTTTGAGAAACAGTAAATCAAAAAGTAAAGTGGTGATCCTGCTTACTGACGGAATCAACAATGGCGGCTTAATAGATCCGTCAACAGCGAAAGAGATTGCAAAGGCTTTTAAAGTAAAAGTTTATACAATAGGCGTCGGCACCGACGGTTATGCACCCACACCCGTAAGTACGCCAATGGGAATTGTAATGCAAAATCAAAAAGTTTCCATTGATGAAAAGCTGTTACAAAATATAGCGCAGGAAACCGGCGGAAAATATTTCAGGGCAACGGATAACAACAGCCTTGCAAAAATTTATAACGATATCAATCAATTGGAAAAATCAAAAGTTGAGGTAACCTCGTTTCATCGTTATACAGAAAAATTTTATCCTTTTATTTTCGCGGCGATGGCGTTACTTTTAATTGAAATTGTTTTAAGATACACCTTGTTTAAAAAATTCCCTTAATCAGTAATTCCGAAGCTTCGGAAAGCTAATTAGCAAATCAGCTTATTATATGCAGGCATTAGTTTACAAATCAACCGGAAGCTGGTACCAGGTAAAAAATGAAGCCGGAGAAGCGTTTAATGCCCGGGTAAAAGGTAAGTTTAAAATTGATGGTATTACCTCAACAAATCCAATAGCCGTTGGTGATGTAGTGGATATTGATAAAGAAGAAGGAGAGGAGTCGATCGTGATTACAAACATCCATGATCGTAAAAATTATATCACGCGTCAATCGCCTCACAACAAACATTTACATCACATTGTTGCCGCCAATCTGGATCAGAGTATTTTACTCGCTACTTTAAAAGATCCCAAAACATCTACCGGTTTTATGGATCGTTTTTTAGTGGCTTCTGAAGCTTATCACGTACCGGCAATCATCGTTTTCAATAAGAGCGATCTGTATAAAGCAAAAGAGAAAGAAAGGTTTGAAAAGATCAAAAGTATTTATGAAAAGATCGGTTACCCGGTTTATTCGATGAGCATCAGTGAAGATGCCGGCGTGAACGAAGTGAAGGAATTATTGAAAAATAAAACTACTTTATTAAGCGGCCACTCCGGCGTTGGAAAATCTTCTTTTATCAATACCATTTTCCCTGAAAATATTATTAAAACGCAGGAAGTGAGCGGCTGGAGTGGCAAAGGATTGCATACAACGACCTTCGCAGAAATGTTTGATCTGCCTTTCGGCGGAAAAATTATTGACACACCCGGCATGCGGGAATTTGCGATGATGGATATAGAGCCACATGAGCTTTCCCATTATTTCCCCGAAATGAAAAATCTCATCAACGATTGCCGTTTTAATAATTGTATGCACATAGAAGAACCCGGCTGCGCGGTAAAAGCTGCTGTCGAAGAAAATAGAATTTCACCCGGGCGATACATTAATTATTTGAATATTTTGGCAACAATTGATAATAAAAAGTGGTAGGAAAGGAATCAATTTTTCAGTGTGAACATGTAGCACTGTTGTTCGCTGTCGCCGAAAAGCTGAACGTTTGATTTTCAACAAACGAAGAAATAATGGGAATTTCTGTTTGGTTATTATTACCGTAGGTAGCAGGACAAATCTCGCAAAAAAATCAGGCGGCTATATCCTTTGACTTATAAAATGTGGATATAACCGCCTGACTACAGTTCAAATGCTTTAAAAATCTACAAAAATTGTTTCTACTTCTGTATAATAATATTCTGGCTTTGCCATTGTTTTCCATCAAAAACAGAAAGAGTATATATTCCTGATGTTAATTCGGCGACTGAGATTTTTATGGACTGAATGCCTGCCTTGTATTCAAAAGACTTTCTTACTATTCCTGAAACATCCGTTATTCGTATTCCATAGATAACATTTGATGTGGAAACGATTTCCGTTTTTGCACCCATGAGATTGTTATCAGAAATGGCACTTACCATAATATCGTTCTCAGCCGGATTTGGAGCAACTGTAAAATTAGTAGCAGAATAACCGGTGTGGCAACTGCTGTAAACGGTAAGGCTATTTGTTTCAATTGCGCCACATGCATTTGTATAGGTTAATTTAATCGTACCTCCGCCCGTTACATCCACGTTTGTTGAAGCAGAGTATGGACTCGAAATATTAATCTGCGAATTAGCGCCCAAATAATCTACAGTCCAATGCCAGTTGGAACCATAGCTTAAAGGAGTAGTAGTAATATTCCATCTTTCAGTATTACCACTACACCAGGGTTTAACAATCGTAAAATTCACAGGCGTTTGGCCGACAGGTATCATTCCTGTAGATAAGGAAGTTTTACATCCGGAAGTGCCTGTCAAATCTGCCGAAATACTTGTAGAGCCGATATTAACCTTTGTAGCAACGCCCGAGCTGCTTATGGTTGCGTCTGATGGGCTGCTGCTTGACCATATTGTTGAAGTACCGGCAGGCAGGTTTGCAACAGAGTAAGTAGCTGTAGTACAAATAAAAGATGGCCCGGAAATAGACATTACGCCACCTGAATAAGCGGCGCCAACGCCTACTGCATACCAAGCATTCGTAACAGCTGCTACTTCAGGGGAATTGGCACAATATAAATCTGTAGCAGCAGTTATCATAGCTGTTCTAGCATCGGAATATTGCGAATTAACTCCCAAATAATTTTGTTCAGCACGCCACACAATATTTGCTGCTTCTGTGATTCCAATACCCGCAACATTATAAGAATTGCCCAAATCGTTTGTACTACTACCTCCCTGCGAAAGTAGATAAAACCAATGTCCAATAACAGTTGCATTTGTATGAGAGGCATTATTATAATCCCAGTATGTACCATGATAAGTATCAGGATATCCACCTGTAGACGTGAAATCAGAAGAATTATCCCCAGCCGTTTTAGGATTTTGCAAAGAACGTAAACAAGGCTTTCCGTCCTTCATTATATCTTCCCCCATCTCCCATGTTTGTTTTCCGGAAGTCGCCCAATTTTCAACAACAGCTCCCCATATATCGCTGATACCTTCATTTAAAGCAAGTGCTTCAGGATGTAGACCGTCTGAGTTAATTAAAATACCATGTGTATTAAATAATGCAGGTTGTGCACCTTCTGTAAATCCATGCCCAAACTCATGAGCACATACATCAAGGCTTGTAAGTGGATTGCAGTGAGCATAACCATCTCCCAAATAAACTTGATGAGCATCTAACTCCCAACTCGAATTGTCAGTGCCAGAATGGTATTGTGGAACTCCATTTAATATTTCCCAAGGCCAGTTATAATGCACAAAACTTATCATAGGCGCACCTGCTCCATCATAACTGTTTCTTCCCCTTATCGTATTCCAGTAGTCATATATTTTTTCCATTGCCCAATGGGCGTCTAAAGCGGCATTGTCCATATTGGCATTGTTTAGGGCAGTCCAGGTATTATTGGCATCTGTAAACTCAACATGAGCTGTACTTTGAATTCTTTGAGAATTATATGTTTCAATGCTTACATTTGAAGTTCCTCTGGTTTCGTTCAAACGATACATAGTTGTGCCATTATTTATGTATTGATCGGTGGTAATATTCTCAAAGCCACTGTATTTGGTATTTACAGTAGCAGGTGCATTTCCGTCCAGAATAAGATTTTGTTTAGCAATGATCTTGCCGGTAATTGCATCTACAAAAACATCATTGCTACTCGTTGGTAGGTACGCACTAATTGTAAATCTGAAAGCCAAGCGATATGTTTTTGTTTGGAGTTGATCATAGCAAATCAATAACTCTCCTTTCGGATAATAGGTTGCTGCAGAATCTTTCTTTAATTCTTTTAAACCGCTTTCCTCTGCGGGTACCTGCCATTTGTATATTTGTGCATTTATATATTTCAAGGCATAAGATAATGCTTGAGCTTCGCTGATTGATGGAATCGTTACTGGATGACCCACTTTGGCAAATTCTCCATTTATTATTTCTAAAATCCCATTTCTGGAATGAGTAGCATAATTCCCAAATTCTACTTTTAAGCCTTTATAGAATTGTTGATAGAATTTATGAGTAAATCCAAGTGAATCTTTTGTTGTACCGGCTAATGCGAGGCTATCATCCTTTGAAAGACCAAGTACTGATTGTAAAAGTTGTTGTTCTTTTTCAACTGATTGAGGATTTAAAGAGACATTGTATCGGCGAAATTTAACGGTACCATTTCCAGTGGTATCATTAATAATAAAAGGTTTTTGTTGAGCAAAAGCCATAGGGACTATAAGCATTGTTATAATTATGAATAGAAAAAAGCGTTTAAAATGTTTCATATATTAAATTTTTAAAGTTAAGTAATCTGATAAAATATTTTTTAAAAAACGCGTTTAAACACAACGCCACTCGTATCTATTGTATAGCTGGAATGAATATCAGGAAAGCATAAAATACTTGCAGGAATATTACTTTCCTTTTGCCATGTTTTGCCACCATCAAGGGTATGGAAAATACCATGATTAGTATAATATCCTTCTTGTTCTGACTTAAAGAAAAGATTATAATATCCCGTTCCCTTATTATCATTAGGATTTTGTTGGATTACCTGCCAGCTATTTCCGCCATCAATTGTTTTAATAAGCTTTGAGCCCAAATATGTTACACCTATGTTTCCCGATGCAGTAAGCATTGATACATATCCAATATTATTATCTACAAAACTTACAGAAATGATATCATTAAAAGGGTAATCAATTATTTTCCACGTTTTGCCTCCATCTATTGTTTTTCCCATAATACCTCCAGCATTGCCATCAAATTGAAAACCGCCTGCAAAATAGCCTATCTGCCTGCTGGTAAATGGCAGTAAATGAAAACCAATTAACGATTGGTGATAAAAAAAAGGAGTCCAATTTAATCCTGAATCAGTTGTACTGCATATTATACCACCAGTAGAAGACAGGCCATTTACAGGATTAAAGAAATATATATTTGTAGTTCCTTTTTTATTTATAGTATCTACTTTTTGCCAATGATTACCCCCATCTGTCGAACGTATTAGATTTTGGTTCCCTGAAAACACAATATTTGAATTAAAAGGAGAAACATAAATATTTTGCATTATACCGCCGCTCGTGTCTGTAAGAAATTGATGGTTAGTGTATGCAATCGATTCCCAGCTTTGTCCGCCGTCGTTTGTTTTGATAAGAATATTATAAATGGAATCATCGCTATATTTTGCACCAAGTATATAGCCGGTATCAGCATCAATGAATTTAATATCCAGAGGTTTCCCAAAAAAGGGAGTATTTAGCTTTTGCCACGAATTGCTTTGCATTTGTCCGGAATCAGGTTTGTGACAGGCAATATTTAAAAAAAGCAAACTGATAAAAACAATGAAATTTATTCGTTTCATGTTAGCAAGGATTTAGCATTAGTAAATTTTACTTGTATGAATAGGACGACAAAGAGGGTTGTGGGAATCTTTTATAGCTCAAAAGGTTATCAGGGGCTATGCTCGTCCGCGACCGGAAATATCTTTTTCATTTTAAGGAATTAAAAGCAGTATCTGTGATTTCAGAAAATAATATTCTTGCAGCTTATTTATTCATGACAGTTATTAATTACTTTCTGTTGCTTACCATTTGTCATTTTATTGTAAAATATCCTAAATGTACAATGACGTGGAATCCTCATTATGATAAAAAAAGTAATTTTAACTTTTCTGTAATTTTTCCTGTGCGGTTGTTAGTTCTCGCTAACCCTCATATTTTCGGAGCCAAGTTGAAGGGTTGATTGCCGTAAACAAAGAAATAACTGGATTTTATTTTGGTAACCGTTTAATGCATGACACCTGGAAATAGTTGTGGCCGGGATGTCCATAGCAGCAAGGATATTTTGGAAAAGATTTATAAAAAAACTTGTAAGAAAAATGAATAGCAATTTTATTAAAATTACCGCGACAAAAAATAATTTTTAAATTCCTCCATTTCCTTCGTTTCTATTTCAACATATTTTTCAAAAAGTTTATTTCCTACCTGGCTTTGCAATGCAGAAATACCCACATCAATCATACGAATACCCTTGTGTGTGAGAAGTACATTATCGAATGGTTGTCCGCCAATACCTGAAGGCCGGCTAATATCACGATGAACAAAACCTGCCTTATGCAATTCTTTCATTTCATCAAAAAAAACATCAACCCATAATTCGCGTTTTTCTAATTCATAAGCACGGTAATCAATTGGATAAATGCGCTCCATCACCAACATATCGCTTTGCAATGATTCATCAAAATCAAGCCTGATAAAATGGCAAATCAGATTATTGATGTTATTGGCAAATTTCATCTTTTCTGCCTCTGAGCCAATATCCGAACGCGTATCTGCTACATATAATTTTGCCACTTCCGTTTCATTAAGCGCGATCACTTTATTATTGGCGCCTGAAGATAAAAGGCGTGGATATTTCATTTTTATATTTTACAACTTGTAATGCAATTTAAGTTATTGTTGGAATTGAGAATCTGCGTTATTTGTTCGTTTATTGAAACATAAAAATAGTTCCAGGTTGAATAATGCTAACAGCAATTATTATCCCAAGAAACTGGAATCTGCAATATTTATTTCTTTACTGAATTGAATAAAATAAAAAAAATGATAACCATAATTATCATTTCAAAATAAATTTTACGATAACACAACGCAAGAAACTAATAAGCATTTCTTTCCAGGAACAACGCTACTTCTTCTACAACTTTATTTACTTTTTTAGCGCCATTTATTCTTTGCGGCAGAATAGAAACTCCGTTAAAAATATTGTAATGAAGTGTGAGAAAAGATTTCTTGTATTTGAAATCGCAATTGAGCGTATCAGCATCGTCTATCTGATTAATAAACTTTACTTTCAAATCATCGGCAAGAGTGCCGGCAATGGAATAAAATTTGGAGATGCCGCAATTGTCGTCAATGACCGCCTCCGCGCCGCCATAAATTGTTTTTAAATGATAACACATTGGTTTTGGTTTTTGGGGTAAAAAATGGTTTCTGTATCTGGTGATTTAATTTGCTCCTTTAAATTTTCCTGCTTTCCTTGCTGCTTTTATCGCTGCTTTATCGCCCGACAAAATTCTTTCTGCACCAATATTCTTTCCGTTTGTAGGACAACCATATTTTTCATGCCCGGACACCTGTGTTATTCATATTATAAGTTCTTATGTGAATGATAGCGCTATTTATTCCTACTCGACTCTCTTGTAATCTATACAGAGTCGGCGTAGAATAAGAATCCATTGTTATGGTTCGTGTGCCGCTATAAAGTGTTGTAGCTGTGCCTGCGGTATTATTATCCAGGATTAAATTTTCCTTACCTATTATATTCCCGGTTATTGCATCAATATACATGTTACAATCCCTTAAAGGCTGAACTGTATATATATGAAATTGATATGCGAGCCTGTAACCGTGCGTAATACTGTCATCTTTCACTATTACTAATGTACCTTTTGGATATAAAGTTGCATTTGAATCCTTTGTTACCTCTTTATAGCGGTTTTGGGAGAACGAATCTTCCCATCCGTATTTGATTGCAGGTGCATATTTCAAAGCCGTTTCCAAAGCAGATTTTTCATTTATTGAAATAGAGGTGGATGGAGTTCCTATCTTTTTATAATAACCATGAATGGATTCAATTTTACCATTTTTGGCTTGTATTGCCTAGGTAGCATATAACAGTTTATAGCCTTTGTAATATTGTTGATATAATAGATATGTATTGCCATTTTTCCGAATAATATTAACCAGGTGCATACTATCACCGGGAGCAAGGCTTAAAGCTCTTCTTAAGAATCCATCTGTATCAGTTATTGTCTTGGGATTAACAGTTACATCATAACTTTGAAAACCGATTGTTCCATCAGGATTGTATCTTGTTTTTAAGATTTCTTTTTGGGCAAAGATTGAAATACTTAAAAGTATTCCCGCCAAAAGTGTAAAAATGTATTTCATATATTTAAGTTTATTGGTTTAAAAATTGTTTAAAAAATTCGTTTATAAACATTCCCTTTTTTATCTATTGCATAGGCACACGTTGTGCTTGGGAAAGCCAAATTCATAATACCGGAAGATGGGAGTTCATTTCGCCATGTCCTGCCGCCATTAGTGGTATGATAGATACTACCGACTCCTCCTAAAACAAATCCTTCCTGCTCACTTTTAAAATATAAATCGGCTGCATAATCGTAATAATAATTTGAAAAAATATTTTTATTAACTATTTGCCACGTGTTACCTCCGTTTTCAGTTTTATATAAATCACATCCGCCAGCATATGTTCTTGCTGTATTTCCGGAATCCATATCCATTATAACATACCCTGTATTATCATTAATGAATGACATTCCAATTATCGTATGAAAAGGATAATTAACCTTTTGCCAGGTATTACCACCATCTGTTGTTTTCGCCATCACACCATAATTGGTAGCGTCATAAGCAATACCTCCAGCGGTAAAACCGGTCTGGATATCGGGAAACTGCAACATTTCAAAATCTGCAAAGCCATTTTTAGGATCATACACTTTTGACCATGTAAACCCCGAATCCGTTGACGTATAAATAAATTCACCGGAACGTAAAATATTTGCAGGCGAAAAGAAATGGTATCTTCCCCATGCTGCATGGCTTGGTGTGCTGTCTATTATGTTCCAATGGTAACCACCATCGGCAGAACGAATAATATAAACAATATTTATCCCCCCAGCCATAGAAAACAGAATGTTACTATCAAAAGGCGAAACCTGAAGCCATCCACCGGCAGGTTGAAGACTATTAGCATTAGCCACTACATGTGGAAAATAAATCTTTTGCCACGTTTTGCCTCCATCAAAAGTTTTTATAATGGTAGTACTTACCGGTACTGTTGTATCGTAGCCTATTATATATCCCGTATCACTGCTTGTAAACTGGATATCAGATATTCTTCCAAAATACGGTGTATTCAGTTTTTGCCACAGGCTGCCTGATAAATCTGCGGTATCAGGTTTGTGACAGCTAATACTTAAAAAAAGCAAACTAAGAGCCACGAAATTTATTTGTTTCATCTTAAAAAAGATTTAGCATTAGTAAATTTTATTCCGGAAGTGTATATTTTCACTTGCCAGAATACAGAACAATGAGGGCAGCATGAATCTTGAATTATAAGAAAGTTGTTATGGGCTATGCTCATCGGCGACCGAAAATATCTTTTTCATTTTAAGGAATTAAAAAGCAGTATCTGTGATTTCAGAAAATAATATTCTTGCAGCTTATTTATTCATGACAGTTATTAATTACTTTCTGTTGCTTACTATTTGTCACTTTATTGTAAAATATGGTAATTGTATAAATCCTGCAAAAACCAACATGATAAAAAGTGGTTTTTAACTTTCTGCATTTGTTGCTGTGCGGCTGTTAGTTCTCACAAACGCTTATATTTTCGGGGGAAGCGGAAGCGTTAATTTTACAACAAGCCTGGAAATAACAGCGACTTTGATTTTGAATAATCGTTTATTCGCGCTACTGTTGGCGTCCCGGCAACAGCAAGTTGTATTGATTTACAAAGCACAAAGGTTGATTTTACAGTAAAGGAAGAAATAACGACGATTTTATTTTGGATTCATTGGCTCTGCGAGTCAGATAGCTGCTGGCGGGGACGCCGACAGTAGCAGGCAAAACACAATTCGCGCTATTTGTTGTTTGCTGAATTGGAAGCAAGAAGGCAGAAACAGTATTTTTCAAAAAAAGATGCACTGCAAATAATGCTTGAAACTAATAAGCATTTCTCTCCAGGAATAACGCTACTTCTTCTACGGCCTTATTTACTTTTTTGACGTCATTTATTCGTCGTGGAAGAATGGAAACGCCGTTGAAAATGTTGTAATGAAGTGTGAGAAACGATTTTTTGTATTTAAAATCCCAATCGAGTGTGTCAGCATCGTCCACCTGGTTTATAAACTTTACTTTCAGATCATCGGCAAGTGTGCCCGCTATAGAATAAAATTTGGATATGCCGCAATTGTCGTCAATCACCGCTTCGGTGCCGCCGTACATGGTTTTTAAATGATAACACATTGGTTTTGGTTTAGTATGGTTTAAAAGAATTGTGTGTGATAGATTTAGTTTGCTCCTTTAAATTTCCCGGCTTTTCTTGCTGCTTTTATCGCCGCTTTATCGCCTGATAAAATTCTTTCTGCACCAATGTTTTTCCCGTTTGTAGGGCAGCCATATTTTTCATGCCGGAATATCGAACATCCCGAAAACATCCAGCAACATGCAGCAAAAATGATTATCTTTTTCATTCTTAAAATTCTTACTTAACTTCTAAACCATCTAAACTCCCTAAACCTCCAAACCTTCAGCTTTCAACTACCTTCAACTTCAAACCTCATACCATCCCGCATACATCAAATAATTATTAGCAATTCGTTCTATTTCACCTTTTATTAATTCCTGTGAAATATCTTTTACCTTTTTTGCAGGCACTCCTGCATAAATACTTCCAGGTGCAACAATCGTATTTTCCAGAACCACCGCGCCGGCAGCGATAATACTGTTGCTGCCGATTTTTGCATGATCCATAATGACGGCACCCATTCCTACCAACACGTTGTCCCCTATAACGCATCCATGTACGATTGCATTGTGCCCAATGCTCACATTATTTCCAATTTCCGTTTTAGATTTGAGATAAGTGCAATGAATAACGGCGCCATCCTGCACATTTACCTTGTTTCCCATGCGAATCGAATTGACATCGCCACGAAGGACCGCATTGAACCAAATACTGCAATCGTCACCCATAACGATATCGCCACATAGTGTAGCATTTGGGGCGATAAAACAGTCCTTGCCCCATGACGGTTTGACCCCCTTTATTTCAAATAAATATGACATGCTGATTTAAATTTATGATTCGTTTTTGAGAAATGAACATAGAAATCCTGAATAAAAGTTTGTTTATGGTCTAAACTCCTTCTAAAGTATTCTAATTCTATTCTATAAAATGGAAAATGCCGTAGGAATTAAAAATTAATGGCGCAGCCACGATTCAGGATTGACGTTGTCGCTTTCCTTCATCAAAATAAAATCTACTTCGCCCTGGCCTTCATCGTTGGCATCCGCTTTTCCGATCACCTGGCCGGTTTTTACTTTATCACCGCGCTGCACATTCGCAGATGCAAGATTGCTATAAACAGTGAAATACTTTCCATGCTTTATAAAGACTGCCTGCTTGTTATCAATGTAACTTACCAGGGTTACTTCACCGTCAAATACCGCCTTCACGGATTGTCCTACTTTAGTTCCGATAGAAACGCCGGGATTATTATAATCAATGCCACCGGGATACTGATTAGGCCCAAAATGTGAGATCACAAATCCATCTGCCGGCCACGGAAGCGATCCTTTGTTTTTTTCAAAACTCGCATTCAGCGCTTTATCAGCTTCACTGCTCACCAATACACTATTGCTTTTTGCGGCAGGCCTTGCTGTTTTTGCAGTCGTTGCATCTTTCGTTTCTTCCGGAGTCTCGGCTTTATTTTTCTTTAATTCCGCCAGCCGTTCTTTTTCTTTTCTTGCCGCTTCGGCCTTCGCTATTTCTATTTCACGACGGATCATGGCCGTGATGGCGTTTTTAATTTTAGCATCCTGTTTTCGCTTGGCTTTTACCTGTTCCAAAAGCTCTTTTTGCCGGCCCTTTAGCTGGTTGACGACCGTCGCCTTTTCCTCTTTTTGTTTGGCAAGTTTGTCTAACTCTTTATCCTGCTCATTCAAAACCACATTCTTTTGCTTTTTTGTTCCGGATAGCGTTTCTATTTTATCTTCAAGCATCGCCTGCGTTTTCAAAATATTTTCAGCCTGCATTTCACGGTAGGTTCTGTAAGACTTCAGATAAGCGATTCGCTTTATCGCATCATTAAAATTATTGGCTGAAAAAATAAAGTTGAGAAAATCATAATTGCTCCGGTTCTTATAAGCATATACCATGCTTTTAGCATACTCCACTTTTAAAGTATCGAGGATGCGTTTGATCTTATTGATCTCTAATTGCGATAAATAAATATTGTCATTCAGCTTTTTTATTTCGCTGTTGATGTTGTTAATGACGTTTCCCTGCAGGTCCATTTTTTTATTGATGAGGGAAAGTTGTCCTAAATTTACTTTGGTTGTTTTCCTGGTTTCTATCAGCGCTTTCTCAGTCTCCTGAATTTCTTTTTTCAGTTGCTCACGCTGTCTTTGAAGCGCATCTTTATCAGCTGGTTGCTGTGCTGACGCAGATAAAGCAAATAAAAAAAAGATAAAAGCCGTTATGATTCTTGTGGGCATGCACCAAAATTTTTTAGAGAATAAAGGGTAAATGTTTATGCAAGCTGCAATTTTTTAAAGTAACAATTATTTTGTTTTATAATTGCGCGGAACGCTGAATGGAAATGATAATTCATTGTTAAACTCATATTGTTTGTAGGAAATTTTTATGTCTACTTTCGATTTTTCATTCACGTTGATCTCGCGCGTTGTGGAAAAATCGAAACCGTTGCTGTGATCATAATCATCATACAACAACGCAGCAGTGCGGTTTTCATATAGATTGATGTCGTCGAGTTTGATTCTCTGTAATTCGTTGGTACTTGCAGAAAGCGTGATGAGGTTTTTAAAAAAATTGCCGATCGTGCCGATCAGTATATGATTTTCTGTTTGCCGGTAGGATACAATACTATCACCTACATAAACCGGGTTTCCGATGATAATATCCTGAAGTATAGAAAAGTTTAAAGGAATATGCGCTATGCTTTCAACATAATGAAACGGATGGCTTTCGACCGTTTTATTTAATTTGTTTAAGATAATGAGTGTGTCGGGAGTAATGAAAACACGAAATGCTTCAATGCCTAAGAAAGTAGCGCTGATGGAAATCCACAATACGCTGTCTTTTTGCAGCCGGATAAAGGCGTTAAAATCCGGCTGTTTGCCGTTATGATCTTCATATTGGATCTTTGCCTTTGTTGAAAAAGTTTTGAAATCAATTTTATTTTTATATAGCTTGTTCAAAACATCTATTGCCGGAGTTTTATTAAAAGAACTGTCGCTTGGCTTTACCGGCATTTTTACGATAGCGGTATCTTTTTTATTGATGGCGGTTTGCAATTTTTTAGTAGAATGGCAAGCGGCAAGAGCAAACAAAATAAAAACGCCAATTAAAATTTTAAGATACTTCATTGAAGATAATTTATGAAATTATTGATGGCCGGTATGGCCAAAGCCACCCTCACCTCTAACCGTTGATTCTAATTTTATTACCGGTTGCAAAATCGCTTTTTCTACCCTGCTTAAAATCATTTGTGCAATTCTGTCGCCATTATTAATGATATGTTCTTCATGGGATAAATTTATAAGAATTACTTTTAGTTCACCACGATAATCGCTGTCAACCGTCCCGGGAGAATTTAAACAGGTAATGCCGTGTTTCCATGCCAGTCCGCTTCTTGGCCTCACCTGTATCTCGTATCCTTCTGGTATTTCAAGGAATAAACCAGTAGGGATCATCCTTCTTTCCATTGCTTTCAATACAACCGGTTCTGATAAATTGGCCCTCAAATCGAGGCCTGATGAACCTAAAGTAGCATACTCAGGAATCGGATTTTCGGAAGTATTCACGATTTTAATTTCCACATGTTGCATGGTTACAAAGATAGGAATGCGGAAGAGCAGATGAAAAAATAAATGAGTAGGAAGATTTTATTGCATTGGTGTTAACAAAATCGTTGGCAAACATTAGGATTATTGTTTAGAGAAATCAGTAAAGGACAGCCGCGGTCGCCGTTGTGATTTGCTTTCAACTTTTGATATTAACTTAGTTCTTTCACATCTGCCGCCGCTGTCAGGATACATGCCATGATGTTGTGATTTGCTTTCAACTTTTGATATTAACTTAGTTCTTTCACATCAGCAAGCACATAGTAATCATCATAGGTTTGTTGTGATTTGCTTTCAACTTTTGATATTAACTTAGTTCTTTCACATCTTGCTTTCACGACCTAAAAATACCTTATCGGTTGTGATTTGCTTTCAACTTTTGATATTAACTTAGTTCTTTCACATCAGAAGCGATCACTGTTGCACTCGATTACGGGTTGTGATTTGCTTTCAACTTTTGATATTAACTTAGTTCTTTCACATCGCGCCGTCCTTTTGCGTACTCACGTACATGGTTGTGATTTGCTTTCAACTTTTGATATTAACTTAGTTCTTTCACATCATAACCAAGATCATCCCAGTCACCTACTTGTTGTGATTTGCTTTCAACTTTTGATATTAACTTAGTTCTTTCACATCTTAAAGCTTTCACAAATGGCCGCAGCCCTTGTTGTGATTTGCTTTCAACTTTTGATATTAACTTAGTTCTTTCACATCTGCAGAGATT
>Ga0134125_10002509_pt1 | contig 21728 bp, 14 predicted proteins | sample KB31751_FD_96464 | JGI IMG/M metagenome (GOLD analysis project Ga0134125, IMG submission 96464) | Terrestrial soil microbial communities with excess Nitrogen fertilizer from Kellogg Biological Station, Michigan, USA - KB3-175-1 | ecosystem: Environmental > Terrestrial > Soil > Unclassified ... | reverse complement strand
TGCCGCCGTCGCGTTATCATGCCGCCATGCACCGTTTCCGCCAGGTTCTCATTGGAGTGAGTGCGGCCAGCCTGCTCGCCTTTGGACAGAATCCTTCCGCACCACCGCTTCCCACGGGCCAACGCCTCACCCCACTCGCCGCCTCCGGGGCGCGGATGACCCGGCTCGATCCCCATCTCGCGGGCGACCCCAATTTCCGCGCCGGGCAGGCGGTGACCAGCGCGCTGAGCCCCGACGGCCGCACCTTGCTGGTCCTTACCAGCGGCTACAACCTGCGCAACTACAACTCCGGACCCCATGCCGGTGCCCGCAACCCCGAGGGCTCGCAGGAGTACGTCTTTGTGTTCGATGTGAGCGGGGACGCGCCGCGCCAGACGCAAGTACTCCGGGTGCCCAATACCTACAGTGGCCTCGCCTTTGCACCCAGTGGCGATGCGTTCTTCGTCGCGGGCGGCGACGATGACAATGTGCACGTGTTCGCCCTCCGGTCCGGTCAGTGGTCCGAGGCACAGCCAGCGGTCGCGCTTGGCCACAAGAGAGGACTCGGCAGGGGCATGCGTCCCGAGGCTGCCGGACTCGCCGTCAGCGCCGACGGGCAGACCATTGTGGTTGCCGACTACGAAAACGACGCCGTCACCGAACTTCGCCGCGGCGCGGACGGATGGGCCAAGGCCGCCGAACTCGACCTGCGCCCCGGCAAGATTGACCCCGGCGACCGGGGCCGGCCAGGCGGGGAGTTCCCCTACTGGGTGACGATTCGGGGCAATGAGACCGCCTACGTGTCGAGCGTCCGCGACCGCCAGATTGTGGTGGTCGCGCTCGCACCGTCGCCGCGCGTCACCGCCCGCATTGCGCTCCCCGGGCAGCCTAACCGCCTGCTGCTGAACCGCGCCCAGACCCGCTTGTACGCCACCCAGGACAACGCCGATAGCGTCGCCGTCATCGCCACCGCATCGAACCAGGTGCTCTCGGAGATTGCGGTGGTCGCGCCGCCCGCGCTCTTTCCCGACACGGGACATCTCTGGGGCGCTAACCCCAACGCACTGGCGCTCTCGCCCGACGAGCGCACCCTGTACGTCACCAACGGCGGCGAGAACGCGGTGGCGGTAGTCTCGCTCTCCGCCCCGGCCCGCACGGTGGGCCTGATCCCGACCGGCTGGTACCCCAACGCGGTTACGCTCAGCCGGGACGGACAGCGCCTCTTCGTGATCAACGGCAAGAGCGATCCCGGCCCCAACCCGGACTTTGACCGCGGGCTCACGCCGGCAAAGGCGCGCCAAGCGCGCGCGTCCAACGAGTATATTCTCCAACTGGAACAGGCCGGGCTGCTGAGTTTGCCCGTGCCCAATAGGGCCGCGCTGGGCCGGCTGACGCAACAGGTGCTCGCCAACGATGGCCTCAGCGCCCAGCCGGCGGCGGCGGCGGTGATGGCCGGGCTGCGCGACCGCGTCCATCACGTGATCTACATCATTAAGGAAAACCGCACCTACGATCAGGTCTTGGGCGATCTGGCCGGCGCCAACGGCGACCCGCGCATCACCGAGTTTCCCGAGGCCAATACGCCCAACTTCCACGCCTTGGCCCGTACCTTTGTGGCGCTCGACCACTTCGAGTGCTCGGGCGACGTCAGCGCCACGGGATGGCCCTGGTCCACCTCCGCCCGCTCCACCGACGTGGATGAAAAGGAAGTGCCGGTCAACTACGCCGACCGCGGCCTCAGCTACGACACCGAGGGCACCAACCGCAATGTCAACCTGGCGGACAAGCAGCGTCAAGATCCCGATCTGCTGCCCGGCACCGCCAACGTCGCCGCGCCCGACTTCGAGGAGGGCGACGAGGACGAAGCCGGGCAAGGCTACTTGTGGGACGCCGCCCTGCGCCGCCACCTCACCGTGCGCGACTACGGCTTTTGGGTGGATGGTAATTATGACCAGAAGTCCCCGGGCCACATCCCCGAACTCCCCGACCCCGCCGCCACCCACACCGTCGTCGCCATTCCCACCAGCCCCAGCCTTGCGCCCTTCACCGACCCCTACTTCCGCGGCTTCGACCAGAGCTTTCCCGATTACTACCGCTTCAAGGAGTGGGAGCGCGAGTTCGACCAGTACGCCGCCCAGGGGGACCTACCCAACCTGGAGCTGGTGCGCCTCGAGCACGATCACTTCGGCAACTTCGGTTCCGCGCTTGATGGCTTGAACACTCCCGAACTCCAGATCGCCGACGACGACTACGCCGTCGGCCTGCTGGTGGACAAGGTCGCCCACAGCCGCTACGCCCACGACACGCTCATTTTTATTGTCGAGGACGACGCCCAGAACGGCGGCGATCATGTGGACGCCCACCGCAGCCCGGCCTTCATCCTCGGCCCCTACGTCAAGCATCACGCCGTGGTCTCGACCGCCTACACTACCGTCAGTCTGCTCCGCACCATGGAGGAGGTGCTGGGCGTGGGCCCGCTCAACTTGCATGACGCCGCCGCCGCTCCGATGAGCGACGCCTTCGACCTCGGTCAGGCTGACTGGAGCTATACCGCTTCGCCTTCCCGCTATCTTGCCGGCACCGGCCTGCCGATCCACGTCGAGGGGGCGCCCCTGCCGCCCACGCACGATGGCGCCTACTGGGCCCGCCTCACCCAGGGCATGGACTTCCGCGAAGCCGACCACCTCGACAGCGCCAAGTTCAACCAGATTCTTTGGGACGGGCTGAAGAAGCGCTAATTGTTGTACGGCGGCCAAATCGTCGGGAAGGCTTTGCCCAGGGCGGTGGGGTCGGCGGTTCCCCCCAGAAGTTCTACCGCCTTGGCCAACACAGTATCGCGGCCGGAGGCGAGATCGGCGGCCGCGGGCAGGGCAGGCACGTCGGGGCTCACGCCCATTCTCTCCAGGCTGTTGCCGTCGGGCATGATGAGGTCTTCGCGGGTGATGCTGGCGCCATAGGGGGCGGCCGCTCCCATCAACACGTCCCCGTACTGCATGGGATAAATCTGGGACTCCATTACCGCGCCAGCGCTGGTGTCGCCCACCACCGTGCCCAAGCGCTGGAGTTGCACCGTGCGGGCGAACAACTCCGCCGCCGACGCCGAGCCGGAATCCACCACCACCAGCTTGCCGGCGTAATGGTCGCCGTTGGGGCCAACCTCGATCGGGCTATCGTGGCGGCGGCCTTGCGGCGTCGCCACCCTAATCTTGCCGGTGACGAAGTAGCCGAGCAGGTACTTGAGGTCGTCCACGGCGCCGCCGGGGTTGCCGCGCAGATCGAGCACCAGGTTGGGGTACTTCTTGGCTCGCCCGAGCACACTGTCAGCATCGCTCTGGTCGAAGGTGAAGTTGGGCAGTTTCCAGACAAAAACGTCGCCGGCGGTGGTCCAGCGTAATTTGTTGACCTTGGCGTCGAGCTCGCCCTGATCGATCGAGTAATTGATCAGCTGGTCGAGCCCGCCCACCAGGGCGCCGTGCTGCACGAACTTCGCCTTGACGGTTTCCCGGCGCGTGGCGCCGTCGGGGCCGCGCACCACGAAATGCAGCCCGCCGCGCGGCTCGAGCGCGTCCAGCGAGTAGTTCAGCGTCCACAAGTCCTTGCGGTTGACGGAGTAGCCCTCCAGGCTCACGATCTCGTCGCCGGGTTTGAGCTTGCCGTCGGCGTCGGTGCCGGGGCGGACGGCGGTGATAAGCGGACGGTCGCCCTCCATGCGCATCCGGAAGCCGTAGTACACGTTCCAGGAGCGCGCGGGCGGCAGGAAAAAGGTGTGGCTGTCGTCCAAACCGGCAAGAAAGGCCGCGATGATGCGGAAGGCGTCGCCCAGGGTGGGCGCTTTCTGGAGACGCGCCTTGTAGGCTTGGTAGCGCTCGGTCAGGTTGAGGCCGTGCAGGGTGGGGTCGTAATAGTTGTCTTTGACCGCCTGGCGCACGTTGTCGAGCATCGCGTTGGCCATCATCAGTTGAGGCTTGGTGATAAGGTTCGGATTGGGTTTGGCCGTGTCTTGGGCGAGTGCCGGGCGGAGAGACAGGCTCAGCGACAAAGTGAGCTCCAAGGCGAGCCCCAGACAGAAATGAGCGGCGATCCGAGACATTGGGGCAAAAATAACCGGTCAGTGGGAATGAGTCAACGCAAGAAAGGTTGTCCGCCTCGACAGCGCCCGGTCCATTCCGATACTCTGAGACGGTCGCATGCAGCACCGGTAGATCCCGTATGAGACTTCTGGCTTGTGTCCTTCTCGCCGCGGCCACCGCCGCGGCGCAAGTCCCCTCCTCCGCGGTCCAGGGGTTGAACTGGCGCGCCATCGGCCCCGCCTCGACCGGCGGGCGGATCGCCGACTTCGCCGTGGCCCATCCGCCCGGCCAGCCCGAGACCATGTACGTAGGCACCGCCAGCGGGGGCGTGTTCAAGAGCAGCAACCAGGGCGTCTCCTGGGCCCCGGTGTTCGACCACTCCGGCGGCATGATGTCCATCGGCGCGGTCGCCGTCGCCCCGTCGAACCCGTCCATCGTCTGGGTCGGCACTGGCGAGGTGGACAACCGCCAGAGCTCGTCCTGGGGGAATGGCATCTACAAATCGCTCGATGGGGGCGCCACCTGGCACAGCATGGGATTGGAAAATACCCGCCACATCGCCAAGATCCTGATTGACCCCACCAACCCGGACGTGGTCTACGTCGCCGCCCTGGGCCACCTCTGGGGGCCGAACCCCGACCGCGGCGTGTACAAGACCACCGACGGCGGCCGCACCTGGAAGAAGGTGCTCTACCACGACGACAACACCGGCGCCACCGATCTCGCCATGAGCCCCGCCAACCCGCAATTGCTCTACGCCGCGCTCTACCAGCGCCAGCGCAAGGGCTGGGGCTTCAACGGCGGCGGCCCCGGCAGCGGCATCTACCGCTCCTCCGACGGCGGCGCCTCCTGGACCGAGTTGACCCGCGGTCTGCCCAGCGGCGACAAGGGACGCATCGGTCTCGCGGTCAACTCCGCCAATCCCAGCGAGGTCTACGCCATCGTCGAGGCCGATCCCCAGCCGGCCGGCCGGGGCGCGCCCGGGGGCGCGCCGGCGGCGCCCCGCGTGCTGCGCGGCGGCGTCTTCCGCTCCTTCAACCAGGGCCAGAGTTGGGAGCATTTGTCCAGCCTGAACCCCCGGCCCAGCTACTACAGCCGCATCTACCTCGACCCCAGCGATCCCAACCGGGTCTACATCATGGGCTCCGAGCGCGGCTTCTATATCTCGGACGACGGCGGCCGCAACTTCCGCGACGTCTTCAGCCAGGTGCACGGCGAGGACCACGTCATGTGGCTCGACCCCACCAACCCCAACCACATCCTGATCGGCGGCGACGGCGGCGTTTCCATTTCCTATGACCGGGGCGAGACCTGGTCGTTCCGCAACGACCTGCCCATCGGGCAGTTCTACGATATCTCCACCAACGATGCCGATCCCTACCTGGTCTGCGGCGGCCTCCAGGACAACGGCAACTGGTGCGTCCCTGACGCCACCGTGCGCAGCGTCGGCATCGCCAACGGCGATACCTTCAACGTCGGTGGCGGCGACGGCATGCAGGCGGTGTTCGACGGCGACAACAAGACGCTGCTGGTCAGCTCGCAGAACGGCTCGACCACACGCCTCTCGCTCGACACCTTCGAGCGCCAGAACATCGGCCCGGTCCCGCCCGAGACCCAGCCCCAGCCCGGCCAGCCCGGCTACCGCTGGTATTGGACCGCGCCCCTGATCGTCTCGCACTTCACTCCGAAGGTGATCTATACCGGTGCCAACATTCTGTTCCGCTCGCCCGACCAGGGCGTGACCTGGAAGGCGATCAGCCCCGACCTCACCGCCCACCTGGACCGCACCAAGCTGCAGATGATGGGCGGCCCCATCCCCTCCGATGCGCTCTCCAAGAACGACGGGCAGGACAACTTCAGCGCCCTCACCGTGATCGCCGAGTCGCCGCTCGATGCCAAGCTGCTCTACACCGGCGCCGACGATGGCACACTCCAGGTCACCCGCGATGGCGGAGCCCACTGGACCAACATTACCTCCCACGTCCCCGGCCTGCCCGCGATGACCAACGTCAGCGGCATTGAGCCGTCGCGCTACGTCCCCGGGCGTGTCTACGCCAGCTTCGACGGCCACTTTAACGATGACTATCACCCCTACGTCTATGTGAGCGAGGACTACGGCGCCACGTGGAAGCCCATTGCCAGCGGGCTGCCGGAGACCTCGGTGCACCGCATCCGCGAGAACCCCAAGTCGGCGGACTTCCTGGTGGCCGGGACCGAGGAGGGCGTCTACGCCTCCTGGGACCGCGGCGCCAACTGGACCTCGCTCAATACCAATCTGCCCCCGGTGCCGGTCTACGACCTGGTCTATCAAAAGACCACCGGGGACCTGGTGCTTGGCACCCACGGGCGGAGCATCTGGGTTCTGGACGCTGCCGGCGCGCTTAGCCAGATCGGTGCGCATGCCGGCGCGGCGTATTTGTTCCCCATCGCGCCCGCCCGGAAGCAAACCGTCTACGCCCCGCAAGCCTGGTATGGGGCGGGCGAGTATTTTGCCCCCAACCCGCCCACCGGCGCGGTGGTAAGCTTCGAGGCGCCCGAGGGCACGCGCGCCACCGCGACCGTGACCATATCGGCAAACGGCCGCGCCATTCGGCACTTCCCGGCCCGCGTGCGCGCGGGATTCAATCAGGCGGTCTGGGATCTCCGCTACGATGCCCCAATTCCGGCTCCAGCCGTTGCCGGCCGGGGCGGCCGCGGAGGTGCGGTGGCCGGGGGCGGCGGTGGCGGCCGCGGCCGCGGCGGCAACGGCCCCACGGTCGAGCCCGGGAACTACCAGGTCAGCATGCAGTGGTCCGGCGCCCCGCCGCTCACCGGTACCATCGAGGTCACTGGACCCGCCGGCGCGCCCGAACGCACCCGCGCCCTCCTGGCCGCCTACCGCTTGCAGCAGCAACTCGCCCCGGCGCGCGCCGCGGTGGCCGCCGCCGAGAAGCAGCTCCAGGCGATGGACACCTACGTTACCGCGCTACAAACCTCCGGCGCCTCGGCCGCGGCCGTGTCCAGCGCGCGCACCGCGCTCGAGCCGATCAGCGCCAGCCTGGAGCGCGCCATCAGCGGCGCCGCCGGCGCACAGCGCGCGATCGACAACTATGACGGCGCTCCGACCGCCGCCCAGTTGCGGCAATTGGCGTGGGCCGAGCAGGACGCGCATGCGGCCGTCGCCAGTCTCAACCAGTTCCTGAAGACGCAGATGGCGGCGGCCTACCAGGCGTTGTCGTCGAAGCCGGCCTGGGCGGTGGTGAGTCCCGTCACCATGCCCGCGGATGCATCCAGCGGAGGCCGCTAAGTCCTGGAGATTGGCTGCTTTAGCAGCCCGTGGCGCTTTCTTAGTCTTTTCTAATGTACAATGGGGCGCTTGAGCAGCCCCGCCGCCGTAGGCCCCGTCATTCTGTTGGCCGAAGACGAGGACGAAGTGCGCCGCTTGGTGGGCGCGGTGCTGCGCGGCGCCGGCTTCGAGGTGGTCGAGGCTTGCGGCGGCGCCGATGCCCTGGACCGGCTCCAGGGACCGGCGGCCGGGCTGAGGCTGTTAATCACCGACGTGGCCATGCCCGGCATGAGCGGTCTGGAGCTGGCGCGCCGGATCGCCGCGATCCATCCCGCCGTGAGCATTTTATTCATATCCGGCTACAGCGATCCCGAGGCCGCGGCCGACGCCATCGAGCTATGCGCCAGGGCCGAGTATCTGCGCAAGCCCTTCGGTCCGCGCGAGCTGCTGGCCCGGGTGCGCGGATTGTTGGGCTGAGCCGTGGCGCGCGACCTCGCCATCGTCTCCACCCCGCGCGCGCTCTACTTTGGCGTACGCTGCCGCTGCGGTGCCTATATGGTGCTGGACGAGGTGCGCGGCGACCCCGCCCAGGCGCGCTGCGACCGCCTCGACCAGGCCGCCTGGATCATTTGCGACGGCTGCGGGGAAGAGCGCCAGTACCAGCGCGCCGACCTGATCCAGTTCGCCTGGCCGCCTGCCAGCGGGGAGATGTTCTACTGAGCGCCGAGGCCGACGCGGGAATGCCGGCGGGAAGCCGCGGGTCGGGCTCGGGAGCCGCGAACTGTGTCCGCGCCGGGATGACCCCGGCCCACACCGGCAAGCCGTAATCCGCCGCCTCGTCCTTGGGCGGTCCGGTGCGGATCTTGGCGCTCGCCTCCTGAAGCGGCAGCGCCAGCACCAGCGTCGCCTTGAGCTCGCGCGCGTCGGGCGGCCGCGCCTCGCTCCAGCGGCCGGGGGCGATCTGGTTGGTGATGACCTCGAGCGCGGCCAGTTTCGCGGCTTCTTCGGACACCACCTCCGCCCGCCCGAAGACCATCACCGAGCGGTAGTTCATGGAGTGGTGAAACACCGAGCGCGCCAGCACCAATCCGTCCAACAAGGTCACGGTGAGACACACCTCCACGCCGCGCTCCAGGGAGCGCAGCATGTGGCTGGCGGCGGAGCCGTGAAGAAAAACGAGGTCGCCGCGCCGGCCGTAGGCGGTGGGGATGACGACCGGTCCCTGCTCCGAGCAGAAGCCCACGTGGCAGAGAAACGCGGCGTCCAAGATGGCGTACACCGTGTCGCGGTCGTAGGCGCCGCGCTCGGGCAAGCGCCGCACCCGCGTGCGCGGGGAGGGAGGAGCCGGGAAGTTGGCCATGCGTGTTATGGTACACGCCACCCCATGCTATCGTCGGAGCATGAATCCCTACGCCGCGCCCTTGGGCGACCGCGATCCGCTGGCGGTGATCGCGGCTTCGCCCGCCCAACTTGCCGCCGTCATTCAGGCCCTTGGGCCGCAGCGCGTGGATCAACCCATTGCGCCCGGCAAGTGGAGTCCGCGCCAGATGGCGTGTCATCTTGCCGACTGTGAAATCGCCTTTTCGTTTCGGCTGCGCCAAGCGCTGGCGGAGGATCACCACGTGATCCAGCCCTTTGATCAGGATAAGTGGGCGCGTCCCTATGCCGCCTACACCGCCGGCGCCGCGCTCGAACTCTATGGCGCCCTGCGTGCCTGGAACCGCGCCTTGGTCGCCTCCCTCCCGCCCCAGGCGATGAGCAAGACGGTCACCCACCCCGAACGGGGCGATATGCCCTTCCGCGAGCTGCTGGAGACCATGGCCGGCCACGACCTGCACCATCTGGCCCAGCTCGAAAATGCAGCAAAAACCGTTTAGCTGGTGTGCAGTAACGCCTTGAAGCCGTAATCCATGTGCATCTGGATATGGCAGTGCAGCAGACTAGGCCCGCTCTGGTCGGCGGTAAAGTCCACCGCCGCCCGTCCGTAAATCGGTACGACCACGGTGTCTTTGAGGATGCCGCTGGTAGGTTTGCCGCCGATCTCGGCGATCTCGAAGCTGTGCCGGTGCAGGTGCATCGGGTGGCTGTCGTCGGTGCGGTTGTGAAACACCAGCCGGTAGCGCTCGCCCTTGGTCAGCATGAATTCCTGGTCGTGGGGATAGGGCTTGCCGTTCACGGTGAAGGAATTGAACTTGCCCGCCCCGCGCGGAATTTTTTCAAACACCATGTCAATCGTGTGCGCCGGCGGCGGCGGCGCGGCGGGCTTGCCGAAGCGGGTATAGTCCCAACTGGTCTGGCCCGGCTGCGTCCACCGCGGCTGCTGGTTCTGGCCGGCATATTCGACGATCACGCCCATGCCGGCGTTGCGGATGTCGTCGGTAGGGTCGCCCATGATCCACACCCCGGGCTGGTTCATCTCGACATAACAGTCGATCCGCTCGCCCGGACCGATCAGCAGCGCCTCGACCGCCGCCGGCGTCGGCACCGGGTTCCCGTCCAGCGCCACCACGTGAAACGTGTGACCGGGGAGCACGATGTGCCGGATCTCGATCGCGCTGGCGTTGAGAAAGTGCAGAAAGATGCGGTCGCCGTTTTTCACCCGGATGGGTTCGCCCGCGCCCAGCGCCTTGTCGTTGATGGAGTAGATGTAGGCGCCGATCTCCCAACCGTTGGGCCGGGTGTCCAAAACCTTCGGTTTCTCCGGCTGCGGCAGCGTGGGGTCAAGGTCGTCGGTGTCCACCATCTGGCTGGTGAAGTACGGCTCCCAGTCGCGCAGGGCAAGGAATAGTTCCTGGTCGAAGTGGCCGGCTTGGGCGGGATTCGTCGCGCCCTCCACGACCAGGAAGCCATACTGCCCGGTGTAACTGCCGCGGTGCAGGTCGTCCATGGCCATGGTGTGGGTGTGGTACCAGCGCGTGCCCGCCGGCGCCGGCGTGATCTGGAAAGTGCGCTGGCCGTGGGGCGGCACAAACGGCGTGCCTTCTTCCTCGGCGCCGTCCACGTCCGCCGGCAAGAAAAGCCCGTGCAGGTGTACCTGTTCCGGCACGTCGGTCTGGTTGATCACCTTGACCGTCGCCGGCTTGCCCTCTTTCAGCCGCAAGAGCGGTCCGGGAGCGGTGCCGTTATAGCCGATCGTGCTGACGATGTGGCTGGGGGCCAACTCGACCGTAACCGGCGCGATGGTCAGCGTGACGTCGGGCGCCGGCCCCGCTTGGCCGCCGGCCGGCAGGGCGGCGGCCACGGCTCCGATCCGAAACGGGGAAGCCGCGGACGCCGCGGCGGCGCCCCCCAGCTTGAGAAAGTTGCGACGGTGCATTCCGAAGTTGCCTCAGCGCCAAGGTGGTACTGCTGCCTTCAGTGTAGCCTTAGCCCATCCGATCCTCGGTCCGGCGGTCGCTTTCGTGATACGCCTCTTCGGTGTTGACCCCCCACAGATTGCTGCGGTCGCGGTTGCCGGCGACCAGGTTGTCCACGGCCATCATCGCGGTCAGCATGGAATGATCCTGATTGTTGTACTTATGCATGCCGTTGCGGCCCATGAGGTGCAGGTTGGTGATCTGGTCCAGGTACGCCCGCAATTCGCCAAAGCGGGCGTACGCCGGTCCGAAGTAGCCGGGATAGGTCTTCGGCATCCGAACTACGGTCGCATCCAGGACCTGGCTTGAATCCAAGATGCCGATCTCTGCCAATTCACTCGCGGCCAACGCCGCCATGTCGGCGTCGTCCAGTTTCCAGAGCGGATCGGTCGCCTGGCAGAAGTACTCGACTCCGAGCCACACAGTGTTTTCGGGATCGCGCACCATGGCAGGGCTCCAGTTGTTGAAGATCTGCAGCCGTCCGGCCAGGACGCCGGGTTCTTGAATATAGATCCAATTGTCGGTAATCGGGCCGACCTTCAGGTGGCGCACCAGCAGGCCCACCGTGATGAAATCACGGTACTGGAGCCCGGCGGCCAAGTTCTGGATCTCCGCTGGCGGCGCGGGCGTCATGCCGGCGACCAGTTCTTGAACCGCCATGGTGGAGAAAAACTCATCGCCGCGGAACTCACGCCCGTCCGCCGTCTCCACCGCCGTTATGCACTTGCCTTCGACCCGCAAGCGCGTGACCTGCGCTTCGGTGACGATTTCGCCACCGAGGCGCACGACCTTCTCCGCCACCTTTTCCCAGAGCTGCCCGGGGCCCAGCCGGGGATAGAGGAACTGTTCGATGAGCGACGTCTCCTCCGCCGGCGCGGGATGGCGGGAGATGAGTTGGCGCAGAAAATGCTTCGCCGCGGTGCGCCCCGAGAGGCCTTTCACCCGCTGCTCACCCCACGCGGCGCTGATTTCACTACAGGGCAGACCCCAGACTTTTTCGGTGTAGCTCTGGAAGAAGGTGCGGTAGAGCTCGCGGCCGAAACGGCGAATGAAGAAGTCCTCCAGCGACACCACCGGCCGGCGCGGAAAGCAAACGCTGCGCGCGTAGCTGGCGCCAATGCGCACCATCCGCCACGGGCCCAGTTGGCGCAGGGTTCGGCCATTGAGGCGAATGGGGTAATCGAAGAACTGCCGCAGAAAGTAAATGCGGGATTTGCGCGGGCGCACCAGCATCGCATCGCCATTGGCCGCCGTGATGCGGGACTCGCCCGGCAGGCGCCGGCCGCGGCGCCGATAGGTTATCTCCGCGCCGCCATCGGAGGGTGCGATCGGCAGATGCTCCAACCACCAATCCATCACCCGGTCGCTTTTGGTGAAGAACCGATGGCCGCCAATATCCATGCGGTTGCCGTTGTAATTCACAGTCCGGGAGAGCCCGCCCATTGCCTGACTGCGCTCGAGAATGACCGGCTTGATATCGGTTCGGGTCAGCAGTTCGTAGGCCGCGGTCAGGCCCGCCGGTCCGGCGCCAATGATGATTACGGTCCTAGCCAAGGGTGACCTCCGGGTTGGCGGCGCGCAGCCACCATAGAACCGCCAGGAGCGGCAGAGCGTATTTCTCCCACGCGACCGGGGCGAGCATCATCAGGCCAAGATTGGCGGCGATCAGAAAAAGTGGTACCGTGCGCGGCCTCAGGAGGAAGCGCCCGCAAGCCGCGAGCGCCAGGAGCCAGTAGGCCGCCATGCGGGGTCCGTTGCCCACCCGCGCCCTGACGAGCAGGTCGAACCGGCCAAAGCTGGGAATGACCGGGGAGCCAAACAGATTGCGCAAGGGGGGAAACAGCAGAAACGCGCCCGCCAGTCCGAGGCCGATGAGTAGCGCCATCCGCCAGCGCGGGAGCCAGTTGCGCCACCAACGCCGTTGTGAGGCAAACAACGCCGCCTCCGGGAGCACGTAGTAAATTCCCATGCAGGTGAGCAGGTATAGGGCATTGCGCACGACAATGCCGTGCATGGTCTGGGGTCCCCCGCGAAATGGAGTCACTGGCGAAAGCCCGTCAAAGAACCACGCCCAGGCCGCCAGGCTCGCCGCAGCCAACAGAGGCGGCCGCCAGCGCCGGCGCGGTTCGCGCGACCAGATGGCCGCGGCAGCCATGGCCGCTGGGAAGGCAACCATGTACTGGCGGGTGGCGATGGCCGAGATCCACACCGCCGCCGCGGTGCGCTCGCAGCGTCGGGCATACAACACCATGCCGGCGACGACGAGCGCCAACGCCAGCATGTCGGGGTACAGTAGGGTCGCCATCCCCAGAAAGTAGGGGCAAAGCAGTAGTCCAAAGCTAGCCAGCACGGCCCGCCAGCGTTGCTCGCCATGAGAGGCGATGAGCCCCAACACCACCAGCGACAAAGCCGCGTTCAACCAGCGGCCCAGGACCAGACCGTGGCCGGTTACGCGTTGCACGGCCCCGTCAACCAAAAATGCCAGCGGCGTGGTCAGTTCGCGATAGTGGCGCAGTTGGCTTAAGCCGAAGCGGTGGCTGAAGGTCAGGCTGGTGGGCCAGTAATGCAGTTCGTCCAGCGCGAGAGGGAAGCGCAGTGCGTGCAAGCGCCAGAGGACGACCGCGTAGACTCCACCCATTACTAGTGCAAAAACGGTCCAAGCCAGCCGTTCCCGCGAGGTGGGCGGCGCTTGCCGAAGCTTGCTTTGGGCCAGCGCGGGGAGAGCGGGCATCGCCCTAGTGTACGGGACAGGCGGCCTTCCGGCGGCATAACCGCGCACGTCAAAATTGCGATGATGGGGGGCCTTGGCCGCCGCCGGAGCTTACCCGATTGTCGAGACCAAACCGCTTTCCAGATTTTCTCGTCCGCTGTAACCAGCGTCCAGCCGTGCCCGAGAGCCGTGGCTCCGATTCATCGATTCGGTGGATCGTGGGAAATGGCTCAACCAAATTGGGCGGCTTGCACGGCCATCTCAATGCCGAGGGGTAGGATTTGAATGCCAGCCAGTAGATCCCGAGTCGCCGACGCAAGCATTCCACCGCGAAAGTGACCTGCTTGTCCCAAACGGGCGAGTTCCCGGACGGCGGTGCTTGGTGATCAGATGGCTTCACCCGTCGCCTGGACTTCGTCCATGAGCGCGGTGCAATGCGCTTTGCATTGCGTCGCCGCGATGGTCTTCATTAGGGTGATTCCCGATGGTCATAATATGAGGGCTGCGTTTGCGGTCTTGTGGCGGCAGCTCGTAGATGCCCTGAGCAGAGCGGGCATCCCCTGCCGGTAATCGAAGCCCGGCCTCCGAGCGACCAACGGGAGCGACCCAGGCAAAAAGTGGCCGTGCCACCGGCGCATGTCAAAAGCAGCAGACCATGCTCGGCCCGCGCTGCCGCTGGAGAACCCCTCCCGGTTCTGATACGCTCCAAGACAACGAGGACTCCCCCGATGAAGCTGCGGTTCCTCCTTCCCAGCGCCGTGGTGTTGGCGGTCGCCTTGCAGTCCGGCGGCCCCGGTTTGGCCCAGGGCTACCAGTTCGGCCGGCAGTTTGGCTACCAGCGCTATGCTCCTGTGACCGTCAACGAGCGCGCCGAGTTTGCCTGGTCCCGCCTTCAGTACGACCCCGCGGTCGGATCGAGCGGGGGCGGCTATGGCTACTATGGCTTCCGCCGCGGCCGGCGCGGCCTGTGGTCCACCGACTACCCCAAGGCCGACCGCACCTTTTTGGACGCCCTGAAGCGGCTAACCCGGGTCAACGCCCGCTCCTACGAACAAGTGGTCAACCTCGACAACGACGACGTGTACAACTACCCCTTCCTCTACGCCGTCCAGGTGCAGAGCTGGACCTTCACCCCCCCGCAGGCGGCCAAACTGCGCGACTACCTGCTCAAGGGTGGTTTCCTCATGGTGGACGACTTCCACGGTACCGAGGACTGGGACAACTTCCTCGCCGGCATGCGCCTCGTCTTCCCGCACCGCGCCATCGAAGACCTGCCCGACAACGACGAGATTTTCCACGTGCTCTACAACCTGGACGACAAGTTCCAGGTTCCCGGCGAACAGTACGTCAACACCGGCCGCACCTATGAAAAGGATGGCTACGTGCCCAAGTGGCGCGCCATCCGCGACGACCAGGGCCGCGTCATGGTGGCCATCTGTCATAACATGCACCTCGGCGACGCCTGGGAGTGGGCCGATAGCCCGCAGTACCCGGAGAAGTTCGCCGGTATGGCCTTCCGCATCGGCGTCAACTACGTCATGTACTCCATGACCCACTAAGCGTGAGAGGACCAACGGTCGCCGATCATGTTTGAGCTGCTCTTTCGGTACGCCCCCGGCATTTACGCGCGTGGCCACCTGGTGCTGCTGGGGAGCTGGCCGGTATGGCGCCTGGGAGTGCTGATCCTGATTTCGGCCGCCGGCCTGGGGTGGCTGCTGCGCGGGCGCTGGAACCGCCGCCACGCCGGCGTGTGGGCGCTCCAAACGGCGATGGTGGCGCTGCTGCTGCTGCTGCTCTGGCAGCCGGCGCTCTCGCTGGCGGAGCTGCAACCGCGCCAGAACATTATTGCGGTTCTAGTCGACGACTCGCACAGCATGGCGCAGACCGACGGTGGGGCGAAGAGCCGCGAGGCGGCGGCGCAAGCGGCGCTCCAAGCCAGCCTGCTGCCCGGCTTGGAACAACGCTTCCAAACCCGTCTGTATTCCATGGATCGCGGCGCGACCCGCCTGGCGAGCCCGGCGCAACTGCGTCCTGACGCCACCTCTACCCGCATTGGCGATAGCCTGCGCCAGGTACTCGACGACACCGCCGACCTGCCGCTCGGCGCAATTGTGGTGCTCAGCGACGGCGCCGATACCTCGGGCGGCCCCGGCGCCGCCGGCAGCGGCATTGACCGCGATACCATAGCCGCGCTGCGCGCCCGCCGCGTGCCGGTGCATACCGTCGGCTTCGGCGCCGCCACCCCGGCGCGCGACGCCGCCCTCGACGACGTGCAGATGGAAACGCGCGCCCTGACCAAGTCGCGCGTGCCCGCGCTGGTGAGCTTTCACCAGCACGGCTTCGCCGGCCAGCGCACGCAACTCACGCTGCGCGCCGGATCGCAGCTTCTCGCCAGCCAGAACGTCACGTTTGGGCCCGACGACGTCATCCAGACCGCGCAGCTCATGTTCAACGCCGGCGACGCGGGGCTAAAGACGCTCCAGTTCGCTCTCGCGCCGGTGGCGGGCGAGACCAACCCAGCGAACAATAACATCCCGCGGCTGCTCAACGTGCGCAGCGACCCCAAGCCCGTCCTGTATATCGAAGGCGAGCCGCGCTGGGAGTACAAGTTCATCCGGCGGGCCGAGTCTTTTGATCCCCAGGTGCAGCTCGTCTCCATGGTGCGGGCGACCGAGAACAAGATCTACCGCCAGGGCATCAGCGATCCGAGCGAGCTGGCGGGCGGCTTTCCCTCGCGCGCCGAGGATCTCTTTCGCTACCAGGCGCTGATCATCGGCTCGGTCGAAGCCGCTTACTTTTCACCGGTACAGCAGGATCTGATCACGCAGTTCGCCGACCGGCGTGGCGGCGGCATCCTGTTCCTGGGCGGCGATGCCTCGCTCGCCGACGGCGGCTGGGGCGACTCCAGCATGGCGCCGCTGCTGCCGGTGACGCTGCCCGCGCACAAAGGCACCTTCGTGCGAGCGGACCTCAGCCGCCAAGCGATTGACCAACCCCGCGGCCAAGCCTACACAGCGCTCGCCCCGGCCGGCGGCGACAGCATCATCACCCGCCTGGTGGACGACCCCGCCGCCAACGCCAAGAAGTGGCATACGCTGCCGTGGTTGATGGATTACCAGGACGCCGGCGTTCCCAAGCCCGGCGCGGCGGTCCTGGCCAATGTACTGGTGAACGGCCGCACGCTGCCGCTGCTGACCACCGAGTCCTACGGCCGCGGGCGCACGGCGGTGCTCGCCACCTCCGGGACGTGGCGTTGGCAGATGATGCTGCCCTACGGCGACCCCAGCCACGACCTGTTCTGGCAGCAACTGGTGCGTTGGCTGGCGGCGGGCTCGCCCGGCCAACTCACCGCGGCCGTGCCGCAGCCGATCCTGTACGACCAGAGCCAGGTGCATCTCAGCGTCGAGCTGCGCGATTCCCAGTACCTGCCCGCCGCCAACCAGGCGGTGGCGGCGCGCGTGCTCGAACCCAACGGGCAATCCCTGCGGGTGCCGCTGCGCCCCTCGCCCAGCGCCCCCGGTCAGTTCAGCGCCGATTTCACCGCGGCGCAGCCCGGCGTCTACCTGGCCGACGTGAGCGCGGCCGGCGGCGCCCACGACGCGGTCGCCTTCCAGCGCCTCGACGGCGTCGCCGAAAGCTTCCACAGTGGACTGGACGCCGACCTGCTCCAACGCCTCGCGGACCAGACCGGCGGCAGCTACTGGCGGCCCGATCAACTGGCGCAGCTCGAACGCCAAATTCCATACTCCAACGCCGGCATCACACTGCGGGATAACCTGCCGCTGTGGAACTTGCCGATCGTATTCCTGTTATTGCTGGCGCTTCCCATCGCGGAGTGGTTCTTGCGCCGCAAGTGGGGAGTGGTATGAAGCGCGCTCTCCTTATCCTGGCCGTTTTCGCCACCGCCGTCCTGGGCGCTTCGGCGCAGACCTGGTACGTCACCGTGGCCGGCTTGGGCGGCGAGCCCGACTACACCCAGCGCTTTAATGCCGATGCCCAGAGTCTCGACAAACTGTTTCGCCAAGCCGCGCCGGCCGATCATGTGATCACGCTCATTGGTCCTGCCGCCACGCGCGAGACACTGCATCAGGCGCTGGGGCAGGTGGCCGCCGCCGCCAAGCCGGACGACGACTTCGTGCTTACGCTCATCGGCCACGGGACCTACGACGGCGTGGAGTACAAGTTCAACCTGCCCGGCCCTGACGTTTCCGCAGCCGAGCTCGCGGCCTGGTGCGACCGCATTGCCGCCCGCCGCCAGCTCATCGTGGATACTTCGAGCGCCAGCGGCGGCGCGTTGGCCGCGCTCCAGAGCCCGCGCCGCGCCGTGGTCGCCGCCACCAAGAGCGGCACCGAGAAAAACGCCACCGTCTTCGCCCGCTACTGGGCGCAAGCCCTACAGGATCCTAGCGCCGATCTGGACAAGAACCAGTCCATCAGCGCGGCCGAAGCCTTTGCCTATGCGCAGCGCAAGGTGGCGGATTTCTATACGTCGCAGCAGCGGCTCGCCACCGAGCATCCGCAATCCTCGAACGGAAAATTGCTCGCCTCGCTTACCCTGGTGCGCTTCGGCCAGGCCCAGCGCGCCTACGCCGATCCCGCCAAGCGCGCCCTGCTCGATCAGAAGGAGGCGCTCGAGAGCAAGATTGACGCGTTGAACTACCAGAAGGACGCGCTGCCGGACGAGGAGTACAAGACCCAGATCACCGCCCTGCTGCTCCAACTCGCGAAGCTGCAAAAGGAGATTGACCAATGACCGCGGTGCTGGCGCTCTGGCTGTGGGGCAGTGGCTCGGCGCCGCAGGCACCGCCGCCTTCGGCCGCCAATTGCGCCGCACTGCGCCTGCACGATCGCAGCGCCGCCGCCACCGCCTGCTACCAGGCCCTGGCCGCCTCGCCCCGTCTCGCCGATCAGGCCGAGGGGGATTGGGGGTTGGGGCTGTACGACCAGGCCAATACCGCCTTTCGCGCGGCGGCGGCGCAGAACGACGCCAGCGCCGCGCTGCGGGTGCGCTGGGGCCGCCTGCTGCACGAGCGCTTCAACGACACCGACGCCGACGGGCTGTTCCAGGAGGCCTTGCAGCGCGATCCCAAGAGCGCCGATGCCTACCTGGGTCAGGCGCTGGTTTCGGCCGACGGTTTCGACGGCAAGGCGCTGGAATCCGCCAATCGCGCCCTGGAGCTCGACCCCAAGCTCGCCGAAGCGCATGTGCTGCTGGCGACGCTGGCGCTGGAAGATTCCGATTCCGCTGCCGCGGCGCGGGAAGCCGACGCCGCCCTCGCCGCCCAACCCGACGACCTCGACGCCATGGCGGTGCACGCCGCCATGGGCATCCTCGCCAATCAACCGGCGGACGCGTGGTTGAAGCGCATTGCGGCGGTCAATCCGCACTACGGCCAAGCGCAAGCCGCCATTGCCCGTCAGTTGGTATTGCACCGGCGCTACGACGAGGCGGTGAATTACTACCGCCAGGCGGTGACGCTCGATCCCGAGCTTTGGTCGGCGCACTCGGAACTGGGCGTGACCCTGATGCGCCTGGGCGACGATGCTTCATCCCGGCAGGAGCTCGAGGCCGCCTACGATCACGACTACCGCGACGCCGCCACGGTCAACAGCCTCCGCTTGCTCGACAGCTACAAGAACTTCGACGTCGTGCGCGACGGACCCGTCTGGTTGAAGCTCGACAAAAAGGAGTCGGCTTTGCTGGCGCCCTACTTTGAAAAGGTGGTCGAGCACGCGCTCCAGGTTTACGGCGCCAAGTACCAAATGACACTGCCGGTGCAACCCTCCGGGTTTGCCGTGCAAGTGGAGGCTTACCCCAATCACGACGATTTTGCGGTCCGTTCCGTCGGTCTGCCCGGACTGGGGGCCTTGGGCGTGACATTAGGCGACGTGGTTGCGATGGACAGTCCCTCGGGCCGCCCGCCCGGCGACTTCAACTGGGCCTCGACCTTGTGGCACGAGCTGGACCACGTTTACGTGCTCACCGCCACGCATCACCTGGCGCCGCGCTGGTTTGCCGAGGGTCTCGCGGTCCACGAGGAGACCCAGGCCAACCCCGAGTGGGGCGACCGCATTACCCCCGACGTGCTGGTGGCGATTCAGGCGAATCGCCTGCTGCCGGTGGCCGAGCTCGACCGCGGCTTCATGCATCCGGCCTACCCCAACCAGGTGATCGTGTCGTACTACCAGGCGGGGCGCATCTGCGACTACATTCAGGAGAAGTGGGGCGCGCCCAAGCTGGTCGAGATGGTGCACGACTTCGCCGTGCCCACCACCACGCCCGCCGTCATCCAGCAGGCGTTGGGCATCACGCCGGCGGAGTTCGATACCCGGTTCTTTGCCTGGCTGCGCCAGCAACTCGGCGCCGAGCCCGCGAACTTCAACCAGTGGCGCACCACGCTCAAGGCGATGGCCGCCGCCCCGGGTCCGGCGGCGGTGATTCCGCTGGCGGAAAAAGCGCGCGATTTATACCCGGACTATATATACGACGCCAACCCCTACGGCTATCTCGCCAAGGCCTATCTGGCGCAGAACGATCCGGAGGCCGCGCGCCAGGCGCTCGCGACCTACCAAAAATATGGCGGTCACGACCCGGACCTGCTGCGCCAGTTGGCCAAGCTCGAGCCCCCGGCCGATGCCGCCGCGACGCTCGACCGCATCAACTACATCTATCCCATGGATGCCGAAACCCACCGCCAACTCGGCGATCTCTGGATGCAGGTGCACAATACCGCCGGCGCCGTCCAGGAGTACACCGCGGTGCTCGATCTGCACCCGTTGGACCGCGCCGGCTCCGAGTTTCATCTCGCCCAGGCCGAGTACGCCGCCGGCAACCTGGACGCGGCCCAAGATGCCGTGATCGCCTCGCTCGTCGCCGCGCACGATTACCGCCCGGCGCAGGATCTGCTCGTCAAAATCATGGACGCCAAGAAAGGGAAAACTCCGTAATGGCCACCCAAGTGGAAACTTCTCTGGAATCTTCCGAATTGCGGCAGCGGGTGGAGCGCTTCCACGCCGTGCGCGAGCGCATCCTGGGACAGGTGCGCAAGGTGATCGTGGGCCAGGAGGAGGCGTTGGACCAGATCCTCATCGGCCTCTTCGTGGGCGGCCACTGCCTGATCACCGGCCTGCCCGGCACCGCCAAGACGCTGATGGTGCGCACCATCTCGGATACGCTGGGTCTGGTCTTCCGCCGCATCCAGTTCACCCCCGACCTGATGCCCTCCGACATCACCGGCACCGACATTATCGAGGAGGATCCCACCACCGGGCGGCGGCGCTGGACCTTCGTGGAGGGCCCGATCTTCGGCAACGTGCTGCTCGCCGACGAAATCAACCGCACCCCGCCCAAAACCCAAAGCGCGCTGCTCGAGGCCATGCAGGAGCGCTCCTGCACCGTGCGCGGGCACCATTACCCGCTGCCTGCGCCCTTCTTCGTGCTCGCCACCCAGAACCCGATCGAGCTCGAGGGTACCTATCCCCTGCCCGAGGCTCAGCTCGACCGCTTCCTGTTCAACACCGTCCTCGACTACCTCAACGCCGAGGACGAGGTCAAGGTCGTGGACCTGACCACGGCGACGCGCGAGGTCAAGATCGAGGCGGTCACCAACGCCCAGGAGATCGTGGACTTCCAGCAACTGATCCGCATGGTGCCCATCTCCGACGACCTCAGCCGGATGGTGGTGAGCCTGGTGCGCGCCACCCGGCACAATAGCGGCAGCGCGCCCGATTTTGTCAAGAAGTACGTCAGCTTCGGCGCCAGCGTGCGCGCCGCCCAGTTCATCGTGCTGGCAAGCAAGGCGCGCGCCCTTTCGCAGCACCGGTATCACGTTACCCAGGAGGACATCCGGGCCCTGGCGCCCGCGGTATTGCGCCACCGCATCCTGCTCAACTTCCACGCCGAGTCGGAGCGCATCGACAGCGACGAGATCCTGCGCCGCCTGCTGGAGACCCATGCCCAACCCCGCGCCGCAAACCTGGCTTGATCCGTCGGTACTTGCCGGCATCAGCGGCCTCGACCTGATCGCCAAGACCGTGGTGGACGGCTTCGTGGCCGGCTTGCACCGCTCGCCCGACTTCGGCTTCAGCCAGGAGTTCGCCGAGTACCGCGCCTATAGCCCCGGCGACGACCTGCGCCACGTGGACTGGAACGTCTTCGCCCGCACCGAGCGCGCCTATCTCAAACGCTACCGCGGCGAGACCAATAGCCAGCTCACCCTGCTGCTCGACGCCAGCGCCTCGATGCAGTACGGCTCCGCGGGTCACGCCTCCAAGTTGGACTACGCGCGCTACCTCGCGGCGGCGCTGCTGTATCTCGGGCTCCACTGCCAGCGCGACGCCGCCGGCTT
>Ga0134125_10002507_pt1 | contig 21741 bp, 21 predicted proteins | sample KB31751_FD_96464 | JGI IMG/M metagenome (GOLD analysis project Ga0134125, IMG submission 96464) | Terrestrial soil microbial communities with excess Nitrogen fertilizer from Kellogg Biological Station, Michigan, USA - KB3-175-1 | ecosystem: Environmental > Terrestrial > Soil > Unclassified ... | reverse complement strand
TGGCCTTTTTGTAATCGAAGCGGATCTGTCTCTGATGGCCGGGATCGCCGCGCAGAATGTAGATCTTTTTCGTGTTCGCGTACGGACCGAGGCCGCCGGCAGTCGCGATCGCCTGCAGAACAGTCATACCAGGCGCCATCTGAATCGGTCCCACATGGTTGACTTCGCCAATCAGGTAAACATTCTTGCTTCGCACCGCAAGTACGGTAACGCCCACCGTCGGGTCCGTAACGAATTTCGCCAGACGTTTCGTCAAATCGTCGGCAAGCTGCGTTGGCGTGAAACCTGCCGCCTGAACATCATTGAGCAGTGGCAGAGAAATCTTCCCGTCGGGCCGCACCACGACTGACCCGGATAAGTCTTTGTTGTCCCACACAGTCACCTGGATCTGATCATCGGCGCCGATCACATAGGTTGCATTGTCGACCGGACCACTAACCGGCCGCGCAGCCGGAGCAGGTGCAGTTGCACTTGGAGAGGGCGTTATTACCGCCTTCCCTGCCGTCTGCGAGTGCGCGCACCCGAAACCGGGAAAGAGGCAAACCGTAACTAAAGCAGAACGAATGGCTTTCATCGTCGTACCAAACTCCAATGGGGTAGTCTTCCGGGGATCTTGGCTCTGCGGGCCACAATGCAATGCGATCAGATCGTTTCCCCGCGCAGCGGTCGTCAAAGCAGCATTCTCGGTTGGATGCCTGGATTTCAGCTTGGGCTTTATGCACCCAAAACAAATGCGTGTGGCATCAAAAGAGGCGGTGGACTCGCACGGTGCGGAAAACTGGCGCCGTTCGTTGAATTTTACACCGCCAACTGCAATACCCGATGAATAGCAAACACCTCAGTAACGCAACGGTTAATCCGCGCTGCGAAGAAATTCCTTTCCCTTCCATGTGGAAGGTTATTGCACATCGTTCCAGCACGTTATTCCACTTAAGTGTGTGCGTGCAGACCACTTAAGTCCGAACGCATCAAGAAGGTACGCCAATGAAATCATGCGATAATCAATTTGATTCACGGAGTAGCTTCGGCTCTCCCTCAAGGCCCTCGACTCGCTGCCATGAATGAACCCGCCGCTTCTTCCGCTGAGACGCTGCCGCGCCTTTCTACAACGGGTCTCTCCGATGCGCCCGACTCATCCTTCGGCGGCGATCATGCTCTAGGTCTGCGCCGATGGCAGATCTCATGGGCGCCCGTCCTGCTCCTGGCGGCGCTGCTCGTCCTTCTATATTGCAAAATCGCAATCAAACTTGTCACCGACTGGTCGATACCGGACTACTCGCATGGTTACTTGATTCCCTTCTTCGCTGCATATGTTCTGTGGGACAAGCGCGCTGAACTCCGCAGCACGCCAATCCAACCTACCTGGGCTGGGATTTGGCTTGTTGCTCTCGGACTTTTCGAATTGCTGGTCGGTGTCTTCGGCGCCGACCTTTTCTTCCAGCGAACATCATTCATCCTGCTCGCCATCGGGCTTATCTGGACACTGCTCGGCACACAGATGCTGGGCCGTCTGAAATTTGTGCTTTTTGTCCTTTGCCTGGCGATCCCGCTGCCGACAATTCTGTTCAACCAGATCACGTTTCCCCTGCAGTTGTTTGCCTCACACATCGCCAGCGTAGTGCTTCCGGTGTTTGGCGTTCCTGTTCTGCAGGAGGGAAATGTAATCAATCTGCCCGCCATGCCGCTGGAAGTTGCGCAGGCGTGCAGCGGTATTCGCTCGCTGATGAGCCTCTTCGCGGTAGCAGTGATCTATGGATACTTTCTCGAGCGCGACAACTGGCGACGCGTCGTGCTCGCGCTGGCCAGCATACCGATCGCGATCGCGGCCAACGTCGTGCGCATCGTCGGCACCGGACTCTGCGTGCAGTACTGGGACCCCGATAAAGCGCTTGGGTTTTTCCACGATTTCCAAGGCTGGCTGATGTTCCTCATCTCACTGGTGTGTCTGTATGCGGTGCACGCCGCAATGAACGTCATTCCCGCGAGAGGCAGGCAGAAGGCATGAAATCGCTGCGTCTATGGGTCGTGGCCGCTCTGATGTGCTTCACCGTGGCTGTTTTGTATGTTCGTGGCGACGTAGACCACGCACCTGAGGCGCGTCCGCTGAACGAACTTCCCACGCGTATCGACTCGAGAACCTCGATCGACCTCCCGCTCAATGACGAGACTCTCGCCATTCTGGGCAGCGGCTTCTATCTCAATCGGCTCTACTCCGTGGACGACCCCGGTCCAGGTCTGACACCGGGACAGCGTGCCGATATCAGCCTTTTCATCGCGTACCTTCCTTCGCAGCGTTCCGGACAGGCGATTCACTCCCCGCAGAACTGCCTGCCCGGCGCGGGATGGGCGATCGACTCGTCTCAGACGACGCATTTCACCGGCAGCGACGGAAAGCAGTATCAGGCAAATGACAATTTGATCTCCAGCGGGTCTTCCACGCAGGAGGTCTTGTATTGGTACCAGCTGCATGGCCGCAGCATCGCCAGCGACTACCGCGCCAAGATCGACACGCTCGCGGACTCTATCAGGAAGGGCCGCACCGATGAGGCCCTTGTGCGCATCATCACCCAGGTAGTGCCGGGCGAAAGCCGCGACGCGGCGCGCGCGCGGGCCATCGGGTTCGCCCAGCAGGTTGTCACCATGCTGCCCGCTTATGTACCCAATTGATCTACTCCACGCTGATGCGTGGGACCCACGGGCGTAAGAAGGAAAGAGACGAGGTAAATGACAATGTTCGAAGCGCGTCAGGTCCAGCTTGCAAAGGTGATCGCCGGGACGATGGTCTTATCGCTGGCCGCCGCCCTTACCACCGGGTGCAACCGCGATCCCAATGTTCGAAAAGTGAAGTACCTGGAAAGCGGGAAGAAGTACGAAGCCAGCGGCAAGTACAAAGAAGCGGCTATCCAGCTATCCAACGCGCTCAAGTTGGACAAGAACTATGCTGACGCGTATTTTGAACTCGCCAAGGTCGAGCTCAAACTGGGCAATGCCATGGCGGGTTATACGGAGCTTGCCAAGACTGTCCAACTGGCCCCCGGAAATCTTGAGGCGAGGATTACATTGGGGCAGTTGCTGCTGGCCGGCCGTGCCGCCGGACCCGCGGCTGAGCAGGCCAAGGCAGTGCTGGCCGTGAATCCCAATAACGCGGATGCCTACGCTCTGCTCGCCGGTGTCGCGCAGCACAACGGCAACACCGCTGAAGCGATCGAGGACATGAAGCACGCGCTGTCGCTGGAACCCAATCGCGCAGCGTACCATAGCGGGCTCGCGCTGCTGGAAGCGAACTCGCCTGGCGCCCAGGACGGCGCGGAGCAGGAGTTGCAGAAGGCGATCTCGCTGGATGCGAAAGATCCGACACCGCGAATTCTTCTCGCCGGGCTGTTGAACAAAAAGGGTGATACAGCCGGCGCACAGCAGCAACTCGAAGCCGCGATCGCCGCCGCTCCGCAGAATGTTCAGGCGCGCAGTGCGCTGGCCACGTTGTACGTGCGGACAAACCAGAAGGACAAGGCGGAGCAGATTCTGATACAGGGAGTGGAAGCGAACCCCGATGACATCGACTCCTCTTCCATGCTGGCCGGCTTCTACACCCAGAATGGAGGGATCGACCGCGCGACATCTGCTTTCGCCGATCTCGACTCGAAGCATCCAAAGAGCTTCGCGATACGGCTCACATACGCCCGCTTGCTCTACGACAAGGGCGACTATCCCAAGACGACCGAAGTGGTCTCCGAACTCTCGAAAAAAGACCCTCAGAATCCCGACGTCGAAACGCTGAATGCGAGGCTCCTGCTCAATACCGGCAAGTCGGATGATGCTCTCGCGCTCCTGAAGAAAGCGGCCAAGGACAATCCACAATCGGTTCAAACGCAGATATTGCTCGCACAAGTCGCAGCTACAAAAGGAGACTCCGCAACGTCGGAGAGCGCCTACCGGACAGTAAGCAAACTCGAACCGGGTAACCTTCAGGCGGCCGGTGGCCTGGCGCAAATTGCCGTGCGCAAAAACGATCCTTCGATGCTTCAGGACATCGCAGAGCAAACCATCCAGCTTCACCCGGATTTCAGCGGCGGTTATCTGTGGCGCGGCGTTGCCGAAGGCGGCCGTAAGGAATTCGACAAGGCGAACGCCGACTTCCAGACCGCGCTTCAAAAGGATCCCAACAATTCTCTGGCCTACCTGGAGTTGGGCCAGGTCCGCGCCGCGCAGGGACACGCCGCGGAAGGCGAGGCCATGGTGCAGAAGGCCCTCGACAAGGACCCTAATTCCACTCAGGCTCTGGCTACCCTCGTCTACTTTGACATGCAGGCCAAACAACCCGCTAAAGCCATCGCCCGCGTACAAGCTCAGATCGCGAAGTCCCCGAACAATGCAGCTTTCTACGTCGAGCTTGCACGCCTGCAGTATGAAACCAAGGACTACAAGAATTCCGTGGACAGCGCGCGCAAGGCTATGCAACTCAGCCCTGGCAGCACGTCACCGGTGCAGTGGTTTGTCCAGGATGAGGTCTCTTTAGGCGATCTTGATACAGCGCTGTCCACCTGGCAGGGCTGGGTCAATGCGCACCCCAACGATCCCCAGGGTTACGTTCTGCTGGGATCGCTTCAGGAGGCGAAGGGAAATGCCTCGGGCGCGACCGATTCATACAAAAAGGCGCTACAACTGGACCCCAATAACGCGGCTGCGGCGAACAACCTCGCGTACATCATGGTGGAGGGCGGCCAAAACGTCGATGTAGCGCTCAATCTGGCGCAAACGGCGAGGCGTAACGCACCCGACTCGCCGCAAACTGCCGATACCCTGGCCTGGGTCTATTACGCCAAGCAGGACTACTCCGGCGCCCGCGACCTGCTGGAAACGGCCTCCAAATCCGCACCCGATGATGCCGCGATTCACTACCACCTGGGCATGACCTACTGGAAACTGAACGATAAGACCAACGCGCAGCTTCACCTCAAGAAAGCCCAGACGCTCGCGCCGAACAGCAAGGCAGGCAAGGACGCTGCGGCGGCCCTCTCAAAGCTGGCCTAAAGCGGTCAGCTCTCTTAATCGATCGTCGAACGGGACATCGCTGCCCTGCTGGTGTGCGCGCTCATCAGAATCAGAGACCGCTGGGCAAAAGGCGAATAAACCAGCAGGGCGGTGCAGGCCAACGCCAGACCCATATCGATGTGGTGCAACAGCAGGAACGGCGATAAGGCCCACAGCTCGTCCACGAGAAAAACAAACGGCCAGAGCCGCAGCAGCTTCGAGGTTGCTCCCGGTGCGCGAAACAAAACCACGCAAAGCATAAATGCACGCACCGGAATCAGCACCGCGGCTGTCACCAGAACAATGAGGTAAATTTCCGTGGCTCCTCGCAACGCCGAGAGCAGGTCCTCAATTTCGGCCAGATTCGCCAACGCACCCACGTAAAACGCCAGATACATCAGCTGCAGCCCCAGAAATAGCGGCGCGGCGATCCTGTGCGCATTCGCCGGCAAATCGTCCGGTCGGGCGAGGATTCCGTACTCCCGCACAGCCGCCTTCGATGGCGCGTGTCCATCGGCGGCGAACACGGCGTTCGATGCGGCCATAGGCATGTCCTTCTGATCCATTCGCTCGACAGGAGCCACAAACCGGTAGCCGCGCCGCGCCATCGTCTCCACGAATCGTGGACTCCCCGCCGTATCTCCCAATGCCTCGCGAATCCGATTCACTGCGGAATTGATGCCGTGTTCATAATCGACGAATGTGCCCTCCGGCCATAACCTGCTGCATATGTCCTCGCGCGTCACCAACTCGCCCGGACGCTCCAGAAGCACCATCAGCATCTGAAACGGCTGGCTGTTCAGCTTGACGCGCATTCCCTGCCGCCGTAGCTCGCCCGTCGCGGCGTCCGCCTCGAAGACGCCAAACCGGTATCGCCCCGCTGAATTCTCGCCGCTCATCCCTCTCAATGTAGCTGATTGACAGCGCGATCCCAAGCGCGACCACCAATGAGGTTTGCGGCCAAACTCCACAAACAGAGCGGCTTATCCGATGAGGAATCCTTTACCGCCGAATGAGGCGCATGGCATTGCGTCCCGGCCGGACAGCATGCACAGTGCAATCCATGAGATCGCGCCCGTCCACCTTTGCCGCCTCTGCTTTTTTGACAGCTGCCCTGGCGCTTAGCACGAACGCATCCTGGGCTTCGGCTCCCAGCTCAGCAAATGCTGCTTTCGACACTTACGTCCGGACAGTGGAAGCCCGCATCGCGGCGCAGCATGCATCCGGGGTTCGATTCATTGCGCTTCCCCCAACTGCTCAGAGCCAGCAAAAGGGGCCGGCGATTGAGCGCATCGCCGTCCCGCAGCTCCCCGGAGCAATGCTCCATCATTGGCGCGCCACCCAATTCGTGCCCGGCGCCACCGCCGCCGATCTCGATCGCCTTCTCCGCAACTACTCCAGGTATGCCGCTCTCTTCGCTCCCCAGGTCGAGCAGGCGAAAGCTATTGCAGCCCCCCAGGGCCGCTTCCACGTATCCATGCGTGTGCGTCAGCATCACGCGATCACCGTGGTGCTCGACACCGACTACGACGTCACGTTCTCTCAGCTCGATCCGCAACACCGATATTCCACCTCCCGCAGCACACAGATTCGCGAGATCGACGCGCCTGGTACGCCCTCCGAGCACGCACTTGCGCCCGGCCAGGAACACGGCTTCCTTTGGCGGCAAAACACGTATTGGAGCTATGAAGAGCGCGCGGGCGGCCTCTATGTACAGGTTGAGTCGGTCTCGCTGACGCGCTCCGTTCCCACCGGACTCGGCTGGGCCATAGGACCATACATCGAAAGTATCCCGCGCGACTCGCTCGAATTCACGCTGCGTTGCATTTGCCTTGGCTTGCAAAAAGAAAATCCGCACCGCGCTCACGGAGGCCTCCATGAGTAGAAGACTTCTGATGTCCCTCCTCCTCGCAGCAGCGTTGACACATGCGATTCCGGTCCAGGGCGAGACCGCGCCATCTGCCCCAACCGCAGGTGCCTATGGCTGGTTTGGCCGCGCCGGCCTTGTGTGCAGCGTTGGCATTTCCCATGCGGCGGCCGCTGCCAAGCCGACCGCGCAATGCGGCGGAATCTTGAGCGGTCCATTCTTCAATCTTGAGGCCGGAGTGATGGGTCCGCAGGCCAGGCAAAGTTCCGTCTCAGGATATTTGAGTGCGGATGGCTGGATCCCTTTCAGGAATCCAGGCAGCAAGCACGGTTTTCCTCTGGTCATGGCCGGTTATACACGGATGTTCGAGACCGGCAGCGCGTTCAACTACGGCATCGCCTACGCATATCCCGTCGACACCTCTCACTCTATCCAGTTCGAGGCTCGCGACTATTGGATCGTCGCCGATCCACAACAGCACAACGTGGTGCTTCGTGTTGCATGGCTGGTCGGTCTGCCGGACTGACGGATGCAGCTCACGATCCACCCGCACCTCGCCGAAAGGAAGCTGCAATGAACTCAATCGCAATCGCAAAGGCGCGCGCTGCCTTCACAAATGCGACACGCATCAACCGCTCTCTCACCGCATCGATAGAAAAGCGCGTGCTGCACTGGATGGCCGCGCGTACGCCGCGCTCAATAACGTCAGACCACCTTACGGCACTTGGCTTTGCCGCCCAGATTGCTGCAGGCATCTGCTATGGGGTCGCGCGCTATCACCGCGGAGCGCTGCTGCTCGTAATCGTATGCCTTATCTTCAACTGGCTGGGCGACAGCCTCGACGGAACACTTGCGCGCGTGCGCCAGCAACAGCGGCCGCGCTACGGCTTCTATGTCGATCATGTGGTTGATATCTTCGGCGCCGCCGCCCTCATGCTCGGCCTGGGCTGTTCCGGCCTGCTGCACTGGTATATCGCAGCCGCGATGCTCGTCGTCTTCCTTCTTCTTTCGGGCGAGAGCTATCTCGCGACCTACACGCTCTCGCGATTCCAGCTATCGCAGGGCCTCTTCGGTCCAACGGAGATCCGCATTCTGCTCGCCATCGGCAACCTTGCACTCCTCCGCAGTCCGTATGCTTCCATCGCCGGTCACCGGGTTCTGCTCTTTGACCTCGGCGGCGCCCTCTCTGCTGCCGTCATGCTGGTGATGGTCATTGCAATCGCCGCGCGCCACACCGCAGAACTCTACCGCCAGGAGCCTCTGCCGTGAATCTGCTCGCACGCTGGTGGAGGTTCAGCATCGTCGGCATCGCTGGCTTTGCGCTGCAGATGGCCTTGCTCGCATTGTTCCGTCGTATTTGCGGCGTGCACTATCTCGTCGTTTCAGCTGCGGCGCTCGAGCTTACGTTGCTGCACAACTTCCTTTGGCACCGTCTCTATACCTGGCGAGACCGGCGCTCAGAGGCTGCGCTCGCCCAGCTTGCCCGGTTTCATCTGTCGAATGGAGCGATGTCCTTCGGAGGAAACCTTTTCCTCGTGCATCTGCTGGTGAACCACTTGCACCTTGGGCTTTTAGTCGCCAATGCCGCTGCGGTGATCTGCTGCGCGCTCGCCAATTTTGTTCTCGGAAATTTCTGGGCATTCGCCCGTCCGCCGCATCTGCACGGATGTGCCCAAAATTGACGCGAAATACATGCGGCGAAGGTGGTCGAGTGCCAAAGTCTCAAAACCCGCGAAAGAAGCGCCCATCTAACCAGATGTTCTGGCCGGCAAAAAGCACCCCCTTATATTGGATTGATATAAGCAAATAAAAAGAAGGGCTGGGCAATGGGTAGTTTTGGCGATTTGATTATCTGGGCAAGCTTCGGCTTTTGTATGGGGAGCGGTTTCGGCGTAGGCTGTGCGCTGGCGGTGATGTACACCATCTACCGGAACGGCTATCGCCGGGGAGTTCAGGATTCCTTTCTCGAAGCCAAACCCCAACGCTTCGAAGAAGCCGTGCGGTATCTCTGGAAGTACAGAAAGACGGAAATGGTATCGGGCAAGACCACGAGCCGGTTTCGCTTCTAGCGCATCTCCGCGCTGAATCTTGAACCTTGGAATCGAACCGGAAAATGGAAAATTGGTGGGCCCACCAGGACTTGAACCTGGAACCAACGGATTATGAGTCCGCTGCTCTAACCAATTGAGCTATAGGCCCGAGGAAAGCTACCCTTTCCACTGATTGTATGGGAGGGCTATGGAACAGGAATATGCAATCGTTCTAACAACGACGGCGACTGAGCAACAGGCACGCGAGATGGCACGCTCCGTGGTGACACAGAAGTTGGCTGCTTGCGTCCAGATCAATGCCATCGAAAGCATCTACCAGTGGGAGGAAGAGCTGCGGGAGGAGCCGGAGTGGCGACTGACCATCAAAACCGGCGCTGCCAAGTGCGCCGAGCTCGAACGACATATCAAAGCGCATCACGCCTATGACACCCCGGAGATCATTCATCTCACGATCGCAGGAGGGTCCGCCGAATATCTCAGGTGGATCGACGACTGCACGCCTTAGCGCAGCCTCACTGTGCGTGCACGAATACGACGAACCCAGGATCGGAGTACGCCAGCTTCCACCCCGGGATCAGCGGCAACACAAATGCCATTGGCGCATCTCGCGACAGCAGACAGAAAGAGATGCGGTACTTGTCGAGAAGAATGCGTGGATCGGTCCGCAACGTGGCCCAGTCGCCGAACTGCTGCGTGACACCGGTCTCGTCATAGGGGTCGCCGCGGCCGTCAATGAAGACAGGATGGTCCGGCGCTGCCCAGATCAGGTAGCCGCCGCTGACCCAGTCGTTGAGCATTGGCCCCGTCAGATGATTCTGCTCAATGAAGTTGACTGCATTTGCCGGGCTATTCACAGCGACCTGTGCCACCAGATTATTCCGACTCGGAAATGCGAGCCAGCAGACGAGGAGCGAGAACGCAATAAGAATGGCGTTCGGCAGCGGCCGGTCGCGCTCTGCGGAATAGTTCTCCCACGTATCCGCCAGCAGGCGGCACAGGATTGGCGCAACGAGTATCCCGAACGCAAAAAGCAGCCGCCGATGGCTGAGAGCGAGGTATGTCGCGGCCGCGATCAGGAACAGTTCGTGCAGAAAGATCGGCGAACGCCGAACAATAATCAACAGAATGATCGCCGCGAGAACACCCAACAGCCCAAGCGCGCGCGGATCGCCGATGACCAGCGGCTGCCACTCTGAAACAGCGGTGCCCGCGACCGTCATGCTGCCAAGTGCGTGAAAAGGATAAAACACGAGTCGAGCTCCCGTTGGGTTCAAAAACAAAGCGGGCACGGAGAGCCCAAGACTAGCCGCGAATGCCCGGCGCGTTGCGCCGTCCCAGGACAACGCATGCAGCAGTCCATGCTCGAAGCTGAAGAATGCAGAGGCCAGGAGGATGGCGGCGATCGTCAACCCAAGCGAAAACGATCCGTGAAGGTTGACCCAGAGAGCAAACAGCGGAGGCAGCAGAAAAAACCAGCGCCGGTCCCGTGTGCGCCCAAACTGCACCAGCAGCAATTCGACGATGAGCAGAAAATAACCGATCATCTGCGGCCGGATCGAGAAGCCTATGGTTGCAAACAGCCAAATCAGCAGAGCCCCCGCAAAGGCCACCTTCGCGTTGCCTGAATAGATGGAGCACAGGGCGTAGCCCGCAATCAGGATGGCTGACGCGGCAAGGCAGAGCCAGAGCATCAGGCCGGAGTAGCCGCCCAAACGATACGCAATAAAGATCAAGGTCTGCCCCAGCCACTCGTGGGGGATCGTCGCCACATGGTGAGTGGTAAACGAAAACGCGTCCGCGGTTGGCACATGGTGGGTGGTGAAAACGATCTGCCCGGTCCTGAGGTGTAGCCAGAGGTCCGGGTCGTCGAAGCGGCCGCGCACCGTGCACACCGCCACCACGCCAAGCAGGGAGCAGATGGCAACCGGGAACGAAAAGATGCGGCGCAAGAGTGAGGCGGAACGGGATGCAGTAGCAGGAAGCAATGATGTCGCCGCGGAACTCACGCAAGTTCCAGCTTGGGGCGGTCCTGGTCCTGATCGACATCATGATCCGCGCTGCGCAGCAGCCGGTGCAGATACGCGCGCGAGATTTGCAGGCTGCGCGCGGCCAGCGTTTTGTTGCCGTTGTGTTCACGCACCGCAGTCACTGCCAGTTTGATCTTGTAGTCGCGGAGCTGGCGCTCAAAGGAGCCCGCCGGCCGGTAATCGTCAATCCCAACGACACCGTCTTCCTGAAGATGCGAGGGAAGGTCATCGATCGCGATGCTGGTCCCCTGGGACAGGATGATGGCGCGCTGCATCACGTTTTCCAGCTCCCGCACATTGCCCGGCCATGCGTAGCATTCAAGCGCCGCCATCGCCTCGGGGTCGATCGAGGCCATCGGCTTTTGATAAAGCTCAGAGTAATGCCGCAGAAAGTGCATCGCAATCAGCGGAATGTCCTCACGCCGCTCCTGCAGCATGGGCGCTTCAATGCGCATTACATTGATGCGGTAGTAGAAGTCCTGCCGGAACCTGCCTTGCGCAACCATCTCCCCCAGATCGCGATGGGTCGCAAACAAAAGGCGAGCACGCAAAGGGATCAATCGAGTGCTGCCCAGCCGGCTGAACTCGCGCTGCTGCAGAACACGCAGCAGCTTCACCTGGGTGGAAAGCGACAGGTCGCCGATCTCATCCAGAAACAGCGTGCCCTCGCCTGCCTGCTCCAGGAACCCGACGCGTGAACCGACCGTGCCCGTAAACGCGCCTTTCTCGTGGCCGAACAGCTCCGCTTCAATCAGCGTCTCCGGGATTGCGCCGCATGAGACGGCAATGAAAGGCTGGCCGGCCCGATTTCCCAGATTGTGGATGGCGCTGGCAATCAGTTCCTTGCCCGTGCCGCTGTCTCCCGTAACAAGGACGGACGCCTCGATGCTGGCGACCCGGCGAACCAGATCGTAAACCTGTTGCATCTGCGCGCTGGTGCCGATCATCCGGTCACAGCCTGCAGGAGTCTCCAGGCGCTGCTGAACATTCTCCAGCGTACGCCGCAGCGAAGAACTCTCCACTGCTCGCTGAATCATCGCTTTCAGGTCGCGGATCGAGGGAGGCCGGCGAAGGTATCCATATGCGCCAAGCCGGACAAGCTCTGCGGCCGTCGAGCGGAGTGAATCCTCCGCAAGCACCAGAATCACAGCCGAATCGTGCGCCTCGATAATCCGGCTGAACGACTCAACCCGCCGTTGCAGCGATGTGTGGCGGGTGTCAAGGTCCAGGAGCGCCACATCGCAACCACGCATGTCCATCAGGTGGTTGATCCCGTCTTCGTCGGTCTCCAGCAACACCTGGTAGTCCCGCCCCAGCGCGGAGGAGAGAAGAGGCTTCAAAGATCGGTCTTCCGAGTAAAGCCCGATACGAATCATGGGTCGGCTTCTCTTCCTTTCTTTGCAGAGGGAACGCCCGTCTCCGGCTAGGGGAAGTTGGCCCCGTCCAGTCCCGGTGTGTAAAACAGGATCGTAGTAGACCTTGCACGTCATGTCGAGCAGATTTACGTCGGGACGGCGCACTGACTGGGGTGACCCTTTCGCGGGATTGTTCACAGACTCTGGATTGTCGATGCTCTCTACAAGGGCACGTTGAATGCCACGCCCGGAAGTACGCTCTGGCCGCATCCGCATGTCGTTTATATTTCGTGACTTGCGACCCAACACGTAGGCTTGCTCTCGGGCAAACCGTCGCTCCTCGGCAAAGGAGAGCGAGTACGAAGTGCAAATGTTTGCGCGGCACGGAGAACTCCGCTTCCGCATTCCCGCGCATCCGGTCTGGGTCGCCTATGTATATGGAGCGACTCACTTAGGAACACCAGATGTAAACAGACGGGAACACCCATTTGCGCCAATGCCCTGTAAGCTGCTGAAATAGCGCATTTCCGCCGGGGCCGTATTTGGATTGCGAATTGCTTTACTTGATGTCTACAGCAATTCGAGGGAGAAGAGATGGAGATGCACGGAATTGCGTTATGGCCGACCATAGGGGCGCTCGTTGTGGCGACCTTTACCGACCTGCGCAGCCGGCGAATCCCGAACTGGCTCGTTCTGCCCTTCATGGTGACAGGTCTGGTCACCTCGACCGTCTATTACGGATGGCGCGGCCTGGAACACAGCGCCGGCGGACTGGCTTTGGGCGCAGTCGCGTTCGGCGTGCTTGCCGTCATGGGCGGTATGGGAATGGGCGACGTCAAGCTATGTGCCGCCATCGGCGCATGGATCTGGTCCCGGCAACTGGTGCTCGCTCTGGTGCTGACCGGTATCGCCGGCGGCATCATGGCTGTCGCATGGAGCATCTTCGGAGGATTCTTTGGAGAGATGCTCAGCAATACAGGAAATCTCATCTTCGGGTTCAAGGCCAGGGGCCTCAAGCCGGATCCCGAATTGACTCTGGACAACCCGCTTGCGCGTAAGATGCCGTATGCACCGGCAATCGCAATCGGAACCCTGGTGTCGTTTTTTTCGCGCTGAGGCTTGAAATCAAGAAAGGATAGCGCCAATCATGACAACACCAAACAAACCGGCGGCAGTCCTGGATGCCTCAAGGGGATGGCCGAATATGGATATGAACACGAGTCAAAGCAAACTGCCGGACGCACTCGGTAGCAGCGTCCTTTCCGTGGCACTGGTCGGCCCTGCCGAATCGCGCAGGAAGACCATCGCGTCCGCGCTGGCCAGCCTGCAAGGCAGCGTCATTCGCGAGTTTGCCAGTTATCCGGAACTCGACGACGTTCCCCGTCTGCTGGAGGCCGACTACGACGTAATCATCGTTGAACTCGACAGCAATCCGGAGTACGCCCTCGAACTGATTGAAACCATCTGCGGAAGCAATCCCGTCACCGTCATGGTCTACTCCGACCAGGTTTACCCCGAGATGCTGGTCCGCTGCATGCGCGCGGGTGCGCGCGAGTTCCTCTCCCAGCCCATCACTTCGAGTACCATCGCCGAGGCTATGGTACGGGCTTCCGTGCGCCGGCCGTCCACTCGCGCTCCCAAGAAGACCGCAGGCAAACTGCTCGTCTTCGTCGGAGCGAAGGGAGGCTCGGGTGTCACCACCATCGCCAGCAACTTCGCCGTTGCGCTCGCCCAGGACTCCGGCAAACGTGTGGCGCTGATCGATCTCAATCTTCCCTTCGGCAATGCCGCGCTCGATCTCGGAATTACCGCGCAGTACTCCTCCGCGACGGCGCTGAGCAATCCGCAACGGCTGGATGCCAACTATCTCTCCACCCTGCTGGTAAAGCATGTCTCGGGTCTCAGCGTGCTCGCGGCGCCCGACAAGTATGTTTCAGTCCATGCCACCGAGGACGCCATTGAGCGGCTGCTGCTGGTCACAAGGCAGGATTTTGACTACGTGGTCGTCGACGCAGGATCGCGGTTTGACTCCGCCAGCAAAGAGCTTTTTGAGGCCGGGTCCACCGTCTACCTCGTCCTACAGGTAGGCATCTCCGAGCTGAGGAATGCCAATCGGCTCATCTCGGAGATTTTCCGGGTCAATGGCGTCAAACTGGAGATCGTGCTCAATCGTTTCGCGTCGCGCGCGCTCTCGATCGACGAATCCAGCATCACCAAGGCCCTGACCATGCCGGCAACCTGGAAGGTGCCCGGCGATTTCGCCGGCGTACGCGCCGCCCAGAATACGGCAACTCCTCTCGTCACCCAGGACAATGCAGTGTCGCGCGTGATTCGGCAGATGGCACGCGCCGTCTACGGGCCACCCGAACCGCGGGAAAAGAAAAAGAAATTCAGCTTGTTTGGATAGTCGGGGAACGTATACGTGGAACAGGATCTCGAAAAACTCAAAACCGAGCTGCATCGCACGCTGATCTCCAAGCTGGACCTGGAGAAATTGTCACGCGTCAACTCCAGTCAGGCGCGCCAGGCCGTCGCCAGCATGATCCATGAGATCATCGTCAGCCAGCGCGTGCCCCTCAGTTACGAGCAGCAGGAGCGGGTGCAGGATGACCTGCTGGACGAGGTCTTCGGGCTCGGCCCACTCGAGCCGCTGCTGAACGATCCAACGATCTCGGACATCCTGGTAAACGACCGCGACCACGTCTTCATCGAGCGCCGCGGGCTGCTGCAGCGCGTCAATGCTTCCTTTCGTGACGATCGACATCTGCTGCAAATCATCGACCGCATCGTTTCGCGTGTTGGCCGCCGTGTCGATGAATCTACGCCGATGGTGGACGCGCGCCTGCCGGACGGCTCCCGTGTGAATGCCATCATTCCGCCGCTGGCGCTGGATGGCCCGGCCATCTCGATCCGCCGCTTCGGCACTGGCCCCCTGCAGGCCAGCCAGATGGTGGAGCTGAAGAGCATTTCGCCCGAGATGATGGAGACCCTCGCGGCGGCGGTCCGCGCACGCATCAGTATCCTCATTTCCGGAGGCACCGGCGCGGGCAAAACAACCCTGCTGAATATGCTGTCGCAATATATTCCGAAGAACGAGCGCATCGTCACCATTGAGGACGCAGCGGAACTGCAGTTGGCCATGGAAAACATTGTGCGCTGCGAGACCCGCCCGCCCAATATCGAAGGCCAGGGAGCCGTTCGCCAGCGTCAACTGCTGATCAACAGCCTGCGCATGCGCCCCGATCGCATCATCATCGGCGAGGTCCGCGGCGATGAGGCCTTCGATATGCTCCAGGCCATGAACACCGGTCATGAAGGATCGATGACCACAATCCACGCCAATACCCCGCGCGATGCCCTCAGCCGGTTGGAGTCGATGGTGGCAATGGGAAATCTGAACCTCCCGGAACGAACGGTGCGCCACCAGATCGCATCCGCCATCTCCATTGTGGTGCAGGCCTCGCGCATGAGCGATGGCTCGCGCAAGGTCACCAGCATCTCGGAGATCACGGGCATGGATGAGAACGTCATCAGCATGCAGGAGATCTTCCGGTTCAACCGCAAGGGCGTAGGGCCGGACGGTAAAGTGGTCGGCGTATTCGAACCCACGCATATTCGCCCGAAGTTCCTGGAACGGCTCCGCATCGCGGGAATCGTCCTGCCGCAGAACCTGTTTGAGCAGACCATGGAAGTCGGCTGAGCCCGGAGAGATGGCATGTTGTTAGCGATCATTGTCTTTATCAGCGTCTTCGCGGTAATCGCGCTGTTGCTGTTTGCCGGAAGCGCTGGCTCTGCCGACGCCAAGCAGACGCTCGCGCACCTGGAGACGGCCTTGTCCACCAACACAGCCGTCTCCCGCGACGCATCCATCGACCTCCGCAAAGATGAGCATCTCAGCAACATCCCCTGGATGAACCGCTGGTTGCAGCGCATGGAGATTGCTCCGCGGCTGCGCATGCTGCTGCACCAGGCCAATGTGCGCTGGACCGTCGGCGTACTTCTGCTCGTGATGGCCGCCTGCTTCATGATTCCCGGCTATCTGGTGCATTTGCGGACGGGAAACGCAATCTTCGGAATCATGATTGGGCTGGTCTGCGCTTATATTCCTATGGGGTATGTCCGGTTTCAGCGCGCCAAACGCTTCAATGCCTTCGAACAGGGCCTGCCCGACGCGCTGGATCTGATGGTGAGCGCGCTGCGCGCCGGACACAGTCTCATCGCAGCGCTTCGCCTCGTTGCCCAGGAATCTCCGGACCCCATCGGCACCGAGTTCCGTATCTGTTTCGAAGAGCAGAACTACGGCCTGGAGTTGCGTGCGGCGCTGGAAAATCTGGTGACCCGCGTACCTTCGCAGGATCTCAGAATCGCATCGACCGCGATCCTGGTCCAGAAAGAGAGCGGAGGCAATCTGGCTGAGGTGCTGGAGAAGACCGCCGCCGTCATCCGAGAACGCTTCAAACTCAAGCGGCAGGTGCGAGTACATACGGCTCAGGGCAGGCTTACTGGATGGATCCTTTCATTCCTGCCTCTTTTTCTGGGCATCGCCCTTTACCTGGTCGATCCCAAGACGATGAGTGTCCTTTGGACCCGCAAGATCGGACAAGAATTGATGGTCCTTTCCGTGCTCATGACGATCGTGGGCGCGCTGGTAATTCGCAAGATTGTGAACATGGAAGTGTAGTGAGGAAACGATGGGACTTGCCATCTTTTGCTTTATCGTAGTGTTCGCGCTTCTCGCAAGCGGTCTAATGCTGGTGTTCTATCGCCAGGCAATGCTGCAGCGCATCTCCGCCGTCGTGACGCTGCGGCCGAAGCGCGGTCCGCTCCTGGGAACCATCCAGCAGACGGGCAGCTCCATCGGTGGCATCGTTGGGTCCTTCGATCGCGTCATTCCGAAGAACGAGAATGAGAAATCTGTCGTAGCCAAACGCCTGGTGCGCGCCGGCTATCGCAGCGAGTCGGCCGTCCGCATCTTCTTCGGCGTCAAAGTGGTCACGCCGCTTGCGCTCCTCTTGATCTCCCTGGTTGCCGGTTTTGTCAGCTCCAACCCCCTCCTTGCGATAGCAGTTTCTCTTGGAATCGGCTTTCTGCTGCCCGATTTCTGGCTGGGCCGCCGCATCAAGATCCGGCAAAAAAAGGTTCGTCGCGCATTGCCGGACACGCTCGATTTCCTCGTCATTTGCGTTGAGGCGGGCCTCAGCATCGACCAGGCGACGGCACGGACGGCGGATGAATTGAAGCTCGCCTATCCCGATATCAGTGATGAGCTGGACGTTCTCGTCCTCGAACAGCGGGCCGGCAAGCCGCGCTCCGATGCATGGAAGAGTTTCGCCGACCGCACGGATGTGGACACGGTACGTGTGCTCGCGACCGTTCTGGTTCAGGCCGAGCAGCTCGGGACCAGCATCTCGAAAACATTGCGGGTGCATTCCGAAGCGCTGCGCACCCAGCGCCGTCAGGTGATCGAAGAGCAGGCGGCCAAGACCAGCGTGAAACTCGTCTTCCCCCTGGTGTTCTTCATTTTTCCATCGCTCTTTCTGGTAGCCCTGGGTCCCGAGATGATCCTTATGTCCGAAGCATTCAAGACAGTTTTCACGCACTAAAAAGAAAGGAGGTTCAACGTGAGTTCAGTCAGGATTATTCAGATTGTTGCCGGCGTCCTGTTCGTGCTTGTGCTGCTGTTCCTTATCCAGCGCCGCCGTACCCGGGTCCAATAGTGGAGATTTAGACCGCGACACAACGGTCGACGCGCACGAGTCCTTTTGAGCGGTGTGCGATGGATAGAGTTGTCTCTCTCGCCGCTGTTTCGCAGGAGAGACCGTTTGACCGTTCAGAGCGGAACTGCCAGGCAGGGTTTTCTGCCCGGCAAACGAAGTTATGGATGCATGGAGATCATGGAACGAGAGAAGTATTGCGTATACAACCAGACCCGCGAGAGCTTTCTGAGCCTCGGCGTTACAGCCGCCAATACGACGTTTGCGCGGCTGCGCGGGCTGATTGGCCGCATGCACCTTCGCTCCGACGAGGGCATCTGGGTTGTGCCCTCCAGCGGAGTGCACACGCTCGGTGTGCTGGTGCCGCTCGACCTCATCTATCTCGATGCCAACCATCGCGTGATTCACCTGGTCGAGCACTTCCCTACCTTCCGCATCGCGCCGCTGCGTTCCCAATCGGAAAGCGTTCTGGAACTTGCGCCGCACACGATTTACTCCTCGCAGACGCAGGTAGGCGACCAGTTGCTGATCTGCGTAGCTGACGAAATGGAAGAATGGCTGGGCAAAGAGATGCCGCGGGCCGCGGGCATGGGCTGAGAGCGCTGCACGGAGGAGAAAGATGGCGCCGGGAAAAGGTTGGCTCGATTGGCTACTGTCGGAGGAGCGTAGGCAGGGACGGCGGCGAAAGTCGCTTCCCCTCGTCGCGTATTACTGGGACGGCGCAAACCCGGTCGCACACCAGGTCCGCGACGCCAGCCCTTCCGGCCTGTATCTTTTGACCGAGCATCGCTGGTATCCCGGCACGGTGCTGGCGATGACGCTGCAGCACACCGCGGTCGACACACAGGATCCGCAGCGCGCAATCGCGGTAAACGCAAGAGTGGTTCGCACAGGAGAAGATGGCGTGGCCTTTGAATTCATACTGCCGGAGAAGGAAAAGGAGCTTCACCAGCTCCCCGGCATGCCTGCGCCTCACATCAACAGGAAACGGATGAAGAGTTTCATGGATCGCGTCGGCCAGAGCAGGCTCGGCGACACGAAAGGCCAGTCCCTCATCGAATTTGCCCTGGTCCTCCCCATGATCTTCCTGCTGATCCTCAACGTCGTGAACTTCGGCGGCTTCTTCTACGCCTGGATCACCGTTTCCGACGCAGCCCGCGCAGGAGCAAACTACGCGGCTCTGGGCGGAGCCGCTGCCGGACATCCGGCGATAGCAACCTCTTCCACACTCAATTCGGTGATCACAAACGATGTCGCCTCACTGCCCAACAGCTCCAGCGTCGTAGTCACCGCCTGCGAGAGGGCGCCCGGCGCGTCAGCCATTGTGTTTGGCACCAAGAGCACCGCCTGCAGTTTGACCCTCTCCGCCGACCCTGAGTCGACCACCTACACCGTCGTCGAAGTGCAGGTGCAATATACCTATGTGCCATTTATTTCGGCATTCTCATTCCCTCAGCTCGGGGTCCATCTCACGATTCCGCCGACCACCATCACCAAAACGGCCCAGATGAGGTTGCTGCAATGAAACTCACGTTTCTGAATGGCAAACAATCCGCCGAGGAGGGCAGCAGCCTTGTGGAGTTCAGCATGGTTGCCTTCCTGTTCGTCATCGTTCTGCTGGGCGTTGTGGAGATGGCGCGAATGGTGCTGGTCTACACCGCATTGAATGACGCTGCGCGCGCAGGAGTGCGCTACGCGATCGTGCATGGCAGTGACAGCTCCTCCGCCGTCGCCGCATGCAATCTTTGCGACGACGAATTGGCCACTACTGTGCAGAATTTTGCTGCTTCCGGATTGATCCACCGCAGCAGCGTAACCACCAAGTTGACCTTGCCCGACGGCGCAACCAAACCCGGATCGCGTGTCGATGTTACGGTCAGCTACACGTATGACCCCCTTGTCAGCTACTTCGGCTCCAAATTGAACGTGCCGATGGGAGCAACCAGCGAAGGTGTCATCGTCTTTTAGGAGGGACCGCCATGCACATGCTCAAGCGTCTGAAGCGTGAGGAAGAAGGCCAGGCGATCATCCTGGTCGGCCTCGCGATGAGCTTCTTCCTGATCGCGGCCGTCGGCCTCGGGATTGACGGCTCTCATCTCTTCTCCCAGCGCACCATGGCGCAGAGCGCCGCCGACGCCGTCGCCCAGGCTGCCGTCATGAGCGTATTCGATGGAACAGATACCGTCGCGAAAGCCGGTTTCGCGCCCACAGCCGGCGGCACTTTCACCTGCGACTCGAAAAATACGACCGCCACACCATGCAAGTATGCCAGCCTGAACGGCTTCTCCAGTGCTGCCGGCGACACCATCAAGCTGAACTTCTATAACGCCGACGATCTGCCCAGCAACCTGAGTTCGATCCCTGTTTCGGACTCTTCCACCGACCCAGTGAGCGTGGTTCAGGTGACCATCTCCCGGCCCGTCTCTACATTCCTGATCAGGATAGCCGGGCCGGCATCCTCCACCGCAACCGCTGTCGCCACCGCCGCCATCGTCAAGATCGTCTCGCCGACACCATTGTTGATTACGGATCCAAGTGGTCCGGCTTCGCTAACGGGGAACGGCGGACCTACTATCACGATCTGCGGGGGCCCGACACAGAGTGTGCAGGTGAACTCCAGCAGCTCATCGGGTTACGACGGTGGCGTGACGGTCGATCTGTCGCATGCCGGGCCCAACGATACGACGGGAAACTGCACCGCCGGAACGGGCGCGGACTTCGGTGTATTCGGCGGCGAGTCGGCGACCGCTGCCTCCTGCCCTGGAGGCAGTTGCCCGGTCAATACGGGAACGACAGGCAAGTACATCACCTCGTCGCCGGTTCAAGATCCTCTTGCAGGAATGGTGGCACCTACAAAACCGTCTACACCGGCACCGTCAACAGCAAATATCACAGCACCAGCAGACGGTTGCGCGTCCGGCACCTGCACCGAATACTCCCCCGGTTTATATACGGGGGGGATAAACATTAACGGCGGCAACAACGTCATCTTTAAGCCCGGAGTCTACTACCTCTATGGCGGAGGATTGCAGCTCCAAAATGTGAACGGCGGAGCCGCAAATAACAGCGCCATGTGTGTCGGCTGCACAGCAGACCCAAATACAGGCACGGGTGTGCTTTTTTACGACACGGGGCCTCCGGATGCAAGTGGCTACGCTAAGACAGCTGGCTTTGATATCGATACGAGAGCCTTCATTTCCTTCACCGGGTCGACCCTGACCACAACCTTAAATGGGCAGACGGTACCCGCAGGGCCGTACTATGGCACGGTATTTTGGGAAGACCGATCAGCGGAGGCTCACACCGGGAATGGCAAGACAAGTAACGGCGGCGCTCATCAGCTTGGGCAGGGCAATGGTTGCTTCAGTGTGACGGGGACGATTTATATCACGAATACTCAGGCGCTTATGACGAATGGCACGAATCACCTTCAGAAGGTGCAGTACAACGGTACGCCGTGCAGTAATACCTATAACCAGGGTGACATCATCGTCAGCGATCTCCAGCTTTCCGGCTCAACCGCTGCCATCAAGATGAAGCTGGTGCCCTACGGCTTCCTGAAGGTTCGTCAGGTCGCGCTCGTACAGTAGTCCCCTACTCATCCTGCCCGGGGATGATCAGCAGCACCTCAACCGGCACCGTCTGGCCGCTTTGCCGCGCCGCGCGGAACTGCCACTGCTCCAGCGAATTCAGCAC
>Ga0134125_10002506_pt1 | contig 21744 bp, 19 predicted proteins | sample KB31751_FD_96464 | JGI IMG/M metagenome (GOLD analysis project Ga0134125, IMG submission 96464) | Terrestrial soil microbial communities with excess Nitrogen fertilizer from Kellogg Biological Station, Michigan, USA - KB3-175-1 | ecosystem: Environmental > Terrestrial > Soil > Unclassified ... | reverse complement strand
TCGTAGCCGATCGCGCCGAGCGAGATCAGAAGGATGGCCGCATTCAGCAACGCAACCAGAATGGTAGTCTTTTTAAACCCGTAGGTGTATTTTTCAGTCGCGCGCACGCGCAGCAAGCGAAAAGCTACTAAGGCCATCGCGAGACTGGCGACGTCCGCCAGGTTGTGTCCTGCGTCGGAAAGGAGTGAGAGGGAATGGATATCGAGACCGGCGACGACCTCTATGATCACAAACAAGAAATTAAGGACGATGCCAATCACAAAGGCGCGGTTCACCTGTTTCAGATCGATCGGATGGTGGTGATGGTGGTGGCCGAAGCCGTGGTCGTGATCGTGCGAATGAGCGTGGTCGTTGGGGGGCGCGTCGTCGTGGGGCGCTGCGTGATCGTGAGGATGCGCGTGGTCGTGAGGGGATTCATGGTCGTGAGGATGCGGGTGGTCGTGAGGGGATTCGTGGTCGTGAGGATGCGGGTGGTGGTGCGGATGTGCCTCGTCGTGGGGATGTGCCATGGGTGGGGATTTAACGATAATCGTCCCTCGCGGGGGCAAAACTGTCAATTACCTTACAGTCGGTCAGAGCGAAGGCCGAGTGTGGAACATTCGAAGGGATCGCGTGGGTGGCGCCGGAAGTCAGGACATATTTCGTCCCGCCGATGATCATTTCCAATTCACCGTCCAATACCAGGGTGATCTGCTCGTGCGGATGATTGTGTTCAGGCAGCCGGCTGCCTTTTTTTATCTCCCAGATCGTAAGGGTGCTTTTTTCGCCGTGCACCATCTTACCGAAAAAACCGGGTCTGATTTCCTTGGCCGGGATATTGGCGAGATGTTCCATGAACGATTTTGGCCCGAAGTTACGGAAAACGGTTGATTTGGAGGGACCGCTGAAATCGACCTGATTGTGCTCGATACCAGGGCGGTGGGAGCCTGGTGCCGTCATAGCGGCTTGCGGGTTGCTCCGCCGTCGACCGGAATGGTGGCGCCCGTGATATATCCTGCCAGCGGCGATGCGAGGAAGGTAACCATCGCCGCCAATTCTTCGGGGCGACCAATGCGCCCGACGGGGATGGTTCGGGCTCGCTCAGCCATCAACTCTTCTTCCGTGACACCCGGTCTTGGCTGGAGAGTGTCCTTTACCCGGTCTGTCATGATCAGGCCCGGCGCGACATTGTTGACGGTGATCCCGTAGGGGCCCACTTCGTCGGAGAGCATTTTGGCCATCCCGACCACTGCCATCCGCAGGCTGGTGGAAAGTACCGAATGAGGCAGGTAGGTCAATACCGTCAGACTCGTGATGTTGATGATCCGGCCCGACCCGCTCTTACGGAGATGCGGAATGGCGAGGCGGGAGAACCGAACCGTGCTGAGCAGGGTGAGTTGGAAGGCTGAATTCCATGCGGACTCATCAAAGGATTCAAACGTCCCAAACGGCGGACCTCCCGCATTGTTCACGAGAATATCGAAGCTCCCAAATTCCGAAACGGTTGCCGAAATGATCTTGTCCGCATCCGCGGGATCCCGGACGTCCGTCGTGACGGCCAGAACGCGGCCCCTGCCCATCGCAGCGATCCCCTGTTGAGTAGCCTGAAGTGGGCCTGCGTTACGGGCCCCGATGACGACGTTGGCTCCCTCAGCCGCGAGCGCGACGGCACAGGCTTTTCCAAGTCCTTTGCTGGCGGCGAGCACCAACGCGGTTTTTCCTTTGAGTTGCAGATCCATAACCGTAGCTTGTTGAACTAAAGATACGCGCTATCTTGCGAACGAGATGGAAAAGGTACTGCAGATATTGCTTGTTTTTGCGCTGATGATGTTGGTCATCTGGCGGAGCATCCGGGGAAAAGAGGACCGGTACAGGAAGTTGAGCTACCTGTTCCGTGAGCGGAAGCCGTTGCCGGAAGCTATCGGAGGCCGGCTCATCCCCGGAATGTCCGGCGAAGCGGCGGAACGCGAAGGATATAGCATTCCAGGCGATGCGGACGCGTTTTTGCCGGACGATGAAGGCAGGCTGCTTTTCACGTATTTCGCCGACGGAAAGCTGACGGTCTCTCGTTGGTCGCCGTCAGGGAGGAAGAAGGAGTTGCAGGAGTTGTCGGTGCCGATGGATTGTTCGGCGCTGGCTTGGGATCCGGAAGTACGGCGCGTCTACCTGGAAGATGGGGAGTTCTGGTATGTATACGGCCCGGAAGGATGAGGCAGGCATTGGGTTAACGTTCGACAAATGCGACGCTGCCGCCAACCCATTCCCGGTCCTTGTTGAAGTTAACTCCAATCATTTTTCCCTTACTGAGGCGGGCGAGATTGATGGCCAGGGTGGGACGGGGAGCATCGTCCGGCCAGAGATACATCAGCCGGATCTCCGCTTTGGCGGGTACATCCGGGGTCGGGATCAGGTCGGCATACCTAACCTTACGCTGCAGGATCCAGTTTCCGGGGTCGCTGACTTCGAGGTCCGGAAGCTGCGGATCGATGATTACGCCCTGGCCCGCGAAAGAGAAAAGCGGTTTCAGGACGTAGTTTTGCAGATCCGCGGGAGGCTGGCGGAGTTCGCTGAGGAAAAAGGCTTCCGGCGCATAAGGATGGTGGATAAAGGGGAGTGTGTATTTGCTTATGCGATAAAACCAGCCCGGGTGGGTAACCCAATGAACGGCCAGGTCGTCCCGGATATCGACATGCGGGCCGAGTTGACCGGCCGCCTGGTGGAGCTCGTCAAAAATGACCCGGTTATAGATCCTGCTGATATGCGTTCGCCGGCCGGTGAGGGGATGGTCGTAATAAAGATGTCTTCCTTCGCGGATCAATTCCGTCAGGCAAACCGGCTGAATGCCCAGGTAGTCGCGGGTGCAATAAAAATCGACGCGGGTCTTTTGCCGGTGGGGCCGGATCTCCAGCAGGACTACCTCTTCGGGCGGACAATCGCCGACGATCGTGTCTTTCAGGAGGTGCAGGTATGATCCCTGATCAAGACCGCTGAGGAACTGGTCGTAAGAGGCCGGGATTGGAAAATGGCGCCGGAGCGCTTCGGGATAGAAGACCTGGAATCCATAGAGACTGGCAAAGCCCTGCATCTCGATGAGCTGGGGCTCGTATCCCCCGTCAGGGGCGTCGCAGATACCGAAGTCAAAGACGAGGAAATGAGGATGCGGTCCTTCGTTGGGAACCCGGTCGCCTCCGGGAATGGCACGATCGGTCCATTCTTTGAAACGGGGTCCGAGGATGATATCCACGAGATGTTCGGAGATATCGGTCAGTTTGGCGTAGAATTCTTTTGGAACGAATATGGGGGTCTCGGCAATGCGGAAATCGATGGCGCCAGGATACCGTGCGTCCATGTCGGCAAGGAGGTCGGCATATTGCCGGCGGGTGAAGGCTTCGTTAAAAGCCTTCCGCAATGAAGGGACCATCGGGGATTTGTTTTCGGGAAGGTACGGGTTTTGTGAAAAATTCAGGAATGCGCATTGAGGAGCCCGGAAGCGGAAAGGGCGTTGCGGAGGAAATTTGGGATGACGTGGGAGTAGGTCCAGCGGATCTTGTCGGGGTCTTCCAACTGGTCTAACATGCTCTGCCATTTTTCCTCTCCATGTTCGGCGATGACGGTTTGTTTCCGGTCGTCGCGACGGAGATACATGCTCATGCCAACCGGATCGGCTTCGGGGTGAAACTGTGTACCGATCATCGAATCATTGAATCGGACCGCCATGATCGCCCGCTCCAGCGGGACGTGCGGCCGCTCCTTTTCGATCGCAAGGATCTGGCCGCCCATTTCAGCGAGCCGCTGCAGGTTTGGCTGGATGACCTGGTAGCTGCGGCTGTCGACGGCGTAGAACGGATCGGCAAGTCCGGCGAATACCGGCTCTATGTCAGCACCCTCGAGCAAGTGTACCGGAAATACCCCGAACGCGGTGGATCGCCGGTTCGTCACTTCGGCGATGGCATAGTGCCTGCAGATCAACTGAAAGGAATGACAAATAAAAAGGACATGTTTTCTGTTCGCGAGGTCTGCGGTGCCATTAAAACCCTCCACCTTGCGCAGCCAGCCGAAATACGCTTCTTCCCAAGCGCTGTCGACGGAATCGAGGGGGCTGCCCGGGCCACCGCTGGAAAGATAAACATCATAGGAGAGGTCCGGAACCCGCCGCTCCCGGCGGACCTCGAATTCATCAAACTCAATCGCCTGATGGTGGGAATTGCCGAATTCCGCCAGCAGTTCGCGGATACAGCGCATGCCCTGGTTGGGTTGACCTTCATAAAGATCGAGGATGGCGACGCGGACGCGCCTGGCGGTCATCATCCCGCAAATTTAAGACTTTTTTGCCGGCCGGACGGGGCTTTGGGCCCGGTCAGGAATTCCATTCGATGATCTGGTAAAAGTCATCTTTGAAGCTGTCTCCGATCGGAATGATCTTTTTGCCGATGTAGATCTCGTTGCGGGCGATCGAATCGATATGAGCGAGAGACACGATGTAGGACCTGTGGACGCGGATGAATTCTTCCGGAGGAAGTTTAAAAGAGAAGGATTTCAGGTTATTGAGCGTCAGGATCGGCTCGGACCTTCCCTTAATGTAAATCTGGGTGTAGTCTTTCATCCCTTCGCAAAAGAGGATGTCTTCAAATTTAACTTTGATGATCTTATACTCAGATTTTACGAAGACGAACCGGTTATTGCGGTGATGAAAGTAGACGGTGGTCGAAAGATAGTCCCGGATCTTGTTCATGGTGGACAGGAACCGCTCGAAGGACAGGGGGCGGTTAAGGTAGCTGAAGACATCCATATCGGTGTGCTTCTCCTCCTGCTCCTGCTTGTCGGCGATACAGATGACGATGGGATAGTATCCGGCTTCGCGGAGGCGAAGCATGACCCTGTTGTCGAGGAGGCGAAAATCCCAGAATACGATGTTGGCGCGGAACTGGATGACGAGTTGATAGAGGTCGGCGGAGGACTCGCAGCGGGCGGAGAACGAAAGGCCGGGCATTTTGGCGATATAGTCCTTGAGCAGCGCCGTCTGCTTGCTGTTATCTTCCACGACGATGCAGTTGAGGACTCCCATCATGGGAACGCCTTTCACCGCATGTTGCCAGTCAAACCCTGCGCCGGAGGAATGAGCCATGCCGTAAATTAATCAAATTTCTTCCCTTTCGTGTACCAGATCTGGCCAAAGTTGATGATGAAGGTGACGTCGGCGTAATTCTGGCGGATCAGGTCATTTTTGGTGGTGCCTTTGATCCCGTATTGAAAGATGACCGAATAGGAGAGCGGTGACTTGAGGCCGTTGGCGCCAAAGCCGAAACTGACGCCATAGTCCTTGATCTGCTGTCCGTTGATCTGGAGATAACTGTTCTCGTAAAAGAGCCCGGCCTGCAGGTAATTAAGCTCCACCATCGTATTGTAGAAAGCCTTCTTTTTGCTGATCTCGAACCCGATGGAGCCCCTTTGGGCGCTGGCAAGCGAATAGGCCTGACCGGGGTAAGCATTTTGGGAGGCGACTCCATTCCAGTTCTGGTACCTGTAATCGGCGACAAAGGTATATTTCTGCTTGTTGGTCAGTGCGATGCCGACGCCCCAGGCTTCGGGAAGGTCGAGGTAACCTTCCTGGTTCTGGATGTTCTGCAACATAATGGAATCGTTGTTGAGGACCTGTTTCGTGCTCGCAGCGAGCAGTGAGCCCTTGCCGCTGTACGTGCCTCCGATGGAATAATTCCAGTTCCTTCCGACGCGGCCATAGAGCTGGGCGCCGTATGTCACATAGAGGTTTTGCAGGCTGGTGTTATTGGTCGTCGAGACCAGCGTAGCACCTGTGCTGGTCGCCTGGATGATATCATTCTGGTTCAACTGGCCAAATATGTAGGATGCGTCCACCCCGATCGAGAGATGGTGGAAGAATTCGAAGGCGTTGGCCCAATAGGCGCGATTCACACTGCCGTGCCCCTGGTAATAGTGGTCGGCGATCTGGAGGGTCGTTCCCGCAATGTTGTAAGGCACCTGGAACTCATAGTTCTGTGTGCTGTAGGGCAGGAGCCCGATGCTGGAGCCCCAGTGGTGACTGAGTTTGATACCCAGGACAAGTTTTCGGAAAGTGATGTCGGCTGCGTCGGTGCTGGCCACGTTCACCTGGCTGCCCGCGTAAGAGCTGTATTGACCGCGGATCGCCGTTTCCATTGTGAAGTATTGGTCGCTAAGTCCTGTAAAGCTTGCCGGGTTGTTGTTGATCAGAAAGCGGTTCGACCGGTACGCTATCCCGGTATTGGCCAGGCCGGTGGTGCGATTATAATAGCCGTTATCCAGGTCGCCCAAGCCAAACTGGGAATATGGAGCGTTGTTGCCCTGGGCGAAGGTCCGGGTTGAGGCCACCGCCAGCAGGAGGAGGAAGAGGGCGGACATGCGAAGGGCAGGAATCCTGAGGGTGCGAATCAGGAGGGTATGAATGCGGAGCATGGGGATGCGAAGGGTGATGGAATATTGCTTGCGGACAGGACTGTCGGAGCCTTGCGGTAAGATAAGTTGTTCTTTGAAAGTGTCTGTGCCCGGTTTCATCCGATAGTATGGTTAGTTATTGATGGGGATAAAGAGATATATAATAAACGCTGAGGACTATCCGCTGCTGCGTCGGGAAACTCTGATCGGCTATTGCAAGCCGGCGGTAGGAATTCACATTCGTCGGCGGCGGGACGCTCAGCATGAGGCCTACCTGGTTCGACCCCGACGACGTATTGCCGATCTGGGAGGCGATGAAATTTGTCACGTCGTAGGTGTAGGTGCTTAGCAGCGGTTGCAGGTAATCGGGCGTCAGATTCCCCATTTGGACCGGACCGCCATTGGCGGCGGAGATGGGTACAAGCAGCTGGTTATGGAGGTCTGTCGAATAGATGCCGACCTGCGGCGGCAGGGTCCAGGTCGTACTGAAACTGCCGGCAAGGGGAATGACGGTCAATTGCGCCCGGAGAAGGCCTATATAATCCGGTCGCTGGGAAATAGCGCTCAAATAGGGGAAGGTTAGCTTTGTCGTGAGGCCGAGGGCATTGTCGACATAAGACGCGTGACCGGTCAGGGACGAAGGCGTCTCCGGAGGCGGCTGTGTCCTGCTGGTTGGGGTCACCAGGGCGGCGATGGGGCTGCCGCTCCGGTCATTGGTCACGTAATTCCACTGGGCGGAAGGGTTGAAGAACGTGAAATCCAGGCTCTTCGTCACACTTGCGCCGTTGACATTCTCCCGATAATAGATCTTCATCACCGAACTATCGGCAGAGAAGCCATAGATCGCGCTTCCCGGAGTCCCGCCGGGCGTGATGCAGAGGCCCTTGAACCAGTCCAGAAAGGTCGCCAGGTTGGTGATCGTATCGGATTTGTTGTATACCATATTGTACAACTGCCGGCCCAGGTTGTCGTCGAGGCGAATCTTAACCGTATCGCCGGCGTTCTGGCTGGTATAGGGCAGATTGGGAGCAATGCTGACGGTGGTTGAGCCGAGCGACCCGCCGATGGGCAGCGCCTGGTTGCTGTACCAGGCGTATTCGAAGGGCGGTAACTGGTACAGGGACGTGACCTGATGGACTTCATAAGTCTCCGGTACGGTCGTATCGCCATAATAGGGATTGGATCTCACGAAAAAGAGGTCCATTCCGATCGAATCATAGACGTCCCGCTGGGGGTCGAGGATGGGAAGGCCGGCGGGAGGCCGGATCTGCAAGTAGGCCTGGGAATTGATCTGGCCCATATAAGCGTCGGTATAGTTGCCTACCATCATGAATCCGGTGGCCGACGTGGAAGTAGAATCGACATAAACAGTTGTCATATTGATCGTGCTGGAATCGACGACCACGATGTTGGCGCTGCCGTTATCGGATACCTGGCCGGACCCAAACGTGCCGACGTCCGGCTGCTTCTCGCAAGCAGCTAAAAAGAATAAGGCCCCTATAAAAGATGAAAGAATAAGCAGTTCTTTTCGCAGGTAATGATGTATGATAGTCATGCTGGTTTTCTTGTTCTAGCCAGTGCAAACCGGGCCAAGCAGCCTCGCGCGGGCGCTCTCACAGCCTAATTTTTGCAATATTAGGGGCAGCGTTTGTTACTATTTTGTTAGTATGTATTAATGGGCATAAAAAAACGACTAATGCTGGCTTTTTATATACAAATCTTATTAACTTTGGGCCCGCTTTTGTGGTGGCCGGCTGGGGGTTGGGGGAGCTATTAGTCATTCTTTTTCAGTAGGATATGGTAAGTCCGGCGGGTCGCAATCCGCCGGTGTAGGACAATGCGGTTGCAATGGGGGATTTGGTATATGAAATTATGCATATTGTCTATTAAAAGTGCCTGAAAATACATTTTAACGAATTTCCTACAGTGAGTTCAAATATTTTAGCGAAAAATTAAACAAAAAATATGAAGCGCATCAACATTACTTTGTTCTCGATAATGTTACTGGCTTTCTCGTTTTCCTGCACCAGGACATACTTAAATTATCAGCAGAGCGGGAATTGGGTCAGCCGGGCCACCTTTCAGGGGATAGCCATCGGCGCGGGCGCTTCATTCGTAATCAACGATGTAGCGTATGTCGGGACGGGTATTAATCCCCTGACACCCAATCTCAAAGTCACTTCCATGTTTAAATATACGTATGCATCGATTCCCAAGACGCCTTTCGGGTATGACAGCGCGTATGGTTCCTGGACCTCTGTCACCGATTTCCCGGGGCAACCGCGCAGCAATGCGGTCGGTTTCTCAATAGGGGGTACCGGCTACCTGGGTGGCGGTTTGGCGAACGACGGTTTTACTCCCCTTAACGATTATTATGGTTTTACGCCAGGCTCCGGCTGGTTCCAGATCGATTCACTGGTCGACCAGTTCGGGAACAGGCATCCACGATTCGACGCCGTGTCGTTCAGTTTCGATACGACCGCCTATGTTCTGACGGGAACCGACAATTATAACTATTTCAATGACATTTACCGCTATAGCCCTACCACAAACACCTGGACCGCCCTGCCTGCCATGCCTGGCTCCAAGCGGTCGGCCGCCATTACGTGGGTCTATAAAGGGCAGGGTTACCTGTTAACCGGGTATACCAACGGTTCCAAGTATTCCAGCGGGACGCAATGTTACGACTTCTGGCGCTTCCAACCCGGCAACGACACCGCGACCAGCTCCTGGGTTCGGCTCCGGGATATTTTCAATACCAATGCCGGGACCTATGATGACGGATATGCCAATATTATCCGGGAGCATGGGGTTGGATTTATCGAAAAGGGAACTACTACCGGCGACAAGGGTTATGTGACCCTTGGATCACTGAACGGAGGGGATATAACGTTTACCTGGGAGTATGATTTTGCGACGGACGTCTGGACTGAAAAAACGCCGTTTGAAGGTTCGCCAAGGACTGGGGCCGTTGCATTCTCTCTGCAGGGCCTGACAAGGGGTTTTATTGCCACTGGATTGAGCCAGGGATCAACGGCCGCGTTCTCGGACTGTGAAGAGTTCTTCCCCAATCAGGTGTACAACCAGTTTGACTGACATGGGCCATATTTTCCGCAAATGGGGAACTACGTTGGCTTTGCTGGCTGCTATTATCGCGTTCGTCTGGATCGGGATCTGGCGCCGGTCGAAATGGAAAAAGGAGCATGTCCGGGTGGAACTGCACACGATTCAAACGCCGCTGGGTTGGGGATACGATATACTGGCGGACGGCCGACCTTATATTCACCAGGACATCATTCCCGACATCAAGGGTCAGCATGGGTTCTCGTCGAAGGAGGATGCACTTGCCGTGGGGCAGAAAATATATGATAGACTGATGGAGAATCAACTGCCAGTCATCAGCATTGAGGAGATGAAAGCGATGCATATCCGGTTGCCCGAGGATTCCACGGATTCAAATCAACTTATCAAGAAATAGGCATGAAACGGATTAATTATACTTTATGTATTGTGTTAGCGCTTAGCGTCGTGTTCAGTTGTACCAGGACCAGTCTCAGCTATACCCAGAACGGGAACTGGGCGGGCCGTACGACCTTCGGCGGTAATATTGGCGTCGGCGTGGGGTATGCGGCTTCCTTTGTGATCGGGAACAATGCGTATGTCGGGACGGGCGTGAACCCGCAGTTTCCGGCCGCCAAACTACAGGCTGTCTTTATGTACACGCCGGGCAAGATCCCGGGCGGGGTCGGCGGCGTTGACAGTGAAGCCGCGCAGGGGTCCTGGACGGCGGTCGCCAATTTCCCTGGCCCCGCACGGAGCAATGCGATCGGTTTCTCGGCCGGGGGAAAGGGTTATATCGGCACCGGCCTTGCTAATGATGGTACGACGATCTACTCTGATTTCTGGGCTTACGACCCTGGCAGCGACTCCTGGACCGAGGTCGATTCCCTTTCGGACGGAGTCAAGAATTATCCCCGATATGATGCGACGTCCTTCAGTTTCGACTCAGTAGGCTATGTGTTGACGGGAACCGACGGCTTTAATTATTTCGGCGATGTATGGAAGTTCAGTCCTGCAACCGGCCAATGGACGAAGCAACTGAATTTTCCCGGGAATAACCGGTCTGGCGCTAACACCTTCGTATACCAGGGGCAGGGCTATATTGTCGCCGGGCATACGCCAAACCTGCGCTGGGCCAGTTCCAATCTGGCCTATGATTTTTGGCGGTTCAACCCCAATGCCTTCGATACCAACATCACCTGGATCCGCTTGCGTGACATTTTCAATACGAACCAGGGCACATATGATGACGGGTATTCAAACATCATCCGGAGCAACGGCGCGGCTTTCGTGATCCTTGGAACGATTGGCGGGGATAAAGGATATCTTACCTGCGGCGCAAATGGAGGCACCGATATTAATTTTACCTGGGAATACGACTTTGCCTCCGATACGTGGAACCAGAAGGCGCCTTTCAAGGGCACGGACCGTACGGGCGCTGTCGGCTTTACGGTGCAGAACAGGGGATTCGTAACGGCTGGTCTCAATCCGGGTGCGCAGGCGGCATATACTGATTGTTACGAATTCTTTCCGAATATGGTATACAACCCGTACGATTGACGGGACAACTCCGAAGAAATTATATCGAAAACGGGCCGCGGGCCCGTTTTTTATTTGGGGGTGTCTACTGGATGCCGGCGAGGAACTGGTTTTGGATATAATCGACCACGTCAACGAGGTTATGGCTTTCCTGGTAGACCTTCAATTGCCGGTCGGCCCCGGTTCCCGTTTCCAGTATCCTGGTGGCGAACTGCGCGGCTTGCCGGCAATTAAGCGGATCGAGGACATCATCGACAAATTCAAGGAGCTCGTAGATAAGTACCCGCGTATTTACCTCTTCTTCTTTCCCGAAGTCGATGAGATGGCCGTCGATGCCGTAACGGCTGGCGCGCCACTTGTTTTCGTTGATCAGGGCGCGGGAGTACTGGATATAGTTCATGTTCCTGGACCGTAGTTTGTAGATCTTCGCGCAGACCGCCTGAAAAAGGGCGGCGATGCAGACGGTTTCGTCGACGGTGAGGGGAACGTCGCAGATCCGGAATTCCACGGTATTGAAGAACGGATGCACGCGCAGGTCCCACCAGATCTTCTTGGCATTGTCGATGCAGTTCGTCTTGACCAGGAGCTTTACAAAATTGTCGTATGCCTCGATGCTCTCGAAATATTCCGGGATGCCTGTGCGGGGAAATTTGTCAAAGACCTTGGTCCGGTAAGATTTATATCCCGTCTGACGGCCTTCCCAAAAGGGGGAGTTCGTGCTCAACGCATAAATATGCGGCAGGAAATAGCGAGTGGAATTGGCGATATGGTTCGCCATTTCCCGGCTCTCCATACCTACGTGAACGTGGAGACCGAAGATCAGGTTGCTCCGGGCGGCTTCCTGCAATTCGTTTACGATCTCGTTGTAACGGATATGATCGGTGATGAGCTGGCTTTCCCAATGACTGAAGGGGTGCGTGCCGGCCGCTCCCACGCGAAGACCGAGTTCCGTGGCGATCTGGGAGATCGTTTTTCGCAGGGTCGAAACGTCCCGCTTTGCCTCCTCGATATCCCGGCAGATATCCGTGCCAACCTCGACAACCGCCTGGTGCATTTCCGCCTTTACCTTGTCGCGGATCGCCTTCTGGCCTTCGGTGACGATACGTTGTTCGTGACTCTTCAACTCCCGGCTATTGGGGTCCAGGACCATGTATTCTTCTTCTATTCCAAGCGTAAAATTGCTGTAATTGATCTCGGCCATAGTCGGATGATTTAATGTTGGATGCTTTGCCGGAGGTACTTGCCCCAGGTCAGATTGTCCTTGCCCGGCTGGCTTGCCAGCGCACGTTCGATCGCATAGTCGGCAGCCGTTTCCACGACCCAGTTGAAATTGTCCGCACCGACGCTTGTCTTTTCGGCGTCAGGCGCGGGATTGCAGAAGTCGATGGCGTAGGGGATACCGTCGCGCACGGCCAGTTCAACGGTATTAAAATCATAGCCGAGGAGGTGGTTGATCCTCAATACTATTTCTTCCATTTCCACCAGGCGTTCCGGAGGCGGAACAAAATCGGCCCGATAGCGGAGATGATGGGGATTGCGGGGTTCGTACGGCATCACCCGGACGTATTTGCCGCCGATGCAATAGCAACGGTAGTATTCGGTGAAGACGATCTCCTCCTGAAGGAGCATCACCAACTGGCCGGTCTCCGCATGCTTTCGCGAGAACTCGTCCATGTCATGGAGTTTGTAGACATTCCGCCAGCCGCCGCCCGCGAACGGTTTCATATATGCTGGGAAGCCGACGTAGCCAAAAATAGCGTTCCAGTCGAGCGGATAGGCAAGGTTCGAAAAGGACTCGTCGCTGGTGTCAAGGGGCAGGTCACGGCTGGGCAGGAGGACCGTCCTGGGAACCGGGATGCCATTCCTGACGGCGAGGCAATTGTTGAAAAATTTCTCATCGGCGCTCCACCAGAAAGGGTTATTGATAACCGCCGTACCGGTCAACGCCGCGTTCTTCAGATAAGCCCGGTAGAAAGGTACGTCCTGGGAGATGCGATCGATGATGACGGCGTACGGGTCCGACTCGCCCTGGATCACTTTGTCGATCCGGACGGGTTCCGCGACAATGCCGGAAACATTTCGCCGGTTGACGGCTTCGAGGAAAGCCATGGGAAAGCTCCGTTCCTTGCCAAAGAGGATACCGATTTTTTTGGGGCTGCTCATAACTCGGTTTGTTTTAATGGTGATTGTGGTTCAAGGCAGCATCGAAAGGTAGTAAGGGAACATTTCTTTCCACACGGGCCAGTCATGGTCGCGGTCACCCCGAATATCGAGCTGGTGCTGGATTCCCTTGGCGAGGAGCAACCGGCTCAGGTTCTCGTTTTGGCCCCGGCAGATATCCCTGTCGGCGGTCCCCAGTACGATCATCATGTTCCACAGCGCAGGGTCCGTATCGCCCGGAATGAAGTCCACCGGGTTGTTGAAATACACGTTATCATCATAGTACCCGTCCGTAAAGGACCGGATATCGAAAGCGCCGCTCATCGAAAAACAATGGGATACGAAGGCCGGGTGGCGGAAAGCAAAATTCACGGCGTGGTAGCCGCCAAAACTGCAGCCGGCGGTCGCGATGCGGGTGCGGCCGGTTTCCCGAACGGCAAGAGGCACGATCTCGTCGAGGATCAGCCGGTCATAAAGCGATTGGTTGCGGGCGCGGTCGGCGGGTGGGATCGATTTGTTGTACCAGCTGTAAGTATCAAGGCTGTCCGGGCAATATATCTTAACCCGGCCGTTTTCCAGGAACCACCTGGCGGTGTCGATCAGGCCATGGTCCTTGTTCTGGTAGTAGGTGCCCCTGGAGGTCGGAAAGAGGATCATCGGGATGCCGGCGTAGCCGAATACGAGCATTTCAAACTCCCGGTCGATCACGGCGGAGTGCCATTTATGGTATTCTTCATTCAGGTCCATGGAACACGCACCCGCTTATTGGCTGCAACCAAACCTACTGAAAAAAAGTCATGTGACAATGGACGGGAGAATGGGTGAAGAATAATTCCCTATTTTTGGCGTTATGTCTGCCGGGATGATCACTACAAGCATAATCCAGGAATCGATCACGCTGGAGTCGGCGCGTCTCGCGAGGCCGGTCACCGTTGATTTTTATAGCGCGGGCCGGTGGACTGCCGGAGAGACCAGTCTTTTGCTGATCAACGACGGGCAGGACCTGTACAAGATGGGGTTTGCAAAAATACTCGGGGACCTCGACAACCGCGCCTGTCTGCGGCCGCTGCTGTGTGCGGGTATCCATGCCGGACCTGAAAGGAAAATGGAATATGGTACCGCCGCGAGGACCGATTACCAGGGCTGGGGAAAATCGGCCGGCGACTATGCGCGTTTTATCCTGGAGGAGCTGATCCCTGCTATCCGCCATCGTTTTGGCATTCCCTCCTTCAGGATGAAGGCAATGGCGGGTTTTTCGCTCGGGGCCTTGAGCGCGATGGATATTGTGTGGCAACATCCGCAGGAATTTTCGGCCGCGGGCCTTTTCTCCGGCAGCTTCTGGTGGCGGACAAGGGACAAACGCGATGCGGCTTACGACGAAAAACGGGACAGGATCATGCACGATGAGATCCGGCGAGGAGCCTATCATCCCTGGTTGAAATTCTTCTTTGAGTGTGGTACCGAAGACGAACAGGAGGACAGGAACCAAAACGGAGTGATCGATTCGATCGACGATACGCAGGATCTGATCGCAGAGCTTGTCAGGAAAGGTTACGATCGCAACCGGGACATTCAATACCTGGAGATCGACGGCGGAAGACATGATGTCGGAACCTGGGGCAAGGCCATGCCCCGATTCCTGCAATGGGGCTGGGGTAAATGAACTGGCGAGGCAATTCCTCAAAATCCTCCCATGTAAAATTTATATTTCTTGATTATCAGCTAGTTATTGGCTCGGGCATGTTTGGCCCTATTTTACCATAGACAGGAGAATAGCGGGCAATACATGTTGAAATTCATACTCTTGTTGCTAATCCTCGGCTATGGAGTCGCAGTCGACGCGCAGGCCAACAAACAATTCGATTTTGGCGATCTGCTCCGGGACGTTTTTCATTCCGGCAAGGCGGCCGACTCACTACATAAGCCAACGGGGATCACGGTTGTTCCCAATGTGGCCGCCAATCCCACCATCGGGGCGCAAGGCGGGATCAAGGCAGTGGCAGGGCGGAAGCTGGGGAGTGATCCGCGAACGTTGTTTTCGGTGGCTGCCACCTCCGCTTCGATCACCACCAAGGGCATCATTTATTTTTATATTAATCACAACCTCTTCACTTCGGGCAACAAGTGGAACCTCCAGGGCAATCTTGTCGTCGCCAAAACGGTGACACCGGACTTCGGGATGGGCATCGGCAACAAATTCAAAGGAGGCAGCGCGGCAGACTCCGTGCTGGCCGATCCGACCCACAAAGTATATGTGATCCACTCCGTCTATTACAATTTCAGGGAGAAGGTCTACCGGCACGTCGCCAGGAATCTTTTTTTGGGAGCGGGACTCTCTTTCGAGATCCGGCGGATGATCAAACGTCCCGATACTGCCAACAACGCCACGCCCTCCAGCGTTTATGACAACCGCTATGGCTTTCCGCAGGACCATTATTCGTCCAACGGCTTTCTGTTCAATGTGGAGTACATCACCCGGGACAATCCCAACCGTGCGTATAAAGGGATATACGCAGACCTGGGATTCCGGCTTAATCAGACCTGGATCGGCAGCACTCAAAACTCCGCGCAGGTGACTACTGATTTCAGGAAATATTTCAGCCTGTCCCGGGCGAATCCGGAGACGGTGCTGGCGTTCTGGAACTGGGGATCATATCTCATCGGCGGGCGGATACCCTATTTCGAACTTCCCGGGACTGCCCGGGACGGGACCTTCCGGAGCGGGCGCGCATATACCGCGCAATATTTCAAAGGCACACAGTTCAACGATACGGAAGGGGAGCTCCGGTTCCCGATACTCTCCAACAAGTTCGTCAGCGGCGTCGCGTTCGGGAATTTGCAAACCGGCAATGACGAACATGGGACCTCAATATTTCAGGTCTTCCAGCCGGGTTACGGCGCGGGGTTCCGGGTTTTGTTCAACAAGGCGACGCGGACGAACCTGGCGCTGGATTATGCGTTTGGAAAGTTCGGGAACAAAGGCTTCTTTTTGAACCTGAATGAAACGTTCTAGCGGGGGGCGGATAAAAAAAGGCGCCTCCCGAAGGAAGCGCCCGATGATGTTGGTGGCAGCGCCACGGCACGATGGGGAAGCGCCCGCTACCGAACATAGATCGTCTTGTTCGACTGTCCGGCATCGGTGGTCACCAGGCTGGATGGCAGCTGCGAACTCAGGCTCAGCTGGTACTGGAACGTTGCGGCGATCGTGAGCCTGGTCTTATCGGGCACCTCGGTCGCGCCGATCAGCGTGATGGTCGCAGTCCAGTTGAAACCGGTGGTTGCGCCTGGCACCGCGGAATATTTCACGTTGATGGGGGAACTGACGGTGCCGAAATTCTGCACCACCGTTGAGCCGTTCGCCGAATAAGTCGAGGTCAGGAAGACATAAACGGCTTTGCTCGTGTCGGTCATGGTACCGGTCGCAGTCAGTTGCAGGGTATCGCCAACATTCACCGAGTCTTCGGTGTGGGCGAGTTTCGTTACGGTGAAGATCCGGGAAGGTGTGCCTTGCACCGGCAGAAACTGGTGCTTGGCGCAGCCCACCGCAGCGGCCGTGATCAGGATGACGAGGGCGAGATATTTTTTGTTATGCATAAACGGCATTTTTCGGTTTAGTTAAACGTATAGCGAACCCCCACCTGCATGGCCCAGCGGGAACTGGGGCCTGTGCTGTTGGAGAAACTGTTGACCATCGGCACCTGGTTGGCGGCGTCCTGGAAAGGGAAGGAGAACAACGGCGTCTTTCCGTCGGCCGCAATCCCTTCGAAACGGAGGAAGCTGGAGTTGACGGGTGTCTTGATGATCCCCCAGTTCCGGTCGAGGAAATTTCCCACGTTCAGCATGTCCATGGTCAGGCTGATCGTATGTTTGTCTTCGCTCGATTTTGTCCTCAGAAACGTAAAGATGTCCTCTTCCAGGTGGAGGTCCATATGTTTCCACCACGGATAAACGACCGAGTTGGCCTGGGCGTACTGGCCGACATGGTGATAGAGGTAATGGTCCTGCTGGATCAGGTTGTTGAGCTGCGTCCAGATCTGGGCCGCGGTGCGGGGATCGGCCGCGGTACCCGTCGTAATGCCGGACCGCGTGGCCTTGTTGTACGAGCCAACATTGATCAGGTTGATCTCCGAAGCGTTCCGGGGTATATAGATCAGGTCGTTATTGCTGTTGCCATCGCCGTTGAGATCGCCGCTGTAGGTATAGGAGGTATTGCCTGCGGGTACGGCCTCGAAGACCAGACCGATGATCGTGGCGAAATGCTTCGCGTATTCAAACCGGTAGTTCGCCGAAGCGATGATCCGTTGGGGCTGGTACCATTGCGGCCGTTGAAGGGTCGGGGAGTTGGGGTCAGTGTTGGCGACCGGACGGGCGGCCCAGAGCGTACCGGCCGTACTGCCGGTCTCCATAATGGTCCGGGTGTCCTGGTAGATATAGGCCAGGCTGGCGCTGAAGTTCCGGATGTTCTTCTGGATGCGGATGGAGGAATACCAGGAATAGCCTTTACTGGCATTCTTCAGCACGATTACGTTGCCGAGGTTGGGCGACGCCAGGCTGGTGCCCTTGAAATAATAAGCGTTGCTGCCCGTCGTCGAAGTCAGGTAACGCTGGCGCTGATCCGGGCCGTTGCTGATCTGGAAGCCGTTGGTCTCATTGAGGTTGGCGTTCTGCATGTAGGTCGCGTTGATCATTTTTGTATAGGACCCTTCCACGGTGATCACCCAGTTGCCGGGAAGTTTCCGGTCGACACCCAGGCTCGTACGCAATTCGGTCGGGTATTTGAAATGCTTGTCGGTCACATCGACGCTATAGCCGAACGGCGTCGAGGTCTGGCTTTGGCCCGAATTGGTCAGATAGTAGTTGAGCCCGCCCTGCGCCGTGGGGAAGAAAGGAATAGATAAGGGCGGCCTGCCGCTGGTTCCCCCTTCGGTGAAAGACCCGAGCTGAACGCCATTGTTGGCCGACTGGTTCTCCAGCCAAACAAAGGGCGGAGCGCCTTCGAAAACCCCGGCGCCGCCGCGAACCTGCCAGCTGCGGTCGCCCGTGGGATCCCAGTTGAAGCCGACGCGAGGCGATACGACAAGGAAGCTTTGCGGCGCCTTACCGACGTTATAGGATTCACCGCCGGCAAATGTCAGCGCGTCAAAGTTCGGGTTGTCGGTGAATTTATTCTGGTACGTGGTATAGTCCAGCCGGATGCCGTACGTCAGCGTGAAGGTCGGCGTAATCCGGTATTTGTCCTGCGCGAAGAGGCTTAGGTTGGTCGCCCCGGCATAAGCCCAGGGGAACGCGCCGCCTTTGAGCGTCGAGTAGTCCTGACCGTAAGTAACGGCATTCTGGCCCGTCAGAAAGGCGTTGAAAGACGAGAATTCATAGGCGCCCTGGAAACCGGGGGCGAATGCGTTCTGATATTTCTTGTACGTATTCTGCGTCCCAAAAGTCAGTTCATGCGCGCCTTTGAACAGGCTGAAGATATCGGTCACCTGGTAGGAGTCCATGAACAGCTTGTTGTTATATGTGAACGGTTCATAGCCGAAGGTGGTGGCGATGTTGCCGCCGCTGAGGCCGCCGTTCGCGAGGATGTCGACCAGCGGGAAATCCCCGGAGGCGGAATGGGCCGACCGGAAGTCGCGTTCCTTGGTATAGCCGACCTGAAGTTTGTTCGACGCAGCGTTCCCTATCCGGGTGTTCAGTTCCGCAATATAGATATCCAGGTCATTGTTGATCCGGTAGCCGCTGCCATTGAAAGGCATCGACTGGTTGCCGGGTTGGCCGCCGGTGATGAATCCGCTTCCGCCAAGTGACCGGCTGGTGCTGGCGAACTGGTCGGCGTATGATTTGAGGTAATTGTATTTGATCGTGAGGACGTTGGTCGGGTTGATGTTGAAGTCCAGGCGCGCATTTACTTTATAGCTGTTCGTCTTGAAGGTGTAACCCTGGTATACGCCGGGGTTGTAATGGTAGGCGCTGTCGAGATACGCTGCGATCATGTTGAGCGAATCGGCACTGACCTGGGAAACGCTGCCCGGCGTAACCGGGTGGCTGTTGTCGGTCGCGACAAAGGAGGTAGCCGGCGCACTCTGCAGGTCCTCCTCCGCATTCACGAAGAAAAACAGCTTGTTGGGGATGAATGCGCCACCCAGGCTTCCACCCAGTACATTGTATTTGAACGGGCTCCTGGTGACCACCGCGTCCTCGACCTTATAGCCCTGCGTGCCGGGTCCCTTGATATAATCGTACAGCGTGCCGCGGAAGGTATTGGTCCCCTGGCGGGTGACCGAGTTGATGCCGGCGCCTGTAAACCCCCCCTGGCGAACATCATAAGGCGAGATATTGACCTGGATCTGGTCGATCGCGTCCAGCGCAATGGGTTGGGCGCTGGCCTGGCCGCCGAGGGTGCTGGACAAGCCGAATGAGTTGTTGAAGTCGGCGCCGTCCACGGTCACGTTGTTCTCTCCCGGATTGGTGCCTGCGAAGCTAAGCCCGTTGGCGGACGGTTCGAGCCGGGTAAAATCCTGGATGGAACGCGAAATGGTCGGGAGCTGTTCGATCTGAGCCCGCGTGACCAGCTCCTGGGTGCCGGTGTGAGCGTTGTTGAAGATCTTGTTCTGCCGGGCGGCGGAAACTACCGTGGCCTCCAGTTCCTTTGCTTCGGGAACCATGGTAAAGTCACCGTAAAAGTCCTGGCCGAGGACAAGGGTGATGTTATCTTGTTTCTCTTCTTTGAACCCTACATAGGTTACGGTAAGCGTGTAGGGACCGCCGACGCGGAGGCCCGGCAAATTGTAGTGGCCGTCTTTCCGGGTCGTCGTTGTGTACTTCGTACCGGTGGGGTTGTGAAGGGCAACCACCGTAGCACCCGCCAGCGGCGCCTTTGCGTCAGTAAGAACGGTCCCCTGGATCTGGGAAGTCGTCTCCTGTGCGAAGGAACAGACAGCAGTTAGGAGTGTGATTGCCGATAATAGCAGTCGTTTTATCATATACATGGTTTTTGCAGTTATGTGGAGTGTCTCGGTTAGCGGGGCAAAGAAACTAAGGTTCGGATTCTGAACTGTTCCGGGTCCTATTATGAAATTATTAACAGATGATGCGGGCAAATGTATCATAATTATCAAAATGCCAAAAAGAACCTTTTACACCCAAACCGCGCCTTTTTCCACAGGAAAACGGGACGCCGGGCAACTGGACGGAAATACTGGGGGTGAGTGGGTAGAATGGCTGGGCCGGCAGGCATCCTTTCTTAACTTTGGGGCGTTATAATTGTTAATTTTGCGGGTGGACGGCCGGTTGTTGCGCGCGGCCGGCTTCAATCTAAATCTTTACAAAGCATGTTATCGAGTATTGAAAGTGCGATCGACGATATCAGGATGGGCAAATTGGTCATCGTCGTGGATGACGAAGACCGCGAGAACGAGGGAGACTTTATCGCGGCCGCAAGGAAAGTGACGCCCGAAACGATCAATTTCATGAGCAAGCATGGTCGCGGTCTGATTTGCGCCCCCCTTGTGGAGGAGCGGTGCGATGAACTTGGGCTGGGTCTGATGGTCAACAATAATACGGCCCTGCACGAAACCCCTTTTACGGTTTCCGTAGACCTGTTGGGTCATGGCTGCAGCACCGGGATTTCGGCCCATGACCGGGCAAGAACTGTTCAGGCGCTGATCGATCCGAATACGAAGCCGGAAGACCTGGGCAGACCGGGTCATATTTTTCCGCTGCGGGCCAAACGCGGGGGCGTTCTCCGCCGGGCCGGACATACCGAAGCCACAGTCGATCTGGCGCGGCTGGCGGGATTCGAACCTGCCGGAGTGCTGGTGGAGATCATGAACGAGGACGGGACCATGGCTCGTCTCCCCGAGTTGACGGAGATCGCCGCCAGATTCGATCTCAAGATCATTTCGATCAAGGAGATGATCGAGTACCGGTTGAAGACAGATTCCCTGATCGAGGAGATCGTACGGGTGGACATGCCCACCAAGTACGGAAATTTCAAATTGATCGCATTTAAAGAAAAGAATACGAATAACGAGCATCTGGCGCTGATCAAGGGTGAATGGAAGAAGGACGAGCCGGTGCTGGTGCGGGTGCATTCATCGTGTTTCACAGGCGATATCCTCGGCTCGTTCAGGTGCGACTGCGGGGAGCAATTGCATGAGGCGATGCGGATGGTAGAAAAGGTAGGGCAGGGGGCTATCCTCTATATGAATCAGGAGGGCAGGGGAATCGGGCTCCTGAACAAATTGCGGGCTTATAAACTGCAGGAAGAGGGAATGGATACCGTCGAGGCGAACCTGCACCTGGGCTTTCCCATGGATAAACGCGACTATGGCGTCGGAGCGCAGATCCTGCGGTACCTCGGGATCACCAAGCTTCGGCTGATCAGCAATAATCCGAAAAAACGAGCGGGATTACTGGGATACGGGTTGGAGATCGTAGAGTCGGTACCCCTGGAGATCAGGCCAAATCCCCACAATGAACGATACCTGGAGACTAAACGAGACAAGTTGGGCCACGACATCCTGAAAAAAGTCGGCGGTTAGTTTCCGGATGGCGGCGGTTAGTTTCCGGATGGCGGCGGTT
>Ga0134125_10002504_pt1 | contig 21752 bp, 23 predicted proteins | sample KB31751_FD_96464 | JGI IMG/M metagenome (GOLD analysis project Ga0134125, IMG submission 96464) | Terrestrial soil microbial communities with excess Nitrogen fertilizer from Kellogg Biological Station, Michigan, USA - KB3-175-1 | ecosystem: Environmental > Terrestrial > Soil > Unclassified ... | reverse complement strand
CCGAACAGCATGATCCCGCCCAGCCCGGCGGCGACCGCCCCGGCCGCGGCCTTGCGCAGCGAGTCCCGGCTGTGCTGAACGACACCGGGCATGGAAGCGATCGGAACCGGCTCTCGGGCGCCCTCCTTGACGAACACCGGCAACACCAGCTGCCGCGCCGCCACCGAGGTCTCCCGCACCAGCCCCCGCATCGCCGCCGAAGTACGCAACCTCCTAGGCCGCCCCGTCGGGTACATCAGTCTTCCTTCTCCCACCGCAGTCTGCATCCAGACCGCGGTGATAGCGGGGCGGGCTAGCGGCGGCGGGTCTTGGCTTTGCGGGGTGGGGGGAGGGCACCGGCGGCGCGGAGCTGGGCGGCGTGGTCGGCTAGCGCGTCGACCAGCGGGCCGATCTGGGCTATCTCGGGCTGGACGTCGACTCGGAGGCCGAACTCGACGGCAGTTTCGGCGGTCGCCGGGCCGATGCAGGCGACGATCGTTCTGGCATGCGGCTTGCCGGCGATACCGACCAGGTTGCGCACCGTGGATGAGGACGTGAAGCACACCGCGTCGAAGCCACCCGTCTTGATCATCTCGCGGGTATCGGCGGGCGGCGGCGCGGCCCGCACCGTGCGGTAGGCCGTCACGTCGTCGATCTCCCAGCCTCGCTCACGCAGGCCGGCGGCCAGTGTCTCGGTGGCGATGTCCGCACGCGGCAACAGCACGCGGTCCACCGGGTCCAGGATGTCGTCGAACGGCGGGAAATCGGCCAGCAACCCTTCGGACGACTGATCCCCTGACGGCAACAGCTCCGGGACGATCCCCATCGAGCGCACCCGATCTGCGGTGGCCTCCCCCACGCAGGCGATCTTCACGCCGGCGAACGCGCGGGCATCCAGACCGAACTCGCCGAACTTGTCCCATACCGCGCGCACGGCGTTGGTGGAGGTGAACACCACCCATTGGTAACGGCCGTCGACCAGGCCCTTGACCGCGCGCTCCATCTGCGCCGGGGACCGCGGCGGCTCCACCGAGATCGTCGGGACTTCGACCGGCACCGCCCCGTGCACCGCGAGCCGCTCGCTCATCACGCCGGCCTGCTCCTTGGTCCTCGGCACCAGGACCTTCCAGCCATACAGCGCCCGAGATTCCCACCAGGACAGCTTCGTACGCTGCCCGACCACCGCGCCGACGGTGACCACCAGCGGACCGGTGAGCTCGCCGGCCTCGCTGGACAGTGATGCCAGGGTGGTCTCCACCGTGTGCTGAGTGGGCATGGTGCCCGAAGCGGTGATCGCCACCGGGGTCTGCGGGGCCAAGCCGTGCTCGACCAGCGCCGCGGCGGCCTCCGCCAGGTGTGACGCGGGGGCGTGCAGCACCAGCGGGCCCGGCACCGTTGCCAGCGCGGCCCAATCAACACCGGCGCGCACGTCCGCCTCGGTGTGTCCGGAGCCCAGCGGCACCCCGGCAAAGGCCGGCACCGCAGTTCCCGCGGGCACTCCCGGCACCACCTCGAAGGGCACCGTAGAGCGGGCCACCGCTTGGACCTCGGCGACCACGGCGTCCGCGGTGAGCGGATCGCCGGCAACCAAACGCACCACCGCACGCCCACTCTTCGCCTCGGCGACCAGGTCCTTGGCGACCTCAGCGGGCTCCCCCACCGCGGGGCGGGCTTCGGCATTCGCAGCAGCCCCGGCGTACACGTCGGTGGGTACGTCGGGATCGGTCACCACCAGCTCGGCGCAGCTCAGCAGCTGCTGCGCTCGCACGGTGAGCATTCCGGCACCGCCGGGACCCGCACCGACGAAGGCGATCCGTCCGATGGTCTTGCAGACACGGCTCATTTAGCTACTCGTTTCCCACTCAGGCCGTCGGACCCGGTCGCGCAGCACTGGGTGTCGGCCATGAGGCCACCCAGCGCGCCGCCGGCCAGGTCCTTTCAATTCGGCCGCAACCTGGCGGCCGAGGTTCTCGGCATCGGTCAGCTCTCCAACGCAAATGAAGCCCAACGCTGCGCACCGTCATCCCGGGCCCCCGGAAAAGTCATCGGGCGGCGACGCCGGCCGGATTGGCGCAGCGATCGCAGCAGCGGCCTGTGGATCCAGTTCGAACAGCTCGCGCAGGGCGTCGGCGTAGGCCTGGCCGCCGCCGGCCTCGGCGAGCTGCTTGACGCGCACCGTCGGGGCGTGCAGCAGCTTGTCCACCACGCGGTGCACGGTCCGCGCCAGCTCCTCGCGTACCGCGGCATCGAGTGCCGGCAACCGGCCGTCCAGCCGCAACAACTCCGCGTCCACCACCTCAGCAGCCCGCTTTCGCAACGCGGCCACCGTGGGCGTGACCTCCGCAGCGCGCTGAGCCGCGAGGTAATCGCGGACTTCCTGGGCGATCAGACGGTGCGCGGCGCTGACCGAACCGGATCCCGAACCCTGGTGCTGCAGACGCTGTGCCACCGTGTTGAGATCCAACAAGGTGACGCCGGGCACCTCTCCCACTCCGGGCTCGACGTTGCGAGGTAGCCCGAGATCACACACCACCAGCGGGTTGCGCCGGGTGGCTGCGACCCCGGCAACCTGGTCGAGGCTCAGCACTGCGCCCGTTGCGCCGGTGCAGCACATCACCAGGTCCACCTCGGCCAGTGCCGCAGTCACACCGTCCAGCCCGACGGCCCGGGCCGGCGTTCCCTCGGCCTGGCACAGCTCGGCCAACCGGTGTGCACTGACCCGGGTGCGGTTGGCCAGCACGATCTCGCCCACTCCGGCCCGGCGCAGCGCAGCGGCGGCCAGACCGCCCATGGAACCGGCGCCGAGAACCAGCACCCGGCGGCCCGTCAGCCCCGCACCATCGGCCGCGGTGACCTCGGCTGCCACCGCGGCAAGGGCTTCGGAGACCACCGAGGGCCCCGCAGCATCGATGCCGGTCTCGGCGTGCACCCGCTTGCCGACCCGCAGCGCCTGCTGCACGACCTCGTGCAGAGTCCGCCCGACACTGCCGGCCTGCTCGGCTCCCGCGTAGGCGCTGCGCAGCTGACCGAGGATCTGCGGTTCCCCGACCACCATCGAGTCCAGCCCCGCCGCGACGGAGAACAGGTGCTCCACACCGGCCGCGGCGTAATGCACGTACAGGTGATCAGACAGCTCATCCAGCGCAGCAGCGGACTGGCCCGCCAGCACATCGGTGATGTCGGCCAGGCCGCCGTGGAAGGCGGTCACCACCGCGTAAACCTCGACGCGGTTGCAGGTGGACAGCAGCAGCGCCTCAGCGACGTACTCGCGTTCGAGCAGTTGGGCCAGCACCTTGCCGGCATCCGCAGCCGGCACTGCGACTCGCTCCAGCACCTCGACCGGCGCGCTGCGGTGGGACAAGCCCACGACCACCAGGCTCATCGGCCCACCGCAACCGGATCGGACGGCGCAGCGGCCGGGCCGCCGTTACCGGATCGGCGGGCCTGGTAGAAGGACAAGATCTGCAGCTCCACCGCGAGATCCACCCGGCGTACCTCGACATCACCGGGTACCTGCAACACCACCGGGGCGAAGTTGAGGATGCACCGGACGCCACCGGCTACCAGCAGGTCACAGACCCATTGCGCGGCGGCGGCCGGGGTACAGATCACCCCGATGGTCACTTCTCGCTCGGCGCAGACCGCCGGGATGGTGTCGACGTGGTCGACGGGCAGCCCGCCGACCGGAACTCCGACCAGGTCCTCATCGAGGTCGAACAACGCCGTGACCGGGAAACCGCGGTCCGGAAACCCACCGTAGTTCGCCAGCGCATGGCCCAGGTTGCCGATCCCGACCACCGCGACGCTGTGGTGGCAGGTCAGCCCGAGCAGCTGCTCGATGTGTTGCACCAGCTTCGCGGTGTCGTAACCCACCCCGCGGGTGCCGTAGGACCCCACATAGGACAGGTCCTTGCGCAGTGTCGCCGAGTTCACTCCGGCCGCACCGGCGAGCTCCTCGCTGGACATCGTGGTGACGCCCTGCTCGATCATCGAGGTGAGTACCCGCAGGTAAACCGCAAGGCGGCCGACCGCTGCTTCGGGTACGGCGCGAGACGGCAGGTCGTCAACCGGCGAGCTGTACCGACCGTGCTGATGCACCGCCACGCGTGGCTTCCTCTCGAATCTCACCGGCCTCACCGATGGCAGACCGGGTCTGGAACTAAGCACCGCTGTCTTGTCAGGCGTTCACGGTAGCCGTTTGTGAACGCAGGAACAAAGTTGCGATCTTCCTCAGAGCCCGGTACGCGTCAGGGGCGGCTCTCTCGCGGAGCCGCCCCTGATCGGATCGGTAATCGAGTATCTAGGTGGCCGGTGGCGTGAGCACCTGCCCGATGACGAACACGGTGGCGTTCTTGGTCGGGATGTTGCCGCACAACACCTGCGCGCCGTTCACCGTCGGCGCCGACGGCGTACCGCCAATGTTGATCTTGCCACCTTCCAGGGTCTCGACCGTGCCCGCCTGAACGAGGCCCGCGGCGTCGTAGCGCTGACCAAGCACGTGGTACTTGAGAATCTTGGCCAGCTTGCTGTCCGGCGATGCCACATCCGGCGCGGTGGTCAGCTGGTTGACCGTGCCCGGGTTCTGAGCGTCGAGCTGCTGGAAAGCCGAATCGGACGGGGCGAACACGGTCAGCGCCGGCGCGCTGTTCAGCGTGTCGGCCAGGTTGGCCGCCCGCACCGCTTTGGTCAGTGTGGTCAGCAGGGGGTTGTTACTGGCCGCGGTGGCTACCGGGTCGTTGACCATGCCCTGCGCTGAGCCGGGGCCTTGCTTGGGTACCTGGTCGCAGGCCGGCCCGAAGATGTCACTGATCTGGGTGACACCATTGTTGCTGGGAGCCCCTGGAGTAGTGGTCCCCGTGGTAGGAGCAGCCTGCGCGCTGGTTGCCGTCGCCTCGTTGGTCTGGTTTCCGGTGGCCGGTCCTTGCCCGTTGCTACAGGCACCGACTACAGCAGTCACAGCCGCCAGAGCGCCGACCGCAGCCAATCGCTGGATCTTCCTCACTCGGTCTCAACTCCTCAGGAAATAATCTCCGCCAATCCGATGCCACCAGGCGGAGGGCAAATAGCAGCTTCCCGTTGCACCGCGCGTGAAACGACTGTCTGGTCGACCTATACGAAATTGTTACGAACATGGGTCAGGGGCGGCTCCATCGGCGGAGCCGCCCCTGACGGGTAGTAGCTGCGTCGCGTTAGGCGACGAAGCGGTATGCCGCGCTCTTAGGAAGCAGGCAGCGACAGGACCTGTCCAATTACGAAGACGGTTGCATTCTTGGTAGGAATGTTGCCGCACAACACCGTGGCGCCATTCACCGTCGGCGCCGCGGCAGTGCCGCCAATATTGATCTTGGCGCCTTCCAGGCTGTCCAGCGTGCCCGCCTGCACGATGCCAGCGGCGTCGTAGCGCTTGCCGACCACGTGGTAGGTCAGGATCTTGGCCAGCTTGCTGTTCGGCGATGCCACGTCCGGTGCGGTGGTCAGCTCCTTGAGGATGCCCGGGTGCTGGGCCTCCAAAGCCTGGAACGCCGGGTCGGCCGGTGCGAACACGGTCAACTCCGGGGCACTGTTCAAGGTGTCGACCAGATTCGCCGCGGTCACGGCCTTCGTCAGAGTGGTCAGCAGCGGGTTATGGCTGGCCGCGGTGGCCACCGGGTCGTTGACCATGCCCTGTGCCGAGCCGGGGCCCTCCTTGGGTACCTGATCGCAGGCCGGCCCGAAGATGTCGCTGATCTTGGTGACGCCGCTACCCGTGGGGGCAGTCGCCTCGGTACTGGGGGTAGTCGACTCGGTGGCCGGTGCGGAAGCTTCATTCCCGGTAGCCGGCGCCTGCGAGTTGCTACATGCGCCCACCACGGCGGTCAGCGCCGTCATGGCGCCGATCGCGGCCAGCCGCTGGATCTTCCTCAACTCGATCTCAACTCCTCATCGCAGAAGCCTGGCTTGTCCAGGCTTCACGGGTATTACTTCGGTAATCGGCGGAGTCGGGTTCACCGCCGCAGATTACGAAAAGGACACATTCTCGCCGCAGGGCGCGTGTCCACATTGGACACCGATCTTCATTGGACGGTGAACTGTACCGAGTGCCATCCGGTGGCGCCGTCGGGGATGGGTGCGGCCCGATCTTTAGTCTGGGTGTACCCGGTCTTGTCCGTTGCGCGGACCTCAGCCACGTGAGCGCCCGGTGCCCAGCGACCCCGCAGCCGGAACATCCGCCACGTGTCCACGCTGACTTCGGTAGATAACTCCGTGGGTTGCCACGCACCGTGGTCGATGCGGACCTCGACCTTGTCGATCCCTCGGGTTTGCGCCCAGGCGATGCCGGTGATCGGCGTGTCGGGGCTGACCCGTTCGAAGGGGCCGGGACTGTCAATCCGGGACATCGTCCTGATCGGCGCCCGTTGCCCCCAGCCCCGCTGCAACCAGTAAGCCTGCCGGGCCTGGAAGGTGGTCAGTTCCAGCTCGGTGATCCACTTGGTGCCGGACACGAAGCCGTACAACCCGGGAACCACCATCCGGACCGGGAAGCCGTGCTCGATGGGTAGTGGCTCGCCGTTCATCGCGATCACCAGCATGGCCTTGCGGCTCGGATCGGTCAGCGCAGCGGTCGGCGTGCCGCAGGTCCACCCGTCGACGCTCGTGGTGAACGTCTGGTCAGCGCCACCCTGCACGCCGGCCTCGGCGAGCAGGTCCGCCAGGAGCACACCGGTGAAGTTCGCTGTGGAGATGTAGGGCCCGCCGACCTCGTTGGACACGCAGGTCATCGTCAGGGGGCGCTCGATCAGCGTGCGCGTGGTGAGGTCCGAGAAGGACAGCGTGGTGTCCCGGTCGACCATCCCGTGGATGTGCAGCCGCCAATCCTCGGCGCGCAGCCGCGGCAGCGTGAGATTGACGTCGACCCGGTAGAAGTCCCGGTTCGGGGTGATGAAGGTCGGCGAGCCATCGGTGGCGAAGTCCGCCCCAGGTGGGATCGGCGGCGCGGGCACCGTGGGCATGATCCGTGCCACCGCCTGGCGAGAGGCCTCGACACCACTGCGGCCAGCCACCAGCTGACCAGCGGCCGCGGTGATGCCCGCGCCCGCGGCAACCACTGCCGAGCCGGCCAGCAGGGTGCGGCGAGGAACTCCCGTCGAGCCGTCGCCGGCAGGCGTCGCGTTCCTGGTGTCCGAATCACCCCCGGTTGTCGAATAACCCCCGGTTCTCGAATAATCCAGCCTGCCCAGGCGGTGCAGGACCGCAAACGTGCCCGCACTGGTGATCAGCGCTGCCAGCGGGGCGAGCACGTCGAACGGCCCTGCGGTGGGTCGGGTCAGCACGGCGACGCCGGCGACCACGCCGAGCACCACGATCAGCACCAGTCCGGGGGTGCGGGAACGCCGGGATATCAGGCCGGCGACGACACCGATCACCGCGATCACCACGGCCATCCCCGACAGCAGTACGACCTTGTCATAGTTGCCGAAGGTGCGGACCGCGAAGTCCTTCAGCCAGGTCGGGGTGAAATCTATTGCGCTGGCGCCCACGGCGAGCAACGGCGAGGCGCTCGGCGAGATGAGCGCACCCACCAGATGCCCCACCGCCAAACCCGCGGCCATCGACAGCAGCCCGACGGCAGCCGCCGCCGGGGCGGCCGTCGAGGCGCGTAACCGGGTTGAAGTCATGACTGCCCGTTCGGGTACCGACCGGCGCAAGGTTCGATCACCAGATCACATCGTGATGGTCATCACCCGCGCAGCGCCGCCCGTAAGCGTTGCTCCTGCACCGCCCAGAACCCGTGTTCGCGCCCGTCGATGAGGATCACCGGCACCCGGTCGCCGTACTCGGCGCGCAGCTGCGGATCGTTGTCCACGTCCGTGGTGTGCCACGGCACCTCCATCTCGGCGCAGATCCGGGAGATATCGTCTCGCGCCGTGGCACAGGCCGGACACTGCGCCCGCACCAGCAGGGTCACCTCGTGCCGCATCCAGCCAGCCTGCCACCAGGGCATCTGGCCCGCGTCAGCGGGGACCGCGCGCGGCAGCTCGGTCGCTGGCAGTGACTTTTTACGACTTTTTACGACCTTTTACACCAGTTACCTACTGTGCGAAGCCTAGGAGGTGCACCCCGTAGCGTGTGGCCGTCGTATGCTTCCGCACGCCTCAGCCGAGGAGATGACCCGAACGGTCCGCACGAGCGATCGAGGAGTGGCTGATGCCGCAACCGAGATGGTTCTCAGAACTCCGGGGCCGACCCGCGATGGGCCGCCGTCGAACGTCCAACCTGATCGCGTGAAGTTCGCCCGCCCCAACACCCCGATCCCGGATCAGAGCGCGCCAGATCCGAGCGTGACGAACCTGGATCAGGTCGCGGGGAGCGCCAGCACCGCCGAGCCCCCCGCCGCAGAGGTCGACATCGCGGCGTGGGAACTCGTCGCGGCCGCCCAGCAGGGCGACCAGGCTGCCTTCGGGCAGCTCTACGACCGGTATGTCGATGTGGTCTTCCGGTTCATCCTGTTCCGGGTCGGTGATCGCCCGCTGGCTGAGGACCTCACCAGTGAGACGTTCCTGCGCGCGTTGCGGCGGATCTCCTCGGTCAGCTACCAGGGCCGCGACGTCGGGGCATGGTTCGTCACCATCGCGCGTAACCTGGTTCTCGACCACGTCAAGTCGAGCCGCTACCGGCTGGAGATGACCACCGCCGACATTCTCGACTCGAGCGCAGACGACCGCGGCCCCGAGCACGAGGTGGTGGAAGAGGCCACCGCTACCGAGCTCATGCGCTGCGTCGCTCAGCTGGGCCGGGATCAGCAGGAGTGCATCATGCTGCGCTTCATGCAGGGCCTGTCGGTCTCGGAGACCGCTGCGGTGATGGGCCGTAACGAGGGCGCGGTCAAGGCGCTGCAACATCGCGCGGTTCGCAGGCTGGCGCAACTGCTGCCAGAGGGACTGCGATGACTATCACATTCGCCCGGCCCGTTCGCCTCCCGGGCGTAACTCCCGGCAAGACCGCTCGTTGCTCCCAGGGACATGGCCCCAGGGCCCGAAGGCGGTGAGGACGACGCGCACATCCGGGGGACGACCCAGCGACGGTCAAGAGCACGAAGCTTTTGCCCGCGCTGTGGATAATGGCATGCGCGATGTTTCCGATCTCGCCTTGCAGCGTGAGCTCGCCATCGCCGCAACCTTGCGCCAAGTAGGTGACACGGCCGGTCCTACGTCGATGGAACGGGACCGAATGCGCCGGCGAGTGATGGCGGAGTTCCACTCCGTTGTCCACGAGGGCAACAGCCCGGTGCTGCCGATGCGAGTCTCCGACCGGCGGCGGTGGATCCCCGATCAGACCCGGGGTCGGCTGGTGGTGGCCGCGGCGGCAGCGTTGTGCCTGTTGATGTCGCTGTCGGGGATGAGCCTGCTGCTGGCCCGGGATGCGGTGCCCGGGGACGCGCTGTACAGCTTCAAGCGCACCGCCGAGTCCGCCGAACTCGGATTGACCTTCGGTGACCAGCCCAAGGCGCTCAAGCACCTGGAGTTCGCCAGCGCGCGGGTCGACGAGATCGAGATCATGGCGGATCAGGTCAACTCCGCCGGCAACGGGTCCGCAGGGCAGATCAAGTTCCTTCGGGCGCTCGACGATTTCGACTCGGACGCCACTGCGGGCTCGCGGCTGCTCACCGGGCTCGCGCTCAGCGGTCAGCCCAGCAGCCTGTCCGCCTTGCGGACTTGGGCCGAGCAGCAGAAGACTCGGCTGAGCGCTGTCCGGGCCGCATTGGCGCTGCCGACCAGTGCCCGGATGGATAGTTCGCTGGCCCTGTTGGATCGGATCATCATGCGGACTTCGGCCCTGAGCCACCGATCTGACTGTGTCACCATCACCACCGGTACCCGTGACGACTTGGGTCTGCTACCAGCTCGGGATGCCTGCAAGCCGGTTCCGGTCGACGGAGCGGTTGCGGCAGTCCCGCTGCCGCCGGAGGTCCCGATTGCGCCGTCGGTGAGCCAGCCCACCGTGGTCACACCGCCGAACCTGGTGCTACGTCCGCCTGCAGCGAACGCGGTTCCGGTGCCCACTCAGCCCGGCGCGCCTGGCGGTCCCAAGCTGCCCTCCACTCGGAATCCGGGCAGCGTGTTGCCGAACCCGAATCAGCCGGGATCCGAGCCATTGCAACCCCAGCCGTGGCAACCTTTGCCCGGCCACGATTCCCCGAAGCCTGCCGCGCCACTACCACCATGGATTTTGCAGCCACGCTTGCTGCCTCCTGGATAGGCTGTCAGCGCGCGTCCATCTTGAGGATATTAATTAGATTCTTATTGTTTGGTTGCTCAGGAGAAGCTGTCGGGCCAGTCTAGTGATGAGAGCAGTCTGGTGATCGCATTCTGCTCGAGCTTCGAGCGGAACTGATTGAGGAAGGGACCAGCAACTCCGATATCAGGGTAGGATCGGCATGTCACGACAGTGCGATCAGGACATCCGCCATCAGGACATCCACCATCAGGATATCCGAAGTGAAAAAGCCCTGGACATCCTCGCCGGGGAAACCGCTGTGGAATCAGCTCTCGTAGGTGTGACCACGTCTGGCGTCGAGGCAGATTTCACTGCAGCCGCCTTTTTCGACGTTGACAACACCATGATGCAGGGCGCGTCGATCTTTTACTTCGCACAAGGTTTGGCGGCGCGGAAGGTCTTCCCCGCCGAGGCGCTCACCTCGTTCGCCTGGCAGCAGTTCAAATTCAGAGTGGTCGGCAAGGAACTCAGCGCTGCCCAGATCCGCACCAGCCGCGAGCAGGCCTTATCGTTCGTGGCTGGTAGATCTACCCGGCAATTCGTCGACGTCGGTGAGGAAATCTACGACGAGTTGATGGCCGATCGCATCTGGTCAGGGACGCTGGCGTTGGCGCACATGCACCTCGCGGCCGGCCAGCGGGTATGGCTGGTCACCGCGACGCCGGTGGAACTGGCCACGATCATCGCCCGCCGGCTCGGGCTCACCGGTGCGCTGGGCACGGTGGCGGAGACCGTCGACGGCGTGTACACCGGCCGCTTAGTGGGCGACATCTTGCACGGAGCCGCCAAGGCGCATGCGGTGCGCGCGCTGGCCTCTAAAGAGGGACTCGACCTGCATCGCTGCACCGCTTACTCCGACTCAGCCAACGACATTCCGATGCTGTCGATGGTCGGTACCGCCGTCGCGGTGAACCCCGATCCCGATCTTCGAGAGGTCGCTCGTGCCCGCGGCTGGGAGATCCGGGACTTCCGGGCCAGCCGCCGGGCCGCAATGATCAGGGTACCCTCGGCACTCGGCCTCGGAGTGGCGGCCGGCGCGGTTGCCGCGGGCCTCGCCTACCACCGCCGTCCCCGCGTCTGACCACCCTGCCCCGGTGTGTCGTGTTCTCGTGCTCGGTGTGTCGTGCTCAGCTCGGACGGTCGCAGACAGCGGGCCCGACCGAGTCTGGGTGACGGGCAAGCTGGTATCGAGGCCAGTCAGGCCCACGATTCGGGCGGCGAAACTGTGCGGGATCAGCTGAAGCTGCAGAGCTGGCAGACCTGCCGCGTACTGCGCGCCCCGGCGGTATGGGCGCCCACATCGTCGTCTCGGCCACCGCGCAGAACACTCCACCCACCTCGCCCGGCGCAACCGGGATCGGGCTGGAAAACCCAACTGCCGACCCAAAAGATCACCAGAAACCGGCAGTGCAGACAGATCTCTACCGCGGTGCCCAAACTCTGCGGCCACCGACCGATCGGCCCCAACGGCGTCCGCGACCAGTCCTTGTGACGGATTATTTCGGCCATCGTGCCGCCGCCGACCAGTGCGTCTGCGGTCCGAGTCGGCCGCTCGGGCGGTAGGTTCCGGGCTGCCATAGGCCCCTTACTCGGCTAAAAACGCGCCACTACACTGACTGTCGGATCAGGTCGGTCGCGTATTCCCGGGCTCGCTTGGCCAGCGGCCGGCGACTCCAGCTCTGGATATCCAACTCCCGCGACACTGCCAGATCGTCGTAAAACTGTTCCTCCAGCTCGGCCACCACGCTGGCGTGCTGAATGGACATGTTGATCTCATCGTTGAGCGACAGTGAGCGGTTCTCGAAGTTGCTGGATCCGACGTTCGCCCAGATGCCGTCGATCGTGATCACTTTGGCGTGCAGTTTGGCCTGCTGGTACTCGAAGATCCGCACCCCGGATTCGAGCATCCTCTGATACGAGCGGTGGCCCGCCTCACGCGCGATCTGCTTGTCCTGGTGCGGACCACCGGTGAGGATGCGGACGTCCACCCCCCGCCCCGCGGCGTCACAGAGCGCGTCGATAAAGGCGGCTCGCGGGGCGAAGAATGCCGTCGTCACCCAGAAGCGCTCCTTGGACCCGGCCACCGATGCCCACAGCATTTCCGGTAGTCCCCGGGTGCCGTCGGTCGACACGGTACGGGACACCTGAACCGGTATCCCGTCCTCGAAGGCGTCGATGTTCGGGAAATGCGAGGCGGACAGCAACGCGGACGTGCCCTCCGTCCAATTCTCCAGAAAGCCACCCAACAAGTCGCGGACCGCCGGCCCCACAACACGAAGGTGGGTCTCCCGCTCGTGCTCGGGGTCCTCGGCGTTTCCATCCCACTGCTCGGCGATCCCGACTCCACCCATGAAGCCCACCTTGCCGTCGATGATGAGCAGCCGCCGGTGCATGCGTTTATTGAGCTTCTGCACGTTGTACCAGTGCGGTGGGCGAAACCAGACCACCGTCGCACCGGCCGTCCGCAAGCGCTCGATGAGCCCGCGGTCCATCTTGGCGCTGCCCTGCGCATCGAGCAGCACGTTCACCTCTACGCCTTCGGATGCCCTGTCGGCCAGTGCGCCGGCGAACTGCGGGGCGATATCGCCCGTCCAGTAGATATAGGTGGAAAAGTCGATGCACTCCTTGGCCGAGCTGATGGCCTCCAACATGGCGGGGAAGATCTCGCACCCGTTGCGCAGAATCGTCAGCCGGTTGCCTTCCCGGCGGGGCGCCTGGGCCAAGGCCTCGACAAAGGCCGCGAACTCGCTACTGCCCACATCGGGCGGATCGGGCAAATCGAATCCCTCACCTGCGGCGCGGCGGTACCGGGCCACGTTGTACGCGTAAATCCCGGCCAGACCCAGACCGGCGCCCGCAGCAGACCGTCGGATCACAGACGCCTTGTTCACATCTGGTATCTCCGTTCAAAAGGTTTACGCGATGCGCTAATGCTACGAGAAGGTCCAAGAGGTGCTCGCGATCCGGGTGGCGCGACACACCGTGCACCGGGGCGCGACACGCGGGACGTGGCGGCGCGACACGCCGAGAGGGACGGGTCAACCGAGGAACGGGTCCTGACGCTGGGTTAGTAAGCGGTACAGGTCCTGCTGGATGGTCTCGCGGATCTGGTCGGTGAGGTTGAAGACCAGCATCGGATCCTCCGCGCAACCGGGTTCGTAGGCGTCGGTCCGCACCGGCTCACCGAACTCGATGTACCACTTGGACGGCAACGGCACCATCCCCAGCGGTCCCAGCAGCGGGAACAATGGTGTCACCGGGAAATACGGGATGCCGAGCAACCGAGCCAACGGCTTGACGTCACCGATCATCGGGTAGATCTCCTCCGCGCCGACGACGGCACACGGGATGATCATTGCCCTACTGCGCAGGGCTGCGGCGACGAACCCGCCTCGGTCGAACCGCTGCACCTTGTACCGGTCGCGGTAGCGCTTGCCGAGGCCCTTGAATCCCTCCGGCCACACCCCCACCAGCTCATCAGAGGCCAGCAGCCGTTCGGCGTCGGGTACGCATGCCAGGGTCTGGCCGGACTTACGCGCCAACGAGCCGAAGATCGGCATGCGGAACAGCAGATCGGCCCCGAGCATCCGCAGATGCCGGCCAGCCGGGTGCTCCTCGTGCACCGCCATGGCGGTCATCAGAGCATCCAACGGCAATGTCCCAGAATGGTTGGCGACTACCAGCGCGCGGCCCGTGGTGGGCAGGTGATCGATACCGGTCGTCTCGACGCGAAACCAGCTCCGGTACAACGGTCGCAACAGCGGCAGCAAGACGTGATCGGCGAGATCCGGGTCGAAACCGAATTCATCGACGGCGTAATCGCCGGTCAGGCGCCTGCATGCGAATGCCAGCAGGTCGGACAAGTCCCGGTACCACTGCGGCTCGGCCGGCGCCGCGACCCGCGCCAGCGCTCGGTCACGTTCCGGATCGTACAACGGGATCACTCGTGCCTGCGGCATTCTCGCCACCACCAGCTACCGCAACCGCGCCGCGAGCCCCAGCAGGCAACGCTGTGCCGAGGCGCCCCATTCCGAATCGATAATGGGGCGCAACCCCCGGCCGTGCACATAGTCGTCGAAGGCCTGGGCAGTCGTCCACCGGGGTGTGAAGCCGAACTCCGCGTGCAACCGGGTGGTGTCGACCACTCGGCCGAAGTTGAGCAACTTGATCTGTTCGGGCGAATAGTCGATGAGCTGAGCACCTCGCAGCAGCCGCGCAACGGTGCCCACAGCCGGCCCAGGTACCGGAACACCGATCGCACCCACCCGCCGGATCGCTTGGGATACCAGCAGCACTCCATCGCCACCGACATTGAACACACCCGGCAGCCGCGCACGGGTCACCCGCTCGAGTACCGCCAGCGCGTCCTCTTCGTGCAACAGCTGCAACCGGCCGTCGTAGCCCAATACGGTAGGCACCATCCGCAAGCTGAAATACCGGCTCAGCACGGTATCGATGCGCGGACCGATGACGTTGGTGAAGCGCAGGACCGTGACGTCCACATCCGCGCGCCGCCGAGTGAAACCCCGAACGTAGCCCTCCACCTCTACGGCGTCCTTGGCATAGCCGGATGGCGGGATGCCGTGCGGTTCATCGTGCTCGGTGAAAACGGCCTGGTGGTGGGAGCTCAGCCCGTACACCGCGGCGGTGGACTTCACGACCAGCCGCGCCACCGTCGTCGAGCGTTGGCAGGCCGCAAGCAGCTGCATCGTGCCGATGACGTTGAGCTCTTTCATTGCCCTGCGCCCGTTTGTGAGCCCACCAGAAGCGCGCGGATAGTCGCTCATCGAGGCGTGCACCACGGTGTCGACCTTCGCGTCGGAGATCACCTTGGCGATCAGCGGACTGCGCAGGTCGACAGGAACAAACTCGGCGCGCCCCAGCCGGCGGGACAGCTCCGGGCGTGGCGCAACCGTGTCGACGGCAACAACACGATCGATGGTGGGGTCGGCGGCGAGCCGGGCCGCCAGCTGGCCGCCGACGAAGCGGCCCGCCCCGGTAACCAGAACCGTGGACGGCGACATACTGCCTCCTGCGCCCGCCGACGCGCTGGAAACTACTTCTTCAGCTTGCGGCGCTGCACGCGAGTCTTTCGCAGCAACTTGCGATGCTTTTTCTTGGACATGCGCTTGCGGCGTTTCTTGATCACCGAGCCCATGCTCGGCCTCCTTGCTAATCGTCGTCGTTTCGTCGATGCGCGTACGCAGCGCCCGTTATCCGGGCCATCAGGGGGCGCCCATCATGCCGGCGCATTCGGCCGCCCAGGTTACCGCTGATCGAATCTGCGACCAGCACCCGTCCCGATCATCTCATCCCGCATCGAAGTATGCGTTCTCCAGGTAACCATGCACGGCCACTTCCGGGACCCGGAAAGATCGACCGACTCGGACCGCGGGCAGCTCGCCCGCGTGAACCAGCCGGTAGACCGTCATCTTGGATACCCGCATCATCGCGGCTACCTCGGCGACCGTGAGGAACTGCACCTTGGCCGGCCCGGCTTGGTCGTTCATCAGCATGGGTCATCGCGTCCTCACCACGTCGCGCGCCGCTGGGCTTCCCCTCCCGCGGTCCGTGACGCATTTGTTCTGATGAGAGTAGCGGGACTGGTGGTGGCCATGCGACTCCGATCAGTTGAAGTTGATTTCTGAGGTTGGTTGACCTCAGTCGCGGTGAGCTGCGCCGAGTTCGACCGATCGATCCCGGGCCGCTTCGATGGCGGCCAGCAACGCCGCCCGCACGCGGTGGCGCTCCAGCTCGCGGATCGCCATGATCGTCGTACCACCGGGGGACGTCACCGCCTCGCGGAGCAGCACCGGATGATCGCCGGTCTCGCGCAGCATCCGGGCCGCGCCGATCGCGGATTGGGTGATCAACTCGGTGACCAGCGGACGGGGTAATCCGAGCAGGATCCCGGCGTCGATCATCGCCTCTACCAGGAAGAAGAAGTACGCCGGCCCGGACCCGGACAGCGCCGTGACCGCGTCCTGCTGGCTTTCCGGGACCCGGACCACCTTGCCCACGCAGCCCAGCAGTTGCTCGGTCAGCTCCAGATGCACGTCGGCGGCGAAGCGGCCGGCGGAGATCACGCTCATCGCCTCGCCGACCAGCATCGGAGTGTTGGGCATCACCCGGACCACCGGTACCCCGTCAGGCAGCCGGCGCTCGTACAGCGCGGTGGGCAGCCCGGCGCACAGGCTCACCACCAGGGTTGCCGCGCTGACCGACCCGGCGAGCTCGGCCAGTAACGGGTCGATGTCCTGCGGCTTCACCGCGACGACGAGGACATCAGCCTTGCGAGCGGCAGTAGCAGTGTCCACCGCGCGGACCCCGTAGGTCTGCTCGAGTTGCGCAGCCCGATCCGGGTAGCGCTCGGTGAACATCAGATCGTCCGGATTGCGGCCCGCATGAAGCAGGCCCGACAGCAAGGCTTCACCGATCTTGCCTGCGCCCAGCACAGCGATCGTGGTCATGGCCGCAGGGTGCCAGACGTGGCCCCAGACGCAACACCGCTGGACAGCAAGGCGCGGAGGAAGAAGGCGACGTTGCTGGGCCGCTCGGCGAGCCGCCGGGTGAGGTAGGCGTACCAGTCCGAGCCGTAGGGCAGGTACACCCGGACCGTGGCGCCGCCTGCTGCCAGCCGCCGCTGTTCGGCCGGCCGGACACCGTAGAGCATCTGGTATTCGTAACTGCCCGCTGGGCGCCCGTACCAGCGGGCCCGCTGGCCCACGATGTCGATCAGCCGCGCATCGTGAGTGGCGAACATCGGATAGCCAGCCGACGCAAGCAGCAGATTGGCGCACCGCACGAAGCTGCGTGCGACCTCGTGCGAGGTGCGGAAAGCCAGCTGGGGAGGTTCGGCGTAGGCGCCTTTGCACAGCCGCACCCGGGCACCCTGGGCGGCCAATTCCCGGCAGTCGTCCAACGTGCGGTGCAGCTGTGCCTGCACGACCGCACCGGTCAGCGGCCAGCTGCGGCGCAGCTCGGCATGCACCCGCAGGGTGGAGTCGGTGAGTGTGTGATCTTCGGCGTCCAGGGTGACGGTCGTATCGGCCTGCTGCGCCGCGGCGCAGATACGCGATGCGTTCTCCAGTGCCAGTTTCTCGTCAAGCCGCTGGCCTACCGCGGACAGCTTCACGCTCACCTCTGCCCTGCTGGCCAGTCCCTCTTCGGTCAAGCAGGTCAGCAGGTCTGAGTAGGCGCGCACGGTGGTCTCCGCGCCCGCCTCGTCCACGACGCTTTCGCCCAGGTAGTCCAGGGTCACCGACAGGTTGTCGGCCACCAACGCGGTGGCGGCGGCCACCGCGTGTTCGGTGCTCACCCCCGCCACGAAGCGATCGACCACATAGCGGCTGACCGGTGCGGTGGCGGCCAGCCGGCGTACCGCCGGATGGCCGGCCGCAGCCAGGATCAGCGAGCGCAGCACAACATGCACGCTAGCCCGCGCCGAACCTTATGCACCCGTGAGCCGTGCCATGATCGCCGAAACTGAGCCATCACCGTGCAGGGTCGCACCGTGACAGCTCAGTTTCAGCGATCACTGCCGGGTCATTTGGCCTCGGCGGAATTGACCTCGGTCAGTTCCGGCTCCGCCGCCTGCTCCGCCGCCTGCTCCGCCGCAGGCTCGCTGTCGCGCGCTGGAACCTTCGCGGTCTCCACGGGCGCGGCTTCGTGCTCCGCGGCGGCGATGCGCTGCCGGGTGTCCCGTACGGCGAACCGCACAGCCGCGGCGAACACGACGATGCCGACGACGATCTCGATGACGATGATGGCGCTCATGACAAGCGTTCACTCCTCAGATCGGTGCTGATGTTCCCCCGCTGCATTGCGACGCCGATCGGGTCGGTCACAAATGCAGGCGCGCGAAGAGTAGCGCCTCGACCAGAAGCGCCCGTCGCTCCGGGCGGGTACGGGCCCGGCGGGTGCTCACCTCGAGCACAACAGCACCGGTGAAACCACCGGCCGCCAGCGCCACGCACACCTCTGCGCAGGGTTGCGTGCCCCGGCCGGGCACCAGATGCTCGTCCCGGGCCGCGCCGGTGCCATCAGCCAGGTGCAGGTGCACCAGCTGCGATCCCATCCGCTCCGCCATCGCCAGTGCGTCCACTCGGGCCGTCGCGGTATGCGACAAGTCCAGCGTGTAATGCGTATACCCGGCATCGGTGGGGTCTGGGGACGGTAGGTAGCTGGACATCTCCAGACCACCCCGCCGCACCGGGAACATGTTCTCCACCGCGATCATAATCCCGGATGACGCTTCGAGCGTGGCGACCTGTTCCGCGAAGCCCACCGCGTAGTCCCGCTGCCAGCGAAACGGTGGGTGTACCACCACGATGCCCGCGCCGAGTTCGGCGGCTGCCTGCACCGCGCGGTCCAATCGAACCGACGGATCTGCCGCCCACACCCGCTGGGTGATCAGCAGGCAGGGCGCGTGCACCGCGAATACGGGCATCCGGTAGCGGACCGCCAATGCCGCGACGGCAGGGATGTCCTGGCTGACCGGGTCGCCCCAAACCATGACCTCAACGCCGTCATAGCCGAGCTCGGCGGCCAGCTCGAAGGCCACCGAGATGGATTCCGGCCACACCGAGGCGGTGGACAGCGCCACCCGAATCGAGTCGGCCGCAGCCACCGGCTATCGGCTGATGAGCAACAGCGCTGCCGGAGATACCGTGACGAAAAGTCCGACCAGCACTGCGATCACCGTCGTCTGCAGGTCCTCGGCTCGCCGGACCCGGCGCACGATCCACACCATTGCCGTGATCAAGCCGAGCGCCACGACCAGCGCGACCAGCGGGATCCGCTGCCACAGCCACTCGCAGATCAGCCACAGCGTGGCGCCGCCGACCACACCGAGCCCCACCTGACTCACCATCGCAGCCCATTCCCACATGGGGGAGACGGACTGCGCATCCTCGGTGTCCACCTCGGTGGTGGCCGTCCCGTCCTGCTCGGGGATGGCCTGCACGGCGGTATTCAGACCAGCGGGCGCCTGCGCGCTGGTCGTCCGGGCCCCGGCCGGCGCGGCTGGTGAGGTGACCTTGGCCGGCGCGGTGACCTTGACTGGTTGGGTACTGATCGGCGGGGCGTTGACCGGCTGCGCGCTGGTCGGGTGGGCGCGGGCCGGCGGCGCACTGACCCGCTGGGTTGAGGCCGGGTTGCAGCGGGGTAGCTGGTCGGTGATCGGTCCGTCGGTAACCGCGGCGCCGGTAAGCGGCGCGCGTCGTGCGACGACCGGCGGGGTGACCGGCGGGGTGGCCGGTGCGCGTGGCGCCGCTCCCGGCGGTGTACTCACCGCCGGAGCCCAACTGCGGGCGGCTCGACCGTTGAGGTTCGGCTGGGTCGGTGGGCTACCCGGGGGCCCATCCGGCGTCAGCAGGGCTGACGGTGGAATCGTCGACTCCCGGCGGGGACCTCTGTTGGGGTGCGTGATCGGCGGAGCAACGGTTTGGGTGGGCGTGCCGGGCTCCTCCGCGGCTCGGCGACGCCGCCGCCCTGTGTTGGTCGGGGCCGACTCGCCATACCGGGCCAGCAGCTCAGCCACGGTGAACTGCGCCCGCTCTTCAGGCTCGCTACTACGCCTCATCGTCCCTTACCGTGCACCTCGGGCCACCGTGCGTCCAGTCCGTCGAGGTGGGCGGCGGGTCAGCTGCGCCGTCCGGTCGATTCCGTCCAACCAATCCAACCAGTCCAACTTGCGCAAGATGACCCCTTCCCGCAACGCCCACGGGCAGAGGTCGATTTCCTCGACGTCCAGCGCGTGCATCGTCGCCTGGGTCACCAGCGCTCCGGCGACGAGCTGGTGGGCCCGGCTGGCGCTGACTCCCTCCAGCTCGGCTAGGTCATCGGCGCTCATCCGGGAGATGAAAGCGATCACCTGGCGGAGCCCGGCAGCAGTCAGCGTACGGCGAACCCGCGGACCCGCTGACGAGGGGGCGGCACCACTGAGCCGGGCCAGCGACCGGATCGTCTTCGAAGTACCCACTACCCGGTCCGGGACGCCGGTCTCCCGCAGCTTACGGATCGGTTCTACCAGCTGCTCGTCGATATGCTCACGCAACGACTCCAGCTCGCGGCGGCGCGGCGGATCGTTGGTCAACCAAGTTCGGGTGAGCCGGCCGGCGCCCAGCGGCAGGGACACCGCCACGTCGGGCTCCTCGTCGAGGCCCACCGCGATCTCCAACGATCCCCCGCCGATGTCCACCATGAGCAGCCGGCCAGCCGACCAGCCACACCATCGGCGGACCGCGAGAAACGTCAGGATGGCCTCCTCCTCGCCGGAGAGGACTTCGAGCATCACCCCGGTCTCGTCGTGCACCCGGTTGAGCACCGCTGTGACGTTGGACGCATCCCGCACCGCTGACGTCGCGAAGGCCATCACATCCTCGCAACCCATCGCCGATGCCGACGCGACGGCATCGCGGACGGTGCGGACCAGGTGATCGGCTCCCTCGCGAGTGATCTTCCCACGGGAATCCATCTGCTCGGCCAGCCTCAGCACCGACTTCTCCGAGGTCTGCGGCAACGGCTGAGCGCCGTGGTGGGCGTCCATCACCAGCAGATGGACGGTATTGGAACCCACGTCCAGCACGCCGAGCCGCATGAGAGGCTCCTCATCAATGGGGGTTACGCCACCCACGGTCAGGTGTCGTACTTGTAGCCAAGGCCGCGGACGGTGAGCAGGTGCCTGGGGGAGGAGGGATCCTGCTCGATCTTGGAGCGTAGCCGCTTGACGTGGACGTCGAGCGTTTTGGTGTCACCGACGTAGTCCGCTCCCCACACCCGATCGATGAGCTGGCCCCGGGTGAGTACGCGGCCCACGTTGCGCAGCAGATACTCCAGCAGGTCAAATTCTTTGAGCGGCAGCCCCACCTCCTGACCGGCCACGGTGACGATGTGCCGCTCGACGTCCATCCGTACCGGGCCGGCCTCCAGCACCACCGGCCCGACCGTGGCGGCGCTGGACACCGGGCCATCGGGAACCTCGGCGCCGCGGCGCAGCACGGCACGAATCCTGGCGATGAGCTCGCGGGCCGAGTAGGGCTTGGTGACGTAGTCGTCGGCGCCCAGCTCCAGCCCCACCACCTTGTCGATCTCACTGTCCCGGGCGGTCACCATGATCACCGGGACAGCGGACCGCGAGCGTAGCTGCTTGCACACGTCGGTGCCGCTCATCCCGGGCAGCATGAGATCGAGTAGCACGATGTCGGCGCCGTTGCGGTCGAATTCCTCCAACGCCTCGGATCCGGTCGCGGCGACCGCGGGCGAGAAGCCCTCCTTGCGCAGCAGGAAGGCCAACGGGTCGGCGAAGTCTTCCTCGTCTTCCACGATGAGCACTCTGATCATGGCGACCCTCCCACGTACTCGGGTGTCGGTAGCGTGCGTGCTGGGTGTTGGGCGTTGTCGGGGTGGGCGGGGATGCGCAGGGTGAAGGTGGAGCCGGTGCCGGGTTTGCTCCATAGGTGGACTTCGCCGCCGTGGTTGGCGGCGACGTGTTTGACGATGGCCAGTCCCAGGCCGGT